>Ga0181573_10001737_pt1 | contig 20942 bp, 19 predicted proteins | sample 101ome_25_FD_148643 | JGI IMG/M metagenome (GOLD analysis project Ga0181573, IMG submission 148643) | Coastal salt marsh microbial communities from the Groves Creek Marsh, Skidaway Island, Georgia - 101409BT metaG (spades assembly) | ecosystem: Environmental > Aquatic > Marine > Intertidal zone... | reverse complement strand
CAGTTGCATGGAAGGGCTTCGCGGACAATTTGTGGTTTCCGTACCTGCATTGGACTTGGTCGTCGTTCGAACTGGATTTAAAAAGAACGAACAAAAAGACGGACCGCTTCCTTCTGAAGTACAACGCATTGTCGAAATGGGACGTCGGGTGCTGGACGCCGCTCGTTAAAGCGGTTGTAAAGTCTTCCCTTTCGCTTGTAAATCATTGGATTGTGGCTTTTATTTTAACGTTTTGATTTGAGGCCGTAATCCAAATGACATGAAGATAGACAGTACTCCCATTCGGTGTTTGGTGGTGGACGATGAGATGCCGGCTCGTCAAGCGATATGTCGGCAAATAGAGAGAAATTGCCCCAATTTCCATGTAATTCAAACGGCAAACAGCGCTGCAGAGGCGTATCAACTCATTCAAGAATTGGCTCCTGATGTGGTGTTCTTGGATGTGCAAATGCCCAATGAAACGGGCCTTGAATTGCTCGATCGGTTTGCGGAACGGAATTTTTACGTGGTTTTTTGTACCACGTTTCACGAATATGCGGTCGAGGCGTTACGGCGACGTGCGTTCGATTACCTATTGAAGCCAGTGGACGCAAAAGACCTCATAGCTTGTGCAAAAAAGATCACCCACAAGTTGCGTGTGGCGGAATCAGAGAAGCCTGCTGCCATGCCAGGTGGTAAGCGGGTGGAATTGATCACGTCGGGCCAACGCTTTTTCGTTCGACATGCTGAAATCCTGTATGTGGAGGCATCTGGAAGCTATTCGACTTTTTACCTCACGACCGGCAAGCGAATTACCGTCTCCAAGAATTTGAAGCGCATTGAGGAAATGTTGCAGGATCCAATTTTCAGTCGGGTGCACAATTCCTATCTCGTTCGATTGGCCAGTGTTCAATCGTTCAGTCACCGAAACGGAACCCTCCATTTGCAGGATGGAAAGGAAGTACCGATCGCCGTCCGAAAAAAGGAGTCGGTCCGCAAACAGTTGGTTCAACTGATGATTGACGTGCGCGATGATGAGGCGTTTCCGATTGCTGCAGAAGACGCCGCTACCTTGGCGTAGTGCAGCAAGAGCTTCAGAGTATCTTTGCGTCCATGGCGGAAAGGATTGACATCCGGAAACTGAGTCCTGGGGAACTGCGTGAAGCATTGGTTGAGATGGGTGAGAAGCCATTCCGGGCCAAGCAAATTGACGAATGGCTGTGGACCAAGGGTGCTGGCTCATTCGAAGAAATGAGCAATTTGTCGAAACCGCTTCGAGACCGCTTGGGAGATCGTTTCTCGCTGGAACGGATTTCTATCGCGGATCAGCAACATAGCTCAGACGGTACCATTAAATGCGCCTTTGATGTGCGCGCTGGACAAGTCGTGGAAGGGGTGTTGATCCCCACTTCCAAGCGGATGACGGCTTGCATTTCGTCGCAGGCGGGTTGCAGTTTGGCTTGCAAGTTCTGTGCGACCGGTCGATTGAAGTTGTTGAAGAATCTGTCGGCGTCTGAGATTTACGATCAAGTCGAAATGATTCGGGCTATGGCCGCGGAACATTACGACCAAGGACTCACCAACATTGTCTACATGGGTATGGGCGAGCCGCTTCTCAATTACCGCGAAGTCTTGGCCTCAATCGATCGGATTTGTGGCGACCCAGGATTGGGGATGTCGCCGAAGCGCATCACCGTGAGCACAGCTGGAATCGCAAAAGCCATCAAGCGACTTGGTGACGATGAGGTTCGGTTTAACCTTGCGCTATCGCTTCACGCCGCGAACGATGAGAAGCGCAACCGAATCATGGCCATCAATGAGACCAACAATCTGGAGGTTCTCGCGGAAGCGTTGAAGTATTTTCACGAAAAAACGGGAACGCGCGTGACCTTTGAATACATCATTTTTGACGAGTTCAACGACCAACTGGAGGATGCACGGGAACTTGCTGCATTCTGTTCGCACGTTCCTTGCAAGGTGAACATCATAGAATACAATCCCATTGATGAAGGTGAATTTCAGCAGGCGAAACCGGAACGCGTCGAGGCGTTTGTGGCACTCCTTGAAAGCCGGAATATCATCGTCAACGTGCGCCGTTCGCGTGGAAAGGACATCGATGCTGCATGCGGGCAACTCGCCAACAAAAACAGCGCGACGACTCCCACATTCAAGATGTGATCAATCCAACTTAAGGACGGCCAAAAACGCGGATTGTGGCACCTCGATGTTCCCCACCTGACGCATCCGCTTCTTTCCTTTTTTCTGCTTTTCCAGCAGTTTTCGCTTTCGCGTGATGTCTCCGCCGTAACACTTGGCCGTGACGTCCTTTCGAACCGGTTTGATGGTTTCTCGGGCGATGATTTTTGCACCAATCGCGGCCTGAAGTGCAATCATGAATTGTTGACGCGGAATCAACTCCTTCAATTTTAAGCAGATTTTCTTGCCCAAATTGAACGCGTTATCGCGGTGAATAAGCGCACTCAACGCATCTACACCGTCGCCATTTAACATGATATCCAATTTGACCAGATTTGATGGCTTGTACTCGTCCGGGAAATAATCGAATGAGGCATAACCGCGCGACACCGATTTCAGCTTGTCGTAAAAGTCAAAAACAATTTCACCCAATGGCATGCTGAACGTCAACTCTACTCGGTCGGATGTGAGGTATACTTGGTTCGAGAGCACCCCGCGTTTTTCAATGCAGAGGCTCATGACCTGACCGATGTATTCACTTTTGGTGATGACCTGTGCCTTGATGAACGGCTCTTCCACGTGGTCGAGGTGGTTGGGCTCTGGCAAATCAGAGGGGTTGTTTACGATTTGCATTTCGCCGTCTTTCGTGTAAGCGTGGTAGCTCACGTTCGGCACCGTGGTGATGACGGTCATGTCAAATTCACGTTCCAGGCGTTCTTGAATGATTTCCATGTGAAGCATCCCGAGGAAACCACAGCGGAAACCGAATCCGAGAGCTGCAGAAGACTCGGGTTCGAACACCAAGGATGCATCATTCAGTTGCAACTTTTCCATAGAGGCTCGCAACTCCTCATAGTCTTCCGTGTCGACGGGATAGATTCCGGCGAACACCATGGGTTTCACATCCTCAAATCCGTTGACGCGGTCGCTGCACGGGTTCGCTTTCAATGTGATGGTATCACCTACTTTCACCTCTCGGGCATTCTTGATGCCTGAAATAATGTAGCCTACATTGCCTGCGGTAATTTCATTGCGAGGCTTCAGGTCCATTCCCAACACGCCGATTTCGTCGGCCTCGTATTCCCTGTTGGTGGCGAAGAATTTGACTAAATCGCCTTTGCGCATGCGGCCATTCAGGACGCGGTAATAGGCGATGATGCCTCGGAAAGGGTTGTACACGGAGTCAAAAATCATCGCCTGAAGTGGCGCCTCTGTATCGCCTTTGGGCGCAGGAACCCGGTCTACGATGGCTTCGAGGATTTGCTCGACCCCCAGCCCCGTCTTCCCACTTGCGGGGATGATATCGTCCATGGAACACCCAATCAGGTCCACGATTTGGTCCCCAACCACTTCGGGATCGGCCGAGTCGAGATCCATTTTATTGAGGATTGGGATGATTTCTAAGTCGTGCTCAAGCGCGAGATAGAGATTCGAAATGGTCTGAGCCTCAATGCCTTGGGTGGCATCAACGATGAGAAGGGCACCTTCGCAGGCGGCTATGGAACGGGAAACTTCGTAGCTGAAGTCGACATGACCTGGGGTGTCGATTAAATTGAACACATATTCCTCTCCATTTTGTGCCTTGTAAGCCATCTGTATGGCGTGGCTTTTGATGGTGATTCCGCGCTCGCGTTCGAGGTCCATATCGTCCAACGCTTGATCCTGCATCTCGCGCTCTGTAATGGTTCCCGTGGTTTGCAGGAGCCTGTCTGCCAAGGTGCTTTTGCCGTGGTCAATGTGGGCAATGATGCAGAAATTTCGGATGTTTTTCATCGGAGGTAGAAGAAGGGCAAAATTACGTTGGAACTCATTGGTTTTCGGAAGTTCTACTTGGGATATTTCTTCGGGTGCTTGGATGTACTATATTTACGAACTCTTCCGTCATGTAAATTGTTGAAAACGTTTTCAAGACTGGAGGCCTGTGAATAAAGTAAACCAGCTCTCATGAACCGATTCATACTGACGTTTGCCTTGGGAATTCTTGCAATGAACACAGAAGCCCAGGTTGACTACTCACCAGATTCAGCACGACCCCATTACGTGCAGCCTGATGAGACAACGGTAGAAGGAATTTTAGAACGATATGGCTCTTTCAAAGGAGCTGTTTTGAATATGACGCGGCCTGAATGGGAAGTCATGCGTGCTTCGGATGTGTACGACAAGGATGAGCATGTTCGCATTCTGAAAGAGCACAAAGCGCAGTGGAAGGCGGAACATGCAGATGAAATTGCTGACCGCAAGGCACAGCGTATGATGATGACGGGCGGATGCGATTGTTGGGTAGAGCCGGACGAGTCGTACACACAAATTACCGAAGACGATCAAATATTCACGGCAGGTGCTGGCATCAATGTGGATTTTTCAACGGGCGCAATTCTGATGGGATTTGATTTCAATCTCTATGGGATTGTTTTTGACCGTTTTTATTTGAATTCGAAAGGGTCCGTTTCATTTGACGATTACACAATCGACTGGACTCCCGAAGAGTTTCCTGAAACTACGGATGAAGTGGCCCAGATTGCGGGATTCTGGGCGGATTCTGATTATCGCCTATCAGGGGAGATTTATTACAAAATCACCCAGGATGAGGTATTTGTGAACTTCATCGATGTAGGATATTATAACCAAGGAGTGGACCTCTACAATTCCTACCAAATTGTGTTCACAAGTGAGAATTCCACCTATCTACCGGATGGTGCGAACACACAAATGTGCTACCTCGACATGAACTGGGCGCACGGTGATGTAGGAGGGTCAAATGGCTGCTGTGGTGATACTCCAGCGACAGTAGGGATTGATGCTGCGCCAGATTTTGGGCCTTTCCTGCAGTTTGGTCGATTCAATACACTCGATGATACTTGGAACGGTCCACAAGGCACTGGCCCCGATGCGGATGACGGTGTGAATTGGTTGGATTACCGCAGCTTCGTGATGGACTCAGCAGAAGACAGTGAGAATTTGGCGCCTTTCCCAACCGCAAATGTGGGGTGTGACACACTCGTCCTTTGTCTTGGAAACACGTATGATTTGAATTTGAGTTTCTTGGGACCTGAGCCGGGTCAAGTAATCACCATCAATTCCACAGATGCCGTGGGGTGGGATTATGTCATTGCAGAAGTGGATGGCATCACCAACATCACAGGAACATTCACGGCACTTCCAGATAACGTGGGCGTCCAAGAAATTACCATTACGGCGACTGATGACGGAACACCTGTCGGTGAAACCGTGAATACCATCATCATCGAGGTGCTTGACATCACGCTGCCTGATTTGGTGATCACAGGGAACTCAGCGATTTGCGCTGGGGGCGAAGTCACGATTTCGGCTGAAGGCGATTTTGAAGAAATTGTTTGGTCCAATGGAACCGTTGGAACATCGAACACATACACCTACGGCGGCACTTTTTTCGTGACAGGATACATCGACCAGTGCCAAGTGGTGGAGGAGTTCTTTGTGGACCAGAGTCCCTATTTCCTGCCAGATGTTGTGATTGATCCTCCAGCGGTTTGCCCAGGTCAAACAGCCATCGCTGTGGTGGATTCAATGGAACAACTGGGTTATCAAGCCTACCAATGGGATGCCGACTGGAATGGTTTGGGTGGTGAAGTAGTATCTCTTGTCGGAGATGCAGGAGCTGAATTGACAGCTGGAACGTACCGATTGTTGGTCACGGATGAAGATGGATGCCAAGGCCAACGTGTTTTTATCATTGAAACCATTGGTTCTTACATACCTGAGGTTACGGTTGAACCATTCTGCGATGGAATTCCAGATCAGGTCGTCTTCGAAGGAGGGTATTCTAGTCCACAAGAAGGCACGCTTTATGTGTATTTAAGTTCAAACGAATCGAGTGGTTGGGGAGGGAGCTATTTGGAAGTCACCATCACCACAGCTGAAGGAGTGGACTCTTACATCCTTACGTCGGGCTCGACCTTTGAACAATTCGATTTCGATGTAGCAGCTGGAGATGAAATCGAAATAACTTTTTACGAGGACGCCTCCGTTGATTCTGATGTACTGTCTGTGTCCGTTTACAATTGCGGTTTCTCCAACGCGACGACTTTGTCCAATTTAGCGGCGGGTGTCATTTTCTCCGCACCATCTGAGTGTATTGCTTCACCAGCAACGGGTAGTTGGGATTGCCTCTCTGGCCCCACGCCTTGGTCGTTTACCAATACGGATGAATACGACACGGAATTCTCACCATCTAGCTATGGTCTGTACGAAATCTGCTTCACGGAGGAAACGTGCGATACAGACTATTGCTACGACATTGAAATCACCGAGGAGCCTTCAGTAGAGTTGACAGTTGTTGACGACTTGCTCTGCGACGGCGAATCGGAAACCGTTTATGCTGAAGTTGAAGATTTAGGAGGAACTGCAACGCTCAATTGGTCCGCTCCAGGCGATGATGGTGTGGCATTTAATGAGTTCTCTTTCTCGAACACCACGACGTACAACGCATCCATCGTTGTGACCAATGGATGCGGCTCGGCTTCTGCATCCATCCCATTGTATTCACAATACACTCCGACGCCTAGTTTGGAAGATGAAAGCCTGTGCGAAGGAGGCACGGTTTACCTTGACCCAACTAGCCCGGATACGCCGGACTTGGAGTTTGAATGGTACTTCAACGATAACTTAATCCCAGGAGAAGTGGCGGAGGAATACACCGCAATGGAAACTGGTGAATTCTGTGTTGAGGTGTCGAATCAATGCGGTTCAGGCGAAGCATGCGCCAACATTAGCATTGTTGGGGATATCCCGCCACCGCTTGATAACATGACCATTGATTGCATTGGTGACGGAATGGCAGCGGTTGTTCCAGACCTTCCAGAAGGGTATACCGTCGTTTGGCCAGATGGCTCAACAGATGCCACTTGGGAAGTGGCCGACGGCAGCATTTACGATGGGGAGGACATTTGTCTAGACTATACAGATCCGTTTGGGTGCGAGACGAATACGGTTTGCACCTACCTCTACATTGGCTTGCCGCCAACCATTGAGCCCGAGCCGTTCTTGGTGCAAGAGGATGGTGTGGATTATTGGCAGTGGACCAACCCTTACCGCCAAGTAAAGGCGACCGGTGCGCCGGGCAATGACAATCCGCACTTAACGCTTTGTCCAGAAGTAGAATACGACTTTGAGTTGCACGCTGCGACATGGAATGGCGTGGAATGGATTGACGGTGCTGGAGAATATGAGTGGTGGGTTGAGTGTCCGGATACGACGATCTACTTCGGAAATCCTGTCGATGCGATGACCGTGGTGAGTTCGATGTTGGATCAGAATTGTTGGGAATACGGCATTGAGTTGGTTGGTTCTGCCATCAACCCATGCGCAGTTGGCGGCGTTCGTCAGGAGTGGGATGTCGTGGTGGATTTCTGCGAATTGACCATACCAAACGTTTTCACACCGGACTACGGGGATGCGATGAACGAAGACTTCTACATCGAAGGATTGGATGTATACGACAATGTGTACATGCGCATTTACAACCGATGGGGACAAGTTGTCTATTCCAGTAATAATTACAAGAACGATAGCGCGTGGCGCCCGAACAATGGTGAAACTGGCACGTATTGGTACACCATGCGATTGCCGAATGGGATCGACCACAACGGGCACGTGACCATCTTACGGAACTGATCAGACGAGCATTGGCGAAAGCGAAGACCCATTACGTCTGCACCGCTTGCGGTCAGGAATCCGTTCAATGGGTAGGCAAGTGTCCTGCGTGCAAATCTTGGAATACGCTCGAAGCGTTTACGGTCCGACAGGGAACTGCGGTCGAGCGCCGGCAAGCTGCCTCGAATTTGAAGGCTGTTGAAGCACGTCCACTGGCGGATGTGGAGGTTCAGGAATTGGGCCGGACTTTGACCGGCGATTCGGAATTGGATCGTGTTTTAGGCCAAGGCATCGTCCCAGGCGCGGTGGTGCTGTTGGGAGGCGAGCCGGGCATCGGCAAATCAACGTTGATGCTTCAGTCCGTCTTGCACATGGCGGAATCGGCAGAACGCATACTCTACATCGCAGGTGAAGAAAGCCCAGAGCAGGTGCGCATGCGAGCGGAACGCCTCGGCGCTGTGCCACGATCCTTGTTTGTTTTCGCCGAAACGGATGCGCAGGCCGTGCTGCGGGAGTTGGAGGCGAATCAACCGGCGGTGGTCATCGTGGATTCCATTCAAACGATGTTCCTCCCGGATGTGGAGTCGGCCCCAGGCTCCGTGGCGCAGATCCGCGAGACGGCGGCGGCATTCACCCGCTATGCGAAACAACACCACGTTCCGGTGTTTTTCATCGGTCACATCACAAAAGAAGGGTCACTCGCCGGTCCGAAAGTCTTGGAGCACATGGTCGATGTGGTGCTCCAATTTGAAGGCGAAAGGCATCACGCTTATCGCATGCTGAGAGCCGTAAAGAATCGATTCGGCACTACGGCGGAACTCGGACTGTATGAAATGCGCGGGACCGGATTGGCCGCTGTTGACCATCCATCGGATGCACTTCTTGGCCAAAAATCAGACGACGATGCCTTGAGTGGTACCGCGGTTTGTTCGGCGTTGGAGGGTGCACGTCCCATGCTCGTTGAAGTCCAGGCGCTCGTTTCTACTGCAGTTTATGGAACCCCTCAACGTTCCGGGACGGGGTTTGATTTGCGCCGCCTCAATATGTTGTTGGCGGTATTGGAAAAGCGGTGTGGATTCAAGCTGGGCACGCAGGATGTATTCTTGAATTTGGCCGGTGGATTGCGCATTCAGGACCCCGCAATCGATTTGGCGGTGGTTGCGGCAATCTTGAGCAGCGTTCTGGACGTACCGTTGCCTTGGGGCACCGTGTTCGCAGGCGAAGTAGGGCTTACGGGTGAAATCCGCCCGGTGCCCCGAATGAATCAACGGGTTGCAGAAGCGAGTCGGCTCGGTATGAAGCGGATGTTTTTTAGCGGCCATGCGCGCAACATCGATCGCCCGGAAGACAGTAGCATGGAACTCATTGGCATTCGTCAAGTGAGCGATTTGCACGGGAAGCTTTTCTGAATAAGAGGGATTCAAATTGTTTGGAACTTCAGCTTTCCATGGTGGAGGCCCTGCTTCTCGCACACTAATTTTCCTCAACCCATCAAACGAACTTTTGATTCCATGAAAAATTTAGTTGCCATGGCTTGCGTCATTTTCCTCGCAGGCTGCACAGGAACGTCAACCGACAGCACAATTGAGAAGGCGCCACAAGCCGAAGCCCAGCAAGCCGAAGTTACCGAGGACATATCGCAAATGTCCATTCACCTCTTTGACTTGCCTGAAGGCATGACGGAGGAAGCGTACTTGGCGGATATTGATACGCTGAACTCTTTCTTCGTTGCATCCGGCTTTGGTAAAAATTACACTGTCTTAAAGGTTGCCGATGACAATGAAGCCAGTCAGTATCGGTATGCATTGGTGAGCTCTTACCCCAGCGCTGAGGTATATGCTGCATCGCACGACCAAGGTCCAGAATACGATGCATACATGGATAAAATTTTCGAGAAACACGCTGCGATCCTCGAGTCCGAGATTTACCGGAAAGTCTTCGCGCTAAATTGATTTAGCCGCCGCATTTTACCAGCTCTCATGATTTGCCGGCCACGACCACAACGAACTCTCCGCGCGGCTCGTGCGCCTCAAAGTGCGCGATCAATTCGCTGACCGGTCCACGCAATGTTTGCTCGTGAAGCTTGCTGATTTCCCGGCTGCATGCAGCCCATCGGTCCGCTCCGAAATACGTTTCCAATTCCCGCAACAACTTCAAGACTCGATGCGGCGATTCGTAAAACACAACCGTTCGCTCCTCTTCGGCGAGGAGTCCAAGTCGCTTTTGCCGCCCTTTTTTGTGCGGTAAAAACCCTTCGAAAACGAAGCGATCGCAGGGGATCCCGGAAACGACGAGCGCCGGAACAAAAGCGGTTGCCCCCGGCAGGCAAACTACGGGAATCTCCGCTTCGGTGCATGCCCGGACTAGGAGGAATGCCGGATCCGAAATGCCCGGGGTTCCTGCGTCTGAACAAACTGCGAGTGATTGGCCGGTTTTTAACGCTTGCACCCAACCGGGGGTCGATTGATGCTCGTTGTGTTGGTGAAAAGCTTTGAGTGGGGTGTCGATTTCGAAATGCCGGGTGAGCTTGGCCGTAGTTCGGGTGTCTTCGGCCAAGATGTATGCCACTTCGCGCAACACCTCAACGGCGCGGGGTGTAAAATCCCCCAAATTCCCCACAGGCGTGGGGACCAAATACAACGTTCCGACGGTCGGAAGGGTCATTTGTTCGAGAATAATCGGCGCACCATTCCTAAAAATTCCGGTCCGCCTGAATCTTCATCTTCCCAATCAACATCACCGGACGTTGAAAGCAGTAGCCGTTGCGCTTCGTCAAAACTTGGGCATGCTTGCAGTTCATCGCATAATTCAAGCAGGCCGGGCACGTTGCCTTCGGTCAGCAGCGTTGCAAATCGCACGCGGTTGTTGATGCTGAGGTGGGTTTTTAGGTTTTCGAGGGGCTGCTCGCTCAACTTCTCTGCGATTGAAATGCCGGCCGAAGGGGCGGCTTGGGCTTCAGGAAGAATTTCCTTTTCGACGGTCACCACGGTCGGTTCGAGTTCCGGTTCGACGTTTGTAACCGGTTCAGGCTCGCTCGGAACAATAGGCTCTGGTTCGGAAGGCGCTGACACTTGATCAGCAGCCAAATACTCGGCAATTCCAGCCTGCTTTTGTGCCTGAGATAGCAGGCGTTGGATGGTATCCCAATCGGGATTTTCTGAATGCTGAAGGAGTTCCAAGCACTCACTCAATGCATCAACTGCTGAGCGACGAAGGGTGTCGGCGTCGGTTCGTGGGTTCATGGGTTGGATTTTCTGAAGAGCTCTTTTAACAACTCTTTTTCTCGTTGGAAATTCTCTTTGCGATGATTTTTTTGCGCGTCTCGGTCCCAGCTGTAGGTCGGGTTTTCAAAGGTACCGTCCATCGAGATGAAGAATTGTTGTCCAAGTCCATCATCTTCGATGGGGCCAAACTCACTGTCTTGAGACGTTCGCAAATCGCGCAATGCGAAGCCTAGGGTGTAATCAATGGATTCATCGAATCCATAGTTTCCTTGGAGGGAAATATTCATGGCTGACGAACGAATTTGGATGTTGGGGATGCGCACGATGCCTTGAGAGACGTAAATCGGGGATTCCAGGCGGTCGAATTGCACATCGGCCAAGCGTTGACTCAAATCATCTGGGTCAACCAACGGTGCCATGATGCGGTTTTGCCGCAAGTATTCAGCGATTTCTTCAAAAGCCTCCAAACCAACCAAAGCACCCTCGTTGATTTCTGCCGAGCCCAGGATGTCGAGTGTTTCAGGTTTCCACAACCCCGCCTGATTCACTTCAAACCTTACGGACCCGTTGGCGTCAAACGTCCCTGAAAGGTGCTCCGCGCGCAAGGTGGATTGATCGAAGTTGTCGAATGAGGTGAACAATGCCTGCAAGTCGCATGACCTTGCGCTGGGATGAATTTGTAGCGTCGCGGTCTGGCGTTGGGGGTTGAATTGGCAGGTCGCGTCGCCGGATAGTTGACCGTCCAGGGTTTGCGCGGACCAGCGCGGCACCGACCACGAGGCTTCATCGCCCACCAGTTGGAATGAAGCTTCCGACAAATCCCAACCCGCATATCGAATGGAGTCGACGGCTACGGCGCAGTTCACCGCGAAGCCAGACGCCAACTGCACGGACTCTAGGAAGTTTTCGTTGGCCTTGGCGGCGGCGTCTGTTTCTGTGATTTCGAAAACCGGCAAATGCACGCTTCCGCTTAACGTGGAAGTTGTCCCGGTTCCTGCCTGAGCCAAATCCAACCAAGAAGCCACGTTGACTTGACCATCGAATCGGATGCCATCCCATGATCCATTCAGCGCATGGATCGATAGCTTTTGGGGATTGGCCGATCCGCTCGCACTCAGCGACCACGACACCCCGTCCCAGCTCCCAGCACCATCGGTTAGCTGCCATTGTGCCTCGATTGACGGCGTCCCCGCACGCCTTTGCGCCCAGGTACCATCCCAGGAGAGTTGACCGGCTGTGGGCCAATCATAATTTCCCAAAGCCCGCAAATCACACACTGACCAATCGATTTCTCCAATTCCAATTGCGGCATACGTTGCGGCATAAAATTGAATGTTCTCGACCCGCCCATTCCAAGTCAATCCTTTGGCAGCAACGGAAGCCCTCGGCACATCCGCCCGCCATCCACCATTTTCATATTTCAGCCAAACGCTTCCACCCACAAGGCAACGGAAAGAGCCTTCTTCAAGCGGGATTTCCCACGGGTGCTGAGCCAAGTCCCAATTTGATTTGAAAACATCGGCTTCCCACGAAAAGGAACCCGAAACCGCGGCATCGTTTTTCATGGAATTCCAAGGATCAGGTAACGGAACCAAGGCTTGCAATGTTGGTAAATCTAACCGCGATACTTTGCCTTCGAGCGTCCATTCTCCCTGATTATCGTTTCCGCTGATGGATGCATTGGATCCCATCCACTTCACTTCAGAAAGGCTCAGCGCAACGGTCTTTTTGTCCATGTTCCAAGTCCCTTTCCCCGCCCAAGTGATGGCCGATTGCGTATTAAATTCCGGGGAAGAAAACGCAGTGAGTTTGCCGGACCCATCCAAGGTGAAGGCGGTGTCCGATTCGGCAAGTTGAACGGTGGCGTCTTCTATTTGACACGACATCGAACCCAAGGTCAAAGCCACAGAGCTAAGGCGTAACTGCTCAATTGTAATCGAAGCGGTCTTTCCGGTTGATTCGGCATCGTCGAAATGCCACACATCGGTATTCCATTGGCCACGCTCATCTTCGCGCAGGAGAATCCTGGCATCGGAAATGTCGAGTTCCTTCAGTTCATAATTGTCATTCCATAAAGCCCAGGCGTTGCAGGCGAGTTGGATTTGCTGAGCTCGCAACAAGGTGTCGGCAGATGCCCCCGAGTCCATGAGCCAAGCATCTTCAATGATGACCGACACATGGGGAAATTGAGACCACATGTCGAGGTGAATCTGTTCAATGTGCGCATCGGTCTTGAGCCCGCGCTCGATGGTTTTCAAAAGGGCTTGAGCAATGCGGTCTTCGTTTGCGGCGAGCCACGCGGCAGCAGCACCCAATCCGGCGACGATGATTCCCAAAGAAATGAACAATATGAGACGAGTGCGTGGCATGATGATTCCCCAGTCCGAAGCTATAGTCTTGAACGATGTCCCGTGCACAAGCATTGTGCCGAATGCAAACACTTTGCGGTGGAAGACGCATCTTTGTCTTATGAAGAAACGAACCTTCTTGAAATTGGCCAGCACGGCGGGTGCGGGCTTGTTGATTGCCCCTTTGGCGAGTTGTGGAACTGGGGGCCAATCATCCCAAGCGGATCGCCCAGTCGTAAAAGGGATGAAACCAAAGCCGTTCTTGTTCGAACAAGAGCCGCTTGGATTCGGTTTCGATGCGCTGGAACCGGCGATTGATGCGGCCACAATGGAGATTCATTTTGGCAAACACCATGCAGGTTATGTCAACAAATTAAACAAGGCCTTGGGTGCTGCGGATGGCGCTTTCGACGGATTATCCCTCACGGAATTGCTCCAAACCATCAAGCCTGAGGACACGGCATTGCGGAACAATGGCGGCGGTCACTACAACCATACGTTGTACTGGCGCACATTGCAACCCGGGGGAGCGACCGAGCCAGAGGGTGAATTAAAGGCAGAGCTTGAGGCCACGTTTGGATCATTGGAGGCCTTCAAGGCTGCATTTGCTTCGGCTGGGGCCAAACGCTTTGGCAGCGGTTGGGCTTGGTTGATTCGCAATGGGCAAGGTCAACTTGAAGTGATGAGCACGCCCAATCAGGACAATCCGCTAATGACCAACATCGCAGAAACATCAGGATCTCCGTTGCTGGGAATGGATGTTTGGGAACACGCGTACTATTTGAATTACCAAAACCGCAGGACCGCATACATTGACGCGTTCATGTCCCTCGTGAATTGGGATGTGGTTGCGGCTAATGCTGTACAGGGACAACCCGCGTAAGGCTTCCGCTGGAAGTGGTTCCACCTTGGGTTAGCAGCTTGCGGAATGCAGCGTTGTTTTCTGGTGAAAGGACGTAAGACTGTTTGTCTGCTTGACCAACAGATTCAATGCCTTCGGCTTGAAGAATTTCTTGCCAAACGGCTACTGCGGCTTCATTGTTTGCCTCAAACTCCCACAGCTTGATTTCGTCTTTCCAACGGCGACCCAGCGTGATGTTCCAGCGATTGGGATCGTCTTGCGCTTGGCTCAGAACCAAATAGCCATGGAACCTGCGTAAACGAGCAGACTGTCCCAACTGAATGGTTTCGTCTGAGCTTTCCATGTAAATGTGGGTTGGATGAATTTGGATCGTCAAGTCGTCACCGTTGGTCCATGTTCCTTGCCATCTGGCTGGGAATTGATTGAGATCTCGGCGATTGAGCGGCATGGGCTCGGTAAACGTCGCATTCGTGCATCCGGTCCAACACAATACAGCGAGCAAACAGGGGAGGAGAAATCGCTTCATGGCAGGGAATTTCAAATGAGCCAAGCCGCCAGCAATCCAGCGACAAGGCAGTAAACGGCAAACACATTCAGATTCGTACGTCGCACCAATTTGATCATCCATTGGCATGCGGCCCAACCGCTGATAAAGGCGGCCAACGTACCCACGCCATAGGCTGAAAAACTCACTGCGCTTGAGTGACCCAATCCCTCACTGATCAAGTCTTTTAGCTCCAAGGCGGTTGCGCCAAAAATCACCGGCAACGCCATCAAGAAGCTGAATCGCGCTGCCTCCTCCCGTGAAATTCCGAGGGCGATGGCTGTTCCAATGGTAGAGCCTGATCGGCTGATTCCGGGGATGATGGCAAACGCTTGAGCCAACCCGATTCCCAGCACCCGTCGCCCACTCAGTTTGTTCGTTTTGGTAGCGAGTCGTTCCGAAATGAACAAGATCAACGCAGTCGCACACAGCGACCAACCCACACGATTGGGGTGTTCAATGAAAACCGATTCGATTTGGTCACGAAGTGTGAAGGCCACAGCGACTGCGGGAAGGGTGGACAGGGCCAACCATCCGATGTAACGCCACGATCGGGTACGTTCATCAGGGACTGAAGAAAATCCCCCGGTCACCAATGCGGCAATGTCTTTCCGAAAAACAACGACAGTGCTGAGTGCCGTAGCCCCGTGAACCAGTATGCTGAACGTGAGGTCGACCTCCTGCAAGCCAAACAACGCCTTCCCCAGTTCCAGGTGTCCAGAACTGCTGACCGGAAGAAATTCCGTTAAACCTTGGATGATGCCGAGTATGACGGCTTCCCAATGGGACATCAGCGCTTGAGTATGGCGTAAAAAATGGTGCCGTACCCCATCAAGACGACCACGGGCGCCACCGTAATCCGACGCGTATTGAAAATCTCCTCACTGAATGCAGTGGGGTCTTCTGCAGCACCGCCTGACATGAGCAAGTAGCCAATGGCAAGGACGACCAATCCAATGACCATCCAAATGTAATTCGTGCGCTGCAAGGCGAATCCGTCGGGGGAATTTTGGGGTGCACTCATGGAGCAAATTTAATGCAAGGTATCCAAGCGTTTTTTGAGAAACCGGTTCACGGCAAAAGCAGTTGATCCGACACCAAAAATCATTCCTGTAATGATGAGAATCACGAACAAGGCGCCAAGCACAAGAGGTGAGAATGGCTCGAGAATTGTCGCGTTTTGGAGTTGGACCAAGGAGAGCAGACCGTTGAGCCCAGCGAATGCCAACGCTCCAGAAACCACACCGAAAAGCAGACCTTGTCGAATGAACGGAGCGCGAATGGCTTGAGGATGCGCACCGACCAACTGCATGGTTTTGATCAGAAATCGGCGTGCGAATACGGTCAATCGGATGGTATTGTTCATGAGAGCGATGGCGGCAAACAAGAAAATCGCAGCCAAACTTGCCAGAGGAAGGATCAACCGACTCACGGTTGACTCGATTTGACTCAGCAATTCAGCTTGCCAGACCACTTCAGATACCCCTGCAATGTTTTTCATGCGTTCCACGGCTGCGGTGAGTTCGGAAGTGGTGCTCGCTTCCGGTCGCATCCGGATATCCATCACGTCAGATAGCGGCACATACCCCAGGAAATCCACAAAAGACTCACCAAGTTGGGCCTCTAAATCCCGGCTCGCTGTCTCGGCATCAATAAATGAAACTGATTCCACACCAGGATCAGTACGCAACACTTCTCGTGCGGATTCTAACAAATCATCGTCGACCTCGCGTTGAAAAAAGACCTGGACCCGCGCTTCTTGCCGCAGTTGCTGCTCCCAATGGTAGCCTAACCATCCCAGCACAAGCATCAGTCCGATGAGCAGCAATGTCAAACTCATCCCGACCGTCGTCGTGACAGCAGTTGTGATTTGCGCACCAGACGGGCGATGCTTGGTTCCAGTTGAATGAGCCATGGTTCAAATCTCAGCCAAAGATGCAATGTAACGCGTATCGGTTTGCAAAGGATTGTTATTCGTTGTCCACGGGCTTGTGCTCGTAGTTTAGAACGGTTTTAAATAACGTATATTTGCAGTGAAATCAATGGACTCGAGATGATTACGGTCAATGAAAGTGCACGCGATGAAGTGCTTAAGTTGCTTAAAGATGAGAGCCGCCCGGCAGGCAGTTTTGTGCGCGTTGGTGTGAAGGGCGGAGGTTGCTCAGGCTTGATGTATGAAATGACCTTCGACCATGAAATGCAAGAAGGAGACCAATCCTTCGAGGACAAAGGTGTGAAGATTGTCGTTGATCGCAAGAGTTATTTGTACCTCATTGGCACTGAATTGCAGTTCAGTGGGGGGTTGAATGGGAAGGGATTCCAATTCTACAATCCCAATGCCAATAGAACATGTGGGTGCGGAGAGAGTTTTTCATTGTAAAGCCAACATTGAGCGCATAGGTTTCAAACACCATTTCCATGGCATACGACGGGAAAGACAAGGTTTTAGAAGAGGTTACGGGCAAATCGTACGAGTTTGGCTTCACCACGGAAATTGAATCGGACAAGGCGCCCGCCGGTCTGAATGAAGACATCATTCGGTTGATTTCGGCTAAGAAAGACGAACCCGCATGGTTGCTGAAGTGGAGGCTTGAAGCGTTTGCTGTTTGGCAGACAATGGAAGAGCCTGATTGGCCGCATTTGAATTATGAAAAGCCCGATTATCAGGCGATAAGCTACTACGCGGCACCGAAACAAAAGAAGCAATTGAACTCCCTGGATGAGGTCGATCCCGAATTGCGCCGCACGATGGATAAACTCGGCATCTCCATGGAAGAGCAAAAGCGCCTTTCAGGTGTGGCAGTGGATTTTGTGATGGATTCGGTTTCTGTCGCGACGAGTTTTAAGGAGAAATTAGCCGAGCTAGGGATCATTTTCTGTTCCATGAGCGAGGCGGTGAAGGAGCACCCGGAATTGGTTCGAAAGCACCTCGGCAGCGTGGTGCCGACCCGCGACAACTTTTTCAGCGCTCTGAATTCTGCTGTTTTCACGGACGGTTCGTTTTGCTACATCCCGAAAGGAGTCAGATGCCCGATGGAATTGAGCACCTATTTCCGCATCAATGAATCCGGCACCGGCCAGTTTGAGCGCACGCTCGTGGTCGCCGATGAAGGCAGTTACGTGAGTTACCTCGAGGGCTGCACGGCTCCGCAACGCGACGAGAATCAGCTGCACGCGGCCGTGGTGGAATTGGTGGCTTTGGACGAAGCAGAAATCAAGTACTCGACCGTCCAAAATTGGTATCCAGGGGATGCTCAAGGAAAAGGCGGGGTGTACAACTTCGTGACGAAGCGCGGCATTTGCCACCGCCGCTCCAAAATCAGCTGGACGCAGGTTGAAACGGGGAGTGCCGTGACGTGGAAGTACCCGAGTTGCATTTTGAAGGGCGACCACAGTGTTGGCGAATTTTACAGCGTGGCTGTGACCAACAACGCCCAACAAGCCGACACCGGCACGAAGATGATTCACTTGGGCAAAAACACCCACTCGACCATCATCTCGAAAGGCATCAGCGCGGGCAACAGCCACAACAGCTACCGCGGACTCGTCCAAATCATGCCATCGGCCGCGAATGCCCGAAACTTTTCGCAGTGCGATTCGCTGCTCATGACGGACACGAGCGGAGCCCACACCTTCCCGTACATCGAGGTGAAAAACCCAACGGCTCAGGTGGAGCACGAGGCGACCACTTCAAAAATCGGGGAAGATCAAATTTTTTACTGCCTCCAGCGCGGCATTGACGCCGAACAAGCCATTAGCTTGATTGTCAATGGATATGCGAAGGAGGTATTGAATCAGCTGCCCATGGAATTCGCCGTGGAAGCGCAGAAATTATTGTCCATTTCATTGGAAGGAAGCGTAGGATAATGCTGAAAATCAACGAACTCAAAGCTTCCATTGACGAAGCACAAATTTTGAAGGGCCTCAACCTGACCATCAACCCCGGAGAGGTGCATGCCATCATGGGACCCAATGGATCTGGTAAGTCCACGCTCGCGTCTGTGCTGGCGGGACGTGAGGACTATGAAGTAGATGGTGGTTCGGTGGATTTTGAGGGCGCGGACCTCCTCGATATGGATGCCACGGAGCGTGCTAGAGCAGGATTGTTTCTTGCGTTTCAATACCCAGTGGAAATCCCAGGCGTATCCAACATCAACTTCATGCGGGCTGCAGTGAATGGCAAGCGCGAACACGAAGGCAAGGAGCCCATCAAAGGGAAAGACTTCCTCGACATGGTGAAGGAAAAGGCGAAGCTCGTGGAGCTCGACGGCCGATTGCGCAATCGCAGCGTCAACGAAGGGTTTAGCGGCGGTGAAAAGAAGCGAAATGAAATTTTTCAGATGGCGATGCTCGAGCCCAAACTCGCCATCCTCGACGAAACCGATTCGGGCTTGGACATTGACGCGTTGCGCATTGTTTCTGAAGGTGTGAACGCGATGCGTTCGCCCGACCGCAGCTTCCTCGTCATCACGCACTACCAACGGTTGTTGGATTACATCGTACCTGATTTTGTGCACGTACTGGTGGATGGTCGGATTGTCCGCTCGGGGGGCAAGGAATTGGCGTTGGAGTTGGAGGAGAAGGGTTACGACTGGATCAAGGAAGACGTTACGGCATGATGGATACCGCAAAGCCCCAAGTGATGGACCGACCGAAAAAGTCAGTCAAGCTCGCCGCCTCCCAACAGCAGGGAGAGGCGTATTTGGCGGCGGTTGAGGCGGTGTTGGGTTCGGCGCGAAATGATTATGACGCGGCGTTAGCGGCCCTTCCGGTGCCACATCGACGCGTCGAACGCTGGAAGTACACGCCAGTAGCCTCTTGGTGGACAGACGTGTCCTCCACGGGTGTTTGCACGGCTGCTGAGGCAGGGTGTGAACCATGTCCTGTTCCGGGAATGGACGCCTACCGATTGGTGTTCGTCAACGGTTGCTTTGATGCGGCCGCGAGTGACCTGCCCGTTCATCCTGGCGTGACCTGCATGCCGGTTTCGCAAGTATCCCATGAGCAACCGGTCGACAACGATCAACCAGAGCATGCTGAATGGTTCGCCGCGATCAATGGTAAATTCGGTCGAGAGGGACTTTTCTTACGCGTCGCCAAAGGCGTGGTGTTGGATCGTCCGATTTTGGTGCATCACCACAGTTCGGGATCGGGAGTGGCCAATGTCCTCCGTCACGACATTGCCATGGAAGCCAATTCAGAAGTAACGGTTGTTCAATGGTCTAGTGCAGCGGCGGATGCGAACGGTTCCTTGAATGCCCTGACGCGCGTGGCCGTGGGTGAAAACGCCCAATTCGCACTCGATAAAGTACAAGACGAGGAAGGCCAAATCCGACACGTGGCATTTGAGGACATTCGTCAAGCACGCGGTTCGCGCGCCGATGTTCACACTGTCACAGTGCGCGGCCAATGGGTTCGTAATGACCTGACATTCCGAATCAACGGTGAAGGCGCCCACGCGGAACTCAATGGAACCTTCCTACCGCTAGACGGCGAATTCGTTGACAACCACACGACAGTGGACCACCGCGTTGCACATTGCACCAGTTCAGAGAACTACAAAGGCATATTGTACGGCAAGAGTACGGGCGTCTTTAACGGCAAAGTGTTCGTGCGCCCAGACGCCCAACAAACCAATGCTTATCAGCAAAATGCCAACATCCTCGCGAGCGATCAGGCTTCTATGAACGCCAAACCTGAGCTCGAAATTTACGCTGACGACGTGAAGTGCAGCCACGGTTGTACCATCGGTCAGTTCGATGAGGAGGCGCTCTTCTACGCCCGTTCACGTGGAATTGGAATGGAAGCAGCAAAAGCCATGCTCGTCCACGCATTCATCGGTGAAGTGCTGCAAGGATTGGCCGTACCTGAGGTGCGCATGGAAGTCGAACACCGACTCGCTGAGAAACACCGTTGGGAAACCTTTAACGATGACCCGGGTGCTTGATCCCCATACCGTTCGTGCTCAGTTTCCGATTTTGAATCGGGAGGTGAACGGGAAGCCTTTGGTGTATTTAGATCACGCTGCATCTGCGCAGAAACCTGTAGCGGTAATTGAAGCGCAACGGGAATACCTGATGCATTATCACGCCAATGTGCACCGCGGTGTGCATGCCTTATCTCAGCAGGCTACAGAGGCATTTGAACAGGCGCGTGTG
>Ga0181573_10001736_pt1 | contig 20942 bp, 18 predicted proteins | sample 101ome_25_FD_148643 | JGI IMG/M metagenome (GOLD analysis project Ga0181573, IMG submission 148643) | Coastal salt marsh microbial communities from the Groves Creek Marsh, Skidaway Island, Georgia - 101409BT metaG (spades assembly) | ecosystem: Environmental > Aquatic > Marine > Intertidal zone... | reverse complement strand
TTGACCGCCGCCAAAAACGCCCCGGCCGTCTCCCCGTCGTACACCCTGCCGTCCGCACTCAGCGTCACAGTCATCTCCGTCACAGTCTCCAGCCCGCCACCAGACCCATCTCCATCTCCATCTCCATCTCCACCTCCACCTCCATCGCCATCTCCCACCCGCACCCGCACCACCTGCCGGCCACCCCCGACGGCCAAGATGCCGCCCTGCGGCGGGTTGACGATTGCCGAAAACTTCTCCACCCCAAACATGCCCAGGTTGCTCACCGAAAACGACCCGCCCACGTATTCCTCAGGAAGTAACTTATTTTCCTTCGCCTTGGTCGCCAGCCGGCGCACGTCTGCGGATATCTGCGATAGGGACTTGTTGTTGGCGTCCTTCACGATCGGCGTGAACAGTCCGCCCTCGGTCGCAACCGCCACACACACGTCCACCGCAGGAGACGGCTTGATCGACTGCGAAGAGTCGTCCCAGAACGCGTTAGCCGCCGGAACTTCCGAGAGCGCCAGTGCCACCGCGCGGAGCACGCAGTCGTTCACGGAAACCTTGGTGCCGGCAGCCGCGAGCGTCTTCCGCATCCGCAGCACGTCATCGAGGAGAATGTCTACCGACGCGTACATATGCGGCACGGTCGTCTTGGACTCTAGCAGGCGCCTGGCGATGACTTTGCGCATGTTGGTCGTCGGAATGTCGACGTACTCTGGTCCCTCGTCCTCGTCCTCTCCCATCGCATCGCCCGCGTCGCGCGTCGCGCGTGTATCAGCAACAGCGGCAGCGGCAGCGGCAACAGCAGGTGGTGTATCGCCACCATCCGCATCGTTCCCCCGATGCTCGACGGCAAACAGCACGTCCTCCTTGGTTACCACTCCCCGCGGCCCCGTCCCGAGGGGCGCATGCTGCAGTCCGTGCGCGGCCATGAGATTCCTGGCCGCCGGACCCACCCGCTGCAATCCATCAGAAGGAATGGGTTGACTGGGTTGACTGGATCCAGTCGCGACCCCGTTGCCGGCTGCAGGCGCCGGCGAACCCTCGACCGAACCAGCCAAGCGAAACCCTTCAAACTTGCCCACATCCTCCTCCTCGTCACACAGCACGCATACACCCCGCCCAACCTCCACCCCAGCCCCGTCCTCCACCAGCAGCTTTGCCACGTAGCCATCGTCCTGATTCTCCCACGCCAACGTCGCCTTGTCCGTCTCCACCTCCGCCAGCACATCTCCCGGCGCCACCAGCTGCCCAATCTTCACGTTCCAGCTCACCAGCGTCCCCGACGACATCGTCGGCGAGAGCGAAGGAAAGTTGAGCACGGTATGTGCCGGCAAGCCCTCTTCGCGAGCTCCCGAACTCTGGAAGGACCGTCGATGACACCGACCGCCTGGAGCGGAACCGCCGCGACTGACGGCGTCGGGCTGCTGCGACGACGACACGTCCAGAGACGCATCGCTCACGACGCGCAGCTGGCGTGCAAGCGAGGCGACCTGCCGTACTTTCCGAGAAACGAGTTGAGCCTGCATTCGTCGAACTTCTCGTCGAGTTCGTTCTGTTCTCTATTCGATGAGGCGCCGCCCCGGTTGAACTCGAGGACGAGCACGACGACGCGATACAGGCGCCGGACAGGTCAGTCAGTCAGTGTCAGGACACGTCGTCGGGACGGGCCACGGATCGTTTTGAATTTGGCTGGCACGGGACGGGGGCTGAACTGAAGCATGGAGGTCGACAACGAGGTGCTGACGAGCAGGTTGCGCGGAACGGAGCGACACGATGTCGACCACGCGATCTACCCGGGGAAGAGAAGAAGCCTCGGTCTGCCAGCAGTCTCGCCAGCCAGCAGTCCCGCTCACGAACACGAGCGGATCCCTGTCGGCGCCCGATCGCTCAGGCCACGACCGACCGCGATTCTCCGCGCCTCACGTTTGCTATCAGCCCACGCTCCTCGGTAGCACTGGCGTGAGACGACGAGTGTGAATCGCGCCGTCCAAAAGGAGACAAGACAAAAGACGGTCCTTGGTGGCTCGCTTCCCGGTCAACGCTTCCGCTGGGGCCACTTTGAAGTCCCGGCGGCAACTCCTTCTCGTGTTCCCTCCATTCCCAAATCCAGCAGAACACATACCATGCCCCAACTGCTGGCCATCACGTACGACCTCGTCGTCGGGCAGCCAGAGGTGTACCGATGCAATGCCTTGTCGTCGAAATCCTTCTCTAAAGAGCCCGCTGGGCACGTCTTCCATCACGTCGCGTTGCTTCAGAGCGGTGTGATCGCAGAGTCACGCGACAGGGACGACGACGCCGGTGCCAACGCCGGCGCACCGGTCGATTCCAAGCAGCCAGGCCTGGGATCGCGGACGTCGTCTGCCACCAACGTGGACTTCTCGTCGCTCGACGCGGGCGGTGCCACGGACGACTCGGCCTTCTCGGCGAAGAACCGGAAGCGGAAGATCAAGAAGAAGGAGAACAGGAAGGATCTGTACGCGTTGCTGGGGCTGCAGTACGAGCGGCACCTGGCCAGCGAGAACGACATCCGGAAGGCGTACAGGAAGGCTGCGCTGGAGCACCACCCGGATAAAAAGCGGGCCGCGTCGCAGCATGACCTCGCGCTGCTGGAAGAGAACGAAGAGCGGTTCAAGGCGATCCAGGATGCGTACGAGACGCTGAGTGATCCCGCCAAGCGGCGGGAGTTCGACTCGCTGGACCCCTTTGACGACAGCCTGCCGAAGGAGTCTGCGTGCGCGAATGATGCCGATGAGTTCATCCGACAGTTCTCCGCGGCATTTGCAAGGAACGCCAAGTGGAGCGTGAAGCAGCCGGTGCCGCCGTTCCCAGAGGGGATGGACGCCTCTGATGCCGTGGTGGACGCGTTCTACTCGTTCTGGTTCTCGTTCAAATCGTGGAGGGAGTTCCCACATCCGGACGAGGAGGACGTGGAGCAGGCAGAGAGCAGGTACGAGCGGCGGTGGATCGAGAAGCACAACGCCAAGCTGCGGGAGGACGGGCGCAAGGCGGAGATCCGTCGCATCAACGAGTTTGTCGGGCTGGCGCACCGTTTGGATCCGAGAATTGTTGCGAGGCGGGAGGCCGAGAAGGCGGAGCGGGAGCGGGCAAAGGCGGAGAAGGAAATGGCGAGGGAGGCGCGGCGGGCGGAGGAGGCGCGGCTCGAGGCGGCGGCCGCGGCGAGGGCAAAGGCGGAAGAGGAAGTGGCGCTGCAGGCGAAGAAGCAGCGTCAGTTCGAGAAGAAGGCTTTGCAGAAGGAGCGGGCAAAGCTGCGCAAGCAGGTGGCCGGGAACACCGCGGGCCTGCTGGACGGGAAGGACCCCGAGCTGGTGGAGAAGGTCTGCGGGTTCCTCGACCTGGAGGAGCTCACGGGGCTGAACGCATCATTGACGGCGGCGTCGTTGGCCGCGGCTATCGACACCGCGGTCCGGAAGGAGCAGGAGGAGCTGGACGCCAAGGCGGCGGCAGGGAGGGCGGCCGCCCTCAACACGAAAAAGGAGGAGAAGGAGGCGCTGCAGACCCGGCTGAAGAAGCTCGAGACCTGGACGGAGGAGGAGGTCCGGTTGCTGAACAAGGCGATCGACAAGTTCCCGCCGGGCACCTCTCGCCGCTGGGAGACCGTCCAGCTCTACCTCCGCACCCGCACCGTGGACGAGATTCTCGACATGGTCAAGTACGGGCTGAAGAGCGGCAAGTTCCTGGCGCCGAAGGATGAGGTGGTGATCGCCGAAAAGAAGAAGACCAAGCTCGCAAACACGCTCGGCAAGACGAGCTGCGGGGACCCGCAGGCGACCCAGCGGCACGAGAGCTTCACGGACGTGCAGATCGGGGTCGAGGCGTGCGAATGGACCAAGGAGGAGGACCTCGCCCTCATCAAGGCGCTGAAGGAGCACGGAAAGGAGCTCGGAGAGTCGCGGTGGGATCTGGTGGCCAAGGCCGTCGGCCGTGGCAAGGTGGACTGTGCCAAGCGGTTCAAAGAGATGAAGGCGCAGCACAAAAAAGACACGAAAAAGACGACTGCGTGACGGACGGACGGACTTCGAGCTACGTGTAATACCACCAGGTTCCGAACGAACGAACGAACGAACGAAGAAGCGCGACGAGGTTCAGTTCAGGCAACGAGATTCAGTTGGGAGCAAATTCAGAGCAGTTCAGGCCAACTCCCCACGACTGACGTGACGACCATCTCCTGCAAGCATACGTGCTGCGTAAGACTCGCGGAGACATTGATAAATACAGCATGTTGGACGAGCGACAAAGTGCGATTTCTGGACCACCCCGACCGTCTCGCCTCTCGCGTCTCACTTCCTACCCTGCCACCTTCACGTGATCGCAGAGATCGGCGTGACATTGACGGGCCTGGGGGCCCTCTTTCTGTTCCTGGGCGTCCTCTTCTTCTTCGACCGGGGCCTCCTCGCCATGGGCAACGTCCTCTTCCTGGCCGGCGTCGTCGTCATCCTCGGCGTCCAGTCCGCACTCAAGTTCTTTATGAAACCAAAGAACTTCAAAGGGTCCATATTCTTCGTGACTGGTGTCGTGCTGGTGGTATGGGGGTGGACGTTGGTCGGGTTCGCGGTCGAGCTGTACGGAATGTGGGGGCTGTTTGCCGGCGTGATTCCGGCGATGCTCGGGTTCTTGCGGACAGTGCCCGGACTGAAGACGGTGTTGGACATGCCGGCCGTGAAGAACGTGTTGAACCGGGTAGCACCCGCCGGGAGCGGATTGCCTGTCTGACGATGTCTGATTTGATGTGTAAGGACGAGGGCCGCGTCCCCGACGTGGAGGTGTGTCGGATCCTGTTCTCGATCCTCGAACCATTCCAAAAAGTTTACCGGTAAGCGTAATTCCCAACAGCAGATAGAGCCAGTCAATGGTGTCTCCAAAGCTAGAGAAAGAGACCAAGCCAAAGGCTGCCATGGTGCGTACTGCTCTATCACTCGCCAACGACACATCCCCTCACGCGGAAGAACACGTACGTATAGGACGACGTCCGGCGCCTGGTCAACGAGGCCCACAAGCCGCGTGCCGCGGACCTCGCGGCGCTACAGGCGCTCCAGAAAACCCAGCGCGAGGCCGACCCCGGCTCCTTCCTCCGGCGCCAGGAGTCTATATCCGCTACGCTCGCGTCTCGGGCCGTGTCGCAGTCCCAGTTGCGGCCGCTGACATTCAAGAAGCAGCCTCGCCACCTCCACTTGCCCCAGTCGCCGCGCTCGCGCGCGTCGATGGAGGCCAAACAACCAGAGGCGCTCCAGGACATGTTCCACGACATGGGCGACGTGGGGCTGAAGCCGGTGAACGTGTACCACAACCTGACCGTGGCCGAGTACTACGAGCACGCCCTCAAGTACGAAAAGTCGTCGCACATTACCTCGACGGGGGCGCTCGCCACGCTCTCGGGGGCCAAGACCGGTGGGTAATGATCACGATCGACGTGGGCTTGCGCCCCGACTCTCACTCGCGCTACGTGCTTCGTTCGTTCGCAGGACGCTCACCGCGCGACAAGCGTGTCGTCAAAGACCCGAGCTCGAAGGATGATATTTGGTGGGGGGAAGGGAGTCCCAACTTTGAAATGGACGAGAACACGTTCGTGCTGAACCGCGAGCGCGCTGTCGACTACCTGAACATGCTGGATCGCATCTACGTCGTGGACGCTTTCGCAGGATGGGACGCGGGGAGCAGGTTGAAGATACGCGTGGTCTGCGCCCGCCCCTATCACGCGCTCTTCATGCACAATATGCTGATCCGTCCGACCGAAGAGGAGCTCGGGGATTTCGGTGGGTGCCGCTGATCTCGACCGACGTGCGCTCGTACGCCCCGACCCTCACTGGATCGCTTGCTCACTCGTTCTCCAGGTGCCCCCGACTTCACCATTTATAATGCCGGCGCGTTCCCCGCCAACAGGTATACGTCCTACATGACCTCGCCGACGTCGATCGACGTGTCGCTGGAGCACAAAGAGATGGTCATCTTGGGAACGCAGTACGCAGGGGAGATGAAGAAGGGAGTGTTCTCGCTGATGAATTACTGGCTGCCGAAGCGGGGTATTCTGAGCCTGCACTCTGGTTGCAACGTGGGCGCGCAAGGGGATGTGACGATGTTCTTCGGGCTGAGCGGCACGGGCAAGACGACGCTCTCGGCCGACGAGAAGAGGCCGCTCATCGGCGACGACGAGCACGGTGAGTATCGGCCTCGACCGTCGCGCGCTGTCTCCCTGATTTTCCCTCTCTCACTCTCTCACTCGTGATACGCGTTCGGTCGGCAGGCTGGGGGGACGGCGGGGTGTTCAACATCGAGGGCGGCTGTTACGCCAAGGCGATCGGACTCAAATACGAGAACGAACCCGAGATCTTCGACGCCATCAAGTTCGGCACCGTGCTGGAGAACGTCGTGTTTGACGACGACACGCGGGTGGTCGACTACGAGGCCAACACCATCACGGAGCACGTCTCGACCTCGACCTCGACCTCGACCTCGACCTCGACCGCCGTGCGCTCCCGCCCCGAAGCTCTCACTCGCGCTTCGCGCTTTGCTCGTTCGACAGGAACACCCGCGCGAGCTATCCGATCGAGTTCATTGACAACGCCCACATTCCGTGCATCGCTGGGCACCCCAAGAACATCATCATGCTGTGCTGCGACGCGTTTGGCGTGCTGCCACCGGTGGCCAAGCTGACCAAGGAGCAAGCGATGTACTACTTCATTTCGGGGTACACTGCAAAGGTACGGATTGAGCTCGACCGACGTGCCCTCGCTCTTCGTACGCCCTGACTCTCTCGCTCGCGCTACGCGCTTCGCTCGTTCACCAGGTGGCTGGGACCGAGATGGGCGTGACCGAGCCCGAGGCGACCTTCTCGGCGTGTTTCGGATCGGCGTTTCTGATGTGGCACCCGGCCAAGTATGCGAGCATGCTGGCCGAGAAGATGGACGCGCACGGTGCCCACGCGTGGTTGATCAACACGGGGTGGACAGGCGGGGCCTTCGGGACCGGGACGAGGTTTAAGCTCAAGCACACGAGGGCCATCGTGGACGCCATCCACAACGGCGAGCTGGAGCGTGCGGAGTACGAGACCATGCCAGTGTTCGGACTGCGGGTGCCCAAGGCCGTCACGGGGGTGCCGAGCGAGGCGCTGATGCCCCGGAACGCGTGGGTCGACAAGGAGCTGTACGATGCGACCCTGGGAGACTTGGCCGTGTTGTTCAAGAAGAACTTCGAGCAATTCCAGGACGGCGGCGGGCATCTGGAGGTGGACCTGAGCGCCCACGGGCCCGCATAGGCAACCGCGAGACATTCAAATACAAAGTTTCGGCGCTTGCCTGCCCATCCAATGTGTTCTATTCCATATTTGCCTTGCTATCGTGCGATGAAACGACCTGAATCCGTAAAACCGAACGCGCATTCCCTTTCTCTCACACGCCCAGCCGTCCTCTCGAGGAGACGTTCCCACCGACGAAGGACAGCGCTCGCGAGGTCCCTCGTCCCCACCGACGTCCCGCAGTTCATCCAGCGGCCCCCAGACTCGGTGCTACTCGAGAGACAGTTCCACCTGCCTGAGTTTGACTCGTTCACCGTCAACGACGAGGTGCGGTTGCTCCTCAACGGGTTTCGAGAGCTTCCCGAGGACCTCCAGCTGAGCTACAACGTCATCCTCATCCTCTCTCTGATCGTCATGTTCATCGCGTTTGAAGGCGTCGAGCTGATCCGCGAGTGGAACTCGAACAGCGAGTACGTCGACCGGCTGGAGTCGTCAGCGAAAAAAAAGAGGGCGACGACGACGAAGGATGCGGCGGACGCGACGGGCAGCGAGCTGAGAGACCGACGGCGAGGGCTCGGATGGCTGGCTCTTATCACAGCGATCGCCGTGTGGATGACCGGGTACCTTAACGAGACGGGCATTTTCGGCAGCTGAAGCCCCACTAGCTTGATTGGTGGGACAAACGTTCGCCCGCTCGCGGGAGCGCTCACTGACGGGATGGGAATCAGACGGACGGACCCCCTCATTACTTCCACCTGAAATACACGTTGAACCATCCAACCAACATCGACCTGCATTGATTCATTCATCCTCAAAGCGACCCCGCTTCTTTGAATTCCGAGGTCATTCCGGGTCATGCAGTTCCACGTCAATTGGCCCCTCTCGCGGGCGCTTTCGTCGATCCAACGGAGCACACACACACGGCATCATAGAATGGCTCCATGCCGCGTCGCAGAGTCCTCTGCCGAGTCTGCGCAAGCCCATGAACCGCTCAGAGTGTCGATGGTACGACTGGGACTCGACCGCCCTGCGCGCCCACTCGCCCATTCGCCCACTCGCCCGGTCGCTCACTCGCGCAATGTCGTCCCTCAGGTCTCTCTGGGCTGTCCGAAAAACACGGTCGATGGCGAGGTCATGCTGGGGGATCTCTACCGCAGTGGCTTTGAAATAACCGACGACCACGAGGACTCGGACGCCATCATCGTCAACACGTGCGGTTTTGTGGAGGACGCCAAGTCTGACTCGCTCGATAACATTATTCAGGCTGCGGCGCTCAAGTCCAACGGCAAAGTGAAGAAGGTGATCGTGACCGGGTGCATGGCGCAGCGCTATAACGAAGAGCTGGCCGAGTCGCTGCCTGAGATTGATCTCGTGATGGGCTTTGAGAAGTACGGGAACCTGTCGTCGTCTTTGCGCGAGGTGCTCGGCCAGCCGCCGGATATTGACGAGAACGAGTACTTGAACAGGTCGCGGGTGCAGGTCGGTGAGAGTACAATCGGGTTCAGGCCAGAGCATGACCGCTTTCGGCTCACGCCCAAGCACTTTGCGTACTTGCGCGTCGCGGAGGGTTGCAGTCACGCGTGCACGTTCTGTGCGATCCCGGGATTCAGGTATGTGTTTTTTCATCGTGGGTTTATCGGTCGAGCGAGTCCTCCTCCTCGTCCTCTTCTTCGACGTTCCATACGCGCTGTTTGGTGAGGACGACGAGCGAGCCTGGCGAGCGGACGCCTCCGCCCTCGCGCGCCTTTGCGTGCATGAAGTTCGTGTCCAGGATGTCTTCGGACTTCGGGATGAGGGCGTACTTCTGCACGGTGGTCAGTCCGTTGGTGACGACGTCGGGTTTGGCAATCTTGACGGCGCGGAAGTTCCACTGGACGGTGTATCGGCCGCAGGTCGCGACGATGTACCGCTCCTTCTCGCTCCGATTGCGGCTGTCCACCCAGCTGAACCTGGCCTTTTCGAAGGGCGCGTTGTTGGTGTAGACGCGATCCTCGGGCCTGAGCATGAGCAGGCGGGGCTTTGGGGCGCGGCTGCCGAGGCGGGACGTGAAGCCGCACAGCTCTTTGCTGCCTTCTTTGTACATCGTCTTGATGACGATGATGAAGGTCTTGGTCGTGGCGAGGACCCATCTGCCGTCGAATGTCACGTCGATGTGGTCGATGGGCGCGCCGAGGCTGGGGATGTTGGTCTTCGAGATCTGTCGAGGGGGTGGGGAGGGGAGTGAGCGGGCGAGCGGGCGAGCGGGCGAGCGGGATGGGAGCACGAGGAATGGAGTTGCGTACCTGGGTCATCTGGTCGTTGTACAGGCGGATGGTGCCGTCCTGGGAGCCCACGGCGCGGTAGCCGTCGGCGGTCGTCGCGATGCATGAAAACTTCGTTTTCGACTTGTACGTCCGGCCGCCACCGTGTGATAAGCTGTCGACGGTGGGCGAGGCCATGGTCTGCACCAGACCTCCCCGCTCGGCTACGCGCAAGTCCCATTTGTCGACCGACTGGGGGGCGAGCGACAGGAAGGTGTCTGTGGCCTCTGCCGTGCCCTTGGTCTCGTTCACGATATCCAAGATGCCAGACATGTCGCCGAAGCCGAGCTCCCGCACGACACCTTCCTTCTCGGGATCTATGTTGAAGATGGACCTGCCGGTGGAGGACAACAGGTTCATCTTCTCCTCCGAGTCCATAAGGATGCCCTTGGAGCAGCTGGTCAACGGCGAGGACTTGCCGGTTGATCGCCGCGTAGACCGCGGCGTGTGGCCGCGGTCGCTGCCCAACCTCAGGCTGTCGAAGGAAACCTCGAGGTCCAGGTCCTCCAGCCCGTGCAGGGTGTTCTTCATGACGCTGATACCCTCGCGTCCGACCACGAAGGATCGGTCGTTTTCTCCCAAAACCAGACTCGTGAGCTCCGACGTGGCTTTCCGGTCCACCAGGCGGCCCTCGGAGCGGACTCCGGCATGCGCATCGCCGGCTCTGACCGGCTCGTCGATGTCCATATCCTCCACCCACTGCTGCTGCTGCGCGTCCGTCTCGCCGCCACCGAGACCTCCACCGAGACCACCGGCGTACACACCCAGCTCTCTCTGGACGTTCTCCTCGCTGAGATCCGTCTGGTATCTGTTCTCGAACAGATGCCCGTTGTAGCTCTGGTGGAACGCGGCAAACTGCCTCTCGTCCGGAAAGCTCAGCGCCCACCACTCGGTGCCCTCGGCCGCACTGAACACGCACTTCAACTCCGCCGCCTGGAACTGCATCCCGTCGCTGACGACGACGTCGGGATAATCCACGGAGCCCTCGAACTCCAAGTGCCACTCAGTTGGCGAATTGCTCGAGGTGTCGGCGTTGATGTCGTAAAAGTGCGGCTGGACGTTCTCGCCCAGCAGCTCCCACTCGAACGACTTGTCGCTCCGGATGCAGGCTTTGAATAGCCTGACATCCGTATGGGCCGGCTGCTGGCCGGCGTTGGCGTTGGCCGGCTGCGAAGCCGCGTTGCCCATCTCGTCGTCTGTCACGCGTGGCTGTGTCTCCGGGTCGTTCGCACCCGCCTCGATATCCCGTATCGAAAACCGGCGCTTCCACGTCCTTTATTCTTCGTTCGCAGCGCCGCGACTCACTCAAAAGCTCAAAAACACACAGGGGGAAGTTTCGATCGAAAAACTTTGACGACGTCGTCGCTGAGGCCAAGGTCCTCGTGGCGGCCGGGGCGAAGGAGCTCAACCTCGTCGCCGAGGACACCAACCAGTACTACCTCGATCGCCGTGGCTCGGGCAAGAACCTGGCCGTCCTGATGCGGGAGCTCTCCAAGATCGAGGGACTGTGCGTACTTGTTCCCGTCCGACGGTCAATGCTTGCCCTCGCCGTCTCGCTCACTCGCCCACTCGCGCACTGCGTTCGCTCGCTCGCCAGGCACTGGATCCGCATCCTCTACGCCTACCCGTCGTACTTCTCCGACGATCTCATCGACGAGATTGCCACCAACCCCAAGGTTGCCAAGTACATTGACATGCCCCTCCAGCACATTTCCAACCTGACGCTCCTCGCCATGAACCGTCCGCCCAAGGACCACACCATGGAACTGCTGAAGAAACTTCGGGACCGCATCCCGGGACTCGCCCTGCGGACGACATTCATATCCGGGTTCCCGAGTGAGCGGGAGGAGGACCACCGGGAGCTGGTCGAGTTTGTCAAGACGTTCAAGTTTGAGCGTACGTACTCCTACCGCTGCTGCGACAACGACCGACGCACTCACGCTCGCGCTCACGCTCACGCTCCCGCTCACGCTCGCGCTGGGGCTCGCGCTCACACGCTTTGCTCGTTCGCCAGGCATGGGCGCGTTTGCCTACTCGGAGGAGGAGGGCACGCCGGCGGCCGAGTACGAGGAGCAGCTGGACCAAGAGCTGCGAGAGTATAGGCGGGACGAACTCATATCGCTTCAGCAGGGCATCGGGGAGTCGTGGGCCAGGAGCATGTACGGGAAGGAGATTGACGTGCTTGTCGACGGGGTGACCGAGGACGGCGAACTCTTCGGCAGGACCCAGTGGGACGCGCCGGACATCGACAACATCGTGTTCCTGAGTGAGAGCGAGGACACGACCGTGCCGAGGCTGGAGGTGGGGCAGATGAGGCGGTGTCGCGTGACCGGGCGCAGCGTCTTCGACCTCGAGGCTGCGCCCATTTGTTAAACTGTACAGTTTCTTCTTTTTTAAGTACCTGCCTCCCCGCACACGCGACGACAAGAAAACATCATGGCCAAGCTCGTCGCGAGGACCCCGATCGCAATGGCCACACGAAACGTTTGCGCGCTTCCGTCGATCCACGCAAACCGTCCAAGTCTCCTCCTCAGGGCTCTCGGCGACAAACCAGAGGGCGATGCCCCCCGGCCAGACGTCTCCTCAGACCAGCCAGACTTCTGGGAGGGCGAGTCGTTCGAATTCTTGGGACAGATCAGCAGCTTTGCGCTCCCCATCTTCGTCGTCCTCGCCCTCGCCGTCGGCTTCTTCGCGTCGTCGACGTACAACAAGTATGTGATGGTTTCGAAATTTCTGTCACCCTTCGACTCGCTCACTCGCTCACTTGCGCTACGCGCTGCGCTTTGCTCGTTCGCTAGCGACGCCGACGTCTTCCTGGACTCGCCCCGGAGCGACGCCGACTCTGCCAAACTGTACAAATTTGAATGAACTGTAACTCTCTCATTATTCACGGACACGGGTTCGGAAACCGCCGATGGACCTCGTCGACCCGCCGCAGCACCGTCTCTTCCAGCCCACCGCGGCGCGCGTACGCAATCTGTGCCTCCAACTGTCCCACATTTGCGGCACCCACCACCGCCGTGCCCACGAACCGGCGACTCAACACGAACCGCAACGCGAGCTCGACGGGCGCCAGCCCGTGCTCCCTGGCCACCCCGACGTACGCCGCCACCGCCTCTGCCACGTTCGCCTTGGGCCCGTACCGCGACTCTGCCTCCGCATACCGGCCGCGATACTTCACCAACCGCTTGTCGGCCTCTCCAGACCAACTCGCGCCGTCCAGCGTGTACGCCCCGCCGAGCAACCCCATCGCCAGCGGGCTATACGCCATCAGCCCCACGCCTTCCACGTGCAGCGCTTCCACCAGCGAGCTCTCCGCCGTCCGACACAACAAATTATACGCATTCTGCACGCACGTCGGCTTGCTCCACCCGCGAGCCCTCGCCACTTCACAGAACCGCGCCAGCCCGTACGCCGTCTCGTTGCTCAGTCCCCACGAGCCCACCTTCCCAGCCGCCATCCCCCTTTCGACCCCCTCCAGCTGTTCTTCGAACGAACAATAGGCGCCATACGCAAGGTCAACGTCGTACCCATCCGCACCAAACATGGGAACGTACCGATCCGGCCAGTGCAACAGCAAAAGGTCGATCCGATCCCGCCCAAGCCGCTCGAGCGACCCGTCGATCGCAGTCCCGATGTTCTCCCCGTCCAAACGCGTCGGCCCGCCCCGAAGCCACGTCATCGCGCCCGGACCGGCGACCTTGGTCGCCACATGCACGTCCTCGTCCTTTATCCGCTTCCTGTTCGCCTTCAGCCACCCCCCCAGCACCCGCTCCGAGGCCCCCTGCGTCGCTGCCGACTGCGGCACCGGGTACATCTCCGCCGTATCGAACGCCACGACGCCGTGGTCGTACGCATACGAGAGTTGCTGATACGCGTCTTCGGCCGGAATCGACGCGCCAAAGAACATCGTGCCCAGCGTCAACCTCGACAGCGGGAGGGTCGCACTGTCCGTGTTCGTGTTCGTGGTGGCCGAACCCTTGTTGCCGAGCGACGACCCACTCGGGACGACGACGGCGCGCGCTCGCCGCCGACCCCGTGGCAGTGCTCGGTTTGTTTCACCTCTGATCGTCTGCATGCCGAATCGACCACCACCGGCCGAGACTTGAGAGCGGCCTCCTTTCCGTTTCGTGACCGAAACGAAAACTCGTTTTGATATCTCCCTCTCTCAGATGCTGAACGTGCTGGGTTGTATAGCCAGGCAATCACGGCATTCTGCGCGCTCATCCATCGGCCGACCAAGCCGACTCTCTATCCATCGAGTAGCCCGAGCGTTGACGACAACGATGGCCGCTGCGAACGACGAGGTCTCCAAGGCGCAGGCTGCTGCTTCGGCGTCTGCTTCGGCGTCGGCGAAGACCATCTTTGACAAGATCATCTCGAAGGAGATCCCGGCGACGATCATCCACGAGGACGAGACGTGCCTGGCGTTCCGTGACGTCGCGCCACAGGCGCCGGTGCACTTTCTGGTGATTCCAAAGGTGAAGGGTGGGCTGTCGAGGTTGAGCAATGCGGAGGAAGCGGATGCGCCGCTGCTGGGGCATCTGGTGTACGTGGCGAGCAAGGTGGCCAGGCAAGAGGGGCTTGGGGAGGAAGGGTTCAGGTTGGTGATCAACGACGGGCCGAACGGCAGCCAGAGCGTCTACCACTTGCACATCCATGTGCTCGGCGCCAGGCAAATGACGTGGCCGCCTGGGTGAGCGACCGGCCGCGTCTGCTGATCATCATCATCATCATCATCATCATCAGTCATCACAGTAAGTCGGCCACGAACCGTTTGGTGCCACCCACGGTGGGTCGAGCGAAATTGTCAGTTCATTTGCCTTTGCCTTTGCCTCGCCGTGCCTCCACCTCCAACGATGGTTTGGATCTCTGCTTCGCTCAGCGGGCCGAGGCCCGGCGTCACTGGGCTGACGGAGCAGCGTGTGGTTCATCTTCAAAACGCCCGATTCGAACACACACAGCAGCCCGTATGTCGTCGCCCTGGCACCGTCAGTGGTCTCGGGGCCCGGTCGACCGTGCGTGCGGCGACAAACGAGTCGCAGACGGAGGCATTCCTGAAGACGATCGAGATCGATACGATCGACGAGGAGACGCGGGTCTCGGCGGAGCTCTCCGCGGTGCAGGCGTCCATTGACGCTGCCTACGAGGCGGCGTTCAAGGGCATCGACGCCGTTCGAGACCCGGAAGGGAGCGCGGACGACGACGACGACGACGACGGCGACGGAGCGGAGCGCACGCGCCCCGTGTGCGTGCGCTCCGAGGCCTCCTTCCAGGCGCTGTCGAAGGAGGTGCAGTCGGCGCTCATCGAGGCCATTAAGACGGGCGAAGATACAAAACGGCAGTGGCTGTCGTTCGAGGCGGCCGTGCCGCGGTTGAAGCTGAAGCGGGAGAGGGTGCGGGGCGAGCTCGAGCGGTTGGAGGCGAGGCGGACGTCCATCGCGGCGGTGGGGTCCAAGGTGCACAGCGACTACGACGATATGAACGACGAGAAATTCGACGAGAGCTCGCCGAAGCTGCGGAAGACGTCGACGGTGCGGATCGTGCTGTTGACAGGCTTCGAGTCGTTCAACTCGGACCTGTACCGCAAGGTGTCGGTCTCGCTGTCGAGGTCCCACCCCGGTCTCGTTGACCTGATTGTGTTCAACGATCAGGACATCGCCAACCGTCCCGCTGATGTGGAAGAGGCTCTGGCGTCTGCAGATGTGTTTTTCAGCAGTCTGATCTTCGACTTTGACCAGGTCGAATGGCTCAACGCGCGCATCAAGGACGTCCCGTACAAGTTCATTTTCGAGTCGGCGCTGGAACTGATGAGTTCGACGCGGGTTGGTGAGTTTGAGATGAAACCCAAATCGGGCGGGAAGAAGGCGGGGCCGCCGCCGGCCGTGAAGAAGGTGCTGGGGCTCTTCGGGAGCGGGAAGGAGGAGGACAAGCTCGTGGGGTACCTGAGTTTCCTCAAGGTCGGGCCCAAGCTGCTCAAGTATCTTCCGGGGAAGAAGTTGAAGGATTTGCGCAACTGGCTGACCGTCTACGCGTACTGGAACGAGGGCGGCGAGGAGAACGTGACGTCGATGGTCGGCTACATCCTGCGGGAGTGCTTCGACACGGCGTCGCTGACCGCCTCGTCCGTGACTTCCACGTCGGCGCCGTCGGCCTCCCTCGTGAAGGAGCTCGTGGAGACGCCGCCGACGGGGTGCTTGCATCCGTCGCATCCGGGGTACTTTGAAAGCCCGCAGGCGTACGTGGCGTGGTACCAGAGGGAGGGGCCGCTGGCTTCGAGATGGAACGAGTGTCCCAGGGCCGCTGTGCTGCTGTACAGGAAGCACGTGATCACGGAGCAGCCGTATATCATGGATTTGATTTCGTGCCTGGAGAAGGAGGGGGTCATCCCGGTGCCGATCTTCATCAACGGCGTGGAGGCGCACACGATCGTCCGCGACCAGCTGACGAGCGAGGCCGAGCTGGCGGCCGAGAGAGACGAGCGGGCGAAGGATCCGCTCGGCGCTGCCGTGGCGGGCCTGATGCAGGGGACAAACGGCACCGCGCGGGTGACGATCGACGCTGTGATCAACACGATCGGATTCCCGCTGGTGGGCGGACCGTCGGGGACGATGGAGGGCGGCCGGCAAATTGATATATCGAAATCAATCCTGTCGTCCAAGAACGTCCCGTACATGGTGGCGGCGCCGCTGCTGATCCAGGACATGGCGTCGTGGGTCGACAAGGGCATCGCGGGACTACAGAGTGTCGTGCTCTATTCGCTTCCCGAGTTGGACGGAGCGATCGACACGGTGCCGCTGGGTGCTTTGGTTGGTGAGAGCATCTACCTCGTGCCGGAGCGGGTCACGCGGCTCGCCGGGAGGGTCAAAAGCTGGGTTTCGCTTCGGAGAAAACAGGCATCCGAGAAGAAGATCGGCATCGTCCTGTACGGGTTCCCGCCCGGGGTGGGAGCCACAGGGACAGCGGCACTGCTCAACGTGCCGAAGTCGCTGGAGAACATCTTTGCGTCGCTCAAGGACGCCGGCTACGACGTCGGCGACTTCCCCGTCGGCGATCCGGACGCCGGCGAGCGGATCGTCGAGTACTTGAAGAAGATGTCCCTGGAAGAGCTCACGTGCCGTGGCGTCGATCATGTCCGGGAAAAGATCGGGGAGGAGGTGACGTCGGCGCTCGGCGCGACGGTGGCCGGGACCGACATGGTCGCCGAGCGCCTCAAGGAATACCTGACGTTCGACGAGGCCTGGGGGCCGAGCGAGTGGGGACCAATGCCGTTCTTACCCTCGCCGGATCTGCTGGTGACGAAAATGGAGGCTGCTTGGGGAGACCTGGCGAAGTACCGGTCTGGCCTCTCGACGACCACCTCTGGGTCGGCGGTCGTCACCGGCCTGCAGTTTGGCAACGTCTTCATCGGTGTCCAACCGCTTCTCGGCGTCGAAGGAGATCCGATGCGCCTTCTGTTCGAGCGAGACCTGACGCCGCACCCGCAATACGCGGCCTTTTACAAGTGGCTGGAGCGCGACTTTGAGGCCGACGCCGTCGTCCACTGCGGGACCCACGGCACCTCCGAGTGGCTCCCGGGCTCGCCGCTCGGTAACACCGGCCTATCATGGTCGGATATCATGCTCTCCAGCATTCCGAACGTCTACGTCTACACGGCGAATAACCCCTCGGAGAGCATCATCGCCAAGCGGCGCGGGTACGGCACGGTCGTCTCGCACAACGTGCCGCCCTACGGCCGCTCTGGCCTCTATAAGCAGCTGCTGGAGCTCAAAGCGATCTTGATGGAGTACCGAGAGGGGTATTCGGACGGAGCACAGAGCAGCCAAGGCGACCAAGACGACCGAGACGGCAGAGTCGCTCCGAACGCCGAAGAGCGTGACCGCGGGGATGCCGGCGCGGCCGTGGACGACCTGCAGCAGCCCATCCTCGACCTGATTGACTCCATCGGCCTCCAGAACGACTGTGGAACGTTCGACGCCACCTCGCCGACGGCTTCGTTTGCCGAATACGCCTCCAAAGTGTACACGTACCTGCTGGAGGTCGAGAACCGGCTCTACAGCGAAGGCCTGCACGTCTTGGGCGCGGCTCCCAACCCGGAGCAGATGACAAAGTACCTCTCGGCGTACTTCGACGGCAAATTGGGAGATGACGTCATCCAAGACGTCGTCGCACGTCGCGCAGTGGATCCCACGGCGCCCGTTGGCCTCGAGCCGGTTGCCCTCGCGCCCGCTGCCGATTCCACGGGCGCGCTCTCGTCCGTACCTTCGCTGCGAGAAGAGGCCGTCCAGATCCGCGGCCTACTCGAACAGAACTCGAACGAGATCACGTCGCTGATCAGCGCCCTGAACGGAGAGTACGTCCTCCCGGAGGCAGGCGGCGACCTCCTGCGGGACGGCGCCGGGGTCCTTCCGACCGGCAGGAACATCTACGCGCTGGACCCCTACCGGATGCCCGGGCCATCTGCTATGATCCGAGGCACGGCCGCTGCCGATGCCATCCTGGAGGCGCACCGGGCCGCGAACGGCGGTGCCTATCCCGAGACGGTGTCCGTCGCGCTGTGGGGCCTCGACGCCATCAAGACCAAGGGAGAGAGCGTCGCCATCGTCCTGGCACTGGTAGGCGCCCGCCCTGTCAAGGAGGGCACGGGCCGCATCGTGCGCTTTGAACTCGTCCCGCTCGACGAGATGGCCCACCCACGGATCGACTGCTGGACGAACGTCAGCGGCATCTTCCGTGATTCGTTCCAAAACGTCCTGGAACTCCTCGACGACCTCTTCAAGCGCGCCGCCGAGGCCGACGAGCCTGTGGAGATGAACTTCATCCGGCGCCACGTGCTGGACATGGAGCGCGACGGCCTCGAGAACCCCACCGCCCGCCTTTTCAGCAACCCCAGCGGCGACTACGGCTCCATGGTCAACGAACGTGTCGGCGCATCCAACTGGGACGACAGCGCGGAGCTCGGCGACACATGGGTGTCCCGTAACAGCTTCTCCTACGGCCGCGGCCGTGAGAAGGGCACGGCGCGCCCCGAGGTTCTCGAGTCGCTCCTCAAGACCACGGATCGAGTCGTCCAGCAGATTGACTCGGTCGAGTACGGACTCACCGACATTCAGGAATACTACGCCAACACCGGCGCGCTCAAGAAGGCAGCCGAGTCCGCGAAAGGCCCCGGCGCCAAGGTTGGCTGCAGCATCGTCGAGACCTTCAGTAGCGAGGTCAAGCCGCGCGAGATCGAGGACGTGATCCGGATGGAGTACCGCTCCAAGCTCTTGAACCCCAAGTGGGCCGACGCCATGGTCGCCAGTGGGAGCGGCGGCGCCTTCGAGGTCTCTCAGCGCATGACGGCGATGATCGGCTGGGGCGCCACGTGCATCAGCGAGGATTGGACGTGGGACCAGGCTTCGGCGCAGTACGTGTTCGACGAGGACATGGCGCGGAAGCTGCGCGACGCGAACCCGGAGGCATTCAAAAACATTGTCGCGAGGTGCATCGAGGCGAGCGGCCGGGGCCTGTGGGACTGCGACGAGGAGACGCTGGCCAGACTCCAGGAGACGTACAACGAGTTGGACTCGCAGATTGAGGGGGTTTCCCTGTAATAGGCTTCGTCCTGTTGTTGGCGTGCCCTGCCGCAGGCGGCGACTACTAGTCGCCGACGCCTACCACCCGGTGGTTAAAAAAAAGGGTGACCCTTTTAACGTCACATGCGTATATACACACCCTCCTGTCTGTCTACGAACTGTCTATGAACTGTCTATGAACTGTCTATGAACTTGATTCGCGGCGGTGGACTGCTACATCGTTCAGGATCGATCAGGCCTCGTCTCCTCCTCACCACCACGATGGGAGAAGGTCGGCAGCGCGCGACCGCGGAGGACGTGGTGGACCTCACGGGAGAGGAGGACGTCGACCGGCCGGCCGACAAGCGGGCTCGAACCCGAACGCACCCGCCGTCGTGCCTCGACACCTCGCTCCCATTCCAGCTCTTCCGAACCCGGGGCATACCGGCCGAATACAACGACGAGCAACAGGGGCTCGGGTTTGACATGGAGAAAGCGGTGGCCGGCGAGATCAAATTCGCGTTCGTGTCGGTGCGTCATCGGTGGGTCCCCTCGTGCGACGCTCTTTCGCTCACGCTCGACGTCCGTCTGAACTTGCGCCCGCCAGAACTATCTCATCGACCCGATCTTCCTCGTGTCGACGTTCCCCGACCTGCTCTTCTGCGATACCGTCATCGTGGCGCACGGGATGAAGGAGCCGAGCCAGCATGAGATGCTCCGGCGGGCACTGACAAGTGCTCTGGCAGGCGTCGACGTGTCAGTCGTCGCACCTACCGTGCCAGAATATGGGACGCATCACTCGAAGGTCTTCGTCTTGCAGTATGAGCGGGGCATTCGGATCGTCATCCACACGGCCAACCTCGTCTATCCTGACTTCTGCAATAAAAGTCAGAGCGTGTATTACCAAGACTTCCCGCTCAAGACTGCAACAGAAGGCGAGGGCGACGAGGGCAATGGCAACGCCGACGCCGACGAACGGCCCCAGGACTTTGAGGCGCAGCTACTGGCGTATGTAGACCACCTGAGCCTCCCGGCCGCCGCCGCCTCGCAGCTCAAGGACGTCATTCGACTACACGACTACACGTATGCTCGAGGCCGCCTCGCGGTCAGCGTGCCGAGCAAGCCGTGGGAGCACAAAGACGGCGACTATATGGCGTTTGGTCACCACCGAGTGCGGAAGATCTTACAGGAGGAACGAGCGGCGGCCGGTTTCGAGGATTGGTACGAGTCGGCCCCCGTGGTCGCGCAAGGAAGCTCGCTCGGAAGCCTGTCGGCCAGGTATGTCGACGACCTGCTAGCTAGCTTTGCTCCCGGAAGCTCAAAAGACGACGTCGCGTTGGAGCTGATCTGGCCGACGGTGTCCGAGGTCCAGCACGCGATCGACGGCTGGTTCGGAGGTGGCAGCGTGTGTGCCACCTCCGAACGCGTGAACAAGGCAAGACAGATATGCAAGTTGCACAAGTGGGGCGGCGAGGTGACTGGTCGCCAGCGCGCTCTGCCGCACATGAAAACCTACCTCAGGTACACGTGCGTGGGAGACGACGAAGTCCGGCTGCCCTGGGTGTTTCTGTCGTCGATGAACGCCTCCAAGGCCGCGTTGGGAGAGGCGGTGAATTCCAAGAAGTACGGCGCGCAGCTCTTCCGCGTTCTCTCATTCGAGATGGGCATCGTGCTGCTGCCGCGCTACGAGCTTGCTTGGAGGCGGAGCGCGTGGTTCGGGTGGAGCTGTACCGATGCATCGGGGCGATCGCGCGCGCGCGGGCAGAGGAAGCCCGACGCGGTGCGGTTCGTGCAGTGGTCCAAGTCCGCCGCCCAGTCATCCCAGTCATCCCAGTTGTCCGAGTC
>Ga0181573_10001734_pt1 | contig 20952 bp, 11 predicted proteins | sample 101ome_25_FD_148643 | JGI IMG/M metagenome (GOLD analysis project Ga0181573, IMG submission 148643) | Coastal salt marsh microbial communities from the Groves Creek Marsh, Skidaway Island, Georgia - 101409BT metaG (spades assembly) | ecosystem: Environmental > Aquatic > Marine > Intertidal zone... | reverse complement strand
CAATCCCAATCCCCCTCCCACTCAATCGCTCATTCATTCGTTCATTCATTTGTTCATCGCCCCCCGCAGGTCTACCTGAGGGACGTGCTCAGCCGGATGGTGCTGATGATGAGCTCGAGCAAGGGCGGCAAGAACCCGGTGGTGCTCGTCCAGAAGTTTGTCGAGAACCAGCTCCTCTTGAACGACGTTCCGTTCACGTTCCGCGTGTGGACGGCCATCGGCGGCGGTAGGTGTCGTTATCCCGACGACGCGCGGCGCCACCACGCGCCACGCGCCACCCTCGGAAGCGGCTCACTTGAGATCTCACGAACATCGACTCGCAGGCTGGAACACGTCGCGGGCATACGCCTTTGACGGCAGGTACGCATTGAGGTCCTCGGCGGGGATCGCCGGTCGCCGTCGCCGCGCGCATGCATCTCGTCGTCCCCGTTTCGCTCACATATGCCCTCAACCCGTTCCGTCGCAGCATCGTGCCCCTGGGCGGCAAGAAGTTCGCATCGAGTGCACCTCAGGGAGACAGGTTGGTATTCTGAATCGACCAACGACGTGCCCCCCCCCCCCGTTCGTCACCCGTTTTCTCACTCCCACCTCTCACCCGTAGGATCAAGCTGGCCCAAGACATGGTTGTCAATCTCTTTCTGCAGGACCGCGAGCAGGCGAGCGACCCGTGGGCCATCGACGGCGAGTTCAAGCGGTACCTCCGCGGGAAGACCGGGTCGGACGAGGCCTTCGAGGGCATGTGGGAGCTGCTGAAGCGCAAGACGGCGCGCACCCTTGCGGCGGCAGTTCCGGAAGTGCGGAGCGCTGTTCAACACGAGTTTCGGGACACGTACCGCGACAACGGGTTCGAGTTCCTGGGGTTTGACTTTCTCGTCGACCAGTCGTTCGAGCCGCACCTGATCGAGGTCAACCACCTGCCGTCCATGGCCACCAAGGTCCCGGGACGGCGGACGGACGGTTCCGTGTTCGACAGACAGAAGGAGCTCTTCGTGCACGGACTCATGACCGTCGTGGCAGAGACCGCGCGGAGGAGGCCGGTGCACCGGGCGCTCGCGCGGCGAGCCGGGTGTCCGGCCGGCTCCAAGGCGGACCTCGTCCTCGACATGATCTACGAAGCACGTTTGGCGACCGAAAACGGGTTTTCGGTCCTGACGACGGACATGTACGACGAGCTCCACGTGCACTACCCGATTGATGCGGTGCGCTCGCTCCAGCAGCGGCTGCGGTGGCTGCTCCCCGAAATGCGCTCGTTTGCCGGTCCCAAGGCGTCGGACGGCGATCTGGTGATGTTCGACGAGGTCGTACGGCGGACGCTCCGCGCGGTCGAGGCGAGGCCCGACGAGCGGTTCGAGACGGTGGTCCTGCAGACGTTGTGCAACGCGGGATCCGTGTTCAAGGACGACAAGGACAAGAAGGCGGAACTTTGAGTATGGCTTTTATGGTGTGATAGTCAACAGTCATCGTCGGTTGGGTTACGACACAGTCTACAACTATGGCACGACTTTTGAGATGTCGGTCGCCAGCCTGGCGAGCGGCGACGAGCAAAGCGCAAAAGGCGGGTGAGCGTCAGTGTGTTCGAGCGCACGTCGAGTTCAATCGGTCGATCGAGCAAAAAGTCAATGCAACGTACCGGTTGAGCTGAGCTCGCACCCTCGCCCTCTCGTCCTCCATCTCGCGGTCCTTCCTCGCCAGCGCCTCCTTGTTCGAGTCGATTTCTCCCTGGAGCCGCGCAATCTCGGCCTCGTGTGCCTCCCTGAAGAACGTGAGACGTGCCAGTGAGATCAAGAGCGTGCGAGCGTGCGAGCGTGCGAGCGGGAGCGGGGCGCGACGAACGACGTCATAGCATCAGTCGTCGTAGCACGCACCGTTGCTCCTTTCCCCGAACTTCTGCGTCGACGCGCGCCACCTCAAACTCTTTCTCGAGCTCCTCCTTGCGTTTGATCATCTCCTTCTTCTCCTGCAAGAGGTTGTCGACCTGGGCGGCGCGCTCGTTCAACGCATCAACGTGCGCGAGGTGCCGCTCCACGCGCTCCGTCTCCCAGTCGAACTTGAGCCTGTTCAACTTTTCCTGGGCCTATCGACGCGAAACGAAGACGTAATGACGGGGCGTGACGTGCCGCATAGTGAGTGAGTGAACAGCCCACTGGTGGGCGTCTGGTGACAGGGCGTGCCGGGACGGCAGCGTCGTCGACGGGTTCTGGGCATGGCGGCAGGAACCTCGTCGGCGCGGGAAGACCACGCACCCAACCACCCAACCACCTACCACCAACAACGTACCTCTGCGGCCGCAGAGGCCGCGCCGCGCTCAATCTCCCGCATCTGCTCGTCTTTGTTGCGAAGATCGACCTTGTATTCGCCGTGGATCCGCTCCAATTCCGAGTTGAATTGGAGCGCCTGCAAGTCCCGCTGCTGCTCCATCTCCTCGACCTCGCGCGCCTTTTGGTCGACGCGCGCCCGCTCCTCCGTGCACGCGGCCGCCATCTCGTCCAGCTCGCGGTCCTTCTCTTGCAGTTCCCGGTTTAGACGATTGATATCGTGCCTGTTCTTGGACAGTTCCTCCTCGAGGCCCGCAATGGTCGCGTTCTGGTCTTTCACCACGCCCTGCGCCTCCTCGAGCGCGCTCGTCTTCTGCTCGAGCGCGCGCGTACGCTCGTCCAGCTCGCGTTCCTTGTCTTCCAGGAGCCGTTTTGTATCTTCGAGCCTTCCCGCGTCGACGACGGCGTGCCTGCCGCCATGCCCAGCCGCGATGACGGCGCTGCCGCCCCGGCACACCCTGTCCCGTGAGACCACCAGACGCCCACCGTCGCCGCCGCAAAACACCTCCAGCTGGTCCACCTCGGGCTCTCCGGGGCCCAGATCGTAGCCACCGACCAGCGACAGCCGCGTGACGGTCCCTCGTTTCACGGCGTCCTTCCCGCCTGCCCCGGCCCGCTCGACGCCGTCCACGACCAGCTGACAGTGCGACTTGCGGACGCCCACCTGCTCCGTCTCCATGTGTAAAATCTTCTTCTTCGCGTCGTACCGCACCAACGCCACCGTACCCTCCATGTCGCCACCGCACGCCATCAGCGACCCGTCTGAGCGCGTCGACGTCCTGTGGTTGTACCGCGGCACGGGCTTCGTGCTCGTCTTGATCACCTTGAGCTCCCGTTTCTTATCATACACGAGACTCTCTCGTACCGTCTTGCTCCCTTGCCGCCCGAAGAGCGCCACGCAGACCCCGCCGATCGCGTCCAGGCTCATATAGGCCCTGGCAAAGGTATCCGCATACACCTTTTGGAACGATATCCGGGGCGACCGACTCAGGTGACTCGCGTCCTCCCTCGTATCAATCTCGAACACGTCGCTCATCCACGCCCCTCGCCGCTCCCTGAGCGCGTACCCCCCGAACACGACCACGGTCTGCCCGTCCCACGGACTCAGGCACGCCCCGTGCGCCGTCCTTCGGGTCAGCCCGTCGTCTCCCTCCACGTCCACCAGCTCCCACGACGCTTCCCGCACCACATACTTCCAGACTGTATCTCCAGACACGATATCGTCCTGCGTCTTCCCTCCCACGAGCCACACCGCCCCGTCCACGTACGTGGCCGTGAAGTACGACCGGTGCGTGAACGAGGACGGCGCCTCCCCCAGGAACGAGCATTCCAACGTGTCCGGGTCGAACATCCACACGTCCGAGAAGATCCTCTGCTCCTTGCCCTTTTTGCCCATCTCCCCGCCGAACAGGAGCAGCACGTCCTGCGAGGGAGCGTCGCCGCCTTTGCCGGCCGCCTTGCCCCTCGCCTTTGTCGCCTTTGTCGCCTTCCGCTTCCGCTCGACCACCTCGCGCGGCACGGCGCACGACGCGCATCCGTGCCGCTTCGAGGGCGGGTACCGCGTCGCGTCAGTCATGCGTGGCGCTTCAAATTCTGCCTTGGTCACGGAAACGTCTCTCCGTCGGTCTCGTCTCTCGCCCGCGAGCACCCTAGCGCGAGGCGTGGCTGTCTCTGATCATCGACATTGACGACTACGGTATGGGTGCTGAACGGTAGACGACGCCTCGGGAGGTCCCACGTGCTCCAGTCGAGCTGCTCAAGCTCAAAAAAGTATTGAGCTTGTACTCTCTCTCCATGTCGTGCGCACGTAGGGCTTCGATAGTCTCTTCTTCTGCGAGCAGAAGTAGTAGCCTCCCTCCTGGGCTCCGGGCGACGACGAGAACAACACCGACACCAACTACAGCCCTAAGGGCTGTGGCGGGGGAAGACGGCAAGAACGACGCCGAGCTGGACAGCTCGGTGTGGAGGGAGGCGGCGGTACCGCAGTACATGCAAGAGTCGGTCGAGGCGACGACGTTCTGCGACCTGTGGGAGGACGCCAAGCGGAAACAGCCGCTGGCGAAGAACACGTCGACGTCGCTGTGGTCGGCGCTGAGGCAGGAGGCCGAGCGGGACGCGCAGAAGGAGCCGTTGCTGTCTTCGTTCCTGTTTGCTTCGATCCTGTCGCACGAGTCGTTCGAGCGGTCGTTGGCGTTCATTCTGGCGAACCGGTTGGCCAACACGACGCTGCTGGCGACTGAGCTGTTCGAGCTGTTTTACGAGACGATCAAGTCCCAGGAGGGCATTCGGGAGGCGGCGCAGGCGGATCTTTGTGCGCTTCGGGAGCGGGATCCGGCCTGTCGGAAGTTCTCGCAGGCATTGCTCTACTTCAAGGGGTACCATGCGATCCAGACGCAGCGGATAGCGCACGCGCTGTGGAAGCAGAAGAGGACGGTGATGGCCGCGGCGTTGCAGAGCCGGTCGAGTGAGGTGTTTGCTGTGGACATTCATCCGGCGGCGAAGATTGGCAAGGGCGTGCTCATAGATCACGGGACCGGGGTCGTGATCGGCGAGACGGCCGAGATTGGGAACAACGTGAGCATACTGCAGAACGTGACGCTGGGCGGTACGGGAAAGCAGCACGGTGACAGACATCCGAAGATCCGCGACAATGTGCTCATCGGCGCGTCTGCCACGATTCTGGGCGCCATCACGGTCGGCAAGGGCGCGCAGGTGGCCGCGGGCTCGCTCGTGCTCAAGCCCGTCGACCCCAAGACGATGGTCGCGGGCTCGCCGGCCAAACCGGTGGGACGTGTCCAGGGAAACCCGGCGCTGACGATGGAGCAGTGGTACGGGTCGCGGGTGGCGAGCGGGTCTGTGGGCTCGGTCAGCGGATCGGTGATGGGGTCGCTGATGGGGAGCAGGGACGGCGGGTCTGGGCAGGACCAGGAGGACGAGGATTGCGTGGACCTGTTCGTGACGGCTGCGGTTGAGGGTGTCGAGGCGATAGAACCACGGGTGGTGCGTGATGAGGGTGGCGGGGGTGACGGGGGTGGCGGGGCGACGGTCGACACGAGTGCGGTCGGCTCGCCGGCGAGCGAGTCGCCTTCGGCTGCAGAGGGTTCGCAGACTGTTCGGCCCCCGCCTCGGGTGCAGCCGAGTCCAGGATACGACTCGATCGACTGGATCATTTGAGTAATAGTTTAGGCACGATTGAATGGAATCAGCGAGGAATATTGTGCCACTCTGCTTTCTCGACGCCACTTCGGGTCCGCGGTCCCGTGATACAAACATACAAACATACAAACATACATTACGTTCATACGTTCATACACCAGTGCGCTGACTGACTCTAGGTCTGCTGCGTGCCGTTGGTGGGGTGTGTCCTCCTCCCCTCCCGATCGCCCAACTCCCTATACCATGACCCGGCCCACCCTGACCAACCAAATCCTCAACTGGCTGTGCTGCTGCGGGGCGTTCGAAGACCTGTTCCTGGCCAATGATGACGTGGACGACCTGGACGACGGGGAAACGTCGGACGCCGAGTCGGACCTCGCCCGTCCGCTCCTCCAGTCTCCGGCGCGTCAACAGTCGACCTCGTCGCAGGACCTGCTGCTGAAGAAGAACCTGAACAACATTCTCGGGTTTGGGCGACAGAATGTGCTCGAGGACTACGAGCTGCTGGACGTCCTCGGAGAGGGCGCCTTTGGCGTCGTGAAGCGGTGCCGCAACCGGGCCACGGGCCAGGACTTTGCGTGCAAGATCATACAAAAGCGCCAGCTGCGCAAGCGGGCAGACGTGGAGGATATACGGCGCGAGGTACAGATTCTGATGCTGCTGAGCTCGCACCCGTCGGTGGCGGCGCTGGTGGCGTCCTACGAGGATGCATCGGCAGTGTACCTTATTCTCGAGCTGTGCGAGGGCGGGCAGATATTCGACCGGCTCATCTCCTTGGGGACGATCAACGAGCACGACGTGGCCACCATCTTCAAGCAGATGGTGCAGCTGGTCGACCAGGTGGGTTTTGGCGACTACTCGACCGCGACGTGCGCTCTGCTCTCCACGCCCCGACTCTCTCGCTCTCTCTCGCTCTCTCTCGTTCTCTCTCGTTCTCTCGCTCTCTCACGCGCTCCCTCGCTCTCGCTCCGCGCTCTTCCGCCAGTGCCACACGCTGGGCATCGCCCATCGGGACATCAAGCCGGAGAACTTTCTGCTGTCGTCCGACAAGGAGGACGCGTCGATCAAGGCGGCCGACTTTGGCCTGTCGCAGTTCTTCGTATCGGGCAAGCCGTTCAAGTCGCTGATCGGCTCGGCGTACTACGTTGCCCCCGAGGTGCTGAACAGGAGCTACGGACCAAAGGCCGATATGTGGTCGCTCGGGGTCTGCCTGTACGTCATGCTGAGCGGCTCGCCGCCGTTCGAGGGAGACGGCGAGGGGGAGATTTTCGACAACATTCTGTACCGCGAGCCGGACATGTCGTCCGACCCGTGGCCTTCCGTCTCCACTCCCGCCAAGGCGCTCGTGCGGACCCTGCTGCAGAAGAATCCGGACCGGCGGCCGGAACCCAAGGCAGTGTTACAGCACCGGTGGCTGTGCGAGGTGGCGCCGCACAGCGCGCTCCCGCCGATCGTGCTCGAGAGGATGGTCGCGTTTTCGGGCGCAACGCACGTGAAGCACGACACGCTCGTGGCCGCGACCGTCGCGCTCGAGGCCGGCGCCACGCACGAGATGCTCGATATGGTTCTGAGTTTCAGCAGGGGCAAACGCCCCCAGAACGCCAACGAAGTGCGTGCCATGCTCGAGACGGCGGGAGTCGCCGTCGCGGACAACGTCTTGCGGACGTTATTGACGTTCAGTCAGGCGGTCAACCCCAATGGCAACAAGGAAACGATCAAGTCCATCGTGATCGGCATCAGCGAGGCACGGCGGGACGAATTCTACGTCCGAAACGCCGCCCTGCCCAAGATCCGGACGAAAACCACCGGACGACGGGAAAGGAAGCATGCATGAATGGTCTGTTACATCTCATCATTGTGTTTCTGGGAAGAGCGCATCGACGAACGAGACCGGGTCAAACGGCTGAAGGTCCTCCACGCCCTCGCCGACACCGACCATCTTGATGGGCAGCCCGAGTTCGTCCACCACACTCACGACGGCCCCGCCACGAGACGATCCGTCGAGTTTGGTGAGGATAATTCCGCTCAGGGCCACACTCTCGTTGAACTCCTTGGCCTGGTTCAGCATGTTCATTCCGGTCGTCCCGTCGAGCACAAGCAGCGTCTCGTGCGGCGCCCCGTCCAGGCACTTGCCGATGCTCTTCTTGCATTTCGACAGCTCCTCCATCAGACTCCAATTGGTGTGTAGCCTGCCGCTCGTGTCGCACAGGACGAGGTCGATGTCCCTCTCGACGGCCTGGGCGACCGCCTTGTACAGCACCGTGTCGGGCCTCGTCTTTTCGTCCTCCGCCAGGACAATCTCCGCGTTGCTCCGTTTTGCCCACTGGTCCAGCTGCTCACCTGCAGCCGCCCGAAACGTGTCTCCTGCCGCCAGCATCACCGATGCCCCCTCGCTGGCAAACTTGTACGCCATCTTGCCGATCGTCGTCGTCTTGCCGCCCCCGTTCACCCCCACGACCAGCAAGACGGACGGCTTCTGGTCGCTCAGCTGCAGCTCGTTGCTTCCCGCCGAGAGAATTCCCACGATAACCTTCTTCAGATTGTCCCGAATTTCAGGCCCCTGGCGGAGAAGAAAAACAAATCAGCGTGAGTAGCGAGCGCCGCGGTCTCGGGCTCCCCCCTCGACAACAGTTTCAACAGGGACGCACCGTCTTGAGGTCGCCGCTCTGCACCTTGTCCCGGATCTGATCGACAATCTTGAACGCGGTCGTCGGCCCGAAGTCCGCCATGATCAGCGCGTCTTCGAGCTCCTCGAGCTCGTCGTCTGCGTCCTCGAGGTTCCACAGGACGAACAGCTCCTCGAGCACGCCCAACTTGGCCCGCGTGCGCTCGGTGCCCGAAACGAGCTTCCCAAAGTCTCTCCCCTTCTCCTGGATGACCCTGCTCATCTTCTGGAGCACGGACGGCGAGGACGCGGCCGCCTCGACGCGAAGTTGCCGGTGACCATTTCGTCGCGCGGGGTGGGTGGAGCAGCAAAAAGGATGGGAGAGGGACGTGTTTCGTCGCGCGGCATTCTGGGCGCGGCGTGCGAGAGCGGTCCCGCACGATGAGATCAACACGTCCATGGAGTGGAGCCTTGCAGAACAACAAGAAAGGAAAATGCCGTCGAGTCGAGTTTTCCGGATCAGGCGAGCTCGTCCGATCGCCGCGACGACGCGACGACTGCCCGGATGAACGCGCTCCGCATCCCCGCAGCCTCCAGCTCGGCGATGGCCTCGATGGTCGCCCCGGCCGGACTCGCCACCTCGTCCTTCAAAACCCCGGGATGCACCAACCCGTCTCCCCCGGCGTTCAGCACCATATCCGCCGCACCCTTTACCGTTTGCGCCGCGAGCATCAGCGCCGTTTCCCGCGGCAGCCCGCACTTCACGCCGCCATCGGCCATCGCTTCGATCGCCATGTACACGTACGCAGGCCCCGACCCAGACACCCCCGTCACCCCACTGATCATCTTCTCCTGCACTTTGATCGCAAGTCCAACGCTCGACAAGAGCCTGCTCACCATCGCACAGTCGGCGTCGTTCGCGTACGAACCCAACGCGTACGCACTGGCGCCGGAACCAACGAGCGACGGCGTGTTGGGCATCACCCGCACGACCCGCACACCGTGTCCCAGAGATTCTTCCAGATCAGACAGCGTGATGCCTGCCGCGATACTCACCACCAGATGCCGTTCCGGGTCCAGGTGCGGCGCCAGCGCGTGCAAGACCGGCTGGATCATCTGCGGTTTGATCCCCAGAAAGATGATGTCGCTCTTCGCCGCAACCTCTCGCGCACCCCCATGCAACGCGTCGCCATACACGTTTGTGAACCCCTTTTCTCGCAGCGCCTGCTGTCGCTCCGGTGACCGCACTGACGCATACACGTTGGACTGCTCGACCGTGCCGGCCGAGAGGAAGCCGCCCACGAGCGCGCCAGACATTTTCCCAAACCCGAGGACTCCCACGGTGGGCGACGACGACGACGACGACGACGACCACGAAGAGGACGAAGAGGACGACGATGACGACGACGAAGAGGACGACGACGACGACGACGACGACGACGACGAGGAAGACGCGACGGTGGTGGCCTGTGGCCGGGCTCGTGGGCCGCGACTGGCCCACCCGATCTTCGCGTTGCTGCCCGTGCTCGCACGTGCAGCCCTCGTATCGGTTATGCTGACCAGGAAGCGGGCCGCAGAGGGCCTGCAGGGTCGAGATAACTGGCTGAACCGGCTAAACATCGGAGAAATTTTTGCAGAGCGCTGTGACAGCGCGAAAGCCCGCAGCCTGATGTCGCAGAGTGTCTTCCAACCGATCGGTGCGTTTCGTATGACCTTGCTGTACCTACGCGCGAGAGGGGCGTCGTCGTCGGGCGTCGGGAGAGAGCGCGTGGAGACGACAGTGAACGCCATGCGGACGCCACCCGACTCGCCCGACTCACTCACTCACCCACGTCTCATTCCAGGCCAGAAGCGGCTGACGAACGTCGCGGTCGTTCGGTACAAGAAGTTCGGCAAGCGGTTCGAGATCGCGGCGTACAAGAACACCGTCATTAACTGGCGCAACGGCCTGGAGAAGGATCTCGACGAGGTTCTGCAGTCCACGACGGTTTTCAGCAATGTCTCCAAGGGTATCTTGGCCAAGCGGGAGGACATGATTCAGGTGTTTGGAACGGACGACGAGGAGAAGATTTGCATCAAGATACTTCAGGACGGGCAGCTGCAGGTGAGCGACAAGGAGCGGCAGGTGGAGCTCGAGAACAGGGTGCGGGACGTTGCCGGGATCCTCAGCGAGAAGTGCATCAACCCCAAGTCGAAGAAGCCGTACACGATCGGCGTCTTGGAACGGGCGCTGAAGGACATTCACTTCTCGGCAGATCCGAAAAAGCCGGCCAAGCTGCAGGCAGTCGAGACGCTTCCGTTGCTGCAGGCGCAGTTCCCCATAGAGCGAGCGCAGATGCAGTTGCGCGTGGTCGTGCCGGCGTCGTCGTCGCAAGATTTTCAGGCGCTGTTGGCCAGGCGGCGAGCGGTGGTCACGGAACAGAGCATCGAGGGCGACGATCTGGTGGTCGAGTGCTGCATCGACCCCGGTGCTTACAGAGAACTCAATGGGTTCGTGGCCGACGAGGGACAGCGTGGGAGGCTGGACGTGGTGTCGCTCGCGGCATTCAGCAGGGAGGAAGTGGAGCAGGAGGAGAAGGACGAGGGGGTGAAAGAAAACACGGCTGCGGCCGCGGCCGGCAATGCGCTCGGCGGCGCGGGGCTCGTGGCCGCGACGGAAGGTATGTCGATTCGGGACGCCACAGGTCCGCTCTCACCGTCGACGCAACTGACAGCGTCCGACCACCCCGCTCCCGGCGACGCCCCCTCGGCATCCGCTTCCGCGCCGCGGCCTGTGGTGGTGCGCGCCAAAGTCGAGGAGACGGTGCTGTACCCGCGGGGCCCCATCTCCGGCATGCCTGACGAGTACGCCGCTCGGAGGGAGCGGTTCGCGGAGATCGACGAGCTGCAGCAGGGGTGGACGGTGGAACTGCAGACAAAGGGCGGGTGTGACGAGGTGCTGTCCGCGATTTTCTTCGGGCCGGCGGGAGACAAGGTCGGCTCGTTCGCAATGGCCAGGCGTCGGGCCCTCGCGCACAGCAAATGCTAAACGTTGCTTCGTTCGTCGTTCATCGTTCTGTTGGTAACGACGAGACCACGTGAAGATCGCTGTTGGGCGTGGGAGAGGCGAGAGTTTTCCCCCTCACTCGCGTTCGTCATGCGAATCGCGGAACAGCTTCGCCGGAGTGCGGCGATGATCGCGTCCGCGCTCTCGAGACAGACGTACCACACGTCATCTGCCTCTCATGCGGCGTCCACGCTCGGTCTTGCCGGTGCGCTGCCGGCAGCGCGACCCGGCTTGCCCACGGGTAGCTTTGCCGGCAGGGCCCTGCTCCGGTCGACGGGCTCGACGTGGCCGTCGGCGTCGGCGTCGGTCTCCTCCTCGACCGGTCCGAACGTCGCCGTCGTCCATGTCCACAGCTTGTGGTACTCGACGGCGCGAGACTCGGGGCTGAAGAAGTACAAGCCTGTGACGCCCGGGTTGCGGGGTCGCATCATCACGAGCCGGAAGGACCTGTGGAAGGGCGGACCGTTCAAGCCGCTGACAGAGGGTCTGACGAAGAGCGGTGGGCGAAATAACCACGGCCGGGTAACGTCGCGGCATCGAGGCGGGGGGCACAAGCGGGTGTATCGGAAGATTGACTTTTCGAGGCGCGTGGAGCACGACGGGGTGGTGCAGCGGATCGAGTACGACCCAAACCGGTCTGCGAGGATTGCGCTGTTGCACCACGCGAGCATGCCGGAGGGGACCCCGGTGAGCAAGATTCACTCGTACGTACTGGCCCCGCAGGACGTGGTGCGCGGTCAAACGCTGGCGTCTGGGGAGGGGGCGCCCGTCCGGCCGGGCAATTCGTTGCCGCTCCGGTCGATTCCCATCGGCATGCAGATTCATAACATTGAGATGCAGCCCGGGAGGGGTGGGCAGCTGGCAAGGGCGGCGGGGACCTCGTGCACGCTCGTGAAGAAGGGCACCGACGGGTACGCCACAATCAAGCTTCCGAGTGGGGAGCAGAAGCTCGTCCTGCTGGAGTGCATGGCGACGATCGGCGTGTTGTCTAATCCACAGCATAAGAATAGAAAGTTGGGGAAAGCGGGCGCGTCGCGGTGGCTGGGACGGCGTCCGGCGGTCAGGGGCGTGGCGATGAACGCCGTCGACCATCCGCACGGCGGGGGCAGGGGCAAGAGCAAGGGACGAATCTCGCAGTCGCCATGGGGAAAGCCGACAAAGGGGTACAAAACCAGGAATAACAAACGAACGGACTGGACGATCGTCAAGCGACGATAGGAGAGGAGGGGACGAAGAATAAGAGGCCTGGCTCCGATCGGAGACTGTCGGCCATAAGTCAACGTCTTCTCGAAAACTCTAAAAACACAACTTCGACCTTTGCCGTCTCGCTACCCTGTTATCTATCAGTTTGAAACGATTTATTCGCGATGTTTGTCCGCCTGAACGCGGTGCATGTGCTGTCCCCGGGTCCCGTCTTTCAGTCCCGCTGATCTTCATTCACCTTCTCACGCACGACGCCGGTCGCCACGCTCCCCGCGCTTGATTGATTCGTTTGCTGTTTTCTAGCGTCCACAGTACCCGCATACTCTCACTCTCATGGCGCACTCTCTGCGCTACTTGTTTCATCACCACGATTTCGACAACCTGTTCTCGTCGTCGTCCGACGACGAGCATTCCGAGTCGGACGGCGAGCGGGAGACGGGGAACCTTCCGCTCTCCAGGGTTCCCGCGAGTCTTTCGTCTGTTATTGGTCGCGATAATGGTCCGATTCGAGCGCGCATCGTCTCGTCGACTTGGCGGAAGCCGGAGGGGCTGAGCGCACACGATGCGTGTCGAGTCGTTCCGCTCGATCGGTGGGATGTTCGCGGCGTCCCCGCGCCGGAGCGTTTCGGCGCGTTCATCAGAAGGCCCGATATGTTCGACGCCAGGCTGTTCTCTGTCGGCTCGAAGGAGGCCGACTTCATGGACCCGCAGCAGCGCGTGCTGCTAGAGTGCGTGTACGAGGCGACGTCGCCCACCGCTGCGGCGTGCGACGTGTCGTCGTGCGCCGTGGCCGTCGGGGTTTCGTACAACGAGTACTTCTTGAGTCTCCTCAATCTTGAGCGGAACGGACTCATGGCAACCTCGGGGACGCTCAGCGTCCTGTCGGGGCGTGTGAGCTACACGTTTGACCTCAAGGGGCCCGCCAAGAGCATCGACACGGCGTGCTCGTCGTCCCTGATTGGCGTGCACGTCTCTGTCACGAGCTCGATGGCCAATGGATCTGAGTACGCGCTCGCTTGCGGGATCAACCTCCTGATGCGGCGCGAGACCTCCTGGGTGCTGTCGGGGGCGTCCATGCTGGCCGCGGACGGCCGCTGCAAGACCCTCGACTCGAGGGCCGACGGGTACGGCCGGGCGGAGGGCTGCGTCGTCCATTTTCTCACGTCTCGCGTCGATGCGATGAGCGCGGATGAGGTATCTCCGGTCGTCTTCATCTCCGGGAGTGCCGCCCTGCAGGACGGTCGGAGCAGCTCGTTGACCGCGCCCAACGGGCCGGCACAGCAGCAGGTCGTACGTGCCGCGCTGCGCGCGGCGTGCCTGGCTTCTGGGGCAATTCATGTCGTGGAGATGCACGGTACGGGGACGGCGCTCGGGGATCCGATCGAGATCGGCGCCCTCGGGGCCGTCTTTGGGAGCGGCGATCGGGCGCCGGGTGTGCCACTCCGGCTGCAGGCGTCCAAGGCGACCGTGTTGCACGCCGAGCCGTGCGCCGGTGCCGTCGGGCTTCTGAACTCGATAGCTGCGATCAAGTCGGCGCCGAGCATGCGCGTCCTGTCGGGATTGCGCGACATCAATCCGTACGTCGGGCGGGCCCTCGAGGGGGCCGGCGGCACGAGTGGTTTCAGCCAACGCCACGTGCTCCGTGCGGAAGCAGCGTGTACGAGCGTGCGTGCTGCGTGTATCAGCTCGTTTGCATTCCAAGGGAGCAACGCCCACGTGGTCGCCGAACGGGGCAGCGACGGGGGCTGTCGTGACGGTCGCGGCGGCGCAATGGACCACCGCAGCCCGTCGCAGCTACGCCGCCAGAGCTACTGGTGGACGGTAATAAGCACACCTATTTTCGACAGGTTCCTCTTCCGGGATTCCTCTGGCCTGGACTTGGTGTTTTCCGGTCGAGTGCCTGCCACGTACGCGGGGCCGGCGGCGCCAGCGGCCGCGATCGCGACAGCGGCGGGGATGCTGTGCGGACGCGTGCTCGAGAGGACGGAAAAAGGCTCCATGCTCTCAAATGTGGTCCTCTACCGTACGCCCGCAGATTCGATCCGACTCGTCATCCGGATGGGCGGCCCGGGTCCCGCTCCCGGCACGATCGCCTGCACCTCGGGCAGGCGCGAGATATTCTCCGGCAGACTTAATCAGGCCAGCAGTCTCCCAGGACGGATCTCGGGACAGATCTCGGGAAGAGCGGAGCGCATGTCCGTGGCCGCGGAACCGCAGCTGGGCCGGGCGGCGCTCAGCGGTGGCATTACATTCTCCGTCCGCCTGGGCATCTCCGAAGAGCAGTACGTCGCATCTTCAGAGGTCGTGCTTCAGCTGTCACCTCGTCGCGCGTGGTCCGTCTCCGCAATCCGACACGAGCCTGCCCAGCGCGGTCGGGGCCGAGCCCACGGGTGCCACCTGCACGGCGCCACGTCGTGGTTCGATGGCCTCTCCCTCGTCGGGGTCTCGGGGCGTGATGCGCATTCCACGGCACTGTCGACGACAGTATCCGATATCACCGAAAATACCACCATATTGGCCGACAAGAACCATATGACGACGGGAGGGAGCAGGAACCCGCACGGCCGCCTCGGCCCGCCGCCGATCGCCGCCACGGTGCGCGGCGTGATCAAGGACGTCCTCGACTTCGACATCGACGAGACTGCCGATGTGCATTTTGGTGCTCTGGGCATTGACTCGATATCTTCGCTCGAGATGCGTCGCGGACTGGAGGAGGCGCTGCAGGTCGAGCTCCCCGCCACGGTGATCTACGACTACCCGGACGTCGCCTCCCTCGTCGAGTTCGTGGGCGAGATGCTCGGTGATGATAATGTTGTTGAGATTCCCGTCGCTTATCGTGAGTCCTCGGGGGGCCGTCCCGTGGGGGGGCGTTCCGTCGGTATCTTGGGCCTCGTCGGGTCGTGCGGGTCGCCGAGCGGACCGCCGGCCGGCCGTGACTCGGACTTGCGGGCAGACATGCTGGTGGGGGCGATAGCGCAGAACTGTGACCGCAACGCCCGTGCTCCGTGGAATAGGTGGCATGTTGAAGATCCTGTCGTCGAGCTCGGCTACTGGCTGGACGATGTCGAGCGCTTCGACGCCGAGCTCCTGCGCACGTCAGAGCAGGAGGCCTCCCTCTTGGACCCCCAGGTGAGGATCCTCATGGAGGCAACGCGCGAGGCCTTGGACAGTGTCAACGTCGAGACAGAGTTTGTTGGCTCCAAGCAGGTCGGATGTTACGTCGGGTGCGTCTGGACCGAGTACCCCGAGCTCCTCAAGCGGGTGCTCAGCTCGTCCTCGGCGTCGGCACTCACGGGCAGCGGCCTGAACTTTTCGTCGGGGAGGATCTCGTTCACATTCAACCTCAAAGGCCCGTGCATTGGGATTGATACGGCATGCTCGTCATCCCTGGTCGCGGTGCATCTGGCCCACGCCTCCCTCGTCAGGGGGAGCATCGACGGCGGGCTCTCGGCCGGCACCAACCTGATGCTCCTCCCGAGCACGAGCCAGAACCTCTCTTCGTTGGGTTCCCTGTCCTCGAGCGGCAGATGCAAGACATTGGACGCAGATGCGGACGGATACGGGCGCGGAGAGGGGTGCGCGGTCATCGTCACCGGGTTTGTCGACGGCGGCCCGCGAGCGGCCGCGAGGGGTCCCAGTCCGTCGAGCACGGACGCGACATCCGAGGGCTTCGACGTCGAGGCGACCCATTACATTGATAGTGTGACGGAAGCGCTCGATGTCGAGCCGCTGGCCTACCTGGACGGATGCGAGTGCAACCAGGACGGCCGCAGCAGCTCGTTGACGGCGCCAAATGGGCCCGCGCAATCGGCGCTGATCTCGACCATGTTGTCGAGGGCGGGTGTCCCCAGCGACCATGTTGCGCTGATGCATCTTCACGGGACTGGCACGCCGCTGGGCGATCCCATCGAAGTGGGCGCCTTGCTCAAGGTCTTCCCGGGGCCTTCCGTCCATGGTCTCGTGTCGCTCAAGGCATCCATCGGTCACACGGAGGGAACAGCAGGGGCACATGGCGTCGCTGGGGTGATTGCATGTCTTTCTCAGGAATCGCTGCTCGGATTCCACGCACTTCGGAACGTCAACAAGTACGTGGGCCGATTGCTCGAGGAGTCGCCGGCGGCCTCGGTGATGGCTCGCCAGTCGCAGGGTCTGGCCTCGACCGGTGCGGGTCGTGGGGCTAGGACCGGACATCAGACCGTCAGTTCGTACGGTATGAGTGGAACGAATGCATGTGCGGTGCTCCGGGGCTGCAACAACCGTGCCGTGTCTGTTCCCCGCGGGGGCGGCCCACCCGCCCTCGACGGCAGGCGGGCGGTCTGGCCGTGTCCCGTCGCCGTCGCGATCTCCGTCGCTTCAATCCGCTCGTCGACCGTCCAGTTCGAGTATCGTCTCGGGCCAGGCACGTCGTACCTGTCGGATCACGTGGTCGGGGGGCGGTCCATCATGCCCGGCGCGGGCATGTTTTTCATGTCCACCACGTGCGTGTCGCTGGCGTTCTCGCGTCCGTGTCTTCTCATGCAGGCGTCGATTACCACACCAATGCCACTGGAGTCTGTCGAGGTCGTGTCGGTGGACGTGATCGTGTCGCACGGCGACGTGACGGTGGGGGCCCGTGGTCCCGGGCGAGCGGCGCGGCGGGTCACGAGCTGTCGTGCGCGGGTCGGCCGAGTCGGCGCGGTCGATGCGGTCGACAAGGTCGACGCGGTCGAGAAACATCACACCGAAGCGCCGTTGGCACCTAGGTCACGTTCTATGTCCCGCGCCCGCGCCCGGAGGCCCGTACACCTGGGGCCGCGCCGGCGCGCCTGGTGGCGGGCATCTGGGAGCCCGTCCGCTCCGTCTACGACATGCACGAGCCGGCTCGAGAGATTCCGGGAGGAGCATACGCCGGCTGGGCTGGACTGTTCTATCCACTTGGGGCCAGCCACGGCGGATCTCAGCGGTTCGGACGGGCCGAGAGCGGTCGTTGCCATCGAGTGCATCGAGATCTCCGAGCCGCAGGCCGAGGTGTACCCCGTGGTGACAATGCGAACCGAGGGATCATCGATTTTCACCGATCATCTCGGCGTCTCGGGACACGGCAGAGCCTGCCAGCATACCATCGCCGACCTGCAGTCCAAGGTGATCCAGCCGATGGGCCCGTCGTCACAGTCGGCCCAGGCGGCCGCCGTGCAGTACGTCGTGATGACCCAGGCGGACGCGCCCATTTCTCGTGATGGATCGAGCGCTCCAGGACTCTGTGTGCACCTATTCTCGGGCCTGGGTGGCGCGAGTGACCTCACCCAGCGGCTCGTCATCGGGAATCTCAGTGGCCGGAGCGACGCTCAGCCGGACGCACGGCTCGACGCCCAGCGCAGCCTGACCCACCTCGTGGCCGCCGTCAAAGATTGTGTCTCGAAAAAGTCTTCGATAGTCGACCTTGGGGTGTCTGGGAGGGGTGCGGCGTCGGGTCGACTCGCACCGTGCGGCTCTACGCTGGCGGCAGACGCCGCGCTCGGCTCGATGAGGTCCCTCGTCAAGGTTCTGCGGAATGAGGTGGGGCATCTCAGGTCGCAGACGGTTGTATGTGATGCCGGGCAGGCACGCAGTCCCTCTTATATCGGCGATGATGTGTGGACGGAGGGCGGGGCCGTGCTGCGCCCGCTCCTGCTCCGAGCCGAGGCACCGAGTGACTCAGAGGCGAGCGAGGTCCGCGGCCGACCTGGCCTCGGCAACGTCGTAGTTACCGGTGGTACTGGGGCTCTAGGATCTCTTATTGCCCTTTGGTTCGGCGCCGCGTCGACTGAAACGGCCAGCGGGTACTTCCTCGGCCGGTCGGGCAGGCTCCCTGCCGGCCGGCGCCTGGCCCGCGATCGAGCCGACGCGGTCTCGTCCCTGTCGTTCGTCATGGCTGACTCCTCGAAGGTCGAAGATATGTTGCCGTGCGTGTCGGCTGCTTCTCTGGATGGCGCAGTCATTCTCCACGCCGGGGGCATGCTCGACTCGAAGCTCATCGCCAACGTGACGCTCCCTAGCATCCGGAACATCTTCTCTGGGAAAGTCGTCGGGTCCCATATCTTGAATGGCGCGACCTCGACGCTTCCTGTGGATTCCTACCAGCTGTTTTCGTCGCTGGCATCCTTCTCGGGGATCAGGGGGCAGGCGGTCTACGCCGCCGCAAACGGCGCTCTGGATGGCGTGTGCGACGGGCTGTACCTCCGCGGCGTTCCCGTCGCCGCAGTCCAGTGGGGCAACTGGGGCGGACAAGGTATGGCTGCCGAGGACGAGTCCTTCATGAAAGTGATGGACCAGATGGGCCTCGGGATGATTGAGCCCGCCGACGGGTTGGCCCACGTCCAGTCTGTCCTTGCCGAGGCATCTCGAGGCAACAGCATGCTTCGCCACGCGACGTCCATGGTGAACGTGTTCAATTGGCGCACGGTTGCCAGGACGCTTGCGGAGGTCCCGACTCTCTTGGCCGAGATGATTGAGCAGACACCGCGCAAGAAGGTGGCCGGTCGCCCTGGCGGCCTCGGACCGGCCCGCGTCGCCGAGGCCAGAGACTCGGATGTCGTCGGGAAGCTCGTCGAGATCACGGCGTCCATGGGACTCGATCTTCGACCGAACGATAGCTTAATGTCAGGTGGACTGGACTCGTTGTCACTGCAGCGGTTCGCCGACGCCATCGCTGCCGAGTTCGGGGTGTCCATGTCGGTCGCTGACATCTTCGACTATCCCGACCTGAACGCGATCGCGGCATCAATTCGTCCCAACACCGCGCAGCCTGCTCCTCGAACCTCCTCAGATATCGAATCCGTTGTGCGGGGAGCGTTGATCGAGGCGCTCGGCTACGAGCTGGCCGTCGACGAGCCCCTGCTGGCGGCCGGGCTCACGTCGCTCGCCATGACCGACCTGAGCAACGCGCTCTCCGCCCAGTTTGACATCGACGTCTCTCAGACGGCACTGATCGATTATCCAACGATCAATGACATCGTCGGATACATCAGCTCGAGGACTATGTCATCGCACGAGGTCGCATCCCCCGTGACGGCCCGTGTCGATCCGTCGGCCGCTCGCGGCAGCGATGCCGACGTCAACATCCTGTCGATCGCGTACGATTTCCCCAGCGATGACACAGACAGGCTGCTGAGTCTGACGTCGCATGTCCCCGCGGCATACGATAACGTGCGAACGGTGCCGTTGGCTCGGTGGGACAAGGACGACGCGCTGTCAGTGGCGAGGCCCTACTACATGGCGCGGTTCCTCGATGGCATCGAGCGCTTCGACGCCGGTCTGTTCCGGATGTCCCCGGCAGAAGCATCCGGTCTAGACCCTCAAACACGGCTGCTGCTTGAATCGAACCTCAAGGTCCTGCGCAGCACTGGCGAATGGAGCGAGGGCGCCAGGAACTCGGTCGGCGTGTTTGTCGGCGTCATGCACCAGGAGTACATCCAGTACCTCAACCGGGAGGGTGTCCACGTCCAGCCGTACATCACGACTGGAAACGGAATGGACTTTATGATCGGAAGGCTCTCGTTTGTCTTCTCTCTGGTCGGCCCGTGCGTGTCGACCCATACAGCGTGCTCCTCGTCCCTCGTGTCCCTCCATCTGGGCAGAACTGCCGTCGCCAACGATGAATCCGTCTACGCCGTTGCATCGGGCGTATTCACCATCCTGTTCTCAGACACGATGTATGCGATTGGCCAGCTGAGCGCGTTCGCAAAGGACGGACGATGCAAGACGTTTTCGGCCGCCGCCGACGGCTACGGGCGAGGCGAGGGCGTCGCTTCCTTTTCCCTCGGCTCTGCCGGTGACGGCATCGCCGTCATATCTGGATCATGTGTCCGTCACGCGGGTAAATCGAGTGGACTGACGGCGCCGAACGGCCCCTCGCAGACGTCCCTGATTCGGGCGGCGATGGCCGACGGCGGCATCGGAGGCGACGACGTCGCGTCCATCTCCTGCCACGGGACGGGCACCGTACTCGGAGACCCGATCGAGGTCGGCGGTATCTCTTCCGGATACATGGGAGGCGTCAAGGCACTCGTCTCGTCCAAGGCCGCGATGGGACACAGCGAGGGCACGGCCGGCCTGACCGGGGGCCTGTTCGCCCTGGCGTCCATCAAGTCGGCGGCCGTCATGCCGACCCTGCACCTCGACCACGTCAACCCGCACGTTTCGCGGCTGTTGGACGACTCGAGGTCTTCACAATTCACCATGTCTCGCCAGCGGGGAGGTGACCCCACGCAAATCGGCAAGTGCTCGTCGACGAGCTCGTTCGGGATGAGCGGCGTCAACGCGCACGCGATCTTCTCCGATCTCGCATCGCTCGAACAGCCGGCGGGCGAGTTGGAACTTCGCGAGGACGTCTGCTGGCTGGTCGTCCTCCATCAGAGGCTGCTCCCCGCCGTGTTGAGCTCGTCTGAGGACCGCGTCGCCTTCAGGGTTTCGACCTCGAGGGTGCCCGGCCTCCTCGACCACGCCGTCGGCGGGAGGGCCATCATGCCCGGGACCGGCATGCTGGAGGTACTCTTCGCATCCGCGGACCTTCTCGGGACGTTTTCACACACTTCTGTGGACATGAGCATCGGTCACGCGCTGCCGATCGGCGTGGAGATACTCTACGTCGAGTGCCGTGTCGACCTCTC
>Ga0181573_10001730_pt1 | contig 21022 bp, 14 predicted proteins | sample 101ome_25_FD_148643 | JGI IMG/M metagenome (GOLD analysis project Ga0181573, IMG submission 148643) | Coastal salt marsh microbial communities from the Groves Creek Marsh, Skidaway Island, Georgia - 101409BT metaG (spades assembly) | ecosystem: Environmental > Aquatic > Marine > Intertidal zone... | reverse complement strand
CGGCGAGGTCCCGCGCGGGTTCCAACACGATCGCCTTGGGCGTCCGCGCGCCGCCGCCGTGCGTTTTCCCGCGTTCGACGCCAGAGCCGTTCGTTCCACCCGCGTGCGACGGGCGCGTGTTTATGTGGACGCAATTTCGGTCCAAACATCGCGCTACGCCCTCGTGGCCCGGCGGCGGCGGGTACGCCCACGGCGCTCCCCCAAAGTTCACGACGCACTCCGCGTTCTTGAGGCACACCGCCGGGAACAGCGCGCGGCCCTTCATGGACGCCGGAATCCGAAACGCCGGGTCTGTTTGGGTACAGTCTCCGGCCGAACCGCGTTTCGGTCCGGCGCAGTCTTCGCCGTTGATTTGAAAATTGACGACGCCGGCGTCGAGGTCGACGGAACAGCCCACGACGTCCCCGACGCCGAAGGGTCTCCCGAACGTCTCGAACACCCCCGCGTGCGACTTTTTCCCCGTGCCCCCGAACCCGAACGAGTGCGTGTCCGTGCCCAACGCGTCCAGCGCAGCCGCGACGGTGCTCCATCCGCACCGAACCAATCCGTCGTCCCTGACGGTGACCTCGAAGTGATGGCGGCCGCGGTTGACGACGCCGACGGTGGCGCGCGCGCCCGCCCACTGCGCCGGGGACCGGGCCTGCGTCAGGGCGAGGCCGTTCGGGAGGTCCGGAGGCGAGTTGTTCACGGCGAAGAGCGCGGAGCGGTCGTCGACGCTCACGCGCACCGACGAGGCATCGTCGGCGGTCGCGTCGTCGTCGTCGTCGTCGTTCGTCGTCGCCGCCGACGTGCCTCCCGTCGCTCTCGTGGCGGCCGCGTCGCGGAGGGCCTCGTGGACGATCTGCAGCACCGGCACGCCGAACGCGCCGGTCTTCCCGCTGCCCGTCTCCGCCGCCGCGAGCACGTCACCGCCGCCGAGGATCAGCGGCACCGCCTCGGCCTGCACCGGGGTGGGCAGGAGCCAGCCGGCGTCGTCGGCGGCACGGATCAGCTCGGGACACACGCCCAACTCCTCGAACGCCGACATGTCGAACCGGCGGGGCGCGAGTTATCGGGAGGGGGGGGCGCGCGGGGAAGTTTGGGCCTGAACCCCGAACCCTTCGTCCCCCGCGGGCGTGAGACGCGGCGCCGAGGCGAGTGCGGTGACCGCTCGGTGATGAAAGAATTCACTTGTCACCTGTAAAAGATTATTACCCTAGAGCTATAGGGAGCCCCCCTCGCGCTCGACCCCGACGACCCTACGACCCGTTCACACCGCCATCGCCTTGAGCCTGTCCACGAGAGCCTTGTCCGACCCGCCCTGCTCGTCCAGCTCCCCCGCCAGCCGCTCGAACGTCTTCCTCATGTCGTGCGCGTCCTCGCCGTCGGCGTAGTACTTGGCCTCGACGTCGTTGCGCTCGTATCCGAGCACGTCCACGTACAGGTGGATGGCCGCCGCGTTGCTGACGCGCACGTGCAGGGAGCAGTATCGCGCGTCGAAGGCGGCGCGCATCGCGTCGTGCGCCGCGGTCATCAGCTTCGCCGCGATGCCGAGCTTGCGGTGCGTCCTGAGCACCGCGAGGGAGGTGATGTGGCCGTGCGTCGTGGTGGAGTCCTCGTCGAGCTTGGCGAGGACGTAGCCGACGATGCGGCCGTTGCCGGCCTCGGCGACGTGCAGCAGCTGCGGCCACGAGAGCGCGTGGTAGAGGTAGTACTTCATCTGGTAGTTCTCCGGGAGGCACATGAGGTTGCAGTGCTGCATGGCCCACAGGTCGTCCAGGGTCGCGGGTCGGATGCACACCATCTCCTCGGGCTGGCGTCACACCGCCGGGCTGGCGCCGATGAGATCCCCGATGGGACGTGGAGCGCGTCGCCTTCTGTTCGGTGGACGCCCGCGCGGGACGCGTCGGTCGGCGGAGGGAACGTCCGGCGAACCGATGGACCGCGGAGGTCGAACGCGGGCGACTTCGGCCGGGCGATCGCGCGGGCGCGGTGCGTCCCGCTCGGAAGGCTGCGGCGGCGCTTGTGAGACTAAAAGTCGTGGGGACCGACGAGACTGGCGCGCTCTCGACTCACATCTTGGCAGAGGGCCCGTTTTGTTGCAGCTCGCTCTAGTGCTACCTATCGACGTTGTAGAGACTCCCTCCGCCGGCGCTCCCGCCGCGTCTCTCCCCGCGCGCGTCGTCTTCGAGTCCCTCTCCATCGCCGCCCCTCGAATCGAACCGAACGCCGCCGCCGCCGGCGCCGCCGCCGGCGCCGCCGCCGCCGCCCGTCCCGTCGCGGCCGATGCCTCGCTCAAACTCCTCGCCCGTCCCACCTCCGCGGCGGAAACCGCCCCCGACGTCGCCGCCCGCGAGGGCCCAATCCCCGACGTTGTCGTCCCGAGGCAGCACCACCCGCTCGCGCTCCCGCGCGCTCCTCCGAAACACCCCGACGTGGTGACGCACGTGGTGCATGTGATAGACGAGCATCTGGAGCAGCGCGACAAACACGAGCAACGCCGCGAAGGCTAAGGTTTGGGTCCGCTTCTTCCGCGCGGGCGGGTTGTGGCCGCGGGGGTTGCCGTCGCCGGCGGACGCGGACCCGGCTTCTGGGTCGTGCGTGGACATGTGACGGGGCGGCGCGGCGGATGAGATCGCCCGGTCGCGCCTCCCCCCCGCGCCTTTGCGTGTGACGTCGGGGATGGGATTTCAAAGTTCTCGCCCTTCAGTTCCTATCAGTTCTCGGTTAGATCGGTGCTCGGCACGGAACAACGACACACCGCGTGGATAATACACACGCGTCGCGCCAAAGGGGGGCGCGCGAGCGCGGCGCGGCGGGGACGAACGACGGCTCCCGGGAAAGGATGGACCCATCGTCGGCGCCCATCGGTGGCGTCGTCGGCGGCGTCGCCCCGCTTCACCACTCGTCGGCCGAGCGTTCATCGGACGCCACCGCCGCCGAGGATGATGATGGCGTCGCAGGCGAACGGGCGCCGAGGGGGGGCGTCGCGCCGGTGTACTCGACGCTGAGCGCCGACGGCTTAACGGTGGAGTCGTTCGACGGCCCGGGCGTCCCTTACGCGCACAAGTTCACCAGCGTCAGGAGCGCGACGGGGGGAGCGACCCGAGGCATCGCCACCCTCGGAGGCGTCGTCGCCACCGACCTCATCTGCTGGGACCACTACTTCGGCCGCGCGTGCGTCGCGCCCGGCGACGGGGACGATCCGAAGGTCCCCGGATCGAATCCGAAGGTCCCGGGTTCGATTCCCACCGCGGCCGCGCCGTGCGGGCTGTGCCACCGCCTCGGCGACGTCGCCACCGTCTGCAGCGGTCGGATACGCGAGGCGTTGGGGCAGCTTCGCGTGGGCAAGGCGGTGCGGCGCGGTCGCAGCGCGTGCCGATGGGGCGACGGGTGCGTCAAGGCGCATCCGACCGACGACGAGGTTCGCGCGACGCTGTTCGAGTGGTACGTCGCCAACGTGAAGGGCGCTGGCGCGAAGGAACCGGAGTGGTCGGTGACGGGAGCCGGCGCCGCGAGGTTCAGGGCCAAGGACGACGACGGCAGAGCCGCGGCGACGTCGGGTACGGGCCCGATTGGGGAAAAAACAAATGGGGGAAAAGACGCGGAGACGACGAACGACGAAACGGTCGAAACGGTCGAAACCCTCTCGAACCTCTCGGAGGATCGCCTCTTGGAGGAAACCCCGGAGAGACGCGAGCGCGAGATCGATCGGATTCGAACCCGGTTCCACCGCAAGTCCGCGGAGTCCCCTTACCTCGCGCGCTTTTTACGCGAACCCTTCTTCGAGGTTTTGTTGGCGGATCCGCGAACGCGTCGGCTGCTTTCGCACAAGAAGGCGCACAAGGAGGTGACGGAGGCGTACGGCACCTACGAGCGCGTGCGCGAGCTGCTCCCGCGACTCGGCCCGACGTGTGTGGTCGATCGAACGAACGGATCCCGAGAGATTCCGAGAGAGACGAAGTCGCATATTGGACCGGTGATATTCGACGCGTGCAGCGGAAAGGGGGTCACCGCGTGTTTGCTGTCGTTCTGGTTCCCGACGGCCAAGATCGTCATGATGGATTCCAACGGCGCCATGGACCTCTCGCACGTCCGCGCGCTGCCCAATCGAAACGTCGTGTTTCGCCACGTGGACCTTTACGGCGCCTCCGTCGTCGAGGTCATACGCAAGGAGACAAACGCTGTGTTTGGCGATGCGTTTGGCGAAAAAAAGCGCACGGATCTGCACACAGCTGGCGACGCAGCCGGCGACGAAAAACGAGAGACACGGAAAAAGAGAGTGGCCATCTTGGCGGGAACGCACCTCTGCGGCGCGCTTTCCCCGCGACTGATCGACCTGTGCTTCGGGTTGGACGAGGTGGACGGGATGATACTGTGCCCGTGCTGCATCAAGGGGCAGCTCGGCGGGGATTGCATGCGAGCGGCGAAAACCAGGGGGGTGTCCGCGTACGTCGTGTTGTGCGAGACGTTCGCGAGGCTGTGCGAACGGGAGGTTGGCCTGCCCTCGGTCGGGACGACGAAAGAGGTTGGGGTGGGCGCGGTGGGATTCGATCCCGGGACCGTCGGGTCGGTGTCCGTTCGCGCGGACCCCGGGGTGTGCTCCCCGGTGAACTGCTTCATAACCGTCGCAAAGGGCGCGGGCGGCGCGTGCGGGGCATGCTAGCTAGCCAAAACCCTTGGCGGCGGTGTTGTATCCAATCGAAGGGATCTCACCTGAGGGATCCGGTGTGTAGGGTCGACAGGTGGTAGTCTTTTGCGCGCTTTTTGTTCGGGCTGCGGATGTAACTTTTACCACGTCAAAAATGCGCCAATCGTCGCTGACGACGCGAGACCCACTTCGTCCCGCGCGCGCGCGACATGACATCGCGCGCTCGACAGCTGTGTCGCGCGACCGCGTCGCTCGCGGCGGCGCGCGGCGGCGCGCGGCGCGCTCGGTGCGTCCAGAGCCCGCCGCCGATCGTCCCGCGCGACGTGCGCGGGTGGAGCGCCACCGCCGCCTCCTCGCACGGGCCGTCGTCATCGGGCGACGCTCATCACCGCCGCGACCCGCCCGCCACCGCGGTCATAGCCATCGGCAGCAATCAGGGCGACAGGGTCGATCTCTTCCGCCGCGCCCTCCGCGCGCTCGACGAGGCCGGCATCGCGGGTACGCGCGCGCCCGAGTCGCGTCCACGAGTCGCCTAGGTCAATCCCTTCCCCCGAAGGCGTCGTCGCCGTCGACACCCCCCGTCGATGGCCCCCGCTGACTCACCCCTCACTTCCCGCGCGTTCTCATCGTTCGCAGTCGACGCGCACAGCGCACTGTACGAGACGGCGCCGGCGTACGTCACCGACCAGCCCAGTTTTCTCAACGCCGCCGCGCTCGTCCGCGTCAGGGACGCATCGCATCCGATGGCGAACGATCCCGTGCTCCTGCTCGATCGCCTCAAGCGCGTGGAGAAGGAACTCGGCAGGGAGGAGGGCGGCGTTCGATTCGGACCCAGACCGATCGACCTGGACATAATCTTCCACAGGAACGGGACGCACGGGTGCGAACGACTGGAGGTTCCGCACCCGAGGTACCACGAGCGGCCGTTCGTGCTCGCGCCGCTGGCGGATCTCGCGGCCAATCACTCGTCGTCCAATCACCACATTCCAATCGCGTCTTCGTCCCCGTCAAGGGGGGAGAAGAACACCGGACTTCACAGGGGCGACGACGACGCGGGCACGCGGGGCGGGTACGGCGGCGGGCTCGGGACGTGGGCGGACCCGATCGGCGCGGGTTTGGCCACCGCGGCGAGGCTGTGGGCGGGCTCGGGGGGCGAAGCCAACGTCAACGCCGCCGGAAGCGGCGCGACTCCCATTCGCCGAGTGATGCCCATCGGCGGCGGCGTGAACGGTCGACCGAGCGGGCGACTCTGGAGCTGGGGCGACCGCACGAACGTGATGGCCATCCTGAACGTCACTCCCGACTCGTTCAGCGACGGCGGCGCGCTGATGATGGACCGTCACGACGACCGTCACGACCCCGCCGTTAACGTCGCCGCGGCGCTGGCTGCGGCGAGGCGAGCGATTGAATCCGGCGCGGACTTTCTCGACGTCGGGGGTCAGTCCACGCGGCCCGGCGCGTCGCGCGTGAGCGCGAACGAGGAGGCGGCCCGTGTCGTCCCGGTCGTCGAGGCGCTCGCGGCGATGCTCGTCGCGGAGTACCCCGACCGCGAGGTGTACCTGTCGGTGGATACCTTTTACGGCGACGTCGCCGAATCAGCCGCGAGCGCGGGCGCCGACGTGATCAACGACGTCTCGGGGGGAACGATCGATCGCACGATGCACGCGCGCGTCGCGAACCTCCCAAGGCCGCTGCCGTACGTGGCGATGCACTCGCGCGGGGATCCGACGACGATGCAGCTTCCGGAAAATACGAGATACGCCACCGGCGACGTCTGCGCCGAAATCGCTCGCGAGTCGGTGATAAACGCGAATAGGGCGGTTCGCGCGGGTATCGAGCCCTGGCGCCTGTGGACGGACCCGGGGCTGGGTTTCGCCAAGACCAAGGAGGGTAACTGGGACGTCCTGCGCGGGCTCGGACGGATCCGGGAACGGATGGGCGGCGCGCTGGCGAGGGCGCCGCAGCTCGTGGGCGCGAGTCGAAAGGGATTCCTCGGAGACGTGCTCGGAGATTCGGGTCGAGGTCGGGACGAATCTCGGGTCAGGTCGCCGAGGGACCGGGACGTCGCGAGCGCCGCGGCGGCGGTGGCGGCGGTGGCGGGGGGTGCGGACGTGGTGCGGGTGCACGACGTGCGGGCTACGGTGGACGCGGTGAGGGTCGCCGACGCCGTCTGGCGCAGCCGGCGGGGCGACGCCGATTGATCGAGGTTCTTCGCCGATGAAAGTTAATGTTAGCACTACGATCGGGGTAAGATTAGTCTTCTCTGGTTCTCCGGTGTGTTACGCGTTCGTTCGTTACAAGGTTCGTCGCGCGTCCGTCGTCGACAAACCCTAGTGCGGGTTTGTCCATAAACCTCTCGCGCACTCTCGAGGTTCGTCAGTGCGCGCCGACGCCGGTGTCGGCCCCGTTTTGCCCGTTTCGCCCGTACAAATCCATCGTCTGCGTCGTCTGCGCCGCCGCCAATCCCGCCAATCCCGACGCCAATCCCGACGCGTCACCGCGCTCCGCGTGCGGCGCGCCCGCCGCGGCGAGCATCGCCGCCCCCTCCGCGCCCAGCGCCTGGTCCATCATCGCCCCGAGCTGCGCCCTCAACACGGCGATCCCCTCCGAAGTCTCCCCGACCCCCCCCGGGAACCTGCTCGCGCGGATAACCTCCCACAGCTGTCCCGCGGCTAACTCGGCGTCGCGCTTGTACCCTCCCCGGTGACACGCCACCACCAACGTCGTGAGCGTCTGAACCACGGTGGCGTGCGGACCGAGCTGCGCGTAGAGCTCCGCGGCTCGGGTGGCGAGCTGCTGGATGAACGCGTCCAGTTCCGCGGTGGCCGCGGGTGGGGGAGCCGAAGCGGTCGCGGGCTCCGGCTCGGCGAATCCGACGACGGAGGGGGAGGGTTCGGCGGGGACAGCTGTGCTCGCCGGTGCGGACCCCGCCGCCGCCGCGGTCGCGCCGCCCCGTCCCCCCGTCGCCGCCGACTGCGCCGCGACGAACTGCTGCTGCGCGTGCTGCTGCGCGGCGATGATCTGCTGCCACTGCGCGAGGTCGAGCTGCTGCGGCTGCTGCTGCGGATGCTGCTGCTGCTGCTGCGGATGCTGCTGCTGCTGCTGGGGAAACTGCGCTTGGGCGCCAAACTGCCCCTGCGCCGCCTGCATCTGGCGCGCCATCATGATCGCGGCCTCGACCGGGTGCACGCCACCTTGCTGTTGCTGGTGTTGTTGTTGTTGCTGCTGCTGCTGCTGCGCCAGCTGCTGCTGCTGCTGCTGCTGCTGCTGCTGCTGCTGCTGCGCCAGCTGCTGCTGCTGCTGCTGCTGCTGCTGCTGCTGCGCCAGCTGGAACTGCGCGGCGAGGATGTCTTGCATGTTGATCCCGCCCAGGGCGCCGCCCATCCCGCCCATCATCGCCTGCTGCTGCTGCTGCTGCGCCAGCTGCTGCTGCTGCTGCTGCTGCTGCTGCTGCGCCAGCTGGAACTGCGCGGCGAGGATGTCTTGCATGTTGATCCCGCCCAGGGCGCCGCCCATCCCGCCCATCATCGCCTGCTGCTGCTGCTGCTGCTGCTGCTGCATCTGCTGCTGCTGCATCTGCTGCATCTGCATCTGCAGCGCCGCCATAGGGTTGTTCAAGCCCCCGGCTGGTGCCGCGTTCAATGAGCCCCCGAGGTTCGAAGGCGCGATACCCCCCGCGCCGATCACGTCCCGAGCAGCCTTCCTCTTGACCCCCCGGAAAACGTTCGCGTGCGGGTTCTCCATCATCTCGAGCTCCTCCGCCGCGTTGAGCAGCATCAGGAGCTCGGGCGCGGTGTCGACGCCCAGAACCTGCGCGCCGCCCCCGCCGCCCCCGCCCCCGCCCTGGTGCACGCTGAACCCCGCCCTGTGCAGATTCATCGCCACCGCCGGAAACTCCGAATCGTCCGAGTCCGAATCGTGCGCGCCCTTGATCCCCTTCCCCTTGCGCCTCATCGCCTGATCCTTGAACGCCTTAAAGTCAGAGTCGGAGGACGAGCCCGGGCGGCGGTGGCCAAACTTTTCGCCGTTTCGCGTGGGCGATCGGGGGCGCTTCACCGTCGGGAGGGCATCCTCGTGTCCCGCGACGAGCTCGGCGAGCTCTTCGTCGTCCGCCCACTCGCGCAGGCCGAACAGCCCTTCGCGCGGTCTGATGAGAGGGATGGAACGCGATCGTGGATGAGGTTAGCCGCGGCTCAAGAGGCGAAGAAAAAAACCTGTCACCCAAAAAAACCGAGTCGCTCTGTTGGGACTGTTCCGTCTAGCAATCCGTGGGAGGCCCGAATCGTCGAAAATAACCGTCCACATTTTTTCGCGACTGCGCCGCCATAGCGACTGAAACCGCCATTATCCGACCGATCACAGGCGTCAAAAAAACGTGGTCGAAGTGTCAATTTTGGGCCCGGGCCGACTTTTTCGCAGGTGCGGGGGGGAATGGCGGGCGACGGCACGCACCGGCAGAACACGGATCCAGCCTTGCCATCCTTCCACTTCTTGATGTCCGTGTAGAGCGCGCTGGCCATAGTAGCCTCCGGGGTCTTCCCCGGGAGGCTCCCGATGATCCCCATGCGGATCGCGGTCCTGTGAGCGGGGACGGAAGGGGGGAGTAGACGTCAGCATTTTTGTCTTTTTTGCCCTCGAGGAAGATGCAGCATCTTGGCATGGATAGCGATCCCGCCGCGGCGCGCGAGACGTCCGCGCGCGAGCGCGAAAAACGTCCGCGACTGCTCAGCATGCGAAGAGGAGGGAGTTTGCTCGGGTGGGATCGAGTTTCCCGGGGCGATACGCGCGATCGGGGCACTCACCGCGTCACTTCTCCGGTCGACATGAGGCGGCGTTCCTTGCGCAAAACCTGCAGGGCCGCGTTCTTGAACACTCCTCCGCCTGCGAGGGTGAGAAAGAAAACGTGACGGTGAGCGCGTCTGGATCTGGCGGTAATGCGACGGTCGGCGGCGCAAGATGCGGCCAAAACCGCGAAATACGTCGATCAGACGGCTTAATAGAGATGTCTGATGCGACGCGCGTTCGTTTCCGCGTTCGCACGCGCGATGTCGCGCGTTCGACCGGGGCCCCATGCGAACGGCTTCGAAGATTCTTTCCTCTCGCGAGAATGCGGTGACGCATGTGCCGAGGTCGACCGGCATCTGGGACGGGACACGCACCTCCTTTGGGCGGCGGCGGCTGCTGCTGCTGCTTGTCCGTCGCGATCGACATGGCCGCTTGCCTACTTGACCTCTCGCGCGGGTTTCCGCGCGCTTGTGATGCGCGCGCGCACGAGTGGCGCGACCCGCCGGCTCTCGCCCGTTTACGGCTCCTCCAAGCCGCGTGGGTCGGTGAGATATCAAAGAAGGAAAATGCGATGAATCTCACAGTCACGTTTTCGCTATCCCAATCGGCAGGGCGGGAAGCTGGGTGGGCCGAAAATTTTGAAAAAATTTAACTCGGGTTTTAGGGTTCGACGCTACTTTTGTCGCTATCGATAAATGCTTTGTCGTCTTGATGAGTCGCAGCTCCCGAAGTTCTGAGATTCCGAAGTTTGGCGATGAGCGATTCGAGCGATTTGATTGGGCGATTGGATCCACCTCGGCTGTCGGTTGAAAGATGCAAAGAACTTTCACGCAATTCCAATGACAAATAGCCGCAAAAAAGAACACGGGAGATAGGCTTGAGGCGGCGAAATGCCGCAACATTTTAAATATCGGAGGAACTTTCAGGTGGTTTCTTTCACTGACGTCACGCGACAGGTAGAAGAGGTAGATCAGGCTCCTTTTTGTTGAAATATCTTCTTGGACCACGAGGGGACGGACGAACGAGGGGACGGACGTTTTTCGGTGGTTGAAAGATGATGCGGCTCTTTTGATCGGCGATTTTGATCGGTGTTTGCGATCATTATGAGCTGTTCCTGGGTCACGCGCGCAATTTTCGAAAGCTTGCGCCTTTCAACCCCACCGCGCGCGTCGTCTTCGCCTTCGGAGACTCGTCGCAGTCCCTTTTGTTTCAGGGTTTTGGCTGGCGATCGCGCGGGTCGCCACAACTCGCGGGGCACCGCCACCACCCCGAGCGACACGAGTAACTCGCGACCATGGCCGAAGAGGCGACGGCCGCGATGGCCAACGTGGCGCTCGCCGAGGACGACGCCGGCGCCGAGGACTTCAGCGCCGGGCGCGTCGGCGTGGCGCCCCCGCTCGACACGGGCATGACCCTCGACGAGCGCTACGAGCTCTGCCGCTCCGTCGGCGAGGAGTGCATCCAGGAGGCGGAGCTCCGCAACCTTCTCGACAAGAAGCCCGTGCCCGTCTGCTACGACGGCTTCGAGCCGTCCGGCAGGATGCACATCGCGCAGGGCGTGATGAAGTGCCTCAACGTCAACAAGCTCACCAAGGCGGGATGCCACTTCAAGTTCTGGGTCGCCGACTGGTTCGCGCTGATGAACAACAAGATGGGCGGCGACCTCAAGAAGATCCAGAAGGTCGGTCAGTACATGGTGGAGGTGTGGAAGGCGGTGGGCATGGACCTCAGCCGCGTGGAGTTCATCTGGTCCAGCGAGGAGATCAACAAGCGCGGCCACGAGTACTGGCCACTGGTCCTCGACATCGCGCGCCGCAACAAGCTCGCTCGCATCCTTCGGTGCACGCAGATCATGGGACGCAGCGAGACGGACGAGCTCGCGGCGTCGCAGATCTTCTATCCGGTCATGCAGTGCGCTGACATCTTCTTCCTCGGCGCGGACATCTGCCAGCTCGGCGTGGACCAGCGCAAGGTGAACATGCTCGCGCGCGAATACTGCGAGGACATCAAGCGCAAGAACAAGCCGGTCATCTTGTCACACCACATGCTCATGGGTCTGAAGCAGGGGCAGGAGAAGATGAGCAAGTCCGACCCGGAGTCCGCGATCTTCATGGAGGACTCCGAGGCGGACGTCAACGTCAAGCTCAAGAAGGCGTACTGCCCCCCCGGGATTGTCGAGGGTAACCCGTGCCTGGAGTACATCAAGTACGTGGTGATCCCGTGGTGCGGCAAGTTCAGCGTCACGCGCACGGAGGAGAACGGCGGGGACAAGGACTATCTGGCGTACGAGGAGGTGGAGGCGGACTTCCTGGCGGAGGCGCTGCACCCCGGGGACGTCAAGCCCGCTCTGGCGAGGCACCTCAACCAGATCCTGCAGCCGGTGAGGGATCACTTCCAGAACAACCCAGAGGCGAAGAAGCTTCTGGACACCATCAAGAAGTACAAGGTGACCAAGTGACGCGATCGCCGCGGAGGCATTAGAGCGTAAGATTTACGTAAGATTTAGACGTTCTTCACGCATCACACCGCGGGTTTATCTCGTCGAGAAACGATGAACGCGTCGACGTCGCCGCCGGCTCAAAGCCCCGCACGAACTTTCAGCCCCACATGAACTTACTCAGCCCCACACGAACTTGCCCGCCCCCACCCTCAGGTCCCCCAGCTCGCACGTCACCAGCTCGCAGTTCTCGAACTCCCGCCCCGTCAGCGAGTACCACACCCCCCAGTGAGCCACCATCGCGATGCTCCGCTCCGGGCGCGACTCGATCCATCGCACGAGTTCCCCCATCCGCCGCTCAAACTCCTCCACCGGCTCTTGCGCGACGCCGCTCGCGCTCACCGCCGTTCCGAGGTCGTCGCCGCCGTCGCCGGCGTACCACCACACCCCGTTCACGTCCGCGTGCTCCTCGCGTAACGCTTTAACGCACCAATCCGGGAAGTCGGCCTCGATCGCGTCCGGGTGGCGGCCCACGTCTGACGCGTGAAACACCCGCTCTCGCATCAGCGCGCACGTCTCCTTTGGTATGCCCTCGCAGCCGGCGAACGCGAGGTCCGCGGTGGTCATCGCGCGATGCAGGGGCGAGGCGATGAGAACCTGCGGTTTCGGATCGAGGAATCTGGTCACGGGCGCCAGCGACGCGGCCTGCGCCGCGCCCTTCTTCGTGAGGCGCGTGTCGTACATGAGCGGATCGACAAAGTCGGAGGCGTCCCACCGGTTCGAGGCGAGGTACTCGTTCATCTCCGTCCGCCCGTGCCTCACGAGGTGCAGGATCTTCCGTCCGTCGTCGCCGTCCATTTTGGACGCGGCGGACGACGACGAGGACGAGGCTCGCGGACGAGGAGAGGAGCGGCCGCCGGTGACGCGCCGATGGGGCGGCACGTACGAGTGGGCGCCCATCGCCGAGGGACGTGCAGCCGTGGCCACCGCGCGATCGACGGGAGAGCGACCCGCGCCGCCGTCCGCGCTCGCGTTCGTCGCGGCACCCACTCGTAACGGTCGTAACGGTCGCGCGAGGGTGAGGCGGGTGACGTACGAGGCGAGGCGCGCGGTCGACGCCGCTACCCGCATGTCCGTCGCGCGCCGTTCGAGAGTGTTCTCGATGAACGAATGTTTTCCACTTATCCCGCGGCTGTGCTAGCTGAGCTCTGCGCACAGAGGCGACTCTGATGACGAGAGTCAGACTCTGGGACGCGGAGCGTGACGTCGGCGCGAGCGCGATGGGCGAGTGCGAGCCGGTCGCGATGGACAAGAGGGGGCTCGTGGAGAAGGTCGGTTGGCCGTGGATGACCGACCGCAAGCGCCAACTCCGCGACCCCGCGCACTTCGCGGCGTCCCCACTGGCAGCCCCCGGCTCGCCCCTCGCGACGCCGTTCCTGGATCTGACCCAACTCCCGCCGCGCGCCGGGCCGAGGCCGGTGACCCACGACAAGTGCCCGCACGGCATGCTGCAGCATCAGTCCCCTCCGGAGATGCTGGAGCGCTTCAAACGCGCCGCGACGGAGGCGATGCGCGCGAAAGGGGACGTCGCCGTGGGCGGCACCACCGTCTCCATCCAAACCACCTACCCGTGCTTCCACCTGCACCCGTCGGTGCCGCTGCCCCCGGGGTTGATCGAGTTCCGGGAGTTCGCGCACGTGCACGCGCCCTTCGTCGACGGCGAGGGATGGACGCACAAGCAGGGCGGCGGCGGAGGGTCCACGCACCTTTGCGTGTCGCACGCCGACGCCTTCGCGCTCATCAATCTCGGCTGGGGCGAGTGGCATCCCGTCGCGCAGCCGTCGATGCCGCACGTGATGGTGTACGCGCCGAGGGACGAGGGGGAACTGAGGGTGGCGCTCGCGGCGCTGGAGGCGAGCTACGCGTTCGTGACCAGCGCCAAACGATAGCGCGCGTGGACTTGGGTCCCGCATTGTAGTGAGCGTCGGCGGCGACGGCGCTCCGTTTTGTTACGAGGACGGTTCACTTCGCTTCGTCTGGCGCTGGCGCGCGTGAAAAAAAATGCGGGTTCGGCCGGTCGCAAAGCGGTGGTCACTCGCAAGCGCCGACCCACTTTCCGGGTTCGTTAAAATTCTTTTCCCCTCGGCCTTGAGATTTCTAAAAGTCCTAAGTAAATATCTCATCCACTCGCCAATCACACAAGTTTGGGTACGGCACCCGGGGGTGCCCAGCCACTTGAGGCTCCAGCGTGGATCGCTTTTTTGTGTATGTGTCACACGCTGCTTCTCCCGAGATGGCGGGGAAAAGAATCGATTCAGTAAGATTTGGTCCGGGGACGAATGTGGGGCGGTATTCGGGGTGATTTAATCCAGCGTTTAGGGTTTGATGAAAGCGGGATTCCGATTGTGGCAAAATTTTCAAACTGTCGTTCATATGATTTATCCGAAATTTTGTGGACCACTTGCCAGCCTCACACATCAGCCGGCTCGTTCGTTTTCGGCCGCATATGGCCCTCCTTCGTGGCTCCGGCTGTCACTTGGCACTCGGGTTTTGCGTGGGTTTATCAGTGACCGAGTTTCGGCACCGGATTGGCACTTCATTCGCACACCTCACGTCCCACACCGCGCGGTTACTCCCCGAGTAAACGTTGCAATGGCCTCCTCCCTCGCCACCCACCAGTTCGCTGGCGTCCAGGCGCAGTTCAAGTGAGTCGCGCGCCCTCGTCGAGGCGCAAATCCGGCGCCGGGTCACGGCAATTTTTTTTACATAGCGGCGGAAGTTGAGCTTCGTTGAGGATCCCGGCATGGGTCCCGACCACGCGCGGCGGCGTCCGTTTCGAGCCCGGAATTCCCGCTCGAGCGATCCAAGGAGATGCCACTGACCTTCTTACATCCGTTTTTTCCCACCAACAGGTCTGCCGCCGCCAAGAAGACCGTGCGCCCCGCGCGCAATGTGCAGGTGAGCGACCCAAAATTCACCCGGAGACAGCCGCGGCTTTTTTGCGCGACAATGCCGAGAAACGACGCTTCGGGGACCCGCGTTTGCGCGGTCCCCACGCGCGCGACTCGCGTAGTCCGCCGGGAAGCCCCGATCCTTCCTAAACATCCACGCGTTCAGAAGAAGATGCGCGATGCGCACGCGGCTCACGCCCGCGCATGCCCTCGCGCGCTTCTTCCGACCCGACACGTCGCGCCCGCCGAAATTGTTCCACGACGAGACTCGTTCTGAGCCACTCGAAAAAAAAAACAATTCAAGATGCTCACCGTCCCCGAACCTCTCCTCTCTCCCGCCTCGTCTCGACAGACCCGCGCGGCCTACTCCCCCAAGGCCAACCGCCCCATGAAGATCGTCTTCATCTCCACTGAGGTCGCCCCCTGGTCCAAGACCGGAGGCCTCGGCGACGTCGTCGGCTCCCTCCCCGTCGAACTCGCCAAGCGCGGCCACAAGGTCATGACCATCGCGCCCCGCTACGACCAGTACAAGGGCGCCTGGGATACCTCCGTCCGCGTCGACGCGCTCGGCAAGCAGGTTGGCTACTTCCACGAGCACAAGAAGGGCGTCGACCGCGTCTTCGTCGACCACCCCCTCTTCCTCGCCAAGGTTTGGGGCAAGACGGGCTCCAAGCTCTACGGCAAGACCAACGGCGCCGACTACGCCGACAACCAGGAGCGCTTCGCCATGTTCTGCCAGGCTGCGCTCCAGGCGCCCATGGTGCTTCCCTTTGGCTACGGCGAGGACGTGTGCTTCGTCGCCAACGACTGGCACTCCGGCCTCGTGCCCGTCATGATCAAGAAGGTCTTCCAGCCCCAGGGTGAGTCACGCGAAAATCGCCCCCCAAGCCAACAAACTCGCAAACAGCCACACATCTGGCGTTTCACCCGCATTTTCATCCACTGGCGGGGAATCATCGCCAGCCTGGCCTTCGTTCCCGCCTGCGTGTATGCCAGCTAGTCAGAAAAATATCTGACTTGGCGGTATAGATTTTTTCCCAAATTTTCGTTGCGTCTTCGATCGCGAAACGCGCGATTTCGCCCGATTTTCCCCATCCTCCAGTCACCAGACACCGCCCAATCGCTCACCGACCCGCCTCCCCCTCCACCGCTTCTTGACGACAGGCAAGTACCTCAACGCCAAGTGCGCCTTCACCGTGCACAACATCGCCTTCCAGGGCCGCTTCTGGCCCGCCAAGATGTCCGACTACGGCCTCCCCGAGTCCTCGTCCAACGACTTCTTCTTTGAGGATGCGCAGGGCAAGATGTACGACGAGCGCAACCCCAAGAAGGATGGCCAGGTCGAGACGACCCCCCCCGGCAAGAAGTTCCGCAAGGACAACTGGATGAAGGCTGCCTTCATCAACTCCGACCGCAACATCACCGTGTCCATGAACTACGCCAAGGAGATCTCCGGCTCGGCGTCCAAGGGTGTCGAGCTCAACACCATCATCAACGCCACCGGCGGTATCGAGGGCATCGTCAACGGCATGGACCCCACCGAGTGGAACCCCGCCACCGACAAGTTCCTCGACATCACCTACGACAAGAACACCGTCGTCATGGGCAAGGCTGCCGCCAAGCAGGCGCTCCAGGCTGAGGTTGGACTCCCCCTCGACCCCTCCGCCCCCGTCTTTGGATACATCGGCCGTCTCGAGGAGCAGAAGGGCTGCGACATCATGATGGAGGCTGTCCCCAAGCTCCTCAAGCAGTGCCCCAACGCCCAGGTGGTCATCCTCGGTACCGGCAAGAAGTCCATGGAGAAGACCCTCGAGAAGCTCGACAAGATGTCCCCCCGCATGGCTGGCGTCGTCCGCTTCTCCAACCCCATCGCGCACTTCATCACCGCGGGTGCCGACTTCCTCATGGTCCCCTCCCGCTTCGAGCCCTGCGGCCTCATCCAGCTCCACGCCATGCAGTACGGCACCGTCCCCATCGTCGCCTCCACCGGTGGTCTCGTCGACACCGTCAAGGAGGGCGTCACCGGCTTCCACATGGGCGCCATGGACCCCGACGGTCTCAAACCGGATGACGTCGAGGCGATGGTTGACACCTGCGCCGCCGCCGCCGCCACCTACGGCACCCCCACGTACAACAAGATGTCCTCCACGTGCATCGGTCAGGACCTGTCCTGGAGGAAGCCCGCGGCGAAGTGGGAGGCTGTGCTCGAGGAGATGATGTACAACTCCGGCTACGGCAAGAAGCAGATGGTTGTCACTCCCAAGGAGGATCTCGAGGGTGCCAAGACCACCGCGGCGCGCTAATGGGTCGCCCGCCGCCGATTTGATGTTCACACCCGCGAATATCTCCGAGATTGTTCGCTGAGAGTGTCGACACTGTGCGATCAGCGAACGAACCAAATTGCACGCCGCGGGCGTGGGGAGGGGATCGGGAACGAGTTTTTCCCCCGCGCCGATCATTCTTTAGACACCACATCTCGATGTTTTGCACGCCTTATAGAGGGAGCCGACGAGTTCGGTCCGGATTTCTCACGGCGGACACCTGCCTTGTTTTTTGTATACCTGCACGCGTCTGCTTTGAGAGCACGCAACAGTAGCACTGCGCACTCCTAGAAAGCTTTTCATAAAGTAAGATAAGCCAAAAAATAATCCGCAGCGCTGCCGCCGTCCTCACTACGATTGATCCTCTTTTCTTTATTACATCCTCACACCCTTCACTCGGTCATGTCGCTGAGCTCCGCGGAGTCCTCGCGGATCTTCGGCCCCGCGGTGACGTCGACGTCCCCGTACGACTCCGGCTGGTTCACATCCACGAAGCCGTGCGTCTTGAGCACCAGAACCTGGTAAAACAACCGAGCCGCCTCCGCCCTCGAGCACTCCTTCTCGACGTTGTCCTCGCCGCGAATCTTGGTAATCTCCGACATCTTCACCACCGGCACCGTCTTACTCTTCCCGCGGCCCTTGGCCTTCTCCAAGAGTTTGGGCCTGAGTCGCGCGAGCATTCGCTTGGTGTGCGTCGACCAGTCACCACCCACGGGCGCGTTGGCGGGCGTCGCCGGCTCGGAGGCTAAGCCGCCGCCGCCGCCGGTCCCCTCGGAGGGCGCGCCTCGCGACTCGTAGCCGTCGTCGCCGCCGCCGCCGCCAAACTCGGACCCACCGCCGTCGTCGTCCATCGTCGGGAGAGGGATATCGTCGTACATCGCCGCGCCGTCGGCCGTTTCTTTGGCCGTTTCTTCGGCCGATGCATCCGCGGGTCGCGGTCGCGGCTTGAACCTTCGCGCCTCGGGAATGACACCCTCCTCCCACTGGGACTGCACCTTGGACATGCCCCGGCCGCGCTTATCGAGGTGAAACGCGGCGTATCCGGCGCCCCACTTCTCGCCCGCCGTTTTCCACAGGTGTTCCACGCACTTTCGGCGGATGTTCCAGAGCTTCTCGGAGATTCTTCCATCCCCGAATAAGGGATCGCGGCGGTACTCGACGCCCCAGAAGATCCCGTGGGCCTCGTGCGGGTTCTTCGGCGGCGGCCGTGACCGGCGCCCGCCGGACCCCTCCCGCCAGTACAACACCGTATCCCCGTTCTCGTCCTCGTACTCCGGCGCCCCGAAGGGCACGTCGTCGTCGCGCCCGGGATCCGCCATCTTGTACACCGCGCCTGGGCCTCTTTTTCTGACGATGTCCGAGGTATCCGCGAGTTGCGCCTTGATCTGTTCGTTCGTCAGCATGGTCACCTCGTCGATGATCGGCTTGACCTTCGCCTTGCGACGCGGAGCCGCGGCGCGCTTCGCCTTGCCCTCGACGTTTTTGTTGCGCTGATGCGCCTTGCCCCACTCCACCGCGACGACGCCCGGCGTGGTGGTCGGCTCCGACGCGGGCGGCGTCCCCGGCCCGCCCTCGCCCCCTTCGGCACCCCCTTCGGCACCCCCTTCGGCACCCCCTTCGGCACCCCCTTCGGCGCCCTTCGGCCCTCCGGGTCCGGGCGTCTTGAACTGTTCCGCCGGAAGCGTGCCCCGCACCCCGTCCGCGTCCTCCAGGTCGTCCTCCAGCGGCAGCGGCGCCACCTCCTCGCCACCCTCGCCCCCCGGAAGCCGCTCGTCCTCGTCGTCGAACAGCGGCACCCCCTCTTTCCCCGTCGCGTCGTCGGGATCGACGACGTCGTAGTCCTCGACAGCGGTTTCCACGCGAGCGTTCGGGTCGGTCACCTTCGGGTCGTTAAAGTCAGTTCCGGGCGTTCGGAACCCTCCAGACGCGGGCGCGTATCGCGTCCCGTCCCCGTCCTCGTCGTCGGAGAAACCCGGGTCGTCGCCGTCGAAGTCCCCGTCTATGCGATCGTCGTACGCGAAGTTGTTGTCCCACTCCTCGTACTCGTCGTCTTCCAGGGTGATGTCTTCCTTGTTCGCCGTGGACGCGTCGGTATTTGTCCGCGTCTTTTTGGACACGGACGTCGACATCTGCATGTACGCCTCCTCGGTGACGATGTGGCCGAACGACGCCGCCGCCGCGGGGTCGAAGAAGACCTCGAGGTCGTCGTAGTTCTCCGGGAGGGTGATGAGCCCCAGCGGCGCCGTCTCCTGCCCCTCCGGAAGGTCCACCGCGTCAGCCTTGGTGAACGCGGACTTGATCTTCACCATCGCCTCGGAGCAATCTTGGAAGAGGTAGTTGACCTTGCGGCTGTAGATGCGGACGACGCCGAGCATGAGCTGGCCGGAGAGGCGCAGCGCCAGGGGCGCGTCTGGGTTGATGATGGACTCTGCGCGGGTTCGATGGAGGGTTCGGGCGGGCTCGGGGGTCAGCGCGGGATCGTCGGGAAGCTTTCAGAAAACCAAATGGCCAAAAAAAAGAAAGCCAAACCGCGAAGCCGGGCGGAGGTTTCCCTCAACGGGTGCCGGGTGAATGCGCGGGACGCGGGGGTCGAGCGGGGCGGTCGGCGCAGGGCGATGGGGTCGGACTCGGCGCGTGGACCGTTCGCGCGTTTCCCCGGGTTCCACGCGGTCGAAACCCCCTCGTGTCGAGTCCCGCGCGCCCCCGGGAGAAGCCGCCCTCCCGACCGAGGAGGAGAATTTTGGCTGGCGAGGCGAAAGAATTCCGGGGAGGGACGGTGGATGGGGGACTCACGGACTGCCTCCGCGATGTCCGTCTCGGTGATCTGCTGCTTCCGCAGCCTCCTGTCGAGGTGCGCGGCGATCCAGATCGTGCCCAGCGGGCCGCGCTTGGCGAGGATGTACTGCGAGTAGAACATCCTTTCACCCTCTCAGACTTCCTTCCCAGACGGAAAGCGCCCCGTCCGTGCCGGCGACGCCGATGACCGTCCCGCGTTCGGACGCGACGCTCCGTTGCCTCGCGGCGGGTGCGACTGAGCTCGTTGCGCTCGCGGTCGCGCGTGTGTCCCGCGTGCTCACGGGTCTGCGGCGCGTCGTCGTCGTCGCGGACAACGATAACATCGGTTCAAAAGGCGCTTCAAAAACCGAGGCCGACTCAAAAACCGCTCGTCGTATGAGGTTTCAGTCTGAGAAAGAGCTCGGACGGCGCGAATTCAAAAAAATAGGCCCATAACCTGGTAAAAATAGAAGGGTGCCCTCCTCTTTTATTGATGAATAGAATAGTCCACCTTCGTAACAAAAGTGCCAACAAGTCCTCGCCGACGCCCCGCCCCCACTCACTCCTCCACCCCGTCCTCACCCACGATGACCGGCACCCCGTCCGTTTCCCTGAACCGTATCCGCCCGTCCACCAGCGCGGAAACCACGTGGGAAAACACCTCGTGCTCCAGACGCAACACGTTTGCGGCGACGTCGTCGGCGGTTTCCCCCGGCGCCACTCGCGTCGTCCGTTGCGCGACGATCTTACCCTTGTCGAACTCCTCGTTGACGAAGTGCACCGTCGGGCCGGTGAACCTCGCGCCGGACGCCACGACGGCCTCGTGCACGTGGTGTCCGTGCATGCCCTTTCCCCCGAACGCGGGGAGCAGCGCGGGATGGATGTTGAGCATCTTGTCCTCGTACGCTCGGCACAGCTCGGGCGGGATGAGGCGGAGGTAGCCCGCGAGGAGGACGTACCCGACGCCGGCGGCGCGAAGCTCGGCGATGAGCGCGTCCGGGGTTAGGCCGTCTGTTTTTTGCGGTCGAGCGGGAGGGGATCGGGGTCAGCGTTTCGCGGGACGGGCGGAGCGAATTCGACGGTTGGTTTTGGATTTGGATTTGGTTTTGGTTTTGGTTTTGGA
>Ga0181573_10001729_pt1 | contig 21052 bp, 7 predicted proteins | sample 101ome_25_FD_148643 | JGI IMG/M metagenome (GOLD analysis project Ga0181573, IMG submission 148643) | Coastal salt marsh microbial communities from the Groves Creek Marsh, Skidaway Island, Georgia - 101409BT metaG (spades assembly) | ecosystem: Environmental > Aquatic > Marine > Intertidal zone... | reverse complement strand
ATGATTGAATGATTGATTGATTGATTGATTGATTGATTGATTGATTGATCAGACCTTCCCTTCTGAGAGGCTGACCGATCGGTCGACCGATTCCGCTTCCGCAACCTCAAACGGGCCTCGTTACGCTTGCTTCGGCCTCTTTCATTAATAACTTTACCTTTGTTTCATTCTACAGTCTCGCGGACGCTACCGGAATACCGAGTGCGCCGGACAGCCAACTTAAATTTGGCTGGAGGACAGCTTTCATTCAATCGACGCCGGCCGTGTGCTTGGCGCCGTACATTCTTTCGAACGACCATTTCACACTTCAGCATGTTGTCCACGACTCGTGCCGTGTCCGGAGGACATGCCTCGACGCAAGTGTCGTCGACTGGCATTTTCAAGGCTGGCAGGGCCCCGCGGCGATTCGTGGGGCGCTCCCTCACCCATATCGGCCATATCGCCCGCGTTGCCTCGTCCGACACGGCCGTCGGCGACGAGATCGCCCCGCCGGCGATGGGAGATCTGTGTTATAACGACCAGTACGCGCAGCTGTATGCGGAGGGCGGGGACAAGCTCAACCTGAAGCGGCCCATCCCGCGCCCTGTCCGGGAGCTCCAGCAGGAGGCTCCGGGGGCAAAGAAGATCGTGTTTTCGGACGTGTACGGGCTGCCGAAGAAGAACCTCTTCTTCAACCGCGAGTACAACACGAACGACAAGATCTACGTGGCGTTCATGGTCGCGATGCACGGGCTCTGCCTCTTGGCGCCGGCCACGTTCAGCTGGCCGATGGTCGGGCTGTTCTTCGCCACGTACTTCGTGAGCGGATGTCTCGGTATCACGTTGTCGTACCACAGGCAGCTGTCGCATAAGTCGTTTCAGACGCCCAAGTGGCTGGAGTACGTCCTGGCGTACTGCGGCGTGCTGGCCGTCCAGGGCCCGCCGCTTGAGTGGGCGAGCGCGCATCGGTACCATCATCTGCACTGCGACTCGCCCCTTGACCCGCATTCTCCATACGAGGGATTCTGGTGGAGTCACATGGGCTGGCTGCTGGACAACGCCGCGACGCTGGAGCGCGTGCACGACCGATCGAACGTCAGCGACATGAACGGAGACCCGTTCTACGAGCACCTCGAGAAGTGGTTCCCCGTCCACGTGGGCCTCCAGTTCGCGGCGCTCTACGCCTTTGGTGGTCTCCCAGCGCTCGTATGGGGAGGGGCGCTGAGGTTGGTTTGGGTGTACCACGTCACCTGGGCAATCAACAGCGTGTGTCACGTGTGGGGAACACAGCCGTACGATGCGAGCGACTTGAGCAGGAACAACTGGTGGATGGGAATCCTCGCCTGGGGTGAGGGTTGGCACAACAACCATCACGCATTTGAATGGTCGGCACGCCACGGGCTTGAGCCGCACCAGATCGACGTCACGTACGCAGTGATTCGGTTCTTCGAGATTCTCGGCCTGGCGACCAACGTCAAGATCCCGACGGAGAAGCAGAAGGCACGTCTGGCCGTCAACTGATGATTGTTGGATGTTTTATTGATGTTAAAATTCGTTATATACCGAGAGATGGTTATACTGGCCACGCGGCACCGAGCGACCACGCGTCCGACCTGCGGACCGCCTTGGCGGCGTTCTTCGCGGCTTCCTTCGTCGCCCGGGTCTGCGCCGAGGACTTGACGGCATCAGAGGCCCGAAGACGCAAGCTCAGGTGCCTGTTCTCGTCCAAAGAGCGATCGAGCGCGAGCTCTGCGGCCGCCCTCGCCTGCGCCGAGCTGGCAGCCGCGGCTGCTTGCTCGTCGCGAGCAGCCTCGAGCTCGCGCGCCTCGTGAAGCGCTTTGTTGAGCAGTCTCTTGGTCGTCCGATGCGCCCTTGCGAGCCTGGAGTGCTTCTCTGCCATCGTGTAGACGGCACGCCGGTGCTCCCGGTCAGCCTCCGAGAGGCGGCGCTGGAGGGCATCGAAGGACGCTGCCATCGACAGTGCCAGGGACTCTGTCCGCTCGAAGGCTTCGGAGGCCTCGTGCAGGCGCTGCTTGAGGTCGCTCGTGCGCCGTTCGGTCGTCGTTCTGGCGAGGATCGCCACGACTTGCAGGCCAACGATCCTGGCCTTGGTGGAGACAAAGGCGTGTGAACGCCAGGCGGCGATGGTCGCCCGCATCGTGTCGCGTGCGTGGGCCCGCTGACGGGCCCGGTCCGCACGCCCGGCTTTGAGACAGTCACGCCAGCCGTCCAAGGCGTCGAGCATGAGATCCCGTCTCCGTCCCAGTTCGAGCGCGTCAACGGTCGAGCGTCGACAGTAGACGCCAGCCGCGTGAGCGCCCAGCGCCTGCAGCGCGCTACGCTGCAGCCGCTTCGTCGAATGGCGGTCCGCGGCGAGCTCGAGTGCCCTCTGCTGCTTCATCTCCCTGGTGGCGCGGATCCACGCTGCGAACAGGAACGCAACGCAAGACGCCGTCGCCTCTTCCCGATGGCGCCGCGATGCGACCGCGCCGTCGTGCCACGAACGGAACGCGTCCGCGAGCGTGGCCGTCTGCGATCGCAACGCTACCGCGCGCTCTGCGCTCCGGATGCTTTCCTGCCTATGGAAGGCGTATCCAGCAAGCCCGACCAGCGCACGTCGCACGGTTCGGGACGACCTCCGGCCGACGAACGCGTCGACCCGCTTGCGCTGTGCGGCCAGCTCGCTCCAGCCGCGGAAGACTCGTCGCATCGTCTCAGACGACGCCTGCGTCTGTCGGACGGCGGCCAGGGCGGCGGCGACCCGCCTCGTTCTCGTATGTGCCCTCCAGGACGTGAGCGCGTGGACCGCCGAGGCGCGCCCGGCGCCGGCGCCAATGGAGGACAACGACGCCTCGAGACGCGTCGTCGCGCGACGTCGCCGCGTGTAGCCCATCCAACCACGGAAACAGAAGGCGGCGGCGATCGACACGCGCTCGCGGGCCTTTTCCTCTCTGTAGGAGCGCGCCGTCGCCTCCTGCCACTGATCGCGCTCGTACGCCGCCAGCTTTTCCGTCAACGACGCGATGCGTCCGTCGCGCTCGTCGATCGCCCGGGTCACGTCGGGGGTCACGACCTCGATGTTGACGGGCACACGCGGCTCACTGCGCAGCGCCTCGAGCTCGGCATGCAGCTCCCGTAGCACGCTCTCGAAGGACGCCTTCTGCTGTCGCAACGCCTCCTTGCCCGACGACCGGGCCTCCGCCGCCGAAGACTCGGCCGATGTTTGCGCCTCCATCGCCGCGGACCGGGCGCGGAGGGCAGCGTCCAGCTCTATCACCAGCTCCTCGTTGCGGGCGGCGACAGCCGCAGCTCGCCGCTTCGAGGCCTCGAGCTGCTCGCTCAGCATCTCGATCACCGCATGTTGCTGAGATCGGCCGATCTCGTCCTTCTTGGCGGCCTCCTCGGTCTGCCGCCGGTAGCCCTCCCGTTGGACGCCTGCGGTGGCGAGCCCCTTTTCGAGATCTTCGACTTTCGAGCGCAGTCCAGCGCACGCCTCCAACGCCTCGTCCCGCTGCGCGCGCAGGAGCCCGGCCTCGCGCTCACGGAGCCCGACCATCTCCGCGAGCGCGTCCCGCTCTTTTTCGAGCCGATCGACGGCGCCCTCGTTGTCGTTCTCGTTCTCCGGGGCTGTCTGGTCGACCGCCTCGGCTGCGGCTGCTGCTTCCGCTCGCTGGCGGGCGACGACGAGGTCGCGAAAGCCGAAAACCGCACGCCAAATCGCCATCGCCTGCGCGTCCACTTCCTCCGCCCGCGACGCCTCCTCGCGACACAGCGCCTCGAGCGACACCAACGACTGCGTCACCTCCAACAACAACGACTCGATGCCTTCGTCCCCTTGGTCGTTGTCGCTCATGGAGAACGCGATGCTGTCGACCCAGATCGCATTCGCCTCGACTGCGAGCCCGTGGTTTGACGTTACCGATCCTCGCTCCTCCTGATCAGGATCGGAGTCGAGCAGGAAATACTCGTCGGCCAGCTGAGAGACGGCCTGTGCCGCCGACGTCGACACCCCGCCCACGAGCACCCGCTCCACGCTCTTGAGTGCCTCAACCCATGCCGCACCGGGCTCTTCCTTCTGCACCAAACCTAGCAGATATACAAGGTTGCGGAGCACGACGTGAATCCGATAGACCGCGCGCCCTCGACGGGCCTCGGCCTCGCTGATGTGGCGGCCATTCAGCTCCCGGAGGCTCGGCACGAACGCCAAGATCTGTTCGAGGGCATACGGACGTCCCATGACGGGGTTTCGCGCGACGCTCAAGCGTTTGAGCTTGCCCAGGGCCCTCAGGCAGTCCGGCACGCGCTCGATCTTATTGTCGGCCAGCGACAGCACCTTGAGCTCGCTGAAGCCGGCCAACGGAGCGACTGCCGCCGCCGTGAGCTCGTTCTTCGACAGATATGCCGAGGTGGCGCCGAGATCGACGGGACCAAAGCAAGCGCAGGGCGACGACGGGGTAGGCAGAGGCTGGCAGTCTCGCTGGCATAGACGCGCCAGCGAGAGTCCCACTGCGTGGAGTTCGACAGTGCCCTGCGCCGGTTTGAGGCGGATCCCATCTATCGACCGCGTCGTGGTATTCTCAGACTCAGCCTTGATGCCCTTGCTCCGCGCGGGGTGCGCGAACCGGAGCAAATCGGCGAGGGTCATCGTCATTTCGATTCAACGGAATTTTCAACCGAATTTTATGCCAGCTCGTCACCGTCAGCTCGTCGTCCCCTGGCCGCCGGTGCCATGCCAACAACAGCAATAACGACGACAGCAATGATTGATGACAAGATGATGACAACAACGATTTTCAACTGGAGGTCATCAAGGACCTCTAGTGGTCACGTCTCTCGAGAGCATCGCGACGAGCCTCTGGGCCTCCTTCGACAGCAACTGCACCTGCCCGTCCACCCACACCCCGTCCCGTTCCCGCTCCCACGGCTTGGCCGGCACCCACGTTTTCCCGCTCTCTAGGAAACACGCCGCTTGCAAGTGGTCCTCGAGCCCGTGCTCGTCCTCGTCGTCCATGAAGAACCGGAACCCCCGCGGCCCACCGGTGCCGGCCCGCTTGGCCTGCCGGTTGTCCTCTCGGATCCCTCGTTTCCAGTGGATTTCGTCGTCCGTGAGCGGTGGGCGGACCAACGTGAGGCTGAGCAGTTTGCACTTCTCCCCGTCCTCGCCGATGTCGTCCTCCAGCTGCCAACTCGACGCCGCCACATCGACGACCCTGTACTCGTCGCTCCTCGCCTCGGCCTCAGCGTTACGCCAAAACGTCCGCTTGACCAGCAGCTCGTTCCGCACCTCGACCTCGATACCCTCCTCCGTGATCTCCACACGAACGTCTTCGACGTCGATCCAGAAAGGCACCTCGAAGCTGAGCAGCACGTCGTCCTCCGAATCAAACTGCTCGTACGCCGGCTGCATGCACCGTACGCCGTCCGAATCCCCCTCGAAGAGCCGCTTCCATCTATGACCCCACGTCTGCTTCGGAAGGACCAACACGACCGCCGTGTTGTCCTCGCTCCGGATGCTCTCGATCGCCGTCGACCCTGGAAAACGAGCAAAGCGCACAGTGAGAGAGACGATCCACGAACCAGCGACGGTGCGCGTGCGCGCGCCCGTGCGCACGCGTGGTCGGTGGTCGGTGCTCGCGAGCCGGCGATTGCTCGTCAAACACCCACCGTCGATCGGCTCCGCCAGCCGCCTCCAGATCAACGGCGGACTGTTCTCCGCCTGCACCTCCAACACCCGACCCACAACGTTCACCGCCAGCTCCATATCGCTATACCCAGTCGGCACCCTGCACGCCACCACCACCTTGCCCTCCGTCTGCGCCCACATATAGAACCTGGCCAGCCGCACATCGTACGTCACCAGCCGCGCTTCCTTCGTCATATTCCTCTGCAGCGCATACGCCACGTCCTTGAACGCCCGAATATCCCGCAACTCGGCCTCGGTCCGGTAGTTCGGATTGGCCCGATCCGTCAGCCTGGCGTCTTCCTTCTTCTTGCTCTCCAGCTCCCGCTTCGCCAGCTTCTCCCGCATATGATCGCTGTTGATCAGCGGCCAGTGCAACGGAAACCCGTCCTTCCAATGCCGCTTCAACGTACAGAACTCGCAGATCGACATCTTGCACGTCCAACACTCCTTCGTCGCCGGCCGCCGACACACTTCACACGTCACCACCAGCTGCGTATGCGGATCGCACGTCAGACCCAGACTATCAAACTCGTCCAACAAGACGTCTTCCCCGCCCTGCGCAGACCCCTGCGGAACCGCCTTGACGTACCGAAACTCCAGCTCCCTGGCCCACGTATCATACACCTTCCGCCGATGTGGGTCGCTCAGGACCTCGTACGCGTGCTGAATCTTCGAGAACGTCTTGGAGTCACCCCCTTTGTCCGGATGATGGACTTTCGCCTGCTGACGATACGCCGTACGGATCTCCAAAGGGGTCGCTGCGCGGGACACGTCGAGGGACTTGTAGAGCGCGTTGCCCTCGATGTCCTCCACCTGTTCAGAGGAGGAAGTTGACGGCGTGTGGTGAGTGGTGAGTGGTGAGTGGTGAGCGGCGTGTGGCGTGTGGCGTGTGGTGGCCGGCGAGCGGTCGCGGGCGTTTTGACCGCAGGCGGACGCTCCAGCTCCAGATCAGCAGCGAGGAACGCTCGGAAAGGGCCGCGCGCGCCTCCTCGCTCCATGTATCCTCGCGCAGATGTCCCCATGATATCACAGCGTACCTGACCCCATGGATCCGTCTGCTTGGACGTCTTTGGCCCAGTCATTCGGCCTGTTGACCCGGTCTTCGATCGAAGCGGGAATTGGATCACGGCCGGACGCTCGCTCGCTCGCACCTGTGTACCGCGCTCTTCAGAGACTGCAACGAGGGTCCTCGGTGTGAATATGAAGTGTGAATGATACGCGCTGACTTGACTCGCTTGACCAGTCTCCAGGTACACTTCAAACTCCGACTCGCCTTTTCGCCATTGGTTGGGTATTTTCATGGGTCGTCGCAAACAGGACAAGCCGACGGCCTTCAAGGCACCGCCGGCATCGGCGCCGACGCCCTCAGAAGCCGAGGCAGTGGCGAGGCAACCCTCTGGGCCCGACTCGATCAGCGTTCTGCCGGAGAAGAAGGGCCTCGTCGCGGCGATTTGGGAGGCTGCGTGTCGGGACCAGGCGTACTACGAGGAGCAGCAGCTGCATCGGAAGAAGGAGGCGGATCGGGGGAAACGGAAGCGCGGTGGAGGAAGAAAGCGAAGCGGAGAGGAAGAATTCGAGGCGCCTGCTGTTTGGTTCGAGGTCGAAGGGTGTTCGGAGGAGGGGGCGCAGGGGGGGCGAGGGAAGCGAGGGAGGCGAGGGAGGCGAGGGGAGCGCGACGAGGGGGGTGAGCTGGCTGAGGGAGTCGAGGGGGGTGTGACGGTGTTTGCGAGCGTGCGTGCTGTTCACGTGGCCGACGGCGGGGAGGCTGCGACTACTGGGACCACGACTGCTGCCGGTAGTGGGCCCAAGCAAGGGAGGCGGCGCAAAGCCAAGGTTTGCACGAACGGCGCCGCCGCGACCCCCCCGAAGCTGATGTGTTCGGTGGTGGGAGACGCGGAAGGGCGTGCCGTGCTGGTCCGGCATGCGGCCGGGACGCGCGTGTTGGAGCTGGGTGCGGAGCTTGTGGAGGACGTGGTGCGGCTGTTGCGGAGTAAGGTGCTGGCGGTCCATGTGGGGGCGGGCATGGAGGATGATCGCGTCGGGTTGGGTGTGACGGATGTGGCCTTTACGATGGATGTTCCCGAGGCTGCGCGGCAGTGTCTGAAGCGCGTGGTGTTGTCGTTGGCGCAGGAGACTGACGGAGATTGCCAGCTCGATCACGACGATGATCACAGTCACGATCACGATCATCGTCATAATCTGCCGCAGATTGTGTCTATGGACGAGGATGACGACACCGAGTTGGATGCGTCGAGGCTGTACGAGCTTATCAAGCCGACCGGGGAAGAGCCGGGGTACGAAGATGTGGTGGCGTTGCAGCCCATGTTGCGTCCGACGTTGCACGGGTATCAGCAGCGGGTGCTCCGGTGGATGGTGGAGCGGGAGACGGTGGCGCACTTTTTTGACGGTGAGGTCGTCGGGTATTGGAGGCGGGTGGCCGTGTTGGAGAGCGCGGACGGGAACCCCAGCGGAGCGTTTTTTTACGTGCACCAAGGGACGGGGGAGCTCGTGCGGGAGGCAGGGTATGCGTCGCGGGTGGCGCTCCTGGCGCCAAAGGGTGGGATTGCGTGCGACGAGATGGGGCTGGGGAAGACGGTCGAGGTGCTGGCGCTGATCGCGGCGAACCCGTTTGCTGGTGGCGCTGACTGCCAGGGCGCGGCCGGGTTCAAGGAGGAAGAAGAGGAGCACGATGGAAAAGAGGAGGAAGCGGCGGCACCAGCAGACGCGGCGACGGACGCGACGGGTCGTCGGAAGCTGGCGTGCGTGTGCGGCGACGAGGGGAGATTGAAGGACGATCTTCCGTCCGGTTTGCTGCTGATCCAGTGCGAGGTCTGCGGGATCTTCCAGCACATGCACTGCCTGGGCCTCACCTCGTTCAACAGGCCCGACGAGTGGAAGTGCACGGGGTGCTGCGCGGCCGAGGTGCTCGAGATGGACTTGGTGGAGTCCAGAGCCACGTTGATCGTGTGCCCCATGCCGATCCTTTCGCAGTGGCAGAGCGAGATTGACAAGCACGTTGTGCCGGGGTCGCTCAAGGTGGTGACGTACCTGGGGCAGGAGCACTCCTTGTCCTTTTTGGGAACGGCCGAGGCGTCCAAGGCTTACAAGGCGTCCACATCGTCCAGGTCGAACGCATTGGTGAGACCGCAGGATCTGGCGTCGGCGGACGTCGTCCTCACGACGTACGACACCCTGCGGAAGGACCTGCATCGCAACCCGGACAAGGAGGTCGTGCGCAGCCTGAGGCACACCAAGCGGTACCACGCCGTGCCAACGCCGTTGACGTCGATAAAGTTCTGGAGGATCGTCGTTGACGAGGCGCAGATGGTGGAGAGCAGCACGGCCAAGGCGACCGAGATGGTCCGGAAGATTGCGGCCGTCAACCGGTGGGCCGTCACGGGGACGCCCATTTCCAGGGGTCTCGAGGATTTGCACGGGCTTTTCGACTTCCTGGGAATCGAGCACATCGCGTGGTACGCGACGGTCCAGCGTCCCATCGAGTCAGGCGCGTACGACGAGTACGAGCGGGCTCTGACGAGGCTCATCAAACTGCTCAAGCCGGGGCTGGGCGGGATCATGTGGCGTTCTTCCAAGAAGGACGTGGCGCACGAGCTGCGACTGCCCGCGCAGACCGCCTGCCACAACAAGCTGCGGTTCTCCAACATCGAGAAGCACTTTTACGACCGCCAGCACCAGACGTGCTGCACCGAGGCGAACAAGGCGCTGAAGTCGAATACCACCGGGGCGGTGACTGACCCAAACAGCAGCAGGCCGTTGACCAAGCGCGAGGAACGGAAGCTGTTGCTGCCGCTCCTCCGTCTGCGCCAGGCGTGCGTGCACCCGCAGGTGGGCGCCGGCGGTCTCAAGTCTCTGTCGGACGTCAAGACGCCCATGTCCATGATTCAGGTGCTCAACGTGATGGTGGGCAAGGCCAAGGTCGAGGCGGAAGACGCCCAGCGCCTCGTGTTGTCGACCATCAACGGGCTGGCGGGACTCGAGATCCTGCGGGACCAGTTTGTCGAGGCCGCGTCGCTGTACAGGAGCGTCCTGAAGATCTCCAAGGATAACAAAGAATATATCCGGATGGACAAACTCCAGACGCTGCACACGGTCTACAACCTGACCCAAATCCTGGACCAGCCCGGCGTCGGCAGGTGCCTCGACGACGACGAGTTGGCGTCCTCCATCGAACCGCTGGAGCGCCAGTACCTGAGTGAGAGCACCATGCGCTTGGAGATTGCCGAGTCGGAACTCGTCGAGGTCCAGAAGCAGGCCGATGGCGTGCTCGAGGAGTTCGTCAAGGGGACGGGCTCGGACAAGGCGGTCGTCGACGGCTGGTGGGTGAACGCCATCCAGCTGATCACGTCTCAGCACGCGCAAGGAGCCGATGTGGGGGGCGTCGACTTCGTTGCGAGGATCAAGAAGGATCTCAACGAGGACCAAGGGTACCGCCGTGGCCGCGAGGCCAACGTCGCCAACATTGCAGACAAGTTCAGCAACCTCGCGGGGCTGCAGGGAACGATCGATCTGAAACTCCAAGGCATGGATCAGTCTCGAACGACTGTGATGTCGCTCTTGAGGCACTTGGGCGAGCGAGTCGCCCGCAGGGAGGCCGCGCTGGTCGACACGGCCGCCCACTGCGGCAGCTGCAGGTCCTTCCACGCGACGAGCGGCATCGTGTGCGAGCACTGCCACTTCAACAAGGACATGATGACCTGGGAGATGAGCCTCTTCTCGACCTCAGCCACCAAGTTTGTCACGGACTACCGGGGTGGCGAGGAGGAGAACGCCGAGCTCAAGGAGGTCAACGAGAGGCTCAGGAAGAATTGGGAAGAGCTGAGCGACGGCGAAAAGGAGCAATATAATGAGATGGAGAAGGAGGACACGCTGCGATACGAGAGGGAGATGGCGGCCGCGCCCGCCGCCGCTGTGGGCGCTGAGGGTGTCAAGTCGAAGAAGGGCTCCAAGGCGCAGGGTCCGAAGAAGCCCACGAGAGCCTTCGCCTTTTACCAAAAGGAGAAGCGCCCGGAAGTGAAAAAGTTGGTGCAGAAGGAAAGGAAGGAGAGGGAAGAGAGGGAGGCCGTGGAGGCGGCTGCGAGGGAGCGGGAGCGGGCTGAGGGCGGCCTTGCGCCGCTCGACGCAGAGGAGATCGCCGAGCACGCACATCGACGCGCGATGCATCGCGTAGGTATGGGAGGACTCGACGAGGATGCGACGGGCCTCGAAATCGGGGTCGGATCGGTCCTAGAGGGCGCCGGACGCCGATCGGGCCGCACGGGAGAGAACAAGCTGGCCAACGCCGCCGTCGTCAGGCGCCCCAGCCAGACGGAGCAGGTGCTTCGCATGATTCTCAGCGCGCTAAAGCGTGTCGACTTTGGTGGTCGCAATACCCGCGGGAGCTCTCGAGGGGGAGATGCCAAGGCGGCGTTTATGGAGGAAAAGAAGTTCTTGATTGACGCCGCCGAGTGCCACTTGGGCATCATGGAGCTCCGCAGGAAGGAGTACCTCAAGGTCGGATCCGTGGCCATGAGCCAGCGGGGTGTGCTGTATGCTCTGGACGAGCTCAACATGTCTCGCATGCGCATCAAGCTCCGCAGTGAGGGCCAAGAGCTGACCGCGGAGGAGGAGCGGTACATCGTGCCCGAGGAGGAAGTCCCGCTCAAGATCGAAGATCTCGAGAACGAGCTGATCGTTGCCCAAGCCGATTTGAGCAAGGCATTGGGAACGCTCAAGTACCTCGTGTTCCTCGAGCGCCTGAACCAGCCGAACCAAACGAACAACAGCGCCGCTGCCGCCACGGCAGAGGCGACCGACGTGTCCAAGCCCATGGTCATCGAGCCTTGCCCCGTGTGCCACGACGAGATCGACAACGAGCTGGCGATGCTTCCGTGCGGGCACATCCTGTGCGTGAAGTGCAATCTGAAGATTGTCGAGAAGGAGAACCCGAACCGGAGCGGCAAGCGCGACCAGAAAATGCGGTGCCCGACGTGCCGAGCCGAGACTCCCGCGTCAGAGACGGCGATGGTCGTGACCAACCCCGAAGTCGAGCAGAGTGACCCGGTCGACGCGGACGTGGAGCACGATCCGGAGCTGTGGAGCGGCGAGGAGGCGCAGGTCGTGCTCGGCGGATACGGGACGAAGATCGAGGCGGTCGTGCGGAGGATCAAGACGATCATGACCAAACTTCCGGACGACAAGATCCTCGTCTTCTCTCTCTGGCAGGATGCGCTGGACATCGTCTCCCACGCGCTCGCCACCAACGACATCGCCATGCTCTTCCCAAAGACCAGGAAGGCGTTCGACGAGAGCCTGTCCAAGTTCCGGGGACCCGCGGACAAGGCGCCCCGCGTGCTTCTGCTCTTGCTGAAGCAGGGAGGGAATGGACTGAACCTGCAGCAGGCTCAGCATGTGATGTTTCTGGAGCCGGTGCTCGATGCGGGCGAGGAGGCGCAGGCAGTCGGGCGCGTCGATCGCATGGGGCAGACGCGGTCGACGTTCGTGCACCGGTTCAGCTTCCGAGACAGCGTGGAGGAGAACGTCATGCGGATGAGTGCGGCAAAGAAGCGCGCCCACGAGGGCAAGAGCCGCAAGGGGCAGAAGAAGAAGGCGCTGACGGTGGCCGAGGTCAATGAATTGCTGCGATGATCGAGTTGTTAAGATTGTTAATGAGCATCAAATGTTTAAAACTGGCTACGTGTTGGTCACCGACCGCCGTGAGGCCGCGCGCACCGACTCTAATCGTCCATCATGGAATCCTCGTCGTCGTCGTCGACGTCCCACGTCGAGTTGTTCAGCATCGTCTCGACCCTGTTCCGCTTGCCGGCGGCGTGCGCGAGTGCGCGAGCCGCCGCGGCCTCCTCGTCGGGTGCGACGTCGAAGGTGAGCTCGGCGCCCGCCACGCCGACGTGGACGACCGAGTCGTCCGGCAGCTCGCCCGAGACGATCATCCGGGACAGGGCGGTCACGACGTTGTGTTCGAGGTACCTGCGCAGCGGCCTCGCCCCGAATGCCCTGTCGAACGCCTCCGAGCTGATGAAGTCGAGCGCCGCATCCGAGACGTCGAGCTTGATGGAGCGCTCAACGAGCCGCTTGTTCAGCTCCTCGGTCTGGAGCTTGGCGACCTCCCTTAGTTCGTCGGCGCCGAGGGGGTCGAAGATCACTAGCTCGTCCAGGCGATTCAGAAACTCGGGCCTGAACGAGCCGCGCACGACGTCCATCACCCGTGCTTTGACCTCGGGCCCGGTCCCCTCCTCGAGCAGATACCGCGAGCCGAGGTTGGACGTCATGATGATCAACGTGTTGGCGAACGAAACGGTGCGACCCTTGGAGTCGGTCAACCGACCGTCGTCCAGCACGCCCAGGAGCAGGTTCATGACGTCCGGGTGGGCCTTTTCGATCTCGTCGAACAGGATGACGGAATACGGCCGCCTGCGGACCGCCTCGGTCAGCTGCCCTCCAGACTCGTGGCCGATGTATCCGGGGGGGGCGCCGATTAGCCTGCTGACAGAGTGCTTCTCCATGTACTCGGACATGTCGATGCGAACCATCTGCTTCTCGCTGTCAAACAGCATCGACGCGAGCGCCTTGGCCAGCTCGGTCTTGCCGACGCCCGTCGGCCCGAGGAACATGAACGACGACCCGCGGGTTCGCGCGCCGAGTCCTGCGCGAGACCTCAGCACGGCGTCCGCGACAGCCTTCACCGCCGCGTCTTGACCGACCACGCGCTGGTGCAAAAATGCCTCGAGGTTGAGGAGCCGCTCCCGGTCCGTCGCTTGGAGCTTGTTGACGGGGATGCCCGTCCACCTGGAAACGACCGTTGCGACGTCCTCCGGGCCGACGACCTCGCTCAGCATGTGTTCCGACGCCTCCTTGGCTTCGGCCTGCCTCTTGGTGAGCGCCTCGGACACCTCGGCCAGCGCGCCGTATCTGATGTCGGCCACCATCGCAAGGTCGTAGCGGTTCTCGGCCTGCGCCAGGCGGACCTGCAGCTCCTCGCGCTTCTTCTGAAGCATCTTGATCTCGTCCAGCCGCTTCTTCTCCGTCTCGTATCGCATCTGCAGCGGCCTCAGCTGATCCCGCAGGTCGACAATCTCCTTCCTGACGGCGTCGACGCGGTCTTTCGACTGGGCATCCTTCTCCTTCTCCAGCGCTTTCTCCTCGACCTGCAGGCGAATGAGTTGGCGCTCGAGGGTGTCGATGCTCTCGGGCTTCGACTCGAGCTGGACCTGGAGGTTGGCGGCCGCCTCGTCGATGAGGTCGATGGCCTTGTCCGGCAGGAAGCGGCTCGTGATGTACCGATCGGAGAGCTCCGCGGCGACGACGAGGGCCTTGTCGGAGATGGTCACGCCATGGTGGCTCGCATAGCGTTCTTTCAGGCCGCGGAGGATCTGGACGGTGTCCAGCACCGAAGGCTCGCCGACCAAAACCTGCTGGAAGCGCCGCTCGAACGCGGCATCCTTCTCTATGTGCTCCCTGTATTCGTCTAGCGTCGTTGCGCCAATCATGCGGAGCTCGCCTCGAGCCAGCAGCGGCTTGAGGAGGTTGGCCGCGTCCATGGCGCCGTCCGTCTTGCCGGCGCCCATCAGCAAGTGGAGCTCGTCGATGAACAGCACGACCTGGCCAGCTGCGTCCTGCACCTCCTTCATGACGGCCTTGAGCCGCTCCTCAAACTCGCCGCGATACTTGGCTCCGGCAATCAGGGCGCCGACATCGAGCGAAATCAAACGGACGTCGTGGAGGGTGCTCGGCACGTCGTGCTTGACGATGCGCTGGGCCAGTCCCTCGACGATGGCCGTCTTGCCCACGCCCGGTTCCCCGATGAGGACGGGGTTGTTCTTCGTTCGACGGCACAGAACGCGGATCACACGGCGGATTTCTTCGTCCCGGCCGATGACCGGGTCCAGCTCGGCCGCGTGGGCGGTCAGATCCGTTCCGTATTTCGTCAAGGACTCGAACTGCATGTCGGCCGACTGGCTGTCGACTTTGTGCGAGCCCCGTGTCTCCTCGAGGGCGGCTGCCACCTTGGACTTCGACAGACCGGATTCTTCGAGCAAAGGCGACACGTCAGCGGATGCCAGCGTCGCCAGAAACAGCACATCGACCCCAAGGAAGCTGTCGCCGCGCTTTTTCATCTTCGCGGTCGCCTCTTGGAAGACCTTCTTGCACGCCGACGACATGTACACGTCCTCTGGCGGGGGCGAAACTTTGGCTTGCGCGTTGAGCCGGCGGTGCACGAGACGAGAGAAGGACGTGTAAGCGGAGTCGCCGCCCGCCTTGACGAGCGCGTGGCGGGCGAAGCCATCCTCGTCGTCGACGAGTGCGGCTGAGAGGTGAATGGGACCGAGCTCTGCATTATGTTGCTCGAGCGCCAGCTCGCGAGCATTGTTCACTACGGAGAGGGTTTTCTGGGTTAGTTTGTTTGGGTCCATCGTTGTTTGAGTAATTGGAATGATCGGGCGAGAGAAGCGAATTTGATGAAGTCCGAGGGTGCCACGTGGATTCGAGAACCTTCTCGAAAGTTCGAGATGGTTCGAGATGAGACCCGGCCCGCGGCCCCAGGCACCCCGTCACGGAAAGCGAAGATCCCTTCGGCACGCTAAAGGGATCCATCGATCGAAGACTCGATCCCGACACCTGGCCGGCCTCCCCTGCAGGCCGGTCGACACCCGCCTGGCTCGGAGCGACCACCGATGACACAACAACCTGTATCGCCCCTGCGCACGCTCCCGTCTCTTCAACAGCGTCGTGTGGCGATGACGATGACGATGACGATGGCGATGGCGATGGCGATGACGAAATACGGGACGATCATCATCCCAGACTCAGGGATGCCCTCAGAGAGGGTAAGACAATCGAGCAGCCCCGATCTTTCTCTCCCTCCGCATAGGAAAGGATATCAGAGCGCAGTCTGCGCCCACCGTTTCTTTCCGAATCCGAATCCGAAGCAGCATCAAACGCCAGCGTGGCCGGCGGCAAAAAGCGGTTCCTCTTCAAGAGAAGGCTTCTCAACGGAATTGTTCGTAGACAAATTCCTGGTCATACCGTGCACGATAAGCATGCTCGCGTGGCACCGCATCCCAAGTACAGAGCTTTAGATACCGATGAGTGACTTCAACACGAATGAAAGCTCTCGGCGGCGCCATCAGGCCGCGATTCGTGCCTCGCTGGACGCCCTCAACGCTGGGACTCGGCCAACGACGCACGGCCCCTCGAGGCTCGGTCCCCACGGGTCGCATCCGAACTCGGGTGCGAACACGCCCAGGATGGGCAGCGGGACCCCGAGGATGGGGACGCCGAGAGCGAGGGCGAGCGCCGCCGCGCGGAGACGGAAGCAGGTCCTCGTCAACATGTTCAAGCTGCTGCTCGTCGTGTGTCTCTCGTACCTCGCCATGAGACAGGTGTTGTCATTGATGCGGTACAGTGTTCCGAACGATTCCGCTGGGGTCGATGCGTCCGGCGCGTCGAGTGTGCGGGGTGGCGCCACCACCCCCTCTCCGCTCGGATTGGACGCAATGGACGACGACGACGACGTCATGGAGGACTATGCCGACGGACAGGAGATCAGCGAGCGGTTTCAAAACATCATTCCACGGCACGGCGTGTTGTCGGACGAGCAGCGCGACAAGCTCGCCCTCCTCGCCGACGTCCTGCTGGCCGAGCACACCGACGTGGACATCGAGCTGTTCCCGCGGGAGTCGGACACGTCCGGCGTCTTCGCTCACCCAACATCTGGGATCAATGGCGAGATAACGGCCCACTTCTATAGGATGACGAACGTGGCGATCAAGAATGGCAAGATCCGCTTCTTCGGCGGCCCGGCCATGAGGCAGCCGCACCCCATGTACTTCGACGTGACCACGACCAACTCGACATCGGCAAAGGTGCCGACCACGCTGCTGTTTCGTAGCAAAGACGGCGGGTCGACGACGGGGCGCCAGTCGATCGACATCGACTACCTGGCCGTGCGTCGCGGCCCGGATGACTGCAAGGGCTGGATCAACGAGCCGGTGTTCTTCGCACACTCGCGCTACCCCGACAATATGTGGCAGGTCTGGATCAGCTACATGGGCGTGTTCCAGACGGCGAGGGAGCTCGGCTACCTGAACATTCATCGGATTGACGGCGGCGGGGCTGTCACGAGGCTGGGCGCGGGTCTGCCCGGGGACGCGTGTCCCACCGTGGCCGACTTGCTCACGGGCGCCGTGAAACCCGCTCGCGACTGCGTCCATCGACGTGATGTCATGCACTCTTCGTGCAGCGTCGAAGACACGTGGTGCCACCCGGGCACCTGGCCGGGGCTGCCAGGACTCGGGTACAGCAAGGACGGTCCCGTCGTCGCCTACTTTGACGAGAGCAACATCAACGCCGAGTGGTCTGCGCTGCTCTCGGCGATGTCCAGCAAGGTCAGGTCGTTCGACGCGCTCGAGGGCTACTGCATCCGCAACCTGGTCGCCGGGGCGGCGCGCAGTCTCAAGTTCGAGGACAAGTTCCACGACGGCAGCGTCAACGAGATGAGCGAGGTCTCTGCGATGGAGTCGCTCGCAAACGACCTGGAGGACTTTGTGGACTTCACGCGGTCGGCGCTCGTCCGGCTGGCCATGAACAACGCGATCGAGTTCCTGGGGTACCAGAACCGGCACATGGAGAAGCTGCGCGCGGGGATCCGGCTCGGGCAGGGCTCCCTCATCGACAAGGTCTATCCGGCGGAGAAGAGTCGCATCTACGAGGCGTACTTCACCGGCCTGGACATGAGCATGAACCGGGACGTCGAGGCGATGGTCAACCACCCTTGGGCTTTCGCCTACCAGACCCGCCACATTGCGCTCGTCTCCGAGTACGACGCCATCCACAAGGAGGCCGTCGGTAAGTTGTCGCCGTCGCCCCTCCCGTACGCGCGCACGCGTACCTACGCGCTCGGCGCCCTCCCGGTCGTCACGTTCCTGTCGCGGGTGAGGACCCTCAACCGGGCCATCCTCAACGAGCGCCAGATCCTCAGGTACATCTATTGGAACTACGAGGTCGAGCTTCGGGTTACTGACCTCAGCGAGAACGTCGACGTCGTCGCCGACACGCTCTTAAGCACCGACGTCCTCATCGGCATGCACCAGCCCGAGTGGATGAGCGCCATCTTCCTCCAGCCGGGTGCCGTCACCCTGCAGATGCACCCATACGGGTGGCGGAACGCCGACGGGAGCCTCCTTCGCGGCGGAGACGTCGAGAACGTCGTCCACCTGCGCCGCGGGACCCACCTCGACTGGGTCAACCCGTACGCCGAGTTCTCCTTCTTCCGCCAGAAAGATTTTGGCCCCGGCGAGGCCGACTTTCGTCGGCATCCGACGTCGCCGAAAGATCAACAGGCGGGAAAGACGTCCGGACTCTGGTCGAAGCCAAACCCGGAGTCTCCCCACCAGGCGTGGCTCTACGCCAACACGTACGCCGACATGAACCACCTCCGTCCGTACATCGACGCCGCCATGCAGGCCGCTGGCGTTCCCAAGCTTCCAGGATGGAAGATTGACGAGCTTAAAGCTATTCGCATGCAGATCAAGGGCCAAATGCCGGAATCGGTCCGGAAGAGTTGGCTCCGCGGCGACCTGTTCTCCGACGACGTCATGGACGACCTGGACGACGAGGAGGCGGACGCCAGGCTCGCAGAGGACGTCGAAGGAGGAGACGAGGACGAAGGTGAAGACGGAGACGAGGAGGAGGAGGAGGAGTCGTTCGACCCCGAGGGGGCCGATGGTGACAACGATTATCGGCGGCGATGATCGGTGTACGGTGGCTTGCAATTCGACTGTCTTGTAAGAAAGTAAGTACTCGTTCTCTAAACTTGCAACTCTGTTCCATCGGCGCCAAACCCGCTGATGGACGAGATGGAACCGACATCGACGCGCTTCAGGTTCAGTCGCCTCTTTGCGCTGGTACTGATGATGGTCGGGTTGGCCGCAACTGGGACGCTCCTCGGATAGTCGGCACGGTAATGTCCGCCCCTCGACTCTCTGCGCTGGAGGGCAGACGATAAGATGAGCTCGCCGACCGTCACGATGTTGCGCAGCTCGACCAGCTCCCTGTTGACGCCGTACGTCTCGCAAATCACGCGAGACTCGACATACAGCTCGGCAATCTCCTGGAGCGCCTGCTTCATACGCTCGTGGTCGCGAACGATACCGGCGGCCTCCCACATGGTCTTCTGCAGCCTCATACGCTTGGACGAGACCCACGCAGCCGCGGCCTCGCTCAGCCCCCTGGGCGGCCTGCCCCACCGTTCGGCGACCGTGTCGACGTTCTTCGCGCGCACCAGAGCGTCTCCATACACCCCAATCGAGTTGACCACCCGATTCTTGTGCGCGACGGTGGCCGACACCGCCCTCGCGCCAAACACGAGTCCCTCGAGCAGCGAGTTGGACGCCAGGCGATTCGCGCCGTGCAGCCCGCTGCACGCCACCTCGCCGCACGCAAACAGCCCGGGGATGTTCGTCTCGCCGTGGAGCCCCGCCTTCACGCCGCCGCACAGGTAATGCTGCGCGGGCAGCACAGGGATGGGCGTGGTCGTGATATCGATGCCGACCGACTGGCAGTGGGAGGCGATGTTCGGAAAGTGGCCGCGGATGGTATCCTTCGGCATGTGCGACACGTCCAGCAGGACATGACTCGATCCCGAGCGCCGCATCTCCGACTGAATCGCCCTGGCCACGATATCGCGCGGCGCCAGCTCCTTCCTCGGGTCGATCTGCTCCATGAACCGACTCCTCCCGTCTGCCGACAGCAGCACGCCGCCCTCCCCACGCACCGCCTCCGAGATCAGAAACGCCATCGACCCCTTCTGATGATCGTCATAGAGCGCCGTCGGATGGAACTGCACAAACTCCATGTTCTCCACCGCGGCCTCTGCCCTGTGCGCCATCGCAATCCCGTCCCCGGTGCTCACCAGCGGGTTGGTCGTCAGCGGATACACCTGCCCCGCCCCGCCCGTCGCCAGCAACGTCGACAGCGCCACAAACCGATACAGCCGCTCCTCCTTCAGGCACAGCGCGTCCGCCCCGAGCGCCACCGGCGCCCCGTCGGCGTCCTCCCCCTTGACGAGATCGACCGCAAGCTTGTGCTCGTAGAACGTGATATTCGGATGCCGCATCGCCTGTCCCAGCAACGCACGCTCAATCTCCGCCCCGGTGGCGTCGGCCGCATGCACCACCCTCCTCGCCGAGTGCCCCCCTTCCTTGGTCAAGTGCAACGCCCCGGTCGCCCCGTCCATCGTGAACTCGGCGCCCATCGCCGCCAGCTCCAACACCCTCGCCGGCCCCTCCACACACACCGTCTCCACCGCCCGCCGATCGTTCAAATACGCCCCGGCCACCAACGTATCGTCCACGTGACTCTGCACCGAGTCATGCGCGTCCAACACCGCACTGATCCCACCCTGCGCGTACCTCGTACACCCCTCCATGGCCTCCCCCTTGGTCACAATCGCCACCGTCCCGTGCTCTGCCACCTTGAGCGCGTACGACAGCCCCGCAATCCCGCTCCCCAACACGAGGAAATCCACAGAAACGATCGACGGGGACGAGTTCCCCGACGACCTGGAAGAGTCGTCGCCGTACGGCGACGGAAACGCCGCAGAAGAGACTGCCGCGACCTTCGAGACCTTCGAGGCCCTCGCCGGCAGCCTCGCTCCCATCCCGGCCCATCCGAGGCGCGGCCGCGTCGACGGCCGCGTCGACGGCCGCGTCGACGCCCCCGGCTGGGTACAACGACGACGGCTGTCGCCAACACGCCGACACCCCTGCACGCGACTCCTTGCGTGACTCGCCCGCGTGGCAATCATCCTCGCTCGGTCAGATCGGATTCGCCGACCCTCCAAAATCTCCGTCTATGAAAACGCGTGGACACGTCGATGCAAAATGCGTCCCACGCCACTGGTAATCGACCGCGTATACACACAATCGTGCGGCACAAACGCGCGCAGCTCTAGAATTCTCTTCTGGGTTGATTCAGCTCTAACTGACGAAACCGACTACCTCAGCTCCAACTGGCACGGGTACTTCTTGTTATGCACCCAAGTAGACTTGACCTTCGTCATGACGTCCTGTATGTAACTGTATGTGCCCGGATAGCGACGACAAATTCTCGTGGCCAGAGATTGTTCGTGGCCAGTTTCTCGACGGTCTCTGCACGAGCGGTCTCGTCGGGCACCACCTCGTGACTCGGACTCGTACACTCAGTATTACTATGGACAACCGAGGGATGATGATGATGAACCGAGGATTGTCGAAGAAACCAGGCGCCGCCCGTCCGATCATCATCAGCCATGGCCATGGGTACAGGCTCGAGTCGCGTCCTCAAAGGCAAAAGCGAGCTTCTCGCGAGGAGATACCGATCAGCACACGGCCAACA
>Ga0181573_10001726_pt1 | contig 21082 bp, 20 predicted proteins | sample 101ome_25_FD_148643 | JGI IMG/M metagenome (GOLD analysis project Ga0181573, IMG submission 148643) | Coastal salt marsh microbial communities from the Groves Creek Marsh, Skidaway Island, Georgia - 101409BT metaG (spades assembly) | ecosystem: Environmental > Aquatic > Marine > Intertidal zone... | reverse complement strand
CCCAGCCTTTTGAGCGATTAGGACCAGCTTCCCTCGTCGAGCTTTTCCTCAGGTAACGTCTCACGCTTAAACACGGGTGCAGAACCCCCTCGAAGCTGCGCCTCGAAATCTTTCAACAACTTCATACCAATCGGTGCGAGGTACCAAAGGGCCAACAGGTTGGTGATCGCCAAAAGCGCCATCGTCAGATCTGAGAAGCTGAAGACCGTACCCAAGTCCTGAACCGAGGCCCACGCAATCATCATCAGCACTGAAATGCGAAAGACCGGAATCGCCCAGGCAGGCCGATTGGCAAAATAGGCAATGCTGTTTTCACCTAGATAACAGTTGTAGGCGATGGTTGTCGTAGCAAAGAGTACAAGGAAAATACTGACGAGTGACTCACCCCAACCCCCCAGCTGCTCAGCAACCGCGAGCTGTGTCAGAACAACACCTTGCGGATTAACTGCGTCTGGCTGGTAAGCCGAAGAGAGCAAGATGATAAGTGCAGTACAGGTACAGAGAATGATGGTATCGATAAAGACGCTCAGGCTTTGCACAAGCCCCTGCTGAATCGGGTGCGCCACATCGGCCGTCGCGGCGACATTAGGCACCGTACCTAGGCCTGCCTCGTTGGAGAAAAGACCTCGCCGTGCACCCTGCATAATGGCCGCGGCAACGCCGCCTCCGACAACCTGCTCTAGACCAAAGGCGGACTTGAAGATAACGCCAAGCGCTGCGGGCACTTCGCTAATGTTAGTAATCAGGATGCCAATAGCGAGCACAAAGTAGCCTACGACCATGATTGGAACGATGACCTGGGATACCGCGGCGAGTCGACGGATACCGCCAAACAAAATGGCGGCCATGACCGCCGTCAGAACAAGACCACTCTGCCAGGTCGGTATAGCGAAGGCTGACTCGATGGAGTTGGTAACCGAGTAGGTTTGAACGGCATTAAACCCAAAGCCAATGGTCACGAGTAAAAGCGCCGAATAGATAACCGGCATGACGTTCCAGTCCAGTCCAAACCGCATAAAGTAAGCAGGACCACCCCGGTAGGTTTCGGACCCATCGCTTTGCTTGTAAAGCTGGGCGAGCGCGCACTCGAACAAACTGGTGGCCATGCCAATCAGCGCAATCAACCACATCCAGAACAGGGCGCCCGGCCCACCAAGGGTGATCGCTACCGCGACACCGGCAATGTTGCCGCCACCCACGCGTCCAGCGACACTGACCACTAGAGCCTGAAAGCTCGATAGTCCTTTATCGGTGCCCGAAAAACCGCCGGACAGGCCGCGAAACATCTCTTTGAACAAACGTAACTGTACGAACCGTGCGTCCCATGTGAGGCGAAGACCCACCAGCAGTAACGCGGCGATTAATACATATGACCAAAGCCAATCGGTAACGGTTGCGAGCATGTCTTAAATCAGTCCTGTAATCAGAATAATGGCAATGGCGGGTACGACGACGAAGCGGAGCAGTAGGTGCCAGATTGAGAAGACTTGCTCTCCCGTAGCAAGCTCCGAGAAACTCAGGTCGCGCTTCATAAACCAACCCACAAAGAGCGCTATCAGCAAGCCCCCCAGCGGTAACGTAATCTTGTCGTATAACCCTTCAGAGGCGGCGTTAAAGTTCATACCGAATAGGGTGACGTCCTGCCAAACGTTGTAAGAGAGCACAGACGCAATACTGCAGAAGGTGACTGATCCAACAACCACAACAGCGCTCATCTCACGTCCCAAGGTCGTGCGCTGATCAGTCCAACTGGTCACCGACTCGAGCAGCCCCACCATCGACGTCACACCGGCAACCGACAGCATGACAAAGAAGAGCACCGCGAATACATGACCGCCGGGCATCTGTGCGAACGCCACGGGAAGCGTCTGGAAGATAAGGCCAGCGCCACCGGCGATATCGAGGCCGTAGTTGAAGACCATGGGGAAGACCACAAAACCAGCGAGTAAGGCCACCATGGTGTCAGCGAGCACGATCATCATCGCGCCCCGCGTGATGGAGAAGTTGGCGGGCAGATACGATCCGTAGGTCATCATACCGCCCATACCGACACCGATGGAGAAGAACGCCTGGCCCACTGCAGCCAACAATGTCGGACCGTCGATCTTGCTGAAGTCCGGAGTGAATAACCAACTCAGTGTCTCGCCAAAACCACCGGCAAACATGTTGTAGATGCTGAGGCCCACGAGGAGTGCAAACAGCAAAGGCATCATCACCGTCACTGCGCGCTCAATGCCCCCGGAAACACCCGCATAGATGATTCCGCCGACGATCAGGTTACCCACCACGGTCATGATCAGCATGGTGGATCCGTCAGCCAGGAGCGCATCAAAATCCTGTGATGAAGACGCCGCATCCACGCCCGCAAAGCCGGTCATTGCCGCTTGGATGAGATACCAAAGGACCCAACCGACAACAACCGCATAGGTAATGGAGATCGTGTAGGCGGTGAAAACACCCAGACCACCAACACCGCCCCAGGCGCGGCTGTGCCCACTCTCCTCGGCAACCGCTGCCATCGACTTTGACGGACTCGATTGCCCGCGTCGGCCCACCAGCAATTCCGCCATAACGCACGGCACGCCGATAGCGAAAACGCAGAGCAGATAGACGATGACAAAGGCGCCACCTCCGTTCTCACCAGTGACATAGGGGAACCGCCAGATATTACCTAAGCCCACGGCGAAACCGACTGAGGCCATAATGAAGGCGAAACGACTAGACCATACGGGTGTGCCTGCTGCCATTGCTTATTGCTCCGCTAGAAAGTTTGCTGCGGCACGCGCCGCATTGAGTTTGACGGGGAATTCGGGTGCGAGTGTCGATGCTGCGTCTCGCTGACTCGAGAACCACACCATGACAGTATCGGTGCTTCGGTTGATGTAGATAACCTGACCGTGAATGCCAACCGCACAGAACTCTTCGGTTGTCTCATCCAAAATCCACCACATGTCCTGATAAGCAATCCAGTCCGCCTGCGAATAATTGGGGTTGAGGTTCATCGCATTACGATCGCTGTCCTTCACATCGACCATGTGCTCGAGCCAGTCTGCAGGGAGTACTCGCTCACCTCTGAAGACTCCCTTGTCACGGATCATCATGCCGTAGCGCGCAGCATCGCGGGCTGTTGCATTGAATCCACCCGTGGCGACCGGGATGTAAGCGCGATCAACCGCGATAAAAGCGTCGTGCTCTGCGCCAATCTTCTGCCAGACCTCATCTCGAATGATGTCGTTTAGTGACTTGTCCATCAGTCGGGACACCATCCATCCCAAGACATCGGCATTCGCAGAGTTATAGTCAAACCGCATTCCCGGAGGTGTCTCGGGATCGGGCTGCACAAAATGCGTCAGAAAATCGTACACACCGTAAATTTCTGTTTGCCCGGGCTGAAGATCTGCTGCGCCAGGCAAATAGCCAAGGTTTAAGGCCGGCGCGTAATAGAGAAAAAAGTCGCTCTTCGGATCGACATAGTTCTCCTCAAACGCCAGACCACTGGCATGGTCCATCACGTTCTGTACTGTCACACGATCGAAAGCACTTCCCTTAAGTTCAGGCACGTACTCGGACGGGCTTTTTGTCAGATCCAGCTGGCCGCTCTCCACTAGAATGCCCGCGATACTGCTAACCAGCGACTTGGTCATGGAGTACCAGATGTGCTGGCGGTGTGCGTCCATCCCATTCCAGTAGGACTCGTGCACCAAGGTGTCGCCATGAATGACCACTAAGGCATCCGAGGCATTGGCAGCAAAGACATCGCCCAGCGATGCACCATCAACGTTGAATTGCTCTAGCCGAGACTCTTCTCGCGGGAAATGGTGAATCTCACCACCCCTTGGAACCATGACCGTATTATTCGGTGCACCAAAATTTTGAAACGCCCACTGACTGTAGGGCCAATCCCGATGATTCTTCTTGGTAACCTGCGACTCGGTGCTAGGCGGAAAGCCTTCCATGACTGTAGGCTTATCTTGAGCTGTTGTCGGCATAGCGCCTCCCAGTGTGACGAGGACAACAAGCATCTGCCAAAACTTCATAGGCATCTCACTTCGTTATTGTTTTATCAGCAGGCCCCAGAGCCTATCTAATCAGAGTGTACCGCTTAACTCGATTCGGTAGCCACTGCCGTTGGGCACCGCCAGTAGCGCGATCGCCTGCTGAAAAGCCTCATTGCGCGCAGCCGGTCCCGAAAGATTCGCCATGACACGGTAGTTGTCGCCCGCGATGGTGACTGAGCCATCGACCTCAAGCGCTCCCTTCAATGTGAGTATGCTCGCTCGGATACCTGCATCGGTCGTCGTCATATCAACGGCATACGACCCCAACGACACGTCGCCACCGATCGCGCGCCATGTGGCGTTCTCCCACACTAGGCGACCGCTGGCCTCAGTGAGAGCGCCATTGTCCATGATGCTGAGAGAATCAATATCGGCCATTAGTTGACCGCCCACATACAGGGGAAGTAGCTCACGCAGCCAACCCAAATCGATCCGCAGCTCGGCCTCGTTGATCTGCACCGATCCGTTTAAGGCTTGACTCGCCGCCACATCGATTCGCTGGTTCCCCCAAATACTCTGCACGCGAATGAGATCACCCCACAAAAGACCGCTCAGGTTCAGCGTCCACGTGATTCGTCCCAAAGCAAAAGGCCGTGCTTGCAGCGGAATTTCAACGTGCGCAGCCGCACCCTTCCAGACGGTGCCACTGAGCCCAGTGGCCTTAACCGCCGGTGGGAGTGCAAAGCTCATCAGAGAAGCCGGCGCACGGCTGATGAGCAAGATGATGATCAGCGCCGCTGCCAGCGCGGATACACGACGGTAAGTCACAGTTACTGACCTCGCACACGAAGCGTCGCGTTCACACCGCCTGATCTGCCCGCATCACTCACTGAAGCATCGACGATCCGTAGTCCCTCGTTCCCTTCCACTGTCTGTAACCACTGAAGAAGCGCATCAAAATCAACGCCCTCAAAGCGCACTTGAACCTCACCGCGACTGTTTGGCTGAAGTCGTTTTACGGTGAGTCCGGCATTTTGTGCTGCGGCGCTCAACGTGGATGAGAGGTTTTGGTTTTGGTCGCTGCTACCGCTTTCGCGCAAACTCAGCAGTCGACTGACCTTCGACTCAACGCGGCTCAATTGGGCACTGGCAGCCTGATTATTGAGCGCCATTTGGTCGCGCGCCTCACTCGCGGGGATCAGAGCAAACTGTGATAAGCAGAATACAGCTAAAAACCCTGCCAGTAGGATCAACGCAAGCTGATCTCTGGGGCTTTGGCTGTTAAACCAGTCTTTCATCACACAACCTGCCCGTTTGAAAAACCACTTCTCATGAAATTTCGACTCGCAAGCGCGCCCTAACCTCGTCACCGCGGGCACTTGATGTTTCGAGGGTTGCCTTCAGCCCTGATTGTTCAAGCGTCTGGCGAATTCGCTCGACCGCAGCAAAGTCTTCTGCCGTCAGATTGAGCCGTAATTGCCCTGACGTGTAGTTAATCGAGGTTACCCGACCACTCTCAGCCATTGTCGCCGTTACCACATCGACCAAGCGAGGCGTGAAAGCAGAAACGCCCGCCTCACCCGTGAACTCCGCGATTTGTCTGTCGAGCTGCTTTTCAACGTCCACGACAGCGCCTCTCGGGTTCGCTTTTCTGTACGAGTCCTGAATCGCAGACCGCAACTCAAGGTTTTGCGCTTTAAGCTTCTGAAACTGACTGACATCAGAGACAAACTGCAAACTCAGCGCGACTGAGGCTGCGATGGCGACAACCTTCCAGACACCCCACCACTTTGCCAGTGGCAGAGGTGGCGCAAAACTGCCTTGGCGTAAATTCACCTGCGGTAATGAGTTTGTCAGCATCAAGACCGCTCCCCAGCCGCCTTGACGCCAATCGATCAACTCAGCCTGACTATCACTCAACCGCGATACCACCTTCTCCCTATCAGTGCCGTAAATAACAAGACGGGAGGGTAATTCCGACAGTGAATCAAGCAGCATTGTCAGTAGTGAAAGGTCAACTCGCGCACCGTGTGCCGCGCTCCACCGCAGAACAACCTCGTCCCCGTCGACAACAGCACAACACTCATCATTTTCAAGTGGCAAGCAAAGCGCCTCTGGGGCAAACACTTTAAGGCTGTCATTAAACGCCAGCTGTTCAACCCACGACTCCATATAGTCCCGGCGCGTGAACGCGACGATATGGTGCTCTTCATCGAGGGCACTGGATACGAAGTGAAGCGAGTCAACATCCTCAGCGACCTGTTCCTCCATCATAAAAGGCAGCGATTTCGCGAGATGCTTTCGCTCTTCAGGACTGACCTCTAGCAATGTCGATCGCACCTCGTCGCTGGGGAGCCCCACCACCACTTCATCGGGCAGCACGGTATCGTCCGTAATCGGCTCACCCGCAATGGCGCCGGCTCGCCACAATACGGGCGACCCTTCTTTCCACACGACAAGACTGGGATTTTCGACCCGCATCTCAGCATCCAATCCTATTTTTCTCAAGGCGTTCGTCGATGATTATCGGCTTATCGCATCGACCATTCACTACAGCTCTCCCTCGGTTCGATGCACAACGGATACAGCGCTACCTTCCCTATGCAGAACACTGTACAGGCGGCGTTCCCTGTCAGCAATCTCGACTCGGGCATCCAGTAAAAACCAATCGGATTGAATATCGATCATCTCTTGTAGTTCATTGACGCTGTCGTCAGCAAACATGCTGGTATCGATAAACGTTTCGATATCGGTCAGCAAACCCGCATCCCTGAGATCAACGATTCGTGCCACTTGCTGAGCAGATAAGGGCTCTAGAGAGTCGTCCTCATTCAACGCTGAGAGCACCTCCGGTGATGCCGTCAGGACGTTAATTTTGCTCCCATCACGCGGCCAAACCGTCAAGAAAGGTGCCACGAGACGATAGAGATCTGGCGTCATGCCGTCCACCGCGCGCAACTCACTGACACTTGCCAAAGGCCTGTTTGGCGCCCGGTAAGGAAAGGCCGCGGATAAATAGACCTCGTCCTCGGCTCCCTCGCTTCTTGGGGTCCGATCGGCATCAATGAAATCCGTAATTCTTTCCACCAAACGTGTCGCCTGTCCCAGATCAAGGTCTGCGTCAGGAATCGCGCGAAGCAATCTCACCAGCGTCATCTGCTGAGACGTCAACCGGCGATCTTCAATGGGTTCGTTCGTCGCCTGCGCCGGACCCGATCCCAATGGCGTACTCGGATCCACGTCGCTGCTGTTGCGCGAATTGTTGCGCGAATCGACTAGCCCGTTGACATTGAATCTGCCTTGAAGATCGTAGAGGTCTCCCCTAAGAAAGCCAATGTCGTCAATCGGATAGGGTGCCTGTGGTTGCGCCCAGAGTTCCTGCAGCGAGTCAACAGGCGCTTCACTCTTGCTGTCCTCCTCGATGTCAAATCGAAGCGCCAGTTCGGCAAGTGTTTCCGCGCCAAGCAAAAACGACCAGGCTTGCTCACCGAAAAACGTATTGGTGCTTCGTTGCAGCTGGAGATTAAAATCTCGTTGTACTCCCACCATTAACGCGGCTGCCAGTGCGAATACGAGCAAGGCAATCACAAGTGCTGCGCCCCGTTGAACGCGATTAGAAGCGCGGCAGTACATAAAGCCTCTCTAGATCGCCCCAGTCACCCAGTGAAATGCGCACCTCGATCGCCGCTGGCGGAGCTATGACCGTATCAGTAAATCCCACATCAGCGATCCAGTTTTCCTGCCAGAAGCGTCGATCGATCGTTTGATTTCGATCCACATCGACGTCCGCAATTGTCGGAAGAAATCGCAGCTCGAATGACTCTACATCATGAAGGAGCGCTGTTTCGGTCGGCTCGATGGCAGTCGTCCGATCCAAAACCGGATAGGTTATGCGGAGCAAGCGATCTTCCTCTAAACGATAGGCGACGCGCTGCAGCGTGCTGCGCGGTGCTCCGGTCGTGTTGTGCCAACCCGCTCGGGTGAGCCGAAGCGGATCCCTCGCCAACTCACCCCCCGATATAGCCGGTGCCAATTGACCAAACTCATCTCTAACGGGTCTATTTGCCAGCTGCCGTATATCACGTGACAGTACCGTGAAGGCTCGGTTGATCTCGTGCAGGCGCTCGGATTCGGCACGAGCAGATTCAATACCTGTCAACGCGGTCGATAAGGTCTGGTAAGACAGCACTGACACGAAGGCTGTTATCGCCATGGCAATTAACACCTCGACCAGCGTGAAGCCAGCTTTGGCAAAACGACGATCAGCTGGGCGCATCCACCACCTCCCCAATTAAGAATGCATCCAGCGTGAACAAAACCGAATCATCGTCGGCGTTCTCTCCGGTCACCGTCACCGTTAATCGCATGAACCCTGGCACCGGTGTTTCCTGAATCTCGCTGCGCCAGTACCAAGTGCGCCCTGCTCGATCACTTTCCCCGGCGATAACACCCGGTCTGGCACTGCGCTGCTTGGCAACCGCCAGGCGGACTTCGGCTACCCGATCCGCCGCCACCCATTGCGCCACAGAACGATCACGAAGATAGGCGGTTCCGTCAATTTGCTGAGAGAGTAGAAACAGCAAAGCCGGCAATGTCACCGCCACAACAGTTAAGGCAACCATCACCTCAATAAGCGTGAATCCCCGCTGTTTGTGGTCTCTAATCGTCGAAGACATCGTCAGGCTCTATTCCATTGGGCATGAAGTTCATACGACCAAAAAGATCCCATCGCAGGGTGTAAAGCAGGTCACCAGTCCGCTGATCGATCCAATCAAGTTCTCCAGGAGTGACCTCCCCACCCGCAAACAAAATAATCTGCGGCGGCGGGTTGGTATCCTCTTCAAGCACCTCAAAATCAACGGGAGGCTGCTCTTCGAGGCGGAGCTCTAGCGCGATCCCGGCCTCAAACACGAGATCCTCGAAGGCATTGTTAAGCGACAGCGGCTCGGCCCAGCCTTGGTCATAGCGCCGCAACCAAAGCCCTCCGTAGGAACTATTGTCTAAGCCATCGAGTTGATGGATTAACAATCCGTGGTCGGTACCGCTGAGCTCTGCTTCCGTCAGCGCATACCCCAGCATAGCCGCTACGTCACGAACCTGATTCTCTCGACTAATCTCTGAACTACCTGAACCAACGTTCAAGCTGACCAGGGAGGTGAGAAGGACAACGACAAACACCACGGCCAGCATCTCGATGAGGCTAAAGCCCTTCTGATGTCGACGCATCGATGTGCTCCCGTCACCCATTGCGAATTAGGAGTTGTCGTCCTCTCCCCAGTTGCCGATATCCGCACTCTGATCCTCGCCACCTGGCAGCCCATCCGCACCCAGGGAATAGATATCGACTTCCCCGTATTCACCCGGCGACAGATAGAGGTACTCGCGACCCCAAGGGTCCATGGGCACCTCGGGTAAATAGCCCCCCTTTTTAAAGTTTCTAGGTTCCGGCTCCAGGGTCGATGCCTCTACGAGCGCCACCAAGCCTTGCTCCGTCGTCGGGTAGACGTAGTTATCAAGTCGGTAGATCTTCAGTGCCGTTTCAATCGACTTAAAGTCGGCTTGTACCTTTTGAATACGTGCATCGTCAGCACTGTTTAAGACGGTCGGCGCAACGACACTAATCAACAAACCCATGATCACCAACACCACAAGAATCTCGATCAAACTAAATCCGCTCTGCTTTTTCACTGCTCTACCTCACCATCGTGTTCAAATCGAATATCGGCAACAGAATTGCCATCACTATAGTCAACACCAGCCCACCCATGACAACCACCATGATGGGCTCGAATAATCCCATAACCGTCCCCAGCGTCGCTTCTAGCTCGCGCTCCTGGTTCGCAGCAGAGCGCTCAAGCATGGTTTCCAACTCACCACTGGTTTCGCCCGATGCCACCATATGCACCATCATGGGAGGAAAGAACGCTTCCTGCGACAGCGCACGGTTCAAGCTCGAACCCTCCTGTACCTTGGCTGCCACCTCTTTGCTGGCGGCACGCAATACAAGGTTGTTCATCACAGCACCGGCGATCCGCAAGGCGTCGAGCAGCGGCACCCCAGATGCCATCAAAATACTTAAGGTCGACGAGAATCGCGCCGTGTCCATCCCAATGAGCACACGCCGAATACCCGGAATCCGCAGCAATCCGGCATCAGACAGTCTCTTGTACGTTGGGTTCTTCAACAACCGGCGCGTCACAATGACCAGCGTCACGATCCCCAACCCCAAAAGCCAGCCATGGTTAGTCAGGAAGTCACTGGTTGCGATAAGCGCCACGGTCAAGGGCGGTAAATCGGTCTTGGTCTGGGCAAATATACCTACCATTTCAGGCACGACGAAGACCATGAGCGCCGTCACTACGGCAATGGCAACTCCAATGAGCACAAAAGGATAGATCAGCGCCATTTGAAGCTTCTGCGCGGTGTGTTGTCGATTTTCCGTGTAGTCAGCCAGCTGCTCTAGAACCGGACCCAACTGGCCCGCCTGCTCGCCGGCATTGACCATCGCGCGATACATGTCACCAAAGGTTTTCGGAAATTGCGCCATCGCATGTGCCAAGGTGTGGCCCTCTGCCACTTTCGAGCGAACCTGGAGCAACAGCGCTTTGGTCGACGCCTTGCGCGTCTGTTCTGCTGCAGCCTGGAGGCACTCATCAAGGGGCAAGGCCGAGGCAACGAGCGTTGCCAGTTGTCGGGTAATCAGAGCCAACTCACTGGCGCTGAAACGAGGTGCGAATAGACCGCGGCGAACACTGCCGTCAGAACTGGCGCTATTGGCCGCGCGACGGCCTGCGGAGGCCACCTCAATCGGTCGCAGGCTCTTGGTTCGGAGTTGCGCGCGAATTTGGCGCTCTGAGTCTCCCTCGAGAACGCCTTTGACTACCTTTCCCGAGGTATCGAGTGCTTTGTATTTAAAAGCGGCCACGTCAAGTCACCGAGGTAACGCGCAGAACCTCTTCAAGCGTTGTCTCACCAGCCAATATTCTGCGACGCCCATCGGCCTGAATGCCTGGATACTGCTTGCGGGCCACCGCCAACATGGCCTGCTCACCCTCACCTTCATGAATCGCCGTTCTCAATTCTTCATCGACTTCGATCAACTCGTAGATGCCGGTCCGCCCGCGATACCCCGTCATGTTGCACTTAGCGCATCCCTTGGCGTGATAAATCTGAACCTGGTCGTCACCTTCGATACCCAACATCTCTCTCTCAGCGGGCGTGGCATCAGACAATTCTCGGCAATCGGTGCACAACAGTCGCACAAGCCGCTGCGCCATGACGGCGACCAAGCTGGATGACAGAAGGAAGGGTTCAACACCCATATCCTGCAACCGCGTTACAGCACCAATGGCGGTATTAGTGTGAAGCGTCGAAAGTACCAAGTGTCCCGTCAGAGACGCCTGGACGGCAATTTCTGCTGTCTCCAGGTCGCGGATCTCACCGACCATTACGACATCGGGGTCCTGGCGCAGTATCGCGCGTAAACCGCGCGCAAAAGTCATATCGACCTTGGGGTTAACTTGGGTTTGACCTACACCCGGCAGCATGTACTCAACCGGATCTTCTATCGTCAGAATATTGCGCGAACTCTGATTGATACTCGATAGTCCCGCATAGAGTGTTGTGGTTTTACCCGAGCCAGTAGGCCCCGTGACTAAGATAATGCCATGAGGTCTGGCTAGGGCGGCGCGGTAACCGTCGCCAACCTGCGCATTCATCTTTAACTGAACCAGATCCAATTGTCCCGCCTGCTTATCAAGCAAACGTAGGACCACTCGTTCGCCATGCGCTGACGGAATGGTCGACATCCGAATATCAATGGCATGCCCCGCAATGCGGACTGAAATTCGACCATCCTGCGGGATGCGCTTCTCAGCAATATCCAACTTTGCCATCACCTTGAGTCGCGACACCAAGAGCGGTGCGAGCATGCGCTTTGGCGAGAGCACTTCAGCGAGCACACCGTCAATGCGGTAGCGCACGGAGAGTCGATCTTCGAAGGTTTCAATGTGAATATCAGAGGCCTGCTCTTTCACGGCCTGCGACAAAATAGCGTTAATCAAGCGAATGATCGGCGCATCATCCTCGGCATCCATGAGGTCGCCAAGATCCGGAATCTCGTCGACGAGCTGCGCGAGATCAACGTCAGAGGACAAATCCTCCGCCATCTGCGCCGCCTGATTTTGGTTGCGCTGATAGGCGCCACTGAGACGCACTTGGAAGGTGGCCTCATCGACTTTCTCCAGCGCGAAGCTAGCACCTGCCGTCCGTCGCACCTCGAGGAGCGTGTCCGTATCAAGATGCCCCACGTAGCTGAGGACTAGGCCACTCTCGTTCGACTCGAGAACGACTTGTTTCGCTTGAGAAAAGCCAAAGGGCAAAAGTCCGCTTCGCGCGTCGACTGGGGCCCCTTCCGACACACCTGTGTCGAGTGCGTCAGTCGGCTCAAGGTTGTCGGCCGCGGTGTTCACGGATCAACCTGCTCCTCGGGCATCTCTGGCAGAGACCGCACTCTGTCTTCCCACGAAGGCAAGACAGGAATCAGATTGTCGTCGAGGAACATCAGCCCCTGATCGCGGCGCTGTCGCTGCTGATCGCGGATATAGCGATATTTCTCTGCAGTCGCGCCAGCGAGATCATCATCGTCACGAATAATGGTCGAGCGAATGAATACGAGCAGGTTAGATTTGGTGACCGAGACCACATCACTTCGGAAAAGTCGACCTAAGACTGGAATACCGGAAAGGAGGGGCACCCCCTGCTGCGAATCTTGAATATCGTCTTTTACAAGACCACCCAAAACGACGATGTCGCCATCTTTTGCTAACACTTTGGTTTCAATTTTACGCTCGTTGGTGATGACATCTGAGGCAGACAGCGCCTGTTGAGAGATACTCGAGACCTCCTGAACGATATCCATTACCACCGAGTCGCCCTCGTTAATCTGCGGAGTGACTTGCAGGGTCACACCCACATTCTCACGCTGAATCGTCTGAAATGGATTCGCCACGCCGTTGGCTGCGCCGGTGTTGGTGTAACTCCCCGTGACAAAAGGCACCTGCTGGCCCACCGTAATAAAGGCCTCCTCGTTATCCAGCGTCAACAGACTGGGAGTGGACAAAATATTGGTGTTGCCCTGCTTCTCCAGCGTGTTGAGAATTGTGGTCATCGTGAGGTTTTGATCGACCACACCCCATCCGAAGGTCGTGCCTGGAACCTGTGACAACGCACCCGCAAGATCGCGAACACCAATTTCTGTTGAAGCGGCATCCTCGGGCTGAATGGCTTGGGCAATGGCAGCATTGCTGCCCTGTCGCGCCGGACTAATGTTGCTTCCGTACAGCCCAGAGTCGTTGGCAAACAACCACTGAAGCCCCAGCTCTCTGCCCTCGGTAACGTCGATCTCGACAATGATGGCTTCCACCAGCACTTGCGCACGACGAATATCGAGCCTAGCAATAACAGCCTCCAACGCTGCCATCTCATCGGTATCGGCAGTGATGATGAGGCTGTTTGTGCCCGCGTCCGCCTCGATGGTTGATTTGGCCGCATTGGCAGCACGTGTTCGGCCTGAGCTCTCGTCATCGAGTCGAGCAAGATTCTGCATCACCCGCGTGAGGACCTCAGCAACTTCGGTTGCATCCGCGTACTCCAGATACATCACTCTCACGTTTCCGCTTTGCTCGAGCGGTATATCTAAGTAATCGATGAGACCCTTGATGCGCTCGATGCTCACCTCATCAGCGGTGACAATCACGCTGTTCGTCCGCTTATCCGCGACGAGGCTTGCCTCATCATTGGCGTCTGCGCCCTCACCCGCTCGGGATTTCTCCAAGGTTTTGAGCATTTCAACGACGTCTGACGCAACCCCATATCGGAGCTTAACCACTTCAGTCTTTTTAACCGCCGACTGATCCATTCGATCGATGATTTCTGCAATACGATTAATATTGGCCCGAATATCCGAGATAATGATGGCGTTACTCGGCGCGTAAGCCGCCATATGGGCTTGCTGAGGCACCAGAGGGCGCAGCACAGGAATGAGCTTTGCTGCGGAGACGTTCTCAAGGCGAATGACCTGAGTCACGTACTCGTCGTTAATCACTGATGTGCCCGAGATGACATCGACGGGAGCAGATCGGGCATTTTTGTTGGGAATAACGCGTACAATCTCGCCGCTGCGAACCGCGGTGTAACCATGTACATCCAGGATAGAGAGGAACAGATCGTAAAGCTCTGCTCGCGAGACGGGCTTACTCGACACCACCTTCACCTTCCCTTTCACTGAAGGGTCTATGACGATTGTGGTACCGGTCACATCGGCGACAAACTCAATAAATTCCTGAATATCTGTGTCTTTTAAATTGACCGTAAAGTCCTGCGCAACGATCGGCTTGGAGACGAGTAACAGGCTCAGCAACAGCACTGAGGCGAATCTTTTCAAAATGGCGATCCGTTCGCGCATGGTGTCTGTCGCTCCTACTGAATGGTACCGAGACTAAGATTTAAAGATACGGGAGACCCGTTGCGATCAATTTCGATTGTAGCTTCCGCAGCGTCACGCATGAGTTGATATAACCGCATAGTATTTGAAGGGTCACTCAATGAGTAACCGTTTACCCCGGTGACAATATCACCCGTCTCAAATCCTAACGCCGTAAATTTTGCCACATCTTTTCCGGGCGACAGTCGATAGCCTTTGATGCCTTGCTCGCCCTGCACCGCAGTGATCGAGACGAGCCCTGTCAATGATTGAGGGTCTTTGTACAATTGTTGCCGGTAATTGGCGGCCAACCTACTCCGCTCTTGCGCCGAGGCCTTCATCGTTAGTTCGGCGTCAGCTCCGAGCGACACCTTATCCTCTACCTCGGGCACGGTGGTTTGAACAATGCCGACGATGCCATTGTCGTCAAAAAGCGTAATAAGCTCGTAGGTGCCATTGTTATCGATGACCACCTGCTTTGGCAGAATCTTGGCAAGCATCACCTTTCCATTGGCCGGTAGCTCATCACCCACCGCGTACAAGGCTTGCTCTTTTCGCGACTCGATCATCGCCATGCCTAGACCATCTGTCGTGGATGAGACGATACCCGTTAAGGTGAGTGCCAACCGCGTCTCCTTCGCGCCGTCTTCAATGCCCTCGCGTGAGCTAGCTGTCGGCTCCTCGATGACCTCATCTGCAAGATCATCGGACACAACGGCCCCGAAAACATTCAAGCCAAGAATAGAGGACACGTCGACGATATCTGCCCCTGCTGACCTATTAGTTAGGCCCGGGGGTGGATTGATGACCTCACCCGCAGGAATATCGATGGGCGCGTTGGGGACCAACGACCAAATCAAATTAACCGCGCTGTTGAGACCCCATAGCACGAGCACCACGAGCAGCATGCGCTGAATTTTAGGCAATCGCTCCCCGTCCGCTACCCAACGGTAGGCGGCGGTCACTCTCGCGTCCGCATCGATCCGGGCAAACAAATTGACTGGGTTATTCATAAGGTACGCCGAGGGTTCCCGATCGCTCTAGTGTAGCCGAGGTTGGTCACCAAAAGATGACAAAATAACACCCGTTTTGCTGAAGGGCGCAGCCTTACCCCTCACCCTTCATGCCGCACCAACGCTTGCTCAGCTTGCGATAGCAACCGCGCAGCAACCTCGGAGGCATCGGAGTCCTCGATATCGCTCAACGAGCTCTCGTGGAACCGGGTTTCAAGATCCAACTCAACCATTCCACCAGCGCCATCATCAATCAGCTGACCCAACAGACCCGCCTCCCAGCGCGCAACAATATTGGCAGCGCTACCTTCTGGCGTATCGACCACCATGACACCAAAACTGTCCTCTGAAATACGCCCCACAGAGTCCGTATCGCGCAATGCTGCAGCTATGCGACTTCCTACGCTTCGCAGAATTCGGCTTTGAATATGACGCTGCGACAGGTTATTCATGTTGTCCAAGCCCGCGAGCCTCATGACCACGATCAGCGGGGCACGTTTGTTGCGGCGCGCCCGGCTAATCTCGCGCTCAAGATCTCTGAGTAAACCTGCTCTGTTCGCGACATTGGTCGCCGGATCTAAAAGTACGAAGTCTCGAATACGATTCATTTCAACCAAACGGTTGATCAACAAGGGGACCTTTGCGATGAAATCTAACAGGAGGCGCATCTGCTCATCATCCATCATCACCGCACTACGTGGATTAGCAATATGGACACTCCCGACAAGGATGTCGTGATCCATCACGGGTATTAACAGGGTTTGCTCTACGCCTGAGTCCGCTTTAAACAGTGCCACATCATTGAACGTGGATGACGCTGTCCTGTCCCAATGCGGCTCATCTGAGTAGAGATTGAAGAAATCGTAGCTATCCTCTAATAGCTTAATCGCGCCCGACACTACGCCTATGGGATCGAGGTGCTGATCCAACTCGCTTACCGGGTCGTGGAGCCAAATCTCAGCCTGACTGCCACCCGATAGCTGCCTGACACCCGTCAGTGCCAAATTGATGAGATCTGCAAGATCGGTCGCCGACAGCATCTGGCGTTCAATCTGGCTCATTTGTCGCTTCGCGAAGTCAGCCATGGACAGTGACGACTGCGCATCCTGTATCTGAGTCGTGTCGTCCGATGAATTCGTCACATCAATCATGATTTGGACCTGTTTTATTGTTTGCCCGGAAACCCTTCCCCACATCTACAAACACTACTGCGGACATCAGTCTGTTACAATACGCAAAACCTGCGGGGTGGCAACGCCTGAGACACGTAAAACGTGAACCCGTCGAACCTGAACCGGTTAGTACCGGCGTAGGAACAGGAATTAAGCGCGATCCGCGCTGATGCTCGTGATGTTTCCTTCGCACTGTATTCGCCAAATCAAAGCTAATATCAGCAAAGGAATTGTCACATTGTTCAAGCTCTCGCCAACGGCCTGTTACCTCACTCTATCCCTAACACTGCTGGTCGTAGCTCCCTCGAGTCACGCGCAGACATCGTCGACACTTGAGGAGGTCGTCATCACTGCCGTGCTCATGACATCCGACGCCAATCGAGTCAGTGCAAGCACCATAGGGCGTGTTGAGTCAGCGCAACGGAGCGCAGCGCACTTTGAAGACTTACTGACGATACTGCCGAATGTAAACGCGAGCTCTGGCGCCTCTCGGCAGCGCTTCTTTCAGATTCGCGGCATTGGTGAACGCTCTCAATTTATCGAGCCCATCAACCCGTCAGTGGTTATTCTGCAAGACGGTGTCGATCTCAGCGGTCTGGGCAGTGCTCTGACCACGTTTGATAGCGCTGGGATGACAGTGCTGAGAGGGCCTCAAGGATCACTCATGGGCGCGGGCGCTCTCGCGGGCTTGATCGATGTGACCTCTACTGCACCCGCCGATAGGAAAGAGGTCACCATCGGCCTTGGTATAGAAAACGACAACGGTAGACGCGCCAATATCACCGCGAATACAGCACTGACAAACGCTCTGTCTGTTCGCATAGCACATCAGAGCTACCGATCGGATGGCTGGGTCAAAAATACCTTTTTAGGCGTGAGTGACACCAACCGTCGAGACGAGCGCACGAGTCGGTTGGCACTGCGCCACGACGGTGGGAACAACGTTATCGAAGCAGGCGTCAGTCATCTTGATATTGCTAATGGATATGATGCGTTTTCTCTAGATAACACGAGACAAACGCTGAGTGATCAGCCGGGAGAGGATAGCTTAAACCTCACCTCAGGGTTTATCCGATGGCGATATAACGGCAGCACTGTCGGATCAAAACTGCAGTTGAGTCACGTCGATGCCGAGTCGCTCTACAGCTACGATGAAGACTGGAGCTACGTGGGCATCCGTCCATTTTGGGAGTACAGCTCATTTGATGCGTACGGTCGACATGTCGACCGTAAAACAATCGAATGGCGCATCAGCCCCGCCGCATCCGCTGAGATCGATTGGATCTTGGGCATTTACGGGCGAGAAGACAGCGAAACGCTGGGCAGAACCTACACCTACCTCACAAGCCCATTCGCCAGCACCAACACGACGGACACCTGGGCTGCGTTCGGTCAATTATCCACCGCGTTAAGGCCAGACATTAGCTTGACGGTGGGCGGCAGGCTCGAGCACCGCGATCTGAAATACCGAGACTCCGCCGCTGTCGATGAACAGTTCTCAGACCACTATTGGACGGGTAATGCGTCCATAGAATGGCAGATCAATACGGAGCAATCAGTCTACGCAACGATAGCGAGAGGCGCGCGCGGGGGTGGTGTCAACGCCTCGCTGTCATCAACACTACTCGCACTTGCAGAAGAGATTGATGTTGCTGCGTATACCAGCAGAACGCGCTTTGACGAGGAAGAGCTCCTCAGCACCGAGCTTGGATGGCGTCTTCGCTCTGCAGACGACACGTTACGCGCCTCACTCGCTATCTTCAGTATGGATCGTAATGATCAGCAGGTGAAAGGGTCGCTCGTTATTCCTCGCGCTGATGGCAGCACGTCATTTACGGACTTTACCGACAACGCAGCCACGGGGACCAACCGCGGCCTAGAGTTAACGGTCGACTGGCAGCCCACGGAAAAACTAACGCTCAACCTTGCAGTCGGTAGTCTAGACGCCCATTTCGATGAGTACATCAACGTTGATGGTGTCCGCTTATCAGGCCGCGACCAACCGCAAGCACCGTCATGGCAATATCGTCTAAATGCAACGTGGAAACTGACATCGAGACTCACCGGCTCGCTAGAATCGACTGTGCGAGACACCTTTTATCTGTCCGATCGACACAACTTTAGTTCTCCGAGAGCCGAACTCATTAATGCGAATCTAATGTGGGAAGGAAGTTCATGGATAGTGAGTGTATGGGGCCGTAATCTCACGGACGAGCTCACAGTGACAAGAGGCTTTGGTACATTCGGTAACGATCCGAGAAAAGACTACGTGCTTGAACCCTACTATCAATTTGGTGAGCCACGTACAGTAGGGGCAACACTAAGTTATCGCTTTGGAGAATAAGCCATGAAAGTTACCGCTGAGCTGAGCTTGTACCCGCTAGCAGGCGACGTGGGGGCCCCCGTATGGGCTTTCATCGAACACATCATCGCTTCCAATCGATGCAGTGTCGCCACCAACTCCATGAGCACCCAAATAACAGGTGACAGTGCCGATGTGTTTGATTCGGTCAGGCGAGCTCTCGAGTCGAGCTATGAGGCGTTTGGCAGGCAAGTACTGGTCGCTAAGTTTATTCCCGAACACCACGCTGATATCGAGCCGCCAAAACAGTCATGACATTAGAAGCTGTCGCTATTGGTTTAGCGCTCGCCTACGTCCTTCTCGCCATGGGTCAAAGTCGACTCTGCTGGATCGCCGCATTCATCAGTGCAGTCATCTACTTGTACATTTTTGCGAACGTTAAGCTCTACATGGAAGCAGGCTTGCAGTTGGTCTATGCGGGCATGGCGGTCGTTGGCTGGGCCTTTTGGGGGAAAGACCGTAGCGATGAGACATTACCAGTTACCGCGCGCCCACTGCGCTTTCACCTATCCACCATCGTTGGCATTTTACTGACGGCGGGAATCGTGGGCAGCCTACTGACCACCTATACAGATGCGGCGCGACCTTACGTTGACTCCATGACCACCGTGGCTGCTGTAGCCGCCACATGGATGGTGACGCAAAAAATACTTGAGAACTGGCTCTATTGGTTCGTCATCAATACGGTCTCCGTTTGGCTGTTCATGGACCGAGGCCTCAACCCAACCGCTGCTTTATTCGCCCTGTACATTCTGCTGTCAGTCATTGGCTATTTTGTGTGGCGAAAGACCCTACTCGCTCATGAATCATAGACATCCCGACGCCGTTGAGGCGGCGCTGAATGCATGGCAACAGTGGTTATGCAGTAACTCTGCTGATGAACGACCCTCATTAGGGGCCATGATCGGCATGGGTTCCGCACATCGAATCTTTGAGCTGACACACGACGACCGGTATGTCCTTCGCGTTCGACATCAACGACATGGACTCAGCGTCAATGAGTCGTTAGAAGAAATTAGACTGTGGCAAGACGCGTCGAATGCTGGTGTTGCGCCACCAATTCATTACCACTCTCACGACGGCGAGGTTGTGGTGACTGACCGTTTAAACTTTAACGGTGTATCTGTCGAAGACCACGCAACGCTTCTGAAGCAAATTCATGCGCTGCCCATTTCACACCCCAAACTCTCTCTGGTAGCAGTCGCGGAGCGATACCAGAGGACGATCAACCAGAGGACAATCAGCGCCAATGGGCATGCGATTTCAGCTAAGCACCCTGAATATGACACCCTCAGACAAGACCTAGCGGTACTTGACGGCGACAACCTTTGTTTTTGTCATAATGATCTTACCCGTGAAAACGTCGGGTTAGATAACGGCACTGTCGTAGCGATCGATTGGGAGTACGCGTCAATGGGCAGTCCCCACTTTGACGTCGCTACAGCTAGCCTAGGTATGGAGCAGCCCATGAGAGACGCGTTCGCGCTTGAGGTTCTAGAGAGGAACTTCAGCCGCAATTTGTGGACTGCTGCATGTCGAGCCGTACCACACATCAATTACTTGTGGGCTGTGGCGACCGGTGATGCATCTTGCGCTTCACACTATCGGCAAATGCTTGAGGATATATCGAGTTAATGAGCGATAGCTGGCACATACTCGGCGCAGGAAGTATTGGTGGCCTGTTTGCACATCGTCTGTCACGAGGCGGTGCGAGCGTAAAACTACTAACCCGGAACGCCACCGAGACAGAGCGATCGCTTCGCCTAACTGACGGATCGAGGCTTACTGACGCGCATTTCGACTGCGACTGGATAGGACACTCCAGTCCCATCAAGTACCTGTTAATCACCACCAAGAGCTGGGCAGCGAAAGAGGCGCTATCAAGTATCCAACATCGATTAACCGATGACAGCGTCGTCGTTGCCATGATGAACGGCATGCAGCATGTGGATGATCTGAAGGCACTGGTTCCCGCCAACAATCTTGTGCTCGCATCGACGACGGCGGGTTGTCATCGTCGCGACGAAACGTGGATGCTTGCCGGAGAGGGTACA
>Ga0181573_10001725_pt1 | contig 21084 bp, 13 predicted proteins | sample 101ome_25_FD_148643 | JGI IMG/M metagenome (GOLD analysis project Ga0181573, IMG submission 148643) | Coastal salt marsh microbial communities from the Groves Creek Marsh, Skidaway Island, Georgia - 101409BT metaG (spades assembly) | ecosystem: Environmental > Aquatic > Marine > Intertidal zone... | reverse complement strand
CCACCACCACCGCCACCACCACCGCCACCACCACCGCCGCCGCCGCTGCCTTCTCCGAACGAGCTCCGCCGCGTGGCGACGGGCGACCCGCTCGACCACGAACCCAGGAGCTGCGGCGGCTGCGCCGGCGACTTTGGCGGCGCGGCGTCGCCGGGCGCGTCCGCACCCGAGTAGGCGTCCGAATCGGCACCCGGGTCGGAACCAGAGTAGCCGCGCCTCCAGCTCACGCACGGTGGCTCCCACGCGCGGTTCATGTGCACCAGCCTGTGCAGCCCCGCGTCGAGCTCCAGCCCGCCCGGCGCGGCTGGCTCGTTCGCTTCGGGAAACTGGCAGTGCGCTCGGTGCGTCTCGGGCACGACGGCGCCGCAGCTGAGGCAGCATCCCCCCGCCGGACCCGGCTCGGACCAACGCGCGCGAATGACGGGGTTGTTCATCACCCACGCGCAGTGCACCTGCAGCGGGGCGGTCCGGGGCGGTCCGTGGTGATGCGCGGGCTGCTGGAGCCAGTGGTGCTGCTGGTGCCGGTGCGCGGGCTGGTGGTGCGACGGCTGCTGCGAGACGGGATCGGATCCGCCGCGGTACTGGATGAACGCGGCGAGCGGGTGGTGGTGCGACGGTCCCGCGGGGTGATGAGCCGCGGCCGGGGACGTCGCGGCCTCGAACGCGCCTCGAACGGGCGCCTCGAACGGCGCAAACGAAACGTCCTGTTCCGTCGTCGGAGTCGTTTGCGATCCCGTCCGACCACTGAGTGCGACGCGTTCCTCGTCCTCGCGCGTCCTCGCGTCCTCCTCCCACTGAGCCTCCGCGGCGTCGAGCCGCTCGACAAGAGCGGCGCCCCCCGCGCCCGCGAGTCCATCCGCGGGCGCGAGCGACTGGACCATCCGCAGGACCACGCGAGGGTCCACCAGGTGCAGCGACTCCCAGGCGTCGTCGTCGATGTCCTCGTGGGCCAGCGCGCCGGCGTCAATCGCCGCCTGGATCGCGTCCGTCACCGAGCTCGGCGGGTCCCGCATCTCGGGCGCGTCGGGGGGCTTCACGGACGTCAAGGCTTCGGGGTTCCCCGGGACGGAGATCCGGAGCCCGAGCGCCGCGTGCGCCACGGTGCACGTGGGGAAATCGACGGCGGCGGAACTTTCGGTCCATTGGATGCCCAGGACCCACGGCGGGTCGTGTTCGAGCTCGGAGCCGAACCGTGCAAGCTCGCCCTCGATCTGCGCCGAGAGCTGCGAGAGCGGCACGGTTTTGGGCACGCCGAGAACGGTGATCCTCCTCGCCAGCGTGAGCCTCTCGCGGACCGACAACCGCGCGGATCGACGATGCCCGAGCCGCCCGAGGAGTTGGTCGCGTTGGCCGGCGGAGGTCGCGGGCGCCCCGGTCCCGAAGAGTCCATCCGCCGAGCCCGACTCGGATGCCGGCGCAGACGCGGTGAACCCCGGCGGTGGACCCCTCTGAAGGTTAGCGTCAAACCCGGCGCCGCGCTCGGACCCGAAAGGTTGCGACGTTCCGTTGCCGTGAACCGCGGTGGACGCGGTGGACGTGGCGTTGGAGGTGGCGGTGGTGGACAAGGAGGCGGCGTTGGTGGACGTGGACATCGAGGATGACGACGGCGAGTCACCAAAGGAGGTATCTTCGGCGCCGCCCGCCTTGGCCGCCGCCTTCTTACGCTCCTTCTTTGCCTTATTTTTCTCCCGTTTCTTCGCAGCCTTCAGCGCCGCCTCATCGTCCTCCGCGTTCTCCTCTTCCTCCACCTCGAGCTGCGCGGCGACGACGCGAGCGGCCGCCGCCGTGCGCTCGGCGGCGGCCCGCGCCTCGGCGGCGGCCTTGGCTTCGGCGCGGCGCTGCGCCTCTGCCATCTTCTCAGCCTTTTCCCTTCTGCGCTCCTCCGCCTCGGCCTCCTTCCGCGCCTTCATCGCCGCCTCGTGTTCCTGCCGCAGCCTTGTGGCCTCCTCGTTCGCGCGTTGCAGCGCCTCGAGTTCCTCGGCGGTGAGTTCTGGTTTCTCTTTTTTCTTCTTCTCCTTCTTTTTCTTCTCCGGGGTGTGGTCTGGCGTCGGCCCCGCGGACGGTTGCCGCGCGTCGTCTGGGTCAGCGGGTTGGATCTCCGTCTGAGTGTCGGGCTCCGGCTCAGGCTCGGGCGGGGGAACCTCCAGACCGAAGATGTCGGTCTTGGAGCCCCGGCTCCACATCTCGGCTCGACTCAGCTCGAATTCCACCCTGGCAGTACCGTTTAAGGTTATTCCAAGCTCTTGTTTAATGCTTTGAGCCATGGCTTGAGCAGAGACCTGAGCAGAGACCCCACCAAGGAACTTGGACCCATCAGTGCGCGTGAAGCATTGCGGACACGCTAGGGAGTGTGCGGGGAACCACCCGGGCCCTATGTCGCCGCTGCCGTCCTTGTACGGTATGTTGGCCAATTCCGAGTTGTCAAGGATGTTCTTAAAATATCCTTCGTTCATCCGGGTGTTGTACAAGGCAAGTCCTGGGTAGCACCGCGCGTGACACGCCAACTTACACCCCCTGTCGCACTCCATGTACACGTACCTGGATAGCGGCACGAGGCACTCCACGCTGCTGAACCCGTCGCCAACGTACGGCAGGCACTCAACGCAGCTGCACACCCCACTGCCCTCGTACAATTCATTCGCGGCCATGCATTTCATCAGCAGAAAGGGACCGCCGCCAACGCCCGAATTTGTGTCCAGCCCAATTTCAATCTGCTTCTTCTCGAGCCGTGCCTGGACCCGCGCGGCGATCAGTTTGGTCACCTCTTCGTCGGCAGGCGTGCCATTATCATTCTCCCTTGGTTCGCGCTCCGCGTCAGTCGTCTTCTTCGCCTCCTTCTCCGCAATCTTCTCAAGCCGCCGGCGCTCCTTCTCGCGTTCCTTCTCCTCCTTCTTGCGCTTCTCGGCCTCCTTCTTGGCCTCCTCCTTCTGCCGCTTGCGAAGTTCCTTCTGCCACGCGCTGTCGAGCTGCGCGTCCGCTTTTTTCTTTTGGATCGTCTTCTTGGCCGCGGGCTGCGGAGGTGTGTACAGCGACATGAGCGACGCGTACGAGACGCCGGCAAACGTGAGTGAAGCGGACGCCGCGAGCTCGGTGCCAAGCGCCTTATCCTTCCGCAGGGCGGATGCGAGGTGCGCGGGTAGGACGTAGTTGGGTTCCTTGACCTCCTTGCGCCATGTTTCCTTCTCAAAGGCCTTCCGTTCCTTCTCCGACAAGTCGACCTTGCCCTCCTTCTTCATCTTGTCAACGTGCGCCTTTGCCTTGCGGTGGTACGTCGCCGTCTGTGCCGCCTGGTGCGCCATCTCCACCAGCTCTGCGCTGATGTAGTCGAGAACTGCTGCCATGTACACTTTAGCGGCTTTGGTGCAGTAGGGCAGTAACGTGTTCACCGCAACGTCCACCTGCTTTACCTTCGTATCCGCGCCCTCTGGGTACCGCAACGCCCCCTTGCCATCCTTCAAGTGGGTGAATATCTCCGTCGCCGCCGCGTGCACCAGCGTCGGGTGAAACACGATCTTATTGGGATCCTCTGGTTTCCTTCGTGCCCTCACCCGCCACATGCTGACATCATACTCCAACGCATCCTTGATCTCGTTCATCCCGTGCTCCGCCAGGTCAGTCGGGAACACCGCCCACATCGCAGCCTGCATGTGATGCGCGGTGAGAAAGGTGGGATAGTCGGGGCGATTCTTCTCATCAGGGACGGGGGGTTCAGGGTTGGAGACCACGTCGTTCGAGTCCAAATCATCCGAGCCAATCAGGGACGGCGCCGAGCACGAGGACGCATCGTCGGACGCATCGTCGTGAGGATCGATGGGCTCCCGAATGAGGGGTAACAAACGACCGTCCTTGTAGTCCTGGGGGTATTGAGGCTCAAACTTGGTTGCGTCGCCGTTGAATGCAATCTCCGCGTACACGTCTCGGCACACCGCCTCGGCAGCTCGGCGGCTCGGCAGCTCGGGGTACTCTGGGTTCGCGTGCTGGATCTCGACGTCGAGCAGACGCGAGCAACCCTCGTCATTGACCTTCATCTTCCCTTTCAGCGCGTGTCCCGCGTACACCTCAGCCGCCGCGCGGCACAGACGGACCAGCACGTCTGTGAGGATGCCGTCGATTAGAGCCTGCGTCTGCCAGTGCATCTCTGCGCCCAGCGGCGCCACCTGCAGCAGCGTGCGGCATATGGGAGCGGTCCACAATCCAGTCACCTCTAGCGGAGACACGCCAAGCACCCCGCCATCTCGGGTCTGCCTCATCTTTCGGATCTGCTCGAAGAACAGGTGGGCCTCGCCCGTATACTTCCCATGAGCAGTCCTTGCATCCCAGCCGTAGTCCTTGTCCAAGTCGTAGTCCTTGTCCACCATCTTGTCCACCACTGCAGTTTGTTCGTCGTCTTCCGAGAGGTCCAGTAGGTCCTTACAGACGTAATCGTGCGACCCATGCCGTCGCCTGCTCCACACGTCGCGCGGGAACGCCCAAATCGAGGAGGACGGCTGGGACGGTGGATGATCCTTGCCCAACCAGTACGCTTCGTACTTCCTTCCAATCCACGCGGGTAGGTCCAGCCCGGTATTAGATTCCCTCCATTCCAACGCGGACTGTTCGCCGAGCGAGCCCGCGACGTAGCCGAACAGTGTGGCGGAACCCCGGTCGTTGACGTCGATACAGAGTCTGCGCGTCCATCTCACAGCGACGCCCGCGGTGATGGTCACCTCGCCATCGGTGCCATCCCCCACAAAGCCGCCATCCTTTGAAGTGACGACGTTGGTGACGGCGAACTGGGAGTAGCCCCACGTGCCGTCGCTGGTGTCGCCATTGAACTCGTGAGAACCGCTTCGCCAAATCGTCTTTAAGGAATCCTGTGTTTGGTGGATGGGGTCGGAGGAGGAGATCTCGTGGAGTTAGTTTTTTTTTCCGCTCGCCGGTTGGAGGTGTCGGCGCGGAGGGTTGGCCCAGATCGCTCGGCTGCGTGCGAGGGTTCGTCCTGATGAACCACTCCCCGACATCTCCAAGTACGTACGACAAGATTTTGTCATTAACTGGGTCTCAATACCGCAAATATGTCGCGCGGGGCGCCGCGGGGAGGGGCCCCCGCGCCGGCGGTCCCGAGGAAAAATGCCACGATACGAGCGGGAAAGCTGGGCGCCGACGGAGGCGACGGGCGGTGCGGGTGTGTGATGCTCGATGCGCACCTTGTGGTTGACGATGGCGAGTTTAAACTCCACGAACCGTCTCCATCCCACGGGCGCCGATGCCGCATCAGCAGCCTCCAGGTAGAGCGCGACGTGGTCTCTCGAACCCTTCATGCTCGCGTTGCCGCGAGGGTACAGCGAGAGACGCCACGGGCACCCGCCCGCCATGAAGGTTGACGAGTAGTGCCTCTTGCCCCGCGCGCCCATGTTGTGGAACTGGGGTATCTTCCACTCGAACTCGCTCTCCCATCGATCCTCATCGTGGGTTGTGTGACTGGTTTCGTGGGGGTTCACCTTGCCCGCCATGGCTCGCCCGCCATCGGTGTGATGGGCCGGCCTCAGATTTCTCCCTCGACTGCTCCGGAAGACGGAAGGACGCGTGAAATATCATATGTTGGGGCGTGACTGACTAACGAGACAGCTTCGGGACTGCCGCTGTCGGATACTGAAGGCTTGGGATCTCGACGCCGCTCTACTCATCGGTGACTCACCCCTCGTCGTCGTCCCACTCGCTCAGGTCGCGTCGCTCGATCGCCTCCGTCTCCATCTTCTTGCTCCGCCTGCTCTGCCGCCTGTGCGACTTGGTGTCCAGCTTGGCCTCCATCCGAGCGTTGGTTCCGGGCGCCTCGGCACGCCTCGCACCCCGCCCACCCCCGCGCCCCCGACCTCCGCCGCCGCCGCCGTTCCCCTGGCCACCGCCCTTGCCGCTCTTGTACTTGGTCCGCTGCTCGCTTATCCGCTTGCCCCGCTCCCGTTCGACCCGCTCGATCTGCTCAACCTCGTCGAACATGTCGGCGTAGAAATCGTACCGGTCCTCCTCCCACGGCATCAACTCGTCCACCACGCAGCCCGGCTCGTCCCTGTGCGTGCAGTCCGAGAACTTACACGCGCCCAGCTGGTTTTTGGCGCGGACGATCTCGGGGAAGCACTCGGGTAACGTCGCGGTGGTGAGGGTGGTGAGGGACGGGTAGCCGAACCCCGGGGTGTCCGCAAGCAAACCCCCGGATCTGAGCGAGAGCAGGGTGACGTGACGGGTGGTGTGCCTGCCCCTGCCCAGTTTGGACGACACCGCCTTGACGCTCTGAAGCTCCAGACCGTCCAAGGAGATGGACCCACGCGCACCCCCGCCGCCCCCGCTGATGTCCACGTCGGTGATGAACCTCTTGACCGCGTCCTCGTACGTCTCCTCGTCAGCGCCCGAGTAGTCCTCGGAACTCGAGTCGTCCTCGCCCTCCTCGTCGGCGCCCCCGCACTCGCCGCCCTCCTCCCCATCCTCCCCATCCTCGTCGAGCTCGCCGGCGGCCGCGAGCGCCTCTGCCAATTTGGACCCCGCGCGCAGCCTGTTGATCAGCGACGACTTACCCACCCCGGACGGACCCGCGAGCACGGTGACTGACCGGGGACCGGGGTCCAAACCCGACGAAGATGGATCGAAGCCGTCCTCCTCCTCCTCGCCTTCGCCTTCGCCTTCGACTTCGTCCTCCTCGTCGTCGAGCCGGGAGGTTCTCATCCCCGTCGCCAGCTCCCGCTCGAGTTCGTCCAACCCCTCCCCGGTAGCCACGCTCACGAACCTCGGGACGTACCCCCACTGCTCGAGTCGCGCCGCCCAGTCCGCCTTCTGCTCCTCCGAGCACAGGTCGGCCTTGTTGAGCACCAGCGTGAACGGAACCCCCGTGGCCTCCATGCTCACGAGGAACCTGGTGAGCTGCTTGGCTTCCAGCGGGGGGCGTTCCAGGGCAAACACGAGCAGCGCGTGGTCGACGTTGGCCACCGGTGGGTCCACCAGCTCGGACCTGCGCGCGTGGACCGTCTCCACCATCGCCCTCTGGTCCACCCAATCGATGCCCAGCACGTCCACGGCGTCCCCGACCAGCACGCGCTGCTTGATCTTCTTGAGCAGCGCCCTGACCACGCAGAGGAGCTCGTATGGTCCCTCGTCCCCCAATCGCTCCTGTAGCTTGGCCACGTCGTCCGTCTTGCCAGCCTGCGAGGCGCGGTCCATGGCTTGGGTGAGTTGCAGCGCGCGCTCGTCAACCTCCGCCTGGCTCATGCTCTCCCTGGTGACGACGACGCGGAGGAAGTTGGCCTGGGACGTGACCACCGTGCCGTATCCGCGTGCGTGTTCGCTAACCGTGCTGCCGGCGATCGTCTCCCCCGCGGCGGTGGCGTCTGAGGAGGACGCGCGGGTGAGGGGCGCGGTGGCGCGGCGCGGTGGGAGCGGCCGGGGCGACGCCCACGCGCGGGGACCCGCCGCGTGAAGATCGGCGCGATGTGCCCGGGCCGAGACGCGACGCGCGCCCGGGGTGGTCGACGTGGTCGCCGCCGCGGTCGACATGCCGTGCCAAGAGACGGCTATCGACGCCGCTCGCTGTCGTAACCGTCCTCCAACCCTCGCCGCGGCGCCCAACATGCGCCGTCTGAAGTGGCACCTGACACGACGATGAGGTTCTTGCTATGGCGCAGCTAGGGTTGGCATTTTCGGCAACGTTCCTCGGCCTGTTCAGCGGTAACCTGGGCCGTTTTCCCGGTCAGGGTCTCGAGCATCAGAACAAGTATTGGAAACGAGACACCTAACTCGGGCGGGCGAGCGGAGGCGGTAAAGACAACTTCACGAGGAGCGAGGAGCGATATTTGCTGGAATATTTACGAGGACCAAGGGGCGCTACATGCCCATTTGCTTCATCATTTTGCCCATGCCCTTCATGCCACCCATTTGCTCCATCATCTTCCCCATGTCCTTTCCTTCCAACTGTTTCATCATGTTCTGCAGACCTGACATGCCGCCCATCTGCTTCAGCATGTGCGGAGGTATGGCTCCGGCCATCTGCTGCATGTTTTGAGCCATCGCCTGCGAGTGGCCGTACCCGCCCTTCTTTGGCATCTTCATGCCCTTCATCTTCCCCATCATCTTCGCCATTCGCTTGTACTCCTCCACCAGCTCCACCACATCCCCCGGGCCCCGCCCCGCGCCCCGACCGATCCGCTCCATTCGCTTCGGGTCCTGCAGAATCTTCAGGCTGGTGGTGTCCAGCTCCTCGTCTGTCATGGAGTCCATCAGGCACATCATCCGCTTGATCTTCGCCTGCGACGCCTTCTCCTGGCCCTTTGGCAGCATCCCGTCCATCCCTGGGATCATCGACATCACCGAACTCATCGGACCCATCTTCTGGATGTTAGCGAACTGCTCGTACAGGATCCTCATGGTGAACTGACCGGCAACGAGCTTGTCCATGAGCTCCGGCTGCTGGTCCATCGGTATCACGTCGTTGATTTTGTCGATGAGACCAGTCCAGTCGCCCAGGCCCAGCAGCCTGGACACGAAGGGTTTGGTGTCGAAAGCTTCGAACTCGTCGATGTGCTCGCCCGTTCCGATGAACGCGATGGGAGATTTGGTGGCTGCGACCGCACTGATGGCGCCGCCACCCTTGGCGTGTCCGTCGAGCTTGGTGATGATCACCGACCCGACGTCCACCGTCGCCTTGAACGCCCTGGCCTGATCCTGCGCCGCCTGACCGATGGACGAGTCCATGACGAAGATGGTCATATCGGGCTGCACCGCCGCCGCCACCTGACGCATCTCCTCGAACAGCGAGTCCTCCTGCTTGTGCCTGCCCGACGTGTCGACGATGATCAGGTCGTTCTTCTCGTCCTTGAATCGCTCGACGCCATCCGCCGCAATCTTCGCCGGATCCGTCTCGGTGTAGCTGCCGTAGAAGGGGATCCGCGCCTTCGTGGCGTTCTGCTTGAGCTGATCGAACGCTCCCGCCCTGAAGGTATCGGCGCACACCAGCGCGGGTTTGTACCCTTTCTTCTGGAAGTGGTACGCGTACTTGGTGCACGTCGTCGTCTTGCCGCACCCCTGCAGACCGACAAACATTACCACGTTGGGTTTGCCCTTCTTCGGGACGAACTTCTCCTTGACCTCGGCACCGCCGCCCTCGAGCATGTTCACCAGCTCGTTGAATACGGCCTTCTCGAGCAGCTTACGCGCGTTGAGACCCGCGGCGAGCTCCTGTATGTTCACCTGCTTCACGATGTTCTTCTTCATCTGCACCACGTACTGCACGTTGACGTCGGCCTGGAGGAGCGCCTTGGTGACCTCCTTCAGGCATGCGTCCATGACCTCCTCGTCCACGACGGTGTGCTCGCCTAGCTTGCGCAGCGCACCGGCGAGGGCGGAGCCCAGTTCACCGAGCACCATGGTTGGTTGACGTGCAACACTCCAACCCGCGCCCTTCGGCGATCTGAAGGCCCGAGGAAGAGGCGGCAACCCTAGAAAAAATTTCGATTCCACGAAAATTTCGCGTGCAGGATGAGCAGCTCTAACTGTTTGCTTGTGCGTCGTTGGGCCCCATTTCTGAAATACGGTTTTTCGCGTCCACTTATCTCATTTGCTCATGTGTACCCTCTCACGTTTCTGCTTAAAGAGAATTAGGACATTTTCCGGGACTAGCTAAGGGTTAGAACCCATACGTTTGTGCACGAGCCGAAAAATAAATGGTCGAGCGGCAAAGATCTCCGTATCGGCTCGAATTGATTGGCTGAGGGCGTGAGGAGTCTTCGCTCAACCCTTTCGAGCCTTCGAAGCGGCGGCCACTTTCATCCGCAATCTTCCACCTCCCTCCAGCCATGTCTCTCAAGGATAACGCGACCTGGAAGGCCGTCAAACCGTTCATGAACGGTGGCCTCTCCGGCATGGGTGCCACGTGCATCATCCAGCCTCTCGACATCGTCAAGGTTAGGACGCGATCGCGCGCGCCGGATTGAGAAAAACACAACGGCGCCGACCTGAATGAAGCGTGTCCCGATTGGTGTGTCATCCGCTGACCTTCCCCCCTCCCGCTCCCTTTCACGCCCACAGGTTCGCCTTCAGCTCGGTGCCACCGGCGGTCCCTTCGGCGTCGCCGCGGGTATCATCAAGAACGATGGCTTCGGCGCCCTCTACACGGTACGCGCGCGATCCCTAATTAGCGCCCCGCACCGCGTCGCCTAAAACCTGAAGAGCACACGCGGATTGCACGACGCATCGGACCAAACGCTGACCCGTCTCACCCCCAACCGTCGATGAATCCTCAGGGTCTCTCCGCGGGTCTCCTCCGCCAGGCCACCTACACCACCGCGCGCCTCGGCATTCACGCCAAGATCGTCGACTACCTCAAGGAGGCGAACAAGGGCGCTCCCCTCCCCCTTGTGCAGAAAGCTGGCGCTGGTCTCGCCGCTGGCGGCCTTGGAGCCATGTTCGGCTCCCCCGCGGATCTCTCCCTCATCCGCATGCAGGCCGATAAGACCCTCCCGGTGAACGAGCGCCGCAACTACACCGGCGTCGTCCACGCGCTGAGCGACATCGTCAAGAAGGAGGGCGTCAGCGGTCTGTTCACCGGCGCCGGCACCACGTCCATCCGCGCCATGGCGCTGAACATGGGCATGCTCGCTTCCAACGACCAGGCCAAGGAGATGATGAAGGAGAACAACATCACCGGTTTCCCCGCCACGCTCGGCGCGTCCGCCATCGCTGGGTTCTTCGCGTCCTTCTTCTCCCTCCCCTTCGACTACGTCAAGACCCAGCTCCAGAAGCAGAAGCCCCTCCCCGACGGCACGCTGCCGTTCAAGGGCTTCGGCGACTGCTGCGTGAAGACCATGGCGTCGGGCGGACCTCTCAAGTTCTACACCGGTTTCCCCACCTACTACGTCCGCATCGCGCCCCACGCTATGTTCACGCTGATCATCCTCGACCAGCTCAACACCTCGATGAAGAACGCCGGCCTGTAAGCGCCGCGACGGGTGTTGGTGTTGGGGAGAAAACATTCTTGTAAGATCTTGTGTTTATTGTTTGCACGGCGAAAGACGGGGGCGGTGGCTCCCGGGCCTGGGCGGTGCGGCGGACGGGTTCGCGCCTTATTATAGACATCCGATCCGCTTTGTAACGCCCATGAAGTTCGAAAAATATCACCGGAGAGACTCGAGTGACGCCGTCGGTCATCCACGGTGGACGTTCAGTCTTTCTTTCCCAACCAAGCGGTTTCTCGACGCTGTCGACACATCATGTCCGCACGCAGTAGGTTCGCTCGTGCGTTGGTCGCGGCGGCGCGATCCGCGGCGCCCGTCCCCGCGTCGTCCCGTCGCGAGGCGCCGCGGGTTCTATCGACGCTCGCTTGCGTTAACCACCCCCGCGTCTCCGGCCCGTCGATCGCGTCCCTCGGAAGCTCCGCCGCCCCGATCGGATCGCGTCTTCATGAGGTCCGATGGATGTCGACGGATGCGCCTCCCGGTGGACAGAACCCGGATCACGGCCCTGTCGGACCCGTGCCCCAGTTACCATCGTCCCCACCGCCCGTCGTGGATCTCACGGACGAGAAGGAGCTCGAGGAGATGGTCCACTGGGCCCGCGCGAACGGCGTGGCGTTGCTCTTCGACTTCTACGCCGACTGGTGCCACCCGTGCAAGAAGCTCACGCCCAAGCTGGAACAGTTGGCGACCCGATCGGGTGGTAGGTGCGTGCTGGTGAAGGTCGACGTGGACACCCACACGGGCATCAGCGACCAGCTGCGGATCCAAACGCTGCCGACGGTGATGACGATGATCAACGGTCGATTCGTGGACACCTTCCAGGGCGTCCCACCGGACGACCAGCTCGCGGCGTTCGTGGACAGGGCGATCGATGCGGCGGCCGCGGGCGCGGGCACACGCGCCGCCGAGAACAGTGATGAGCCGTCGAACACGGGGATGAACGTCGAGGTCGCCGTCGACGCCGCGTTCGCCGCGCTCGACGCCGGCGACGTCGACCTGGCGAGTCAAGCGTTTGGAGCCGTCTTGGGAGGGTCGGATCCGCCGCCGCCGCCCGGCGCGAGGGCAAGGGCGTACGCGGGGGCCGCTCGATGCGCGCTTCGCGCCGACCCGCCGGACGTGGACGGCGCGAAGCAGCTGGTGGAGGCGGCGAGGAAGGTCGTGGACGGACAATTCACGGAGCCGGTTGAGGTCGCCGCCGCCGCAGCCGCAGCCGAGCTCCACGGCGCGGCGACCGAGCTGGGGCTGGACATGTCCTCGTCGGGTGCCGAGCTGGACGAACGGTTGACGCAGCTGAGGGCGGAAATCGACGCCGCGACGAAGGCTGGGGACAAGTCGGCAGCGGACGACAAGAGGGAGGAGCTATCTCTCCGCGCGTTGCTCCAGCGCGGGGACCCGGCTCAGGCGGTGGACGTGGCGTTGGAGTCGGTCAAGAGGGGCGAACGGGAACGAGGCCGCGCGATGTGCGTGAGGATGTTCGACGCGCTGGGCGCGACGCACCCGGCGACGGTGAGTGGGAGGAAGAAGCTCAGCAACCTGTGGTTCCTGTAGGCTCGTCTGAGGCTTGCAATCTGATGCTTGCAACGAGAACGCGTCCATCCGACGGGTGTGAGAAACCTCACCCGCCCAAGTTTCCTCTGCTTCGCTTCGTAAAAACTCTTGAGTGTTATCGCTTTCACGCCCAGTGTCGACCGCGCCCACCGCATCGTCGCTCGTGACCCGCGATGAAGGTTCTGCGCAAGGTTAAGGGCAAGTCGCGAATACTGATGTTCGTGGCTGTCGTCGCCCTTCTCTCGCTCGCCCTCCGCAAGGTACGCTCGCCATCCCTGACCGTCGGACCGTTGGATAACGACTCGCCAGGGTGCCAACTGATCCCACCCCTTTCCCCACATTCGCAGCTGAAGCAGGACACTAAGAAGCACAGGGAAATCCTACCGTGGCACCAGGGCGGGTATGAGGACCACCATGGGGATCTGGACGGCGGGTTCGTGCCGGATCGCGGGGTACTCGGCGCGGTGGGTGCCATGAGAGGAGGCGGCGGTTGGGATGTCGGAGGGGAGTCCACCAGCACGAGCAAAGTGCTGGATGATGGAGGTGTTCGTGACGCGCCCGGGGGTAATAGAAATATCGACGACATAGCACACCTAGTAGACGACGACGACGAGGATGTGCTCGGGGTGAAGGACGAGGCATTCGCGGGGATGCGGGACTCAAGGGAGAAGGCCAGCAGGTAGCTTATTATGAGAGGTTGGTTTCAATCATCGTGAAAACGTGATAGCTCCGGGGTGGCCCCGCCTGTCCTTCGTTGCGCTGCCGACGAGTGGCGCCGACGTGACCCGTGCGCGCGTATTCCGTTCCGTTCACTTCTTCCTCCCCCGCTTCGTCGCACACGCGGGCGTGGCGAGTACTGCGTCGTCACCGGCCCGCTTCTTCACCCCCTTCGCCCCACTGGCCTCCTCCTCCTTCTCCTCCCAAGCCGCCTCAACCGCGTCCCTCCTGTCCTTCCCACCCTGGAACGTCACCGCCAGGCCTGCTTTAACTTCAAGCCACCTGATGTAGTGCTCCTTCTTGGAGCGCGAGTTCCGGGCGTTGACTCTGTTGCGGTCCCTGCGGTGCTTCGCACCCTTGGGAGCGTTCTTGACTTTTCCCCTCTTGGGGGGTTGGGGGGAGGCCGGTTCCCCGTCCTCGGAGGCTTCCTCGACCTTGACGGGCTCATCATCATCGTCTTCATCGTCGTCGTTGTATATCGCATTCTTGGCAGCGGTCTGCCTGGTGACCCTCGGGTGCCCCTTGGGTACCTGCAGGGCTGTCGACGGTGCCAGGGCTGTCGACGGTGCCTTGCGCGCCCTCGAGAGACCTCCATTCGGTTTCAAGCCGCGAGTCTTCTCGGCGGAAGGGAAGGACCGCGGGGAGATCGATAGGAGGGTGTCCTGAGACACGATCGCAGCGCACAAACCCGCGAGCTTGTCGATGTCTTCGTCCTCGTCCTGTTCAGAGGTGGCAGAGAAGGGGCAAGAGGGGCGTGGTTCAGCCAGCTGTGTCACGTGACACGGACGAGGCTATGGGCGGAGGATAGGAGCGCACCTGCGAGGGCGAGGTGACAGGGGTGGTCATGGGCTCGAGTTTAGGGGCGTATCTGTCGAACAGGTCGTCGACGCTCGAGCCCGATGCCCTCCTCGCGCTTCCGGGGGCCTCCGAGCGAAGAGCAGCAAACGAAGAATAGCACGGTGCTTTCACGGCCGAGAGTGTCCTTAGTTGTTGCGAGAGGGACAGCGCCGAGAACATGCCGCTGCGGCGAAATGGTCAGTCGTAGGTCCGGGGAGGAGCGGGCGGGCGGTGCGGGGCAGAAAAGCGGGAGAGTGAGGCGGGAGGCGAGCGCCGTGCGGCGAGCTCTGAGGAGAGCAAAAACCGTAAGCAGCAGCTCTCGACCAGTCGACTGCAGTGCGAATTCAGGAGGTGTTCCTCCTCGAGATATTTTGCTCCACTCTCGAGGGCGCCTGGTTGGCCCTCGCCTCCCGACGGGTGATGAGTTACACGGACTCTCAGACCGCAAAGATCGCCACCCTCACTTTCGTGACCGGCGTCGCAGTAGGATTCGTGCTCAACAACCGCCTGCGCAGGTGGCTGAACGGGTACTGATCAGGTGAAAAAGGATGACGACGCAATCGCAACCGCCCGGAAAGATGGCGTTCATGCTGGGCATGGCGGCGCAGGTTCGAGCGAGGGAAACCGTCGACGGGTACGTGGAGACGTACATGCGACGTAACCCCGCCGCGCACAAGGCGTTGGAGGCTGTCGTCATGCAACTCACGGAACGCTCCGACCACCTCCGCTTCGACCACCTCGGATTCGTCGCTTTCGGCGGTGTGGACGGACCGGGCTATAAACCCATCGCGGACGTGTTCACCGGCCTGGGATGGCAGGAGCGGGACACGTTCGAGCTGGAAAATGGCCTGGTGACCGCTCGATGGTACCAGCCGCCGTCCGTCGATTTCCCGATGGTGGTCGTGAGGGAGCTGAGGGTGGACCGATTCGGCGAGGAGTGCGTCGAGGTTTGCGACAAGTTTGTCGACGACGCCAACAACGCCGGCGAGGAGACCACGCGCGCCGCGGCTCTCACCGGCGGGACGCCGTGGCGCATCGAGCCCGGCGAGGACGACTTGGAGGTGCTCGGATACTACTCGCCCCTGTTGGCGTGGCATCTCTCGCACGGGTATGCGGCGCACGCGGTGGCCGCGTCGGTGACTGGTCTCGCCAAAAGTCGGAGCTCGGGTCTCGCGAAGAGCGGCAAGCGGGCGGAGACTCACTGGCACGTCGCGGGCGCGAACGCCACCGTGGAGGACGTGCGAGCGGTGTTGGAGCGGCACGGCGCGAGGATGGAGGATCCTGCGGTGGTCATGTCGAGCGACGGGTCAATGAGACGGGTATCCACGCGCGGCGAAGGGGATTGTCCGTGGGGGCGAAGTGGGTGGGGCGGGGTGCAGTTCGTGCGGAGGCTGGACGGAGACATCGTGACGGCGGGGACCGGGATTGACGCCAAAACGCAGCTCAGAGAGGCGTTCGGGTTCGATGGCGACGAGGAAAACGTCGAGGGAACCGATGGCGACGAGGACGACGTCGAGGGAACCGATGGCGACGAGGACGAGGACGACGGGGACCCCGAGGGACGGATGATGCTGGAGCAGCTCAAGCTGCTGGAGGAGGACTCGGACCTGGACGATCCTTTGTTAACGGACGCGTGAAGACGCGACGCTTTCGTTATCGTCGCGGATATCGTATCACCAGCCTCGTACCCTCGTGGCCGCCACCACGTACGCGCCCATCCTGTCATCGAGCCCCCCCTCGTGCCTGTGCTCGCCGATGGCGCCGTCGCTCAGCTCCCAGGTCAACACGCACTGCTCCACGTCCCGCGACGGATCGCACTCGTACCCGTGCTGTTCGTGGCACCACTCCACTATCTCGTCTATGCACGCGCACAGCGCCGCGTCCTCCGCCATCCCGACCCGATCTTCCGCGCCCGGGTGGTACATGCCCAGCGCGGGCGAGTCAAACACGGGCACGGGTTCGCTGTCGATGTACAATGTCACCCCCTCGGGCGCGGTCTCTCCGTCCCAGTCCCACTCGTGCGAGCACCTCTGACCCTTGACCCATACCGCGGACTTGACCCTGATGCTCACGACTGAGGTGGCGTAGTCCCATCCGCTCGCATCCCACCCGCGCTGCCCCCGGGCGTAATGCAGGACGTAGGCGTGCGCGTACGTCTTGGCGTCCATCGGTTTTGGGTGCGCGCCTGGCGGTGGCGGGGCGAAGGGTGGCGGGGGCAGGGACATGCTCCTGTACATGGGCGGCGGCGGGGGTGTACCTGGAGCTTCAAGGGTATCGAACAGCGCCTCACCGGAGTTGTGAAGGCGGTACCCGGGCGAGGGCGGCGCCAACCCATCGTCGAGGTGGAGCCTTGGGGCAGACAGCTGGCGGGTCGGCTCTGTCCTCGGGTCGATCATGGACGGCGACACGCGGCCGGATATCTTCTTCCCGGAATCCGTCAGCGCCTTCGGTTTGGTCGCGCAGGCTCCCATGGCGCGCGAACCCCGGGCTCGCGAGGGCTCGCGAGATGGGAGATCCACCTCGGGCCGCGACACCAAGTGGCGATCGGCAGAGAGCCGAGTCACTGCAAACAGAAGCAAAATCAGCCTGCGCTCTTTCGGTAGATTCGGGTTCACAGCGAATCCGTCGACGACGCCCAGAACGAAGGGCGTCTGGCGTTGGCAGAGATGGCGTCGGATCAGCTCGACGAGCTCATGGGGGTACTGGGGAGGATGCGCGGCGCCGCAGACAGGCTGGCGTCATCCTCCGGCGACGACGACGCCTTCCGCGAGGCGGCCACCGACGCGTCCTTGCTGTTCCTGGAACTGAAGGCGACCAACCGAGCGGCGCTGGAAGGGGTGGAGGCGACGCGCGCGACGACCGCGAAGGCCAAGCTGGACCTCGATCACAAGCGTCTCGAGCTACAGAACGTGTTGTACGAGAAGGGCCACATCCAGAAGGAGATCAGGGCGTGCCAGGACTTTAGGAGCGCGTACGACGACGAGACGATCGGTCTGTGCTCGGTGGCTGAATTCAAGCGACAGGCGCCCGGGGAGTGGAAGGAGGCGGGCGACGATCCGCACGCGGTGATGCTGAAGAGGCTGTCGCACGAGCTGGCGGAGCGGAAGAAGTTGTGCGAGCTCGAGAAGGAGCTCGAGGTACGTCGAGACCCGCCCCGGCTGGACCCGCGTCGCCCCCGATCGCCCCGTCGCCAACCCCCCGAGACTTTCAAAACCTAAAAGATCGAATCGAGAGATTTGCGCCTGACCCGGGACCCACTCCCTCCTCACAGGCTCGCAAGCGGACGTTGCAGGACGGCATCAAGTCGCGGCGTAAGTTCTTGGACGGCCTGGGCAACCAGCTCAAGGGACTGAAGAGAAGCACGGCACCGCTGCAGGAGCACTTGGCGCTGCCGATCACCGTCGAGGAGAAGAGGAAAGGAGCCGCTCGGCTGCTGCCCCCGCCGCTGTACGTGACCTACACGCAGCTGGCGGCGGCGCGGGAGGCGTTCGACGACGATTTCGAGGTTCATATCGAAGGGTCGGTGGCGGACGCCGAGGCTCTGCAGAGGAAAGCCGCAGCAGCCGAGGAGGAGGAGGCGCGACGGAGGGAGGAGGGCGCCGCGGCCGAAACCGTCGCTGAGGCCGAGTACAAGGCGGCTGGTACGTTCGCCAGAGACGAGGAGGAGACGAGGAAGAGCAAGCGCGCGAGGGTGTCGGAGAATGAACGCGCGGTGGACGAGAGCGACCCGTACGCGGCGCACCCCCTGCGGGTGGAGCTTCGGCTGGACGGGGCGTCGTTTACCTTTACCTACCTCCACAACCTGCACGTTGTCACCGCGGACGTGAAACCGCGCGAAGGGGGGGCGGGCGCGAACAAGGGGAACAGGAGGGGCAAGGGGGGGGGCGACGAGACCGTCGACGACGACCTCCTCGTCAACCTTTTCCCGGGAGACACCGGCGCGGACACGCCCAACATCGCCAACAAGCTCCGGGTTGCCGGGTTTAAGTACGACCGCTCCAGGCGGGACCGACCGTACCGGTGGGCGCAACACCTCGCGGGTCTTGACTTCCTCGCGCCCGTGCCCGTGGGACGGGCGCCTGGCGCGGATGCCGAGACCGGCGTGGCGAAGCACCAGCAGCAGGCGCGCGTGAGGAACGTGTTGGCGGCGCTGCGGGCCCGGATGGCGTCCCGATCTGCGCTCAAGTGAGTACCCGCTCGGTTCATCGCCTTTGTGATGCATCGATCGCCTTTGTGATGCAACGCATTCCCCGTCCGTAGCGACTCGACGATCGTGCACGCGCATCCACTGTGGGTGTTCACCTCCGCTGACCAAAACACCACCCATCCAATCGCGAGCAGGAGTCAGCTCAGGGCGCTCGCCAGGTGCGACATCGACGGTCTCGCGGTTGCCAAGAGGCTCGAAATGCACCCAAAGAGCCAGCTTAGGTCATGGCGCGAGATCACCCCGCAGGCAGGAGGCACGGTCGCGACCGACGACGACGGACCGGCGGGCGACGACGCCGGCGAGGACGCCAGGTACCGCGAGGAGACGGATGCCGGAACCGTCGCGGACCGACTCGCTCTCGACGACGTCCAAGCGCGAGCCGTCTCCTCCGACTGGCGCGAACACGGCGTGCGAACGTACCGCGCGGTGGTTCGCGCGGCGCGTCAGTCTGGCGGCGCCAAACACAGGACGGTGCCCGTGGACGTCGTGGCGGAGGTATCGGTCTCACCCGAGTACCCTCAGCGACCGCCAACCTTTGCCCTCTCCTTGGAGCGAAGGGTCCCGCCCAAGCCGCTCCCCGCGTCGGACTTGGACTCCAAAGACGACGCCGTCGCCGCATCGAAGGACGCATCGAAGGACGAAGACGCCACACCAGGTGACGCGACGAACGACCTGAGGCTGATTGAGGAGGAGGTCAACGTGCGGACGACGGCGCTGCTCCCCCCCGGCGGCGAGGACGACATACTCGGGTACTGTGTGGTTCGTTTGTTACAGGCTGTGGACGCGTGCGCCGAGTGCGAGAGGTGGGGCGGTGCGTCGGATGAAGCTGTGGGCGTGAGGCAGATGCGACGGGGAAGGGAGCGACGCAAGGAGCTGCCGCCCCTGCTGTGAAAGTGGTCTTTTGTAATTCCGAACTCGTCGTTTGGGCAAAAACGATGGTTATGGCTCCTTGAGCCTTTGGTGACATGAAATGTGACTAGGTGTGTGACGACACTCAACTTCGACTGCGACTGCGCATCGAGCTCAACTCCACCTCCTCTTGGAACAGCTTGACGGGCCCGCGGGACGGCGCCGGGGGCAGCACTCCTTCCTCCATACCGCCGGGACTGGGCATCTGGGGCAGGTCTGGTAGACCACCACCGATGGACGCGAATGGGTCTCGGCTGGATGACGGACCCCTCGAGTACCCGCCGCTCGCCTCCGGACCGCCCGCGGCGGCGGTCGGGTCGGGAATGGCACCCGTCTCCTCCTTCGTCCGCTCGACCCTCAGCCACCCGTACAGCGCGGCCGTGCACACCAGAAGCACCACCACAAACGTTCCCACGTTCTCGTTCACGATTGCCAACGTGCTCGGAATGGCCAAGCACGCGACGCAACCCGCTGCGAACAAAAACGAGAACCGCCTCGCCGGTGTCCTGAATACGACGCTGGGGAGACCCCTCAGGAACCCCATATCGGACCCCTGGGGTCCGAACTGCATGATCAAGGGCACAAACATGTGCAGGCTGTAAAACAGCGACAGCACGATGCACACAGGGATGATGACGCCAAACTTGTACATGATCTGTACCGTGCACCCGAGCATGGGTATGACCGCTATGAACGTCGTAACGCCAGCTGCGGACACAGCCGCACCAAGCCTTGCCACCGCGTCTTCACCCCTGTCCCCCCTCGCGTGAAACGGGCTCTTGGTGAACGCCTCGGCGAGATGGAGAATGAAGTCGACGGACAGACCGACCAGGATGGTGATTGAAACCGCCTCGACGATCCCCAACGTCCAACCCGCCATCGTGAAGATGGCGAGGACACTCGCGATGATGGAGATCAGGCATAGCAACGCGACGAAGGCCACGACAGCGTTGCCGGTGAATATGATTACCGACCCGACGGCAAACGTGGTGGATATGGCGATGGCTCGAATTGTACCGCTCACCGCCGCCTGCTCCGTGGCCATCCTCACGAACATCTCCCCCGTGATTCTAACCTTTGGCATGTTGCACACATTCGCCGGGCAGAGGTACTCGCCGACCTCCTCGGTGGTGAGGTTGCGGAGGAAGGTTCTGTCATCCACGTTGGCGTTGAACTCGGCCAAGAATTCGTTCCACCGCGCGTACCAGTCACCTATAACTTTTGACGGCTGGTTCCAAGGCACGGTGGTCTTCACCTTGACCTTCAAGTACGCCAGCCGGACATCCGTCACCGCGCCGCGGTTGTACGACTGACCCTCAATCAGACCCACGCTGTCCTTGAGCGACATGCGGTTCTGTATGAAGTCGCTCGCAGCCGTGTCAAACACAGACGCAGGAGAAAACGGGAACAGTCCGTAATTCAGCCTCCTGCTCTCCACGCTCGCCCACGCCTTCAAAGACTCCATGAAGCACGGCTCAACCTCCATCACCAGCTCCGAGGTCCGCCTCAGTCGTTCGCACAGCTCCACGGCGGCAATCTGGAACTCCGGATCGGACGCGTCGAACCTCTGGTCCAATACCGGCTCACCTGCGCTGGTGAAAGGGTCGAGCGCCTCAACCGCGGTCCTCCTCACGTTCGTCAGTCCCCACACCAGCGTCACGTACTCGAAGTTGGTCCCGTTGGTGCGCCTCGCGGGCGGCGCGGGAGGTGCCTCCGGCGCGGGGATACCGTCGGGCGGAGGAGGTGCGTTGGGGAAGTCGGGGAACGCGGGCGCTCGTGGAAAAGGCGGCGGCGACGCGGGCTTCGGCGGCGGGCTCCTCGGAACGGGAGGTGCCGGCGGAAGCGGCGGCGGCGGCGACGGTGATGGCGGCGGCGGCGGCGGCGGCGGCGGCG
>Ga0181573_10001723_pt1 | contig 21103 bp, 11 predicted proteins | sample 101ome_25_FD_148643 | JGI IMG/M metagenome (GOLD analysis project Ga0181573, IMG submission 148643) | Coastal salt marsh microbial communities from the Groves Creek Marsh, Skidaway Island, Georgia - 101409BT metaG (spades assembly) | ecosystem: Environmental > Aquatic > Marine > Intertidal zone... | reverse complement strand
CACTCGGCGTAGTGCAGCGCGCACAGCAACCGTTCGCACTGTTCCAGCGAAACCTCGTTCGGGAGTTCATCCAGCGTCGGAGGCGCCGGGAAATCGTCGTCGGCGGACGACGGCGAAGGCGACGCGTCGTCGGTGACGTCGGTGACGCGGGCCATCGTTCGTCGCGCCGTGCGTCGTCGTCGACGTGTGACGCGAGATGGATTGCATTTCATGCATTTCATCCGTGCATCGCACGACTAAATTATAGTACATAGCTTTAGAATATGTTAAAGTATACGATTCGGACACTTGGAGGAAACTGACACTGACTCTGGTCCACACCACCGACCGCGCCTCGTTCGTTCGTTCGCGACGACAGACGACGCCGACTGACACGCGCGACGACGCGACGACGCCATGGGCGCGGCGGAGAAACGACGGGCGAAGAGGAGAGCGGCGAAAGCGCGCGAGGTGCGCGACGCGACGCGATGCGACGGCGGGACTTTGCGCGTTTGATTGGTGTGGAATCGCGAGACTCTTGCCCTATTTATCGAGGATGAATGAATGAATGCGCGGATGGATCGGTTCGGTTGGGTTGGATTCAGACCAAGATGACGATGCGACGACGACGATTTAGAGACTGACGATGCGCGCGACGCTCGTTCGTGATTCTCGCGAGTAGGTTGAAAACGTGGAGGACGCGTTCAAGGCTGCGGCGCTCGAGGCGGCGACGTTGGCGAAGAAGGCGTCGACGAAAGGGCGAGGGAAAGGGAACGAGACGGTGGATGAGGAGGACGTGGAGGTGGAATACGTGCCGGCGCCGTTGGAGCTCGATCTGGAAGCCACCGGGGGCGGGGACGGCGGCGTGGAGGGCTTGGAGGCGTTTAAGGAGGTGTTCGAGGCGTTTAGGTCGCGAGGGGCCTCGGGGGACGACGCCGGGACGAGCGGCGAGGGCGGAGCGGGGGCGGGGAAAAATGCGGCGACCGAGGGTGAAGACGGAGACGGCGGCCGAGGTGACGGCGACGACGGCGAGGAGGATGACGAGGATGATGAAAACTTTGTCTCGAACAAGAGGAGAAAGGAACTGAGACGCATGAAGGTGGCGGAGCTCAAGCAACACTGCGCCAAGCCTGAAGTGGTTGAGGTTTGGGACACGAGCGCGCAAGATCCGAGACTTTTGGTGTTTTTGAAGGCGCATCGCAACACGGTGCCGATTCCTCGTCACTGGAGCCAAAAGAGGGCGTTTCTTCAGGGTAAGCGAGGCATCGAAAAACCGCCGTGGGAGTTGCCCGACTTTATTCGAGCCACCGGAATTCAGAAGATTCGAGACCACTACGCCGAGAAGGAGTCGGAAAAGTCGCTCAAGCAAAAAGTCAAGGACACCAAGACGGCGAGGATGGGTCGCATGGATATCGACTACCAAATTTTGCACGACGCCTTTTTCGTGTACCAAACCAAACCGAAAATGTCAAAGGTTGGGGACATGTACTTTGAAGGTAAAGAGTACGAAGTTTCTGTCGGCCGCAAACCGGGTAAGCTCAGCGAGGAGCTGAAATCTGCGCTTGGAATGACCGACGGTGGACCCCCGCCGTGGTTGATCAACATGCAGCGCTACGGCCCTCCGCCGAGCTACCCGCACCTCAAAGTGCCCGGCTTGTCCGCGCCGATTCCCGCGGGGGCGCAGTTTGGTTACCATCCCGGTGGATGGGGCAAACCGCCCGTCGACGAGCTTGGCGTCCCGATTTACGGTGATGTTTTCGGCAACACCAAGACAAAGGTGATTGAATCGACTCCTTACGACGTTGCCGTGGATAAGACGAAGCGCTTTGGCGATATTGAAGAAGACTTTGAAGAGGAGGAGAGCGAGGAGGAAGTCGAGGAAGAAGAGGAAGAGGTCGAAGAGGAAGGGGTCGAAGAGCAAGGAGAAGAAGAACCGGACCTCGACGCTGGCGTGCCGGAAGAGCCAGAGACCCTCGATCTTCGCAAAAAGTCGGATGGACCAAAGTCTCTGTACACGGTTTTGCAAACCCAAGAGGCATCCGTCGGCGCCGACCAAATCGTCGGTTCCTCTCACACGTACATCGTCCCCGGAGAGGGCGACAAGAAGCGCAAGACGCGCGGTTCTGGTCTCGAAGTCACTCTCGACGCCGAAGCTCTCGGCGACGAAGGACTTCAAGACGAAGAAGCTATGCGCGCGGCGTACGAAAAGACTGTGGCGGCGAAAAAGGCGGCGGAAGCGCCGGAAGACTTCTCCGACATGGTTGCCGAGCACGCGCGCTCGCAGAAGCGCAAGGCGGCCGAAAAGAAGAAGGAAAGCGCCGCCAAAAAGTTCAAATTCTAGACGACATCATCCCACGCATTGTCATACAATCGTAGACTTCACATTCCAACGCCGGCCGACCACGACTCTAGGTTGACGGACGGGTTGTCAAACGCTTTTTGAGCTGGGACGCCGGCGACGTGCGCCACTTTACGACGCGCGCGGGCGAAACCGACGACTTGAGAGACGAAACATGGCGACGGCCGCGATCTCCCCGTCGCGCCTTGTTCGCGAACGCGTCTCGTCGACGACGAGCGCGTCGGTTTCCGCGACTGGCAAGTCGAACTTTATCCAGCGGCGAAACCGTCATCGTGCGGGCGTTCGGTCGACAGCCGCATCGGAGGACGAATACAACGCCGCCATGAAGGCGTACAGCGAGACGCCGTACGAGTACAAGCACGAACTCGGGCTGTGTAAGTGCGCCGAGAACACCGTCGCGGCTTTTTCCCTCTTCGTCGTTCAACTCTTTGTTGGAAAAAGCGTTTTTCACACTCGGATGGCGGTCTCGGACTCTTCGACGACGAGTGACTGACGCCCGGCGCCCGGGACGTGAAAATTACCACTCTCAGATTACCACAGGATACTGCCGAATCTCATCGTGGGCACGCAGCCGACCAAGGAGAGCGACATCGACCGGTTGCGCGACGTCGAGGGCGTGACGTGCGTCTTCAACACGCAGCAGGACAAGGATATGGAGTACTGGAAGGTTGATTTTGAATCCGTGAAACGTCACATGAAGAAGCGCGACGTGAAATTGGAACGATACCCTTTCGTGGACTTTTCTGCTGACTCGTTGCGGGATGGTTTGCCCGCCGCGGCGGCGGCGTTGGACGCTTCGCTCAGAGACGGCGACGTCGTCTACTTGCATTGCACGGCGGGCATGGGGAGATCGCCTGGGCTCGCGATCGCGTACATGTATTGGTTCTTAGACGAGTACGATACTCTCGATGGCGCGTACGAAGGGCTCACATCGATCAGACCGTGCGGCCCAAAGAAGGAATCGATCCGCGGCGCGACGTGCGACATTCTCGCTTCGGCGCCGGGTGCGTGGCCAATCAAACCGCTCAAACGCGACTTGCGCGACAGTGAAGGCACGAAATTATCTCCGACTGAAAAATCCGACATTCAGAACAAGCTCAGGAGATGATTGGACATTCTTGTGAGATTTGCGCGACGTGAGATGTCTTCACTTTCCGCTGCGCCGTCGAGGTTGATCATGTCTCCATGCACTCGACGCATGCGTATAACTTGGCTCTTAGCGAGCGTGCTCGTCGTGTCGTATCGTGCGTCCTCCGTGTTTGCGTATGATCCTCTCCCTGAACCTCCAGTTCTCGGCTTGTTCAACGTTACTCAGTATTTTAGCTCGAATTCTGGCGTCGACGCGCATCAAGTGATAAATCTACTCGGATTGGGCGCGTTCGATGGATTCCTAGACGCGGCAAAGCTGCTCGCGGTCGGGAACGCGGATGGATTGACGTCAACCTTCGTTGACGCCGCCCTTCGTAGCGCGTCTCTTTCAGAGAACGCGTCTGATGTCGGTTCGATTTTACGAGAATTCAACTCGACGCAGACGGCTCCGCTGCTTCATCTTCTCACCGACGCGTCGACCGATGAGGCGTTTCGAAGGCGAGCGTTCGCGAGCATGTTTCAACTTGCCATGGGCGCGACTGCGGGGTCGTTGCAATCAGCCATAGATCCCGAATCGGAACTCAACGACCAGATTGAAACGGCGGTGAGCGACGCCCTGGGATTCGCCAGTCTTCTATCGAGCGATGACTTTGACGCTGAGCACGTCGTCGCCACCATGTTTGATCGCGCATCTGGCAGAATATCTCGTGCGCGAGACGTGCTTCGTCGCGCGCGCGCCGATCCCGACGGATCATCTCTCGCCGAATACGCGAACGAGCTCTTTGGCACCGAGGCGTTTGCCGACGGCAACTCGCGATGGATAATCAAATCATCCACCGCTCATCCTTGGCCGCCGCAACGAGACGTCGTCGTCGAACCGTCGACTGCGAACAAAAACCATCCAGTGTACTTTATTCCCTTGGTTTCAGGCGCCGTGCTCTTCTTCGCGGGATCCATCGCGACGGCTTTTGCGTATTATTACGCCGCGGTACGCAAACGTTCGAGCGTCGCGACTCTGTACGCCTCCAATCCCGACGCGGCGCACGAACAAGACGCCACCGGCGTCGTCAAAGTCGTCACGTTCATAGATGACGTCCCAGTGTAATGTTAAAACTTTAAACCATTGATGCATAACCGGTACAATCAAATTCATCGAATGCGACGAGTCAACCGACGGCGCCGTCTTTGTCCTTTCTCCACACCATGGCGCGCGGTTTCACGTTCCGCGACGCCGCGGCGTCCACCTCGCCCGGGGAAACCTCTGACGTCGACGCTCTCGTGGAGATGTTTGCGTCGACGCTCGATCCCGATCTCGTCCGCGACGTCGCGAGGGGTTCCGTCGACGCATCCAGTGCGTTAGATGCGCTCTTGTCGCTCTCGCAGCAGTCTTCAAACAACGTCGAGACGTCGACGACGACGCACCAACGACCGATGGAGACGCAATATTTCGGTGGCAACTTACCCGATGACGTTCGGGATGTGATTTTCTCGCGATTGAGCGCCAAGGATGCGGCGGTGTTGGCGTGCACGTGCCGAGAGTTTAACGCGTTGGTCGAGTCGTGGAGAAGCAGAGCGACGAATTTGGACTTGCCGAAACCGTCCTTGTCTGGTAAATGGAGCGACGCAGAGAGGGTGCGGTCGATGCTCAGGGCGTATCCGAACGCGAAAAGGATTAGTTTTAAAAAGTTAGGACGGGCGTTAAAGCCGTCGCCAGAGGAGGATGCGGATGATTGGTTGAAATTAAAGCGAGTGTTGGCGGCGGCGGCGCGAGGCAACGAAAATTCAAAGAGCGTCGAAGCGATTGATTTCGAAGGCGTCGCCGAGTGGCTGACGGAGTTTTCCGTGGTGGAAATCGCCGATTTTTGTCGAGAATCGTTCCCATCTTTGACGTCGCTGTCGCTGCCGCGCGCGAGAGCGCTCACAGGAAAAGGATTGAGTCGTCTGTTGCAATCGTGCGGAGACACGCTTCGCGAGCTCAAGCTCGTCGGGTGCGCCTCCTTAGATGACGAATCCATTAGAATTCTCCTGGACTCTGCCCGAGGGCTCCGATCTATCGACTTGACGGGATGCTCTGGTATCAAACAGCTCAAGGTTGAGGCTCAGGACGCCCCGCATCTCGAGAGGTTCAAGGCGGTGAATTGCTCGTCGATGACGACGTGTTCCATTCGTCGAACGGCGGCTTCGAACGCTCTCAAATCCATCAATCTCGCAGATTGCGCGTCGCTTCGCTCGCTTCAAGTACAGTCTGGATCGGTCGAACTCGTGAACGCGGCTGGATGCAGAGTGATGGATGTGTTGAACATCTTCGCGCCGAGATGTGAAACATTATTGCTCAACAAGTGCGCGTCTCTTCGAGCGTTGACAGAGGAGATCAACACGTGTCGCACGAATTTATCTTCGCTCGCATTCTTGACGTTGGACAGTTGTAAGGTCTTCACGTCGAGTGGGTTTGCAGATTTGCTCAACATGTGCGCCGGGACGTTGATTGAACTCAGCGCCGAGGGATGTTTTAACGTGGAACGCGTCTCTTGCGCATCGACAAAGCTCGAGCGATGCGCCGTGAGCGGATGCGGTGCTTTGCAAGTGGTTCGCCTGTCGAGCGCAAAGTGTAAACGCTTTATCGCCCGAGCGTGTAAAACGCTGACAGAGGTTCGATTCGAGAATGGATCGTCGTACGACATGGAATTGTTTGACGTTCGGAATTCCGCGGCGATCAAGCGAGTCGTAGGCTTGCGGCGCGCGCGCGTTCGTCGAATCGACGCTTTGGGTTGTCCGAGCGATTTGGATTTCATCGAGAGCGCGTTCGCGTAGTTAGTATTGCATTACGCAGTGGATGCATTTGTAGTAGGTAGGTAGGTAGTCTTGATCACGCGTGCCTCGCTCGCGATCGGCCGTCTTCTCGAGGACGCGCGCGAACGTTAGCCTTTTGCGATTTTGACGAGCAGCATTCTCCAATGTCTGAACAACAATCGCCGTAATCGATGCACGTGGCGTCGCAACAACAAATGTGCTCGTTTGATGTCGCGTCTGGAGTCGCGTCTGGATACACGCAAAGTCCGCAGCTGCTCGCGCAGCTATTAGCAATCAATCCACACTGTGGCGATGGCGTCGGTGTCGGTGTCGGCGTCGGTGTCGGTGTCGGTGTCGGTGTCGGTGTGGATGGATACGTGGGAAAGGTGATGACAGTCGAAGGCGATCCCGTCGAAAATCCACCCAAAGAAGAACCTGTCCCACCGACGGCGTTCATGATGGATTGGTAAATCGTCCGCATCAGCCATATCGTCGCTTGGGCGCGTAGATAGCTCTGGAGCGCGTCCGCAAAATTTGTTGACGTCAGCAGCGCGTTCACGTTGGCTGGATTGAGCGGCGAAGTGCTCCAGGTGGACCCAAACGACCCCGAGCCGAATCGAGCTTGTTGAACCGCCGAGCGAGCTTCCGCGCATCTATCGCACAGCGCCGAGTGCGCGGTGGTGGTGCGCGCGCCATTATCATCGTCACACATTTCAACACACAGCGGCGCCACGCATGTATCGAAAGATTCCGACGTCGCGTCATCGGATTGCGTTTCGCATGCAAAGCCGCTCGCATCCGGCGAAGCGCCGCAGAGAAAACTCAAAATTTCCCTCGTACAATCGACATGTCGCTCCGAGTCACGCGTTCGCGGCGACGTATATCGATGCGCCCGCGCGGCATCGATGTCGTATTCCACGCACGTGTCCAATCCGAGAGATTTCGCTCTGCTTTCGAACGCTTCGCGAGCCATGATGTCCCTCGGAGGCGCGACGCACGCGCGCGCGGCTTCCGAGACGTCGATCCGCGACGCGGCGAGGACGGCGAGCGCGACGCACGCGCGCCCCAAAAAACGCACAACCATCCGTCCGACTGTCTTTCTTTTCTTCAAGCTCAACTTCGCGTTCACCCCAATCCCGAATCGCGCGCGTCGTCAACGAGTGAGGGCGCAGAAAAATGTGTCAAGGAACAAGGAGCGCTCTTCTCCACCTCTCTCGCGTTACAAAGACTGCTACAAAGAATCCGCCGCTATCGCCACCGCCGCGCGCCGACGACGACCACGATTCGCCAAATTAATCGTAAATATCAGCGATACCGAGCACAGAAATCGTCAACTTGATCTGATCGATAAAGTTCACACCCGTCGCGAGTTCCGTGAGCATGCCGATGGCCAAACCCATCATCACCGCCCTTCCGTTTCCAATCTCATTCTTCGCCGTAAACCCGAACACCTGCGCCTCCTCCACCGCCTGATCGTACTGCTTCTCCTTGAAGTACTTGACCATCATCTTCGCCTGCTGGCGCTGGTACTCCACCGTCGTCGGCGTCTTCTTTCCCGCCGACGACGCCGACGTCGCGTTCTCCTCAGCCCCGGTCGCCATGGCGCGCATCGTTCTTCGGTTCACGGCCCGTCTGTTCCCGCGCATCACCGCGCCGCGGCGCTGGCGTTCCGCCGTCGTCGCGGTCGCGGTCGTCATCGTCGTCATCGTCATCGTCGTCATCGTCGTCGTCGTCGTCGTCACCGTCGTCGTCGAGTGGCGTCGCGGGGCGCCGGGACCCTTACCGGTGACGTCATCATCATCGTCCTCCTCGATACGGGTCCACGTTTGAAAAGTATCATCTTCGATACAGTTCCATGTTTGAAAAGTATCACTCGCGACGGTTCGTATGTCACGTCAACGACGCGCGCGTCTCGTCGAGAGGGACGGCTAAAGAAAACGCGCGCGGGAGAAGGCGACGCCGACGAGCGCGATCGAGCGAACGATGAACGACACGACTAATGATGCGATTCAGTGGCTCAAGTTGGAACACTGGTTCTATACCGACGGACACCTCGCGCCGCGAGCCGCGAGCCGCGACGCGGCGCTCCGAGGTGATCTGCGAGAACTGCGACGGGTGCGGAAAAGAGGAGAGCCGTGGCATCGAGCGGCGTGCACCTGTGCCGCTGTCGGTGGGCATTTGGACTGCTTGAAGTACTTGCACGAGCACGGATGTCCATGGGACGAAAACACGTGCGAGGGAGCCGCTAAGGGGGGACATTTGGATTGTTTGAAGTACGCGCACGAAAACGGGTGTCCGTGGGACGCCGGGACGTGTAAGTCCTCCGCACGTGCAGGAGATTTGGATGGCTTGAAGTACGCGCACGAAAACGGTTGTCCGTGGGACGAAAAAGCGTGTGCGCACGCCAATATGCGTGGACATTTGGACTGCTTGAAGTACTTGCATGAGAACGGGTGTCCGTGGAACAAGGAGACGTGCAAGTACGCCGCTTGGTTTGGACATTTGGACTGTTTGAAGTACGCGCACGAGAATCGGTGCCCTTGGGACGAAGATACGTGCAGGCATGCCGCTCAGGAGGGACATTTGGATTGCTTGAAGTTCGCGCACGAGAACGGGTGTCCGTGGGACGCCGGGACGTGCGCTGGCGCCGCTGAGGTAGGACAATTGGATTGCTTGAAGTACGCGCATGAGCACGGGTGTCCGTGGGATGAAGACGCGTGTAAGTACGCCAATATTGATGGAAATTTGGACTGCTTGAAGTACTTGCATGAGAACGGGTGTCCGTGGGACGTAGGCGCGTGTAAGTACGCCGCTTGTACTGGAGATTTGGCATGCTTGAAGTACTTGCATGAGCACGGATGTCCATGGGACAAAGATACGTGCGCTGAAGCCGCTTCTAGTGGACGATTGGATTGCTTGAAGTACGCGCACGAGAACGGGTGTCCGTGGGACGCCGGGACGTGCGCTGGTGCCGCTGAGATAGGACAATTGGCATGCTTGAAGTACGCGCATGAGCACGGGTGTCCGTGGGACGAAGACGCGTGCGATGGAGCCGCTTCTAATGGACATTTGGCATGCTTGAAGTACTTACACGAGCACGGATGTCCATGGGACGAAGATGCGTGCGATGGAGCCGCTGAGGGGGGAAGCTTTCGTGAGCAAGAACGCGTCGATTGCTTACGGTACTTACTAATGAACGGCTGTCCACTGAATCCTAACAATCTTTTTCCGTTCGTCTGCAAAGACGCTTTCAAGAATAACGGCATCGCAGATGCCTTGGTCAGAAGGTACCGTGAGTCGATCGGAATCCAAGCTCCAGTTCGCAGTCAAGTGCAAAGCTTTATGGCTATCGTCGACGAAGTCAAAGAAAGTATACCAGACGGAGCGTACATGCACATCTCCAAAAAGTTCAAGCGAATGTACGACAATGCCGACGACAGCTATGACGACAGCTATGACGATAGCGATGACGATAGCGATGACGACAGCGATGACGATAGTGAATAGCGACAGCGACGCCAATCACAAAGCACGAAAACGAAACGAAACGAAACGAAACGAAACGAAACGAAAACAAAACAAATCAAGAAAACGAAAAGTCGCCGCGATCGCGCCACCCGTCGCGAGAGCCTCGATTGTAAAATCCATCGTCGAAAAAGTATCACCCAATCACCACCCACCTACACAGCGATGACGATAGCGATGACGATAGCGATGACGACAGCGAATGACGATGCCTCGCAACCGACGCAACGAATTGTAAAAAACGCAACATTCACATGCGCATCGTAGTCTTGCCTGGCTCTTCTTTTGCTTTTCCAACCGCTCTCCCACCTCAGTCGACGTCGCGACGCCGAAGACACCGGCGAGGCGCGCATGACGTCGAATCATCGTGCGGCATCGCCAAGAGGGTTTGCCGCGCAATCGTCGTCGTCCTCATCGTCGACGACGACGAAAAGAATGACGAAAAATCTTCGAGGAGGAGTCGGATTCTCAATTCGAGGCACGTTTTCGTCGAGCCGCAACGTCGCACCCATGGGTCGAGCTCTCGTCCTTCTCCTCCTTTTCACTATCGTCGGACTCGTTTTCATCGCGAGGGCGTGGGTCGTTCGTCATCGTCGGCGTCGGCGTGAGAAGAAGAAGTCGTCGCCGTCCGCTGCGTCTCTGGCAATGGACGTTTCGAGAGCCGGCAAAGCGTTCGCCGACGCGATTCCGAGACTCGACGTCGGCGAGGGCGAGAGCGACGCGACGGACGCGGTGTTATTCGCGGCGGCGGTGGAGAAGTACGCCGAGGCTGTGTGCGACGCGCCCGGGACGAAGAGCGCTTTTATAGCCGCGGCGACTGAGCGAAGACGATTTGTTTCGAGCGAACGTCGGGAAAAGGTGGTTGAGGTTGAACGGTCTAGTAGGAAGAGTAAAAAGAGTAACGGTGGTGGCGCAGCTATGCGAGTGATGCCGGTGGGGTTGACGAGCGAAGAGCCGGAGGTTTCGTCCGTCGCGACCACGACCACGACGGCGACCACGACGACGTCGATGTGCGAGGAGGACAGGGCGCTTTTGCGCGAAGAATTAGAAGTTAGAAAGCAAGAGGTGGAGTCTCGGAAGACGTCCAACCTGATTAGTTTCGTCTCGCTGATGCAAAAGCAGACGTCGAACGCGCTCATGGCGGAAGGGAATAAGATTGCGTCGGACGGCGTCGCTGAGAGCAAGGCGGAGCGCGCCGAACGGACGAATAGGCTTTGCGTAGAGCGGTTTCATGGCATGACGTGCGACGCGCTGGCGTCTGGACTGAGCGTTGCGTGTGTTTCCACCATATATTTCGGCTGGCACGAAGTCACTGCGCGTTTCAGCGGGCTCACGACGAGATGCGACGGCGTCGATGGCTCGGCTAGGAAATCGATCGTCGCGTCCTTGGTCAAGACGCCGTTTCACTCAGTCTCGTACGCCGCCTGCGTCGTCAACGAGGGCACGCGAGCGATTTTGGGATTTCTTCTCATACTGGCCATCGCCGTTTTGCTCAGTCGCGTGCGCGTCACCCGACAGTTTCGAACGACGCCAATGTTTGTCTTATTCCTCATCCTCGGTTTCGGCGTCGGATCCGTCGGTTCCCGCGCCGTCTTCGCCCTCGGCGGCGATCAGACCCATTGGCTCCTCGCTTGGCGTCTCTACCTCACTCTCATTGCGTGCGTCACCGCATCCACCCCAGTCATCGCTCGCACCGTCGGCGACAGAGTTGATTTCAAGTGGGTATACCACGTCTGCGTCGGATTGCTCCTTCCGCTCGTCGTCGGCCGATCCGCCTTTCCCTCTCGCGTCGGCGGTTTCTGGTCCGCCCTCGCCTTTTCCCCGGGCGCTCGCGCTCAAAACTATTACTACTACGTGTAACCAATCATCGAAGAATCGTGTACGTGTCATCACCCGCAGCCACACGCGGGGCGTCGTCGCGCCCATCCGTCCGTCCGTCTGCGCGAACGCGTCTGAAATTTGAATTTTTCAATAAAAGAGCTGTTGCCGCGCACTCGAATGCGAGAGTTCCCTTCGCCACACCGCGCCGATACGTGCGCGCGCGCGAGTCGCCGTCGCGCGAACCCGACGTAATGCCGCCGCAGACGACGACGTCGTCCGCCGTCGAAGCGTTACGCGCGGCGACGACGGAAGCGACGCTCGAACGGGCGAAGAAGAGTTTAACGAGCGCAAATGTAAACATTCGCACGCGCGGACTTCGTTCCCTCGTCGTCGCGTGCGTCGCGGGAGCGTGCGACGCGAAGACGACGGCGAAGACACCCGAAGTTTTAGCGCTCGTTTTAGCGCTCGCTGTGCGGGGTAAAGACGAAGAGGACGAAGAGGGCGACGAAGATTATGATGACGATGATTACGAACCGGTGGAAACGTTGACGCACGCGGGGGCGTCGTCAGATGGACGATCGCTCGCGGCGACGTGCGCGAGCTGGAGCGCGGCGACGTTTTTAACGTGGTTGTGTGAACGCGAACCCACGGCGAGGGTTTGGTTGAAGGAACTGGGGGCGGAGGAAAAGTTGAGAGGTAAGCGAGACGACCGGCGCGCGCGAAGGTTGTTGTCAACGCTCGCGAATGTCTCTGGGATTGATTTCGATGAAGAACGCGAAGTGAGGGAGGCGACGGACACGTCTGCGATTGGGAGATACGACGCAGAACGGGAGATGATGGCTCGGAAGGTGCGGGAGGAGAGTCAGAGGACGGCGTCGACGTCTAGGGCGGCTGGCGGGTCCACGCGTCGCGTGTCCTTTGCGACGGGGGCTCGGATGTGCGTGAGCGCCGAGGGTGACGGCGGATACGAGCTCCCCTTTGTCGCCGTCTCCGAGTCGGATGCGCAGTATCTGTACGCGTTAAATAAGGTATTGGACACGTGCGGGCATCACGCGCTGGCGCAGGGTGGATTGAGAGAGTTGCGCAAGGCGCTGACGGATGCGCCGATTGAGGCGGCTACGCAACACGCTTCGCGAGCGCTCGAGCGGACGTGCGAGCTCTTGTCCGCGTCTGATCCCGTGCTGTCGAGCGAAGAGACGAGACGAGAGGCGTTGTGCGTAATTCGGCAGTGCACCGTCGCCTTGCACAGAGAAGTTGTCGATCTTAGACGTCAATCGTTGTTGACGTCGCGAGCGCCAGAGAGCAAGCGACCGGCGTCTCCAAATAGTCCTTTCGTCGAAAATTTCCCTCCCGACGCGAGTGGGCACGGGTACGGGGGCTCACGCGGAAGCAATACCAGCGTGCTTCCGATCGCGCACACTCTCATGTTGCACGTGATTCCGGCGGTGAGCGAGCCGGCGTTGCGATCGTTGGCGATTTGCACGGCGCGCTTGTTATTGCCTCTGTTGCAAATCGCCCCGGCGGCTGCCGGCGAGCACCCGCACGGTGGCGCGCTCATGCGTTTGGGGCAGTATCTCGATCTCTGGGAATCCGTGCTCGAGTCCATGGAGTTTGAACCTGGCGCGGCGAGCGAGTACTTGACTTGCGTTCAAGTTAGCGCGGAAATCGCCACAGTCGCCGGTGGCGCTCCGCCCAGAGGCGTTGGAGCGGCACATCCAAACCTCGTGCGCAGATGGTTTGATATTTGCTTGGATGAAGTCATCGCGGCAGCGAATCCATTGGTTCGTCAATACTGCGCGACGGCGCTTCGTCAAATTCACACAACGCTGCCAATGGAGCTTTTGCTCGTGCAAGAGGCGGATCGATGCCTGCAACTCGCGTCGCACGCGACGGCGACGAGCGCAACGCCGGCTGAGTTTTCGCAGCTTGTCATCAACGCGGTGCCGGCTTTGAGCCTACTCGGGGCGATAGCCGACGTGGTGCCATTCGCGTCTCGCATGACTGCGACGCTCTTAACGTTAAGCTCTCGCTGCGGCACGCAAGACGACGCGCAACTCGTCGTCACGGCTTTGCTCTCAATGCTCACGCATCAAATTGAGGGCGTCAGAGTTTCAACGTACGCCACGCTCGCGGCGGCGGGCGGCTCTCAAGCTTACGCGCGAGCAGTCATGGAACACCCCGCCATCATCGGAGAGATAATCGTGGGCGGTTTAAACCACGAGGCGACGGCGCACAACGCGGCAATGTGCTTGGAGCACCTCTGCGTCGATTCGCCGAATAGTCGCGCGACGGCGTTTCAGCTCTCATTGTATTCCGCGTGGTTGGATGCGCTCATCGGAGATCAAATAGTTGGCCGCGTCGCGTCACGGGCGCAAGATTTCATCGCCAATCAGCAAATCGGCGGCAGGCTCTTCAACATGTCGCCCTCTCTGAGAGGTTTGTTTCATCAGAGCGAAAAGGTGCGCGTTCGCAGCGCCACAGATTTAGCGCACAGCATTGGTCACGGGTTGGCTTCGGCGGCAGAAATTTTGCTGAAGTGCAGCGACGACCCTTTCGACGTCGTCCTTTTGACGGATGACGAGTACGTTCGCGATGAACGCGGGGAAGAGAGGAAAAATGCGTTTAGGGAGAGCTTGAGAACGCAAACGTTTGACGACGTGCGAGCGTCGCTTCGCACATTCATCCACGATGACGCTAAATCGTCTCGAGACAAGTTGATTGCCGAGCTTGAAATCGTCATGAGCGACGAAAGACTTGCCGCTGTGCTCGCAGACCCGGCCATGTTGGACGCGCTGCTCAAGCTCGCCGTCGATTCGGCGACGCACGTTGCCGTCGTCGCCGGCGCTCTGCGCGTTCTCGCCTCGGCGTGCGGCGCCTCTTCTCTCGTCAGAGATCTCTTGACCAAGGAGGACGGTCACGGTGGGCGGGTGACTCGCCTCTTTGGATTGGTGTTCCACCCGCAGCGTCGCATTAGAGAAGCCATGGCGTCCCTCTTGTCGCAAGTGCTCTTCGCTCCAGTCACCGAAGCCGTCGTCGTTCGAGCGAGTCAATCCAAACCAAACGAGCTCAGCTTGCCAAAGGTGTTCCTCGAGACGTACAGATTCCCTCGCTTCGTCCCTGAAATTTTCAACCCACCGGGACTTGGGGATTCCGATCCTCTGCAAACGGAAGGTATTGACGTCAATCGCGTGCTGTACATGTTTGCGCGTCGACAGAGGTTGATGCACACGTACGACGTGCGAGGCAATCAAGAGGCGGCGCTATTGTCGTTTGCGCTCGGCGAAGAGAATGAAATGGAAGACGGCGACGTGCGCGTCATGCGCGACGCCTCTCGAATCTCCTGCGCGCCGGTTGTCGTCGGTGATCTCGTCAACGCCCTCGGCGAGGCTCGTTCGCACGAACAAGCGGCGCGCATCGTCGACGGTTTAAAGACGAATGTTCAAGCCAGTCGATGGCACGCCATGGCTGTTTTAGCGTCGCTCGGTCGATGGGACGAGTCGAGCGAACGCTTCTTGAGACGCCCGCCGAGATCGGCGCGAGATTCTTGGCTGTGGGTCGAAATCGCGGACACCCTCACGTGTTGTCTCGAGTCTTTCATGCGCGTACAAGATAGCACCTTGCCGCCAGAGAGCCTGGACGCGCTGATTCAGATTGCCTACGACGTCGTCATTCCGCTCGCGAGCGCGGGGGCGAGTTACAGCGTGGATGCGCGCGACGACACCTGCCGCGATCCTCCGGTGTTGAGACACCCGATCGCCGCTGGAAGTGCGCTCGGGGAAGACGGGGGATTGCTGCACGCGGCTCGATCGAGCGCTCTGCGGGCGTCGATGGATTTGCTCGCAAACGTGTGCGAGGCGACGCGGCGATACAGATTGTACGCGCCGTTGGACGTGGATGCAGACGCTCTGGTTGCGAGACTGGTTCAAGTCGATTGCGTTGGTGTGGTGACGGAATCCGTCATCGCGGCGAAAAATTGCGATTACGCCGCTCGATGCGCCGCCGTAGACGCGAGCGTCGCCATGTTACGTCTGGGCGCCGCCCCGGCGGAATCCGTGTTTGAATTCACATCCAGCCTCCTGGATGAAGTGTGTCCGTCGTACACGGCGCAAGATCATCGAGGATCGGCGCTCATGCAAAAAGCGACGCAAGGTTTGCTCTTCATTGTGGAATCGCTTCCAAAAGAGCAATGGATCGACGCGTTTTACGAGCGATCCAGTCTCTCTTGGCTGAGCGATTTGCTTCAAGATTCCTCTTCGCGTATGCGCGCTCGTGCGTACGACATCTTAGCCGTCGCCGTTGGCCCGAACTCGCCGATCGTGGACATAATCGCGGATGAGTTTCCCGATTTATTCGACGACGCCGCCTTTTGCGCGTTGGATGAAGGCGAAGCGGCCATCGCGCGTTCATCCGCGTGCAAATGTATTGGTTCCCTAATGGCGGGTAGCGCCGCGGCGGAGACGAGTCTCGAGGTCCCGGATGATGGATTCCATCCGGATGCGCACTCTTCCGTGCCGTTCCCATCCATTCCGATGCTCGCTGCGAAGACTGTCTGGCGCGATTTGGCGCGCATTCTCATGGAGGACGTCCGAGGAGACGCGGAGCGCGTCGGCGCGTTGCATCGAGGTGTCACCGCCGCTTTGCTCGCCGCGGCGAGAGTGGACGCGCACGGTATTGCCGAAGCGTTTGATTTCAACCCAAAACACGAGGGCGACGGGAACATGTGGCACGGAGCCGTCGGTGTTCTCAGACGAGTCACCTTTGAAGGGTACGGCTCGAGCGATTCGTGCGCAGCGGCGTCCAACGTAGCCGCATTGCTCGGTGTCATGACTGTCGCTGGAGTGCAAAGCTTTGACGCCAAACTCGCCGCATCCGCATTGCGCGACTGTCTACAACGAGCAACTGGTTTCTTGGGTGGTTCGAACACCACAGCCGCTCGCGTCGCGTCGAGATGTTCCGAATCTCTCGCCACAATTTTGCAAGCCAACGCTCGAGGCGACGAAGACGTCATCGCCACTGACGGATTCGCGTCGACGTGCGCAAAGGTGCTCGCCAGCGCCGTTCACGGCGCATCGCTTGCTGAAAACGTTCAATCCGCCACTGGCGTGTGTTTGCTCGTTGCCACGCTCTTCCGCTCGCACGCGACGTCAGAGCGAGCGAAGAATGGTTCATTCGAGCACGTAGGCGCCTCGCTTCTCCAATCGCTGCTCGTCTTGTGGCACTTGCGTTTGCTGGGGAATTCTGCGCAGAGAGAAATGGTGCCGACGATGTCAATCATCATCGCCGCCACTCGTAACGTGCTCGCGTACGATTTGAGCGCAAAAGCTGCGAGCTGCGAGTGGGGTCTCGTGGGTAGTCTCATTCAAACCGTCTTCAACGCCGTGGAAAAGTCGCGCAACTCGGATGGAAGCTTCAAGACGGTTCCCACGGCGATGGACGTGTACGTCGCCGCGTCGGCGATGAGGGTGAAGCGTAAGGATGCCCTCGCAGCGGCGTTGGAATTTGGCCGCGACGCGGATGGAAAGGAAATTCCTTCCACTGTCGCCCTGAGCGCGTTGACGTGCTTGCGTCACTTGATGTATTCGCCGCCGAGTGAACGCGACGACTCATGGCAAGAGGAAATCGTCAACGAGGCGAAAGAGTGCGCCATGGAGGCCGACCTGTCCGCTATGTTCCGCGCCGTCTGGCCGTTCGCTAAACTGGATCAGCAAATCATGTATGAATTACTCTCGCTCGTCGTCAACTTTGTCGCAAACGATCCAGAGAGCAAGAGAGCTCTCACCGTGACGCCGCCGGCGTCTGTGGATGGAGAAACGCCAAAGTCGTTCGCGCAACGTCTGATGGATTACGCTTTCGACAAGCACGTTCCAGGATCATCTACGCAAGCGCTCGCGCTCACGGCGGTGGCGTCTCTCGCGTCGATGGAAGGCCCCGCGAGGTATTGGCTCGTGCGTTCTCAATTCGTCGAAGAGACGGCAATGATGCTGGCGTTCGCGCTCACAAAGGCGCGAGACGTCGAAGAGGATGAATCCAAGGATGCGGTTCGCGAGCGATGGATGCGGACCGTCACAGCGTGCGTCAAGGCGCTCGCCAGCGTCGCGTGCTTTGACGACGGTCAGAAAATCGTCCTTCGTTCGCAAGGCGGAGGCGAACACATCCTAGAGCTTTGTCTCGAAGTCATCGGCGCCGCCGCGTCTCAATCAGACGTGGACGCCAAGAGACACGCATTCATGTTGATGCATAACCTCGCCTTTCACGCCGGCGCCAAGTCTCACTACAGCGCGCACGAAGTCGCGTTGGATTGCCTCACCCAAGGCGTGAGCGATGCGGATCCCGCGTGCGCAGCGGCGGCATGCGCCGCGCTCTTCGCGCTCACTCGCAACGGGCAAAGAATCGTCGCCCTCTTGCGCGAGCGAGGACGAGATCGAGCGCTGCGCGGGGCATCCAAATCCACCCCTCGCGCGCACGGCGACGACCCGAGGCTGCGACAGTGGTCGCGGTGTTTGCGGGGATTACTCGCCGTGCTCAGCGCGAGCGAAAACGACGAGGCGTACGCAAACGTATAAACCCGCACTCTCACGCGTCGACGCCGCGGTAAAACCTCAACTGTATTTAATATCTATCCACCGTCAACGCTAACTCGCGACTTTCCGAGCGATTAAACGCCCAGAGGCGCCGCGACGGCCCTCGGTCGTGGCCAGGGTACGATACATGTCGCCACGTGGCTCGCAAAAGCAAACTTGGCACCGCAAATCTTTAACGATCTCCGTCACTGTATGCACATACAAAAAATCTGAAAATATTCTTGGCACCCCGTTTTCGGTCGACGACGATCTCCGAAACGTGTGTCGACCCACTGTCCGACGCACCGGCGCGACGGCGAACACCTCGGAGGGCGAACGAAGAAGAAAAACGAAGAGAAAAGAATCATGTCTACACCGTTGGAACGCCGCTTCGAAGGGGCGTGGACCGACCACCTGTCTCGCCTGCGGGAGGTTGAGCTCGAGCACGGTTTGGACGTCCAGAACGATCCGGCGCTGCGATTTTCCGTCCCGCGGATCGTGTGCATCGGAGAGGAATCGTCGGGAAAGTCGAGCACGCTCGAGCGAGTGGCGATGATGAATGTCTTTCCGAGCGATGAGAGGTTGTGCACGAGGGTTCCCATCGAGCTGCGGTTGAGGTATAGGGAGCGGGAAACGTTGCCAGAAAATTTTCGGGAGAGAGGGTACGTCATCATGAAAATGCAGCCAGGACCGGGCTCGAAAGTTCCGGCCGATGTTTCTGAACCCATGTCCCCAGATCTCGTGGTGGAAAATGTGAAACAGTGGATGGACGACCTGGTTGCCGCGGCGAACGGGCGCTTGATGGGCGTCGCGCACGATCGCATCATCATCGAGCTGTACTCGTCTCTGTGCGTCAATCTTGATTTGATAGACTTGCCTGGCATCGTCGCCGGGAGCATTCCCGGAGAACCGGCAGACATGATGCAGCAGACGCGCGATCTCTCTGCGTCTTTTCTCGACGATGCGGCGAACCCACACACCTTTGTGATCGCCGTGGCATCTGCCAGAGATGCCAGGATTCGCAACTCGCAAGCCATGGAGCTCGTGCAGCGTTACAACAAGGTACAGTTTACCATTGGGGCGCTCACGATGGCTGATCTCTCTGCCGACTCGCGTCTTGAAAATCCGTACCAAAGACTTGAACAGCGTTTGCGAGCAGAGGCGGATGATACTCCAGAACTGGGTTTGGGTTACGTCGCCCTTAAAAATCGCGATACTGTTGGTCACGCAAACCTTTCGCTTGAGGATTCAAACGAAGAAGAAAAGCGCTGGTTCGATGAGCATCTGCCGAATAGCACCGAACTCTGTGGAATTGATAATCTCATCGATCGTCTCGTTCGTAAGGTTGAAGAATACACCAAAGGCACATGGCTTCAAGCAGAGCGAGGAAGAATTCTCAATGAAATCACTGCGACTCGCACATCTCTGAACACTCTTGGCGAGTTTCTCCCGGCTAATCTCGACGCATTGCGTGGATACTATTCTTCCACGAAAAACAGTTGGAATAATATCAAGTTTAGCGATCTGATGGAGTATATGCCTAGCGCAGCCATTGGCCTGGATTTCGCGGGGGGGCTTCCAAGGAAAGAAGCACCCTGGACCCATCCGGATACAGTATTTCCGAACCGCCAGCGCAGTCCGCCCGCAGGCGTCGCACCTCCAGGCGCAGTTGATGACACCTACAAGTTTGACATACATCTTTTTGACAGTCGTGGATGGATTAGTGCAGCTCAATGGTCCAGATGTAGAACTTTGACACAAACAGATTTGTTTGACATCCCAAATGATCCACCGGGTCCAGTCGCTACCCCGTTTAAAACGGAGGGCTATAACAAGCTGTGCGAGTTTGTACGTACGTTACCGCCAAACTCACTGCTCTTCATCGGTCGACGCGATATTTTGGATGCAACAAAGGTTTGTGGGATGTTCTTCTTCGCCAATACGATGAACTTTGAAAGATTCCGTCGTCTTGGAGAGTCCATCCGGGTAGTGAAGACGGCGCGTCCTTCGACAGAAGACGGGCAAGGCACGACGGCCCCAGTGGCGTTTACGTTTGGTGAACAAACACCGTTTCGGGGCGGTGGTGGTGGTGGTATCGGTCGACGGATTGCCCGCCGTCCACAAAAGCGCAATAGCACTACGGGTGAAATGTTCTTTACTGGCAATCCATTTCAGGATTACGATGACTTCATAGTCGTTCATTTACCTCCAAACCAAATACTTGACGAGGTAACATTGCGTACAAATTATCCTCAATACTCAGACGGATACTACGAGCAACTTTCGTTGCTCAGAAAAAATTGCTTTCACCGTGTGCAAGCCCATGCGCGAGAAGTTTTTGGCGCTGTATGTGAAGCTCTCATTGCGGATCTCCATGCGAAAGACAGTCGATTCAATCTGTTCATAGAGGGAATTTCTAAATCACTCAACCTGTGGGCTGAGGAGCGAACGCGTTCCGTCTTGGAACAGTTTAAAAGCATGCCATGTTTGAGCAATCTGGAGAGTCTCTGCAAAGCGGTAGAAATGAAAACGGAGCTCGGCTTCAATAATTTAATGACGAAAACCGCGCACGAGCTCATCTTCTTTGAAGCTCGAGAACACTGCATCGCTGAATTTCTTTCGACACATGACATTGAGGACATTTTGCGTGCGTTTGTGGAAGAAAAAGGCGTGTCTATGGACGAGATACTTGTTGAGAACTGCGCGGAGGATCGCTCTCGGCTCATGCGCCGACTCGACGCACTCACTGATATGAAGAACGCTCTTTTCACATCGCCGGCGTTCTCTACTGGGAACGAAAATCAAGCGAATGCTGCTTCACACGCCAGTTCTGGACAAGACGAACCCGTCGTCGAGGAAGAAGAATCCCCGGTCCCGGCCGTTTCTGAAGACGAGGCTCTCGCGTCGGCAGTCTCTAGAACGTCGTTGTGAAAAAGTTCAAAAGTATCCTACAACTTCCTAAGTGAATGAAAGCTACTAT
>Ga0181573_10001722_pt1 | contig 21118 bp, 15 predicted proteins | sample 101ome_25_FD_148643 | JGI IMG/M metagenome (GOLD analysis project Ga0181573, IMG submission 148643) | Coastal salt marsh microbial communities from the Groves Creek Marsh, Skidaway Island, Georgia - 101409BT metaG (spades assembly) | ecosystem: Environmental > Aquatic > Marine > Intertidal zone... | reverse complement strand
CAGCAGAATGTCCCACTGGCCGACCTGTACAAGGCGAAAAGCCCGTCCGAGCTCGACTGGATGACGCACGTGACGGTGCCCTTCGGCGAGGGCGATGCCGTGCTGAAGATCCAGAACACGTACCTGGTCCCGGGACAGAGCGTTCGCTTCGACACCGCGGACGAGGGCGTGTCGGTTGAGGTGACGGCCGACGGGGTGACCGTGTCTGGGGACGAGCAGGCGCCCGGCGGCAGGAGGCGTCTGATGTATCATAGAACTTCCAGTGGATATGGGCCTTATGTTCCTCCGATCACGCCCCCCCCGTGCACGGCTCAATGTTGCTCCGCCCTGTATTTGGACAGACGGTGGAGTACCTCGTGCTCGTATTCATGCTGCGGCGGTATGTATTCGGGGTGACCGTGTCTGGGGACGAGCAGGCGCCCGGCGGCAGGAGGCGTCTGATGTCTCATGGAACTTCCAGTGGATATGGGCCTTATGTTTCTCCGATCACGCCCCCCCCGTGCACGGCTCAATGTTGCTCCGCCCTGTATATGGACGGTCGGAGTACCTCGTGCTCGTATTCATGCTGCAGCGATATGTAATGTAAGGATGCCGTCCTCACCACATAATCGAATACGTCCCGCGCAGAGATGACTGAACGAACGAGCGCCGTTCTCGCAGGATGAATTCGGAGCAACTGCTGTCGAGATTGTTCGGGTCGAACGGAGCGGGGCTGCTCGTTCCACCCCATCACAGCGGGTCCCAGTCGAACAACACAACGACTACGAGATTCGGCGAGGAGACTGCGAGCCCGAGAGCGCGAGACGAGCGAGCGCGAGACGACTTCGTCTGTCGAGCGGCCCAGGGTGCGGCCTCGTCTGCCGCCTTTTACGTGGATCTAGACGGGGCGGATGGCGTGGACGTCGGGGCGTTCGAAGAGATTGTTCTTCGAGGGGTCCGGGAGCAGCTGTGTGGAGACATCCTGAGGGCTGCGAGCGAGCAAGACGCGAGTGGGTCATCGTCGTCGCCCAGGGTGGGCGGGAGCGCGAATGCGGGTGGTAGCAGCCATGGGAGTGGGAATGGCAATGGGAGTGGCAGTACGAAGGTCGTGACTACGCCGTCGCAATCGTCGTATGCTAATGACTTCCCGAGTCTGGCTGTTGCGTCGAGAACAAAGAAGAACGTGCTCGAGGCGAGGTTGGGAGGGGCAAGCAGTCCGCTGGGGCGGGGGGCGCCTGGCGGGAGTGGCGTCTCTGGTGGGAGTGGCGTCTCTGGTGGGAGTGGCGGTACCCTGACTGCGCAGGGGTCGTCGAATAACAGCAATCCAGGACGGAGACGGATCGTACCGACTCGGTCGACGAGCGTACAGGTGGACGAGAAATTTGTCCAGGCGACGGGTGGGAGTGAGACTGCGGGTGCGGGTGTGTTTGAGCGCGGTAATATGACGCCTGGGTCTCTGCAACGTGGAGACACGGACGGGAAGGAGCGGAAGCGTATCCAGCCCCAGATGGTCGCACCGGCGAGTTCAGCGAGTGCGGTGACAACACGGGCGACGCAGGAAATTCAGGCAACGCAGCAAGTACCGCTGTCAACCGCGACGCTGCCAGTGACGCCGACGGTCTCGAGGCTGCAAAACGGGGTGGAACGGCTGGCGCTGCGGGCCGAGGGGTCGGTGGGTTCGTCCGCGAATAGCAGCTTTCTTTCTCCGAACGCGGACCTTTCTTCGTCGTTCAATTCGCCTAATACGTCGTTCGATATGGACGACGATGACGACGACGACGACAATGAACGCGCGTTTCGAGGGAGCGATGCCGAGGGTGTCATCGCGTCAATGCCGCTCGCGGGGCTCGCCAAGTTGCATGGGAGAATATTGGAGTGTTCGCCGAGAATTTACCTCATATCGGAGATCAGCATGGTACTCGACGCGCTCGTGGTCGACCCGAGCTGTCGTGTTGCGGGCGCCGACGTCGACGACGGGGCCGACGGCGACCCAGCGGGCTGCGGTGGTGCGGGATGGCCGCCGCGGCGAATCGCCTCTGGGAGGGACGCCATTGCCTACGCATCAGCCGTCCTCTTCTACGCTGGACCGACTCTTATCGTGTCGCTTGGCGTCAAGGTGTTGCGAGAAGTGCGGTCGTATCTGGGCATGCGGGCCAAGTCGATGTCCGACCCGCCGGGGTCCCTGTACGGGCTCAAGCGGATGGTGTCTGGAGCGCTCCGGGAAGCCGAGCCATCCAACTTTCTACGGTCATCATCCCCGTCCACGGGCAACGTGAAGAACTCCGGACGAATGCTGGGGCTCACGGGACTGAACGTGTTTTTGATGAAAGACGGCGGGGGCCCGTCTTCGAGGGGCACTGACGTGCAGCGGCGACTGAGCAACCGGGAGACGTTTCGGGACAACTGGTTCAAGCTGATGCGTGACGCTGTGAACCGATCTACGTCGCTGGCCGTCGACGATAAGCAGCTCGGCGGGGGTGGGGGTGCTGGCTGTCTGGCGAGCGCCGGCGCGGCATCCGGGGCGGCTAGTGGGGACGTCCGAGACCTGACGGTGCTCAAGTGTATGCAGGAAGATTCGGGCCAGTTGCTGCGAGGTCTGCGAGTCGACAACTATGAGCCTTTCGCCGAGCTGTTCACGGCCGCCGTGCTGCAGGCGGCCGTGACGGGCGAGACGATGATGGACGAAGAGCTGACGGGCATCGCAAAGCAGAACGTCTCCCGGTTCCATTCCCTCAACAGGCGGTTACAGATGAGTTCTAGCTCTGGAGTGGCAGGGCAGATGAACGCGAACAAGAAACCGAGCTCGCTGTCATCTGCCAAGCCGGCGTCCAAACCGGCAAAGAAGGGACTGGTGGACCACACCGCGGAGCACGCACTGCGCGTGGCGGCCGAGTTTCCGAAATCCCTGCGGCCATTCGTGCTTTTTCTGGAGGCTACTGACAGTCACAGGCTGGATTTGAGCCTGGCCAACACGATGCGAGCCAAGCTGGGGTCACTGATGAGGTCCGAGTCGGCCCTCGGCGGGGGCAGCGGCGATCTGGAAGGAGCCGTCCTGAGCGTGGACGAACTTTGCATCTCGTCAACCGCGCTTGCCGGATTCTTGGGGTATTTTTCCTTCACCAAGGGGAGGGATGCTGTGGACGAGCTGTCGCCGGTGATCAGGGGCCTCCGGGACCGGGGTGAGTTTGACGGGAGCCACCAGGTCGACGTCAAGGCAGTGCTCTTCGAGAGCGTCGAGATTGTCGAGAGCGTCGAGATTGTCGAGAGCGTCGAGATTGTCGAGAGCGTCGAGATTGTCGAGAGCGTCGAGAGTGCCAGGGGCGACGGGCTGTATGCAAATGGATCAGACGCGTCTTTGCTGGCATTCTCTCAGAATGGGGACCAACCGGCCCACCAACAGCAACGTCGGCAACAACTGCCGACGCAGCCATCCGGCGCGTTGTTCCGCTCGCTGCCCTGGATCTGCAGGTACCTGAAGCTTCTGTTGTGGAGCCCCAGACAGGCAAAGAGGGCATATTTCCAGGATGTGTTTGGCGTGCTGCGGCGCCTGCGGGAGCACCCGTACCTCCAACCGTGCGGACGGATGTACCGGGGCGTCGCAGCCTTGTGCCTCCGCGGCATGCTGGACGACCTCCTGTGGCTCTTCCCCGAAGAGGGAGACGCCAAATTTCAATCGCGTACAAAGTCAAAGAAGCTCGAGAGCAAGACGTGGATGGACGCCTCGCTCGACGCCACTCTGGGAGAGGATATCCTGTGGGCCAACGAGAACCTGGGCAGGCGGTACCTCGAGGTGACCGTGCCCGACCTGTCGTATCTGGAGAGCGTGGTGTGCGTGTCCGTCAAGACGGTCATCTCGGCCCATGCCATGAAAGCTGTTAAGAAGATCAGGCCGACAGCGCCGAGCTCTTCGCTGGGGGCGAACGCCGGGCCTGCGACTCGCGTGACGCCGGGATGGCTGGCCGATGGCACCGGACCTGGCGACGCGCCGGCGGGCACGACTGGTGGCAGGGGGGAGTCGAGCAAGGGTACATCGGTGGACGTCTCGAGCACTGTTATTGGCGGCAACGAATGGTCCAACCCGGACAAACCCGACGAAAAGGCCGACACCAACCGCGCCCGGAACGATGTCGCGAAAGCCTCGATGGCCACGGCACGATCGAACGAGGAGACGCTCAAGGAGCTCGAGCGAGTTTTCCTGGATCAATATAGCACATCGGCTCGGGTCACAGACGTCAAGCTGCGGGACTTTGTGACCTGGTGCTCGGACGCCGTTGCCCGCCAGGGTATTGCGGCAGGGCTCGACGCCGCCGCCACGTCGCATCTCAAGAGCGCGGTCGGCGATGTGTTGACTGAGGCCCGAGGGATGGTCGCTCAGCGTAAACTCGAGGCCAGCAAGCTAGCGCTTGCTGCGAGGGCAAGCGCGCTGCGGGACGCGTGTGCGTCCATTGAGGAGCAAGCTGCCGCCAAGCACTACCGCGCGGTTAAGGGGCCGTCGGTCGAAGCCCTCAAGCGCAGAGTCATCGACTCGTCCAAGAGCTCGGCCGACATTCTGCTTCCGCAGGCGTGGGGTGAGCACGTCAAGATGACAGCAGCGGCGATTGTGGCGCGGAGGGCCGAGGCGGCGAGCACCAGACAGCTGCTAGCCGAGCTGAAGAGGGTCGGTCTGTCCGAGGCAAAGGCGGCGGTTGACGCCGAGATGAAGACCAAGGAATGAATGAATGAATACGATGAATTGTTACGATTTCAGACCGAGCTTGGCCAGGAAGGCGTCGTGGCGCGGAAAGCAACCACCATCGACGTCGACCAAACCGTCCGCGCCCACAAGCTCCCGCACGTATGCCTTGGCCGGTATAGATCCTCCGGTCTGCAGCATGGTATCGCGCATCAAGGCCCTCGACGGCCACGCTCCCTCGCCTCGGCCGCCGCCGTCCCAGACCTCGGCGGCGATGCAGTTCGCAAACAGATATGCATAGTAATTCCCCGCGTATCCGACCAGATGCGTGAATCGCAGCGGAGGAAACGCTGTCAATTCGTCATTCGACCCCGAGGCGCCATGCGCACGCATGAACCGCTCGATGTCGCGCTTGGACCCAAAGTCCGACCCCAAGACGCCCTCCCCGTGCATGTACTGATCCAGCAGACACGTGTGGACCGTCTTCTGGAGCTTTGTGGCAGCGCAGTGTCGTCTTCGAGACTCGAGAACGCCAATCAGCTGGTCGTCAACGATGCAAGGGTCGCCCCCGCTGTGCTCGACCATCAGCGACAGCGCTCGGCGGTCGCTCGCAAACCGCTCAAACACATGCGAGGGCACTTCGATGATATCCTGCGGACCGCGCGTCCCCGACAAATGCTGAAGCTCCGTTCTAGACAGCACCGAGTGCATTGCGTGCCCAAACTCGTGGCAGAGTGTCTCCAGATCGCTAAAGCTCAGGTAGCCGTCTGCCACCGACGACGTCGAGATGTTTGCCACGAGGGCCACCTTTGGCAGCTGGTACTCGCCATTGGAGAGCCTCCGGCCGCATCGCAGTGTAAAGAGTGCGGCTCCTCCGAACTTTCCCGGCCGCTGCAGCAGGTCTAGGTAGATCGTTCCGTACGTCTCGCCGTCGGCGTCATTGACGACGAGCACCTTGCCGATCCCCGAGGCCCACGCTTCCCCGGGCCCCAACGGCACGCTCACCAGCCGCAACCCCATGGCTTCCGTCAACAACGCGCTCATCCCCGAAACAAACCCCGACACCCGAACCAACCTGTGAAGCCTCCTCTCGTCCGAACCGTCGACCGCCCGCTGCTCTGCGAGCGTCCCGTTGGTCGCCCACTCCCGATCCCACGCCTCCACACGCCCGCCCCCGCCTATAACGCTCGCTTTAAACGCCTCCAGCACCCCCATCTCGGCCTCGACACCCCCCCGAATCGACCCGTTCATCCCCGTGAGAAACGCCTCGACGGCCCCAGGCATCCCGGCCAGACTGAACCCATCCAACTGATACCCCCCGAACGACCGATACCCCATAATCTCCGCAACACGATACCGAGCCTTCACAATCTGATCTACGAGCTCGGCGTTCTCCGCCGGATACGCGTGATACGCCCGGAACGCCGCCTTCCTGACCACCTCACTGTCACAGTGCGCCAGCAACCCGCTACAAACGTTCGAATCCCCCGACGCCACAAGCGCATTCGTTCCCGTTCCCGTTCCCGTTCGGTTTGCCCTTTCGGTCGACGTCGACACCGGCGTGAACACGCCGGCCGGAAGCGAAAACGACTTTTTACCACCTGCGCGCCGCTGTACCCGCTCTGCCCCCATCGCACCAACGTCCACCACGACCTGCCCCGTCTTCGACCGATCGATCGCATTCATCATATACACATGCCCCGCCTGCTGAATTAACCCCACCAGACCCGTCATCTCGTCCCGAACCGCCCCCTCCAGATGCACCCCAAACCGCTCAAAGTCACGCCGCAGCATCTCCCCCACGTACCGATACTCCGCATCGATTCTTCGACGTTGGTGGTGGTGGTCACCGCCTCCCCCCCTACCCCCTGCCGCCACAGGAGGCAGGAGCATCCCCGACCCAACACCCACACCCACTCCCTCCCCACCATCCAAACACCTGCACAGCGCCGTATACAGCCCGTAGTGCGTGTTGAGCTCGTGCACAAACGCCCCCAGCTGCCCACACGCCTCATGCGCCGCCCGCCGCCATCCTTCATCCCGATGCACGTGCCGACAAAACTCTGCCGCGTCAATCGTCCGACACAACACGTCTGAAACTTCGTCCAGCAGACGCACCGCCGGAAGCAACGTCGTCGGCAAAGTACTCGGAGTACTCGGAGTACTCGGAGTACTCGTCAAAGTACTCGGAGGTGACCCCGAAGCGAACGACGCAGAGCCCGCGATCACGTCGTCCACCAGCCCACGACACGCCCGTTCCGTCTCAGACGCCAGCCGCTTCCAGTCTTCCGGCTCGAACAGCCCGAGTTCCAACAGCCCAGGACGGTCATGCTCGCCGCCTGGCGCTCCCCGCTCCCCGCTCAGCCACCTCCCCCACCCAGATACCGACCTGCCCCTGTGAATTCCATGTTCAAGCAGCACACGGTGTTGTTGGGTTCGAAGAAGCGCAAACATTTGGGAAGGAAGAGGAGAGAGGGAGAGAGAGAGAAGTCCGTTCGTTCGGGCGCTGATGAGCGCAGCGATCGCCGAGTCCATCACAACGGCATTGTTTCAATTTCGGCATCGGCGTCGCTCATAGAGCCACATTTTACGTTATGACCCCAATGCTGCACTCCAAGGTCGTCGGCACGACGAAATCGGCGTCGCATCCCAATCGGCCTGCTGTGGTCCATTCCCTCCAGAGGCTGTCGCCGATTTGCACGCACAGAAGGCCTGCTCGCGTCGCTGTCTCTCGTCACTCGTCAGTTCGTACGCATGCGACTGCCGCGCCGACGTCGTCGAATGTTGGAAACGTGGAGAGCGTGGGCCTGAAGGACGTGCCTCTGAAATCGCTGTTTCCGGACGCGCCCCCTCCGCCGGGTCCCAACGCGCCAAAGCTCAAGGTGGCCATCGTGGGGTCGGGGCTGGCGGGGCTGTCGACGGCGGTGGAGCTGTTGGAGCAGGGCCACGAGGTGGATATCTACGAGAGTAGGCCGTGGATCGGTGGGAAGGTGGCTTCGTTTCAGGATAAGGACGGGAACCATATCGAGATGGGGCTGCACGTGTTCTTCGGGTGCTATTTCAACCTGTTCAGGCTGATGGCGAAGTGTGGGGTGCTGGAGAACTTGCTGCTGAAGGAGCATACGCATACGTTCTGCAACGAGGGTGGGGACGTGAGGGAGCTGGACTTCCGCTTCTTCATCGGGGATACCAAGATTGGGGCGCCGTTCCACGGGCTGCGGGCCTTCTTCACGACGCCGCAGCTCTCTCCCGCGGATAAACTCGCGAATTCGCTGGCGCTGGGGACGTCGCCGATCGTCAGGTCGCTGATCGACCCGGAGGGCGGGATGAAGGACGTTCGGGCCCTGGACGACGTTTCGTTTGCCGACTGGTTCAAGAGCCACGGCGGGAGCCAGGCCAGTATCGACAGGATGTGGGATCCGATTGCCTATGCGCTCGGATTCCTGGACTGCAAGGATATCTCGGCGAGGTGTATGCTGAGTATCTTTCAGTTTTTTGCCACCAAGACTGACGCGTCGGCGCTGCGTATGCTGAGCGGGTCGCCCGCGGACAGGCTGCTCGCGCCCATCGCTGACTATATCAAGGCCAAGGGCGGACGTATCCATACGAGGTGGGGGTGCAGGGAGGTCATGTACGACACGGACGCGTCGGGGAGGCCGACAGACGTGTCTGGGCTGAGGCTCACCAAGGCTTCCGAGGAGCAGATCGTCAAGGCCGATGTGTACGTTGCCGCGCTTGACGTGCCGGGGGCCAAGAGGCTTATTCCGGAGGCGTGGAGGAAGGATGCGTTCTTTGACAACATTTTCAAGCTCGTGGGCGTGCCGGTTATCACCGTGCAGCTGAGGTACGACGGCTGGGTCACCGAGATGAAGGACGAGATGCTCAAGCGGAAGGTGGGGGCCGGTGAGGGGTACGGGCTGAACAACCTGCTCTATAGCGCGGACGCAGACTTCTCGTGCTTTGCCGACCTGGCCCTGACCTCCCCGGTGGACTACTACAAGGAGGGCGAGGGGTCCCTGATGCAGTGCGTACTGACCCCGGCCGACCCGTACATGGCCAAGACGAACGACGAGATCTGTGCCGAGGTGGATACGCAGGTGCGGAAGCTGTTCCCGTCTGCCAAGGATCTGAACATGACGTGGAGCTCTGTGGTGAAGATCGGACAGAGCCTGTACAGGGAGGCGCCCGGCATGGACCCCTTCAGGCCGGACCAGAAGACCCCGGTCGGGAACTTCTACCTGGCCGGAAGCTACACGAAGCAGGATTATATTGATTCCATGGAGGGGGCCACGTTGTCCGGCCGGCAGTGCGCCTACGCGATCGTCGCAGATGTGGATACGCTCGCGCAGAAGGCTGCCGCTGCAAAGGCTGCAAAGGTTGCGGCGTAGAAATTCTTGTTCTTGTTATTACATGGTTTACAAGGCGTGAGGCGTCCAACTCCTCCGAGGTCCGAGGTCCGAGGTCCTGCGGTTGGGTCCTGCGGTTGGGTCCTGCGGTTGGGTCCTGCGGTTGGGACGGGACAATTGTGTGAGCGCGTCGGAACTGATCGGTCGGATCTGATCGGTCGGATCTGATCGGTCGGATCTGATCGGTCGGCCAGTTGTGCGAGTGGAATCGAGCGAAGAAAAGAGGCGAGACGAGACGAGACGAAACGGGGGGAGGAACCTGTCAGCGAAAATGTATATAACGTTCTCAGCCTCTCGAGGGTCGTGACCCACGCTCAGCAGACCGTTGTGAGAATAAGTTATGGGTGTCTTCATCGGTTCCTGTCCCCCTGTTCGTGTTCGTGTTCGTGTTCCTACTACTACCTCAGAGATCTTCCAGACCTTCACGCACCCTAGCGAGCCTCGTATTGCACCACGCGCGTTGTCCGCTTCTTGTACAGGATACGATACCCGCACTCGCGGCACCGGATCACGTCGCCCTGCTTGATCTGCGTGTCCGCACCGCAGTCCCCGCACAGATACGTCACCTGCAGAGTCATGCGTCACCGTCGAGGACACGCGTGAGAGAGCGCGAGGGCGGGAGCGCGAGCGGGAGACACGAGCTGCTGGCTTGCCCGGATTCGAACGACGCAAAAAAGACCACAGCGGTCGGTTTCGTCTCGCCCCGTCTCCACCGCGCCCGGTACGCGGTGCGTCACCATGGAAACTCTCGTGTGCACGACGTAGACGTACCGCAGCATTGTGAGAGGCCGAGGAATGCGCCTGCAACTGGGTATTATTCATGCGGCCCGATTTCCAAACGTTTCACGCGTTCACGTCACGGTGCGCTTCTCCTTGGCGCTTGCCTTTCGCGGGTGGGACGAGGACGAGGACGTGCGTATGAATGTATGTGTGTAAATCCGTATGAACTTACAGTGCGTAAAAACCCATGGCCTTCTTGACATTCATGAGCGTCTTCATCGCCTCCTCCTCGGCAGCCTCCCGCCCGTCCATGAGCACCCGGTCCAAGTACGTCTGGTCCTGCATCACGTCCGCGTACCGACCCTGGATGGGCCGGAGGTGCTCAACGACGGCCTCCGTCAGCACGGGCTTGAACTCCCCCCACCGCAGCCTGCCGACGTCGGCGATGACCTCGTCCTGGGTCTTGCCGGTCACGCACTGGTAGATAGTCAGCAGGTTTTTCGCGTCGGGCCTGTCTGGATTCTCAAAGCCGTCCGCCAGTCCGTCGAACGTGTCCGTCTTGGCCTTCTTGATCTTGCTCTGGATCAGCTCTGGGCTGTCCAGGAGGTTGATCCTGCTGAGGTCGCTCTCCGCGCTCTTGGACATCTTGCTGGTGCCGTCCTGCAGCGACATGACCCTCGCACCCGCCGGGGGGATGAACGGGTCCGGGACTTTGAACAGCCGGGTGTACTGGCAGCCCATCTTCTTCGCCTTCTTGCCCCCGAACAGGTAGTTGGTCCGCTCTGCCAGGTCCCTCGCCAGCTCCAAGTGCTGCTTCTGGTCCTCTCCCACTGGGACCAGGTCGGACTGGTACAGCAGGATGTCTGCCGCCATGAGCACCGGGTATGTCAGCAGCCCCGTGCCCACCTCTTCGTTGTTCTTCCGAGACTTCTCCTTGAACTGGATCATCTTTTTCAGCCATCCCACCGGCGTAACGCACGACAGCAGCCACGCCATCTCCGCGTGGGCCGTCACGTGGGACTGGACGAACACCTTGGCCTTGGTCGGGTCGATGCCGCATGCGATGTACAGCGCCGCGCCGTTGCGCGTGGACTCGAGCAGCTCTTTCGGGTTATGGGGCTGCACCGTGATGGCGTGCAGGTCGACGACCATGAAGTAGGTGTCGTACGTGTCCTGCAGGTTGACCCAGTTCCGGATGGCGCCAAGGTAGTTGCCCAGATGGACCGTTCCCGTGGGCTGCACCCCCGACAGCACGCGCTTCTTTCTGGCGGTTTCTGTGGAGGCTGTTGACTGGTCGGACGAGGCCGGGGTGGGGGTGGCGGGGGAGGCGGTGGAGGCGGTGGCGACGAGGGTGCGGGCGGTGGGGGTGAAGACCGACGGGGCGGGGACGCCGGTGCCGGTGAGGGAGAGCGACCGGAGGGTCATTCTCGAGGCGCTCGACAGGCATCCGCGCCGGACGAGCGTCATTCTGTGCATCATTGTGATGGGCGGATAGTCGTCCGTCCGCCTGGTGACAACTCTGCTCCACAAATGGACCAGGGTACGTATGCGCGACGCTCTGACAAAGCGCGTCCACAATGCGGCACGGAGATCGTTGTCCGCTGTGCGTATACGTATACGTACGCCGAATGCGTGGGGTCGACGAATAGAATCGCTGCGTGTTTTTCTTTTCATCTTCGTTCGCCACACGAGTCGGATGTCTCTGTCTCTGCTGCCGGTCCGCACGTCGTCATCGCCGCCGTCCGTGGCCTGTCGGGCATCCAAGAAGGCCGCTGGGGCTACGGGCAACGCGAAGAAGAAGGGGGGGGACTATCAAGAGGCCTGGTTCAAGTCGACCCGGGCGACACTCGACGCCCAGAGTACCACGGAAGGCAGGCGGCGGGTTCTCAAGGAGTATGTGGAAGCCAACCGGAAGGCAAACGGTGGAAGAGAGCGGGAGGATCTCTACACGGATAACTGGGACGGTGCGTTTCGTCGGTCGCCGGTTGTCATCCCTGAACTCGAGCCGAGCCGTGCGCCGCCCTCTCTCTCTCTCTCTCTCTCTCTCTCTCTCTCTCTCACACACACACACACACGCTGCGCTTCGCTTCGCTCGTTTGGTATCCAGGAGACGTCTACAAGGGGAACCCTATCAACGTGCTGAGCGTGATTCTGGGCGTGAGCATCCTCGCGCCCCTCATCGGGCTCATCTTCGCGCTCCAGACATATGGTACGTTGTGGGGTTAGCGAGATGGACGATAAACGGATTATATATATAAAGGACAAACGGACAAACAGGTGAACGAATGCGGTACTCTCATTTCATGACCATGTAGCAACACTTCCGGTCGGCCTAGGCCGCCTCTTCGGCTTCCCCGGCGTCTGCCGCCTTTGTGAAAAACGCCGCGATACCGCCGCCGACCGCCACGGCTTTCTTCTTTCCGCCAACTCCGCCAGCTCCGCCCGCGTCCGAGGTCCGCTTCTTGTTGCTCGCTCCCCCGGCGGCCAACCAACCCTTGAACGGCTCCTGCTTTTCAAACGCCTTCACCAGCCCCACGTCCACGAGACGCCGGTCCCGTCCCGCGACCCTCACCACGTCCTCAAACTTGAAGTTCTTCCTCTTGTTTCCCAGCGCTAACTCCATCGACCTCGTCGCAAGGCTCCCCAGGAACATGCCCGTCGCCTCGGTGATCACCTTGAGCGCGTCCCCACTGATCCGCGCCACGTCCTTATCCGACGTCGCCAGCTTTTTCACGATCGACAGCGGCAACGCCGAGCTCGTCGTCGGTGCGGTCGGTGCGGTCGGCGCGACGTCGTCGTTCGCCTCGCCGTCGGCCTCCCGGCCTCCCGCGTTGGCTTCCTCGAGCGCCTTTGCGGTACGGTATGCCTCCTTCTGCGCCGCTGCCTGCGTCTGATACGCCCCCTTCTCCTCGTCGGTTAGTGCCTTCCATTTAACACTGATGGCTTTGGCTACCTCGCCCATGGAGACCTTGTCCTTGGTTTTCAGCAGCTCTTCCTTGATCGCTTGCCGCTGCTCGCTGCTGAATATGAAGTAGGCCGACTGTGGCTTCTTCGGAGGCTCGGCGACGGCCATCGTCGCGAGCGTTGTGTCTTCCTCCTGGATCCCAGGCTTGCTCGGAGGCTCGGCGACGGTCATCGCGTGCGGACTTGTCGGTTTTCGGATCGTCCGGTTCGAATTTTGAATTTCCGTTCGCGGAATCCGGGGCTTTTCGTCCACGCTATCGCCTCGTGTGCATCAGTGTTGGGCTTGATACAGTCGCCTGTCCGCTGGCGTGTTCAATTCGTTCGTTCAATCGTTCAAAGAAGATTGAATGCCAAAACTGTCCGCTCGCCTTCGACTCATCAGCACTCCCGCTCTCCAGCATGCCTTCGACTCGATCGATCACGCCCCGTCCTCGTCGAACACCTCCCTTTCTAGCATGCTCCTGGCGAACGAGTGAAGCGCGTAGCGCGAGTGAGAGAGTCAGGGCGCTCGAGTCAGCGTGCACGTCGGTCGAGTTGAATACACACCGCAACACGCCGATGTTCCCGGTCTCCATGTTGGACAGCGCGACGCGTCTCATCTGGTCCCATTCGTAGTCCTTGGACGCGTACGCGTATCGGGTCTCGATGATGCGGAGACCGAGGCCGCGGTCGACCCGCAGCAGCTTCTCGAGCCACTCCTCGGCATTGACGCCCCCGCCCAGCGGGTTTTCGCCCATGAACTCCTTCAACACCACGTACTGGCTCCCGCCAAAGCTGCCCAGGTCCCCCCGACCGTCGCCTTGCATCTGCGCGAGCGCAATCTTGCAGGCGGCGAACGTGAACAGGTTCTCGAGCATCAGCGCTGCGTGCTTCTCGGGAGAGCGGCCGTTGAACGAGTCGGAGGGGACGTGCATTCGGTCGCACCTGGCACGAACGTCTGGCCGCTCCGCTGTGGAACCCGGCGTTGATCGATGGGTCAAACCGATTCGAAGGCCATGTGGACGCCGAATGCACGCCAGCGGTAACTGAGAGGCGAGCATTGCGGTTGGTTCATTCGAATTCGAATTCGAATAGAGAGACCGCCGCGAGCCTCAAGGATATATAGAGCATCCGATCGTCAGTCCACGCTACACACATGGGCATCGCAGTCCATCCATCGCCATCGCCGCCTTCGGTGGGCCTGGTGTGTATTGGAACACTCCCATCCCGGATTGACCTCCGGATCCGTCTGAACTGAAGCACTCACTTCCTCACGCAGACCCTCACACCCCCTTCCTCGCCCGTCCGTTCACCTCTCCAGGCGACGCTGCTGCTCACGTCGGCGACGAATCCGATTCTTTCGCACACTGCGAGCTGCCTGGTCGGCAACGTGTACCCGGCGTACGCGTCGCTCAAGGCGGTGGAGTACATGCGGGTCCGCGACGAGCCGTACGAGGCGACAAAGTGGTTGATGTATTGGAGCGTGTACGGGATTTTCAGTGCGGTGGAGATGATCGTGGTGCCACCCGTTGTGCTGCGGAGTATGCCGTATCCGATCTTGCGGCTGGCGCTGACGCTGTGGCTGCAGGTGCCGAGGTTCAGCGGGGCGTATCGGGTGACGGTGGACTATTTGCGGCCCATCCTGCATACGTATTACAGAGGGATCGATGCGTGCGTGGATAAGGCCAGGGAGTCGCTTGGGCTGGAGGCGTATCGGCCTTTGTTGGCCTGGTTGGAGGATGCGGGGCGGCGGGTGCCCTTGCTCGAGTGGTTTCTACGGATGCCGGACGGGAGCAGATACATCAAGGACCGGAGAGACGACGACGACGACTGGTGACTGGAGAATGTCATGTTGAATACAACTGTTGTGTCTTTCAAACGAACGACATGCGCGGCGACACGGTGGTGCCGAAGCGGGTGGCGTGGACCCTCTGCACGGGGTTGGCGGTCGTGTGCTTCGCCACGGTGGGCCTGACGGCGCGGGTCGTCGGCGCGCGACGGGATGGGGGCGCGGGCAACGCGCTGGGCCGCATGTTGTCTCCGAGGCAGGCCTGGGTTGGGGCGGATGCGTTGCCCGCCTTGAGCACGCCCGACGACGCGATCATCACGTCGTACGCAGTCTCTCCTGACCTGCTGCCGCAGGCCTCCATGGCCTTGACGACCTCGTATCCCTCGACGACCTGGCCGAAGACGGTGTGCTTGCCGTCGAGGAAGGGCGTTGCGGCCACGCAGATGAAGAACTGCGACCCGTTGGTGTTGGGCCCGGCGTTCGCCATGCTCAGCACGCCAGGTCCTGCGTGGGGCAGCGTAAAGTTCTCGTCAGGGAAGCGTGCGCCGTAGATCGAGACGCCGCCGGTCCCGTTGTCGTTCGTGAAGTCGCCTCCCTGGCACATGAAAGACGGGATGATCCGGTGGAAGCGACTGTTGGGGTACGACGTCTGGGAGAGCTCGATGAAATTCTCGGCCGTCTTCGGGCAGATATCGGACTTGAGCTCCATGACGATGCGGCCCAGCTTGGTGCCCTCGCCGTAGCGACCCAGCTTCATGTCAAAGTAGACGAGCGTGTTGGCGGGGTTGGCCGGTCCCAGCGGTGGGCGGTACGCCGACGACGGGGTCGAGGCCATGGCCACGATGTCGGACTCGGAGAGCTTGGAACCTGAGGTGACGATGCGTCGGGTGAGAAATTTTCTTCAGAAGGCGGGAGGGACTGGCCCGGCGCACCTGGCATGCGTGCGTGCGTACGTAAGTACGTACCTGAAGCGCCCATATTGATAGATCGATGGGTGGTGCCGGTCGATCGTGAAGAACAGATACGAGGTCAAGCTGCTCTGCGAATTTCTTACAAAAAGCTTGGTGACAGGAATACTCGCTTGATGCTTTCCTCGACCGTCAGTCAGTGGACCTCAGGACTGACCGTCTCTCAAAGCCGACACGGCTACGCACGGGCACGGGCACCCCCTAGCATGTGTAGGCTCCACTGCCGTAGATCGACGTGCCACGAACGCTCGGAAGCTGCGGCGACGGCGGCGTGCGCCCCTGGCTGCGAACGCAGACGTCCCCGAAACCAGACGCCTTGACGTCGCAGGAGCCGCCGTCGTACGAGAGGTCCCCAGTACCAGACGCCGTCCCCGTGACACTGAGGCTGCTGCTGCCACCGATGAACACGTCGCCGGTGCCAGAAATCGTGACGCTGGCCGTCTTGTCCAGACCATAGACGTTGATGTCGCCAGTGCCCTGAGTGTTCAATGACAGATCGCCGATCGATCCGGCGACCGTCACGTCGCCGGTGCCGGCCTTGTTCACCGTCAGCAGGCCAGACACGTCGACGTCGCCATCGAAATCGGCGCTGCCGGACACCGTGACGTCCAGCTTCTCGGAAGCAAAGCCCTTCAAGATCGCCATGTCTCCGACGCCGGTCGAGCTGATCGACGTGATCGACGCGTCACTCGGGGCAGTAACGACGACGACGATCGGACTGACGGGCCCTTCGGGGAGCGACGTGGCCTCGATCTTCAGCACGCCGTCGGCCACAGTCAGCGAAAGGGACTTGGCGAGGTCGGCGTTCCCGACGGTGTCGTACGAGTACCCGTCTCCAGTCTGGATGCCGACGTCAAACCTGGAGAACGATAGAACGATGGAACGATCGCGTAGCGCGAGTGAGAGCCCAGTCGTGCGAGCGAGCGAGCCAAGTGCGCGAGCCAAGCGCGTCGTCGAGGTCAACTACCCACGGAGAACAGTTCTCGACAGACGTGAAGGCGTCGAGGGTGGTCGGAGCAGCCGAGGCGGCAGAGGAGAGGAGCGCGAGCGCGACTCCCACGCCTGGCGAACGAACAAAGTAGCGCGAGTGAGCGGATGTTCATCGAACGTCGACATCGAGCGACTCCACGGGCACACTCGCGTTTTTTAGCAGCAACGCACGGCAACGAGAAGAAATCATGACGTTTTGAGTCGTATTGAAGGTGAAACAGCGCGGGTTTCTGAGTAAATTTGGATTTGTTGTCTAGGGGGCGCCGCAGATTCGGCGGATTGGCCCCGCGCGCGAGGCCTGGCAAGTTGTCGCCCGCGCCGGCGCGTCCCACACTCAGATTCCCTATTCGTAATTCGTCATGATTTCGTCGACAGTGATCGCAATGCTTGCCCTCGTGGCGGGCGCCGGGGCGCAGGTACGCCACGGACTCCGTCCTCGTCCCATGTTCGAGTTGCTCGCCCTCACTCTCATTTTCTTCACATCAGGAGGTGCCCGGGGGCCTCTGCAACCAGTCCCCGCCCATTTCCGCGGCGATCTCAACGCTCCCTGAGCTTGAAGACCTCACCATCGCCCTGCAGACCGCGGGCACGGACAGCGACGGCGTGCTGTCGTCCCCGCAATCGGCGCCCGTCGTGCTCCTCGCGCCCACGAACGACGCGTTCAAGCTACTGGCCGAGGCCCTGAATGCCCCGGTGGAAGCGCTACTGAGCGAGGCGGGTGTCATGCGCACGATTCTCGGCTACCATTTGATCAAGAACGGCAACTGCGATGGCAAGCTCTCGGTGGGTACTCCAACTCGACAAGGGAAACTGACCGCCGTGTGCTCGCGTACCCAACAACTCGCGTACCCACCAACTCGCTCGCTCTCACGCACTCGCGCTTTGCGCTCGTTCGTTCCTCCGCCAGGGTGCCGTGACGACGGCCCACAAAGGCGAGACGCTTACCTTTGGTGCGTATTGACTCTGACCGCCGAGCGCTCGCACGACCCGAAGTTCGCACGACCCGACGCTCTCACTCGCGCTGCGCTTCGCTCGTTCGCCAGGGGACAACACTGTGACTGACGCCAGTGGCAACACCGCCAACATCGTCAAAGTCGTGCCCGTGGGCAACGGCGCGGTCATCTTGGTCGACCTGGTCATGCTGCCCAGCAGCGAGTGAGAGAAAGAGACGATACTACGACTGGGAGTTTTCGCGACGACCATTTCCCATTATCGACGATTGACGATTGACGATTGACGATTGACGATTGACGATTGATTTGCCTGCAACTGCGACGGCGACAGACATTGACACGTTCGGGTTTTCTCCTTGCTGGATTCCCCTTCCCTGTTTTCGTGAAATCAGCATGAAAACTTCCCCCTCGACGTCGTCGAGAGTGCGCGGCTGTCCACCTGCCGCGACAATCCATCACCATCACCATCGTCGCCCCCATCGCGTGCCGACGTCGGTATCTCCGCGCCGCGTACAAACCCGCACCCAAATTCAAATTCGACCCATCCGCACTCGTGCCATGTCGGAGGAGGAGGAGCCCGAACCCGCGGGCGCATGCCTGAGCGACGAGGACGTCGACATGCTGTTCGACGACCTGGACGCCCTGAAGGAGCGTCTGTCGCTGGTGGAAGAGATTCAGAAAGCGCTGTCGACGATCGAGGCGCGGGTGGACCAGCTCGACACCAAGCTCGTCGGGCTCTGTGACTCGGACATGGAACGATCGCTGATGATGCAAAAGTTGTTGGCTGCACGAGAGGAGGAGCGGGAGGGGGAGGAAGAGCGGGCGGCGAGGAGAAAGGCAAGGGCCGAGACGGCAACCAAGTCGGGAGGGACCGTCACCACAGGACAACAAAAACAACAACAAGAACAACAACAACAACAACAACAACAAGAACAACAGCCGCAGGCGAAAGGGTTTGCGTTTGACGCGGAGATCCTTTCACACCCCTTCCACCTCAGGAGGGGAGACAAAGACAGAGACAGAGACAGAGACACCACCACCCAAGACACCACCCTCCGCCAGCCAACAGACACCACCACCCCGGCCATCCTCAGCGAGCAGGACAAAGAACGAGAAACGAAACGCCTGAAGACCGAGCGGGCCTGGGAGAACTACCGAGGCTCATTCACGATCGTCCTGACGAAAGGATACCTCCAAGCCGTGGACAACCTGCGCCAGCGCATGATGATCCAAGAATACGACACAAGCCTCATGCACATCGCCCAAAAGAACGGCCTCGCCCGCTTCGAAGCCTTCGTGGCCATCACAAAGGAACCATCCATCACCTTTGAGATCATGGAGACCCTCTACGAAAACCCCAAGGACCTCTCGGTGATCGCCGACGAGCACCTCCGCATGCGCTGCCAGAGCCTCATCCGCACCGAGGAGATGAAGATGAAGGAGAAATGCTACGCCAGCTGCACAGACGAAGCCAGGCGCCTCGCCGGCGTATTCAGCAAAACCGATTTCCTCTCAAAAGTCCTGCCAGGTGCGTATTCCATCTCGACCGAAATGCGAAATGCGCTCGCGCACCCAGACTCAATTCTCAATTCTCACTCACTCGCGCTGCGCGCTTCGCTCGTTCCCAGACCCCATCGAGCACGGCCTCGTCAGCTCTGTCGAAACCCTCATGGCCTGGTACAAGGCCACCAAAGGATAGATAGACAGACAGACAGATTGTCGATGGGGTCGGGCGGAATTGATTGAGAAATCCTCGCTGGAACTCGGACGCAGCTCGCCTGCGGCTCGCTGCGATCGACTCACCCAAAGAACCCACTCGAAAACGCCTCATACAATCGCCGCCTATATGTCGTGTCGTAGTAACGCGTAGTGAGTGAGTGAGTGAGTGAGTGAGAAGCTGCTCGCGCGTCTTCTCCCCCCGACCTCCACCTCGACCTCGACCTCCGACCTCCGACCTCCACCCCCCACCTCAAACAACAACAACGACCTACGCCTTTGTCTTCCCAACCCCGGGCATCCCACTCAATTCCCCCACCCCCATCCCCATCACATCCCCCAAACACCGCCCATCACTCAACAACGTCTTCACATCCGTCTTATTCACCCCCCGCACCCCGCCCAACACACTCGTCGCCCGCCCCCCATAGTCCCCCCCAAGATCCTTCTTGATCCCATCACTCCCCTTGTTCTCATACGACTTGAACGTCTCCAAATACCGCCCACACTCCCCAGCACTAAACCCCACAAACACCGTAAACCCATAATGCACAGACGCCTTTGTTATCTGCCCCAGCGCCACCTGCGAATCCTCCGTATCCACCTGCACAATGACAACCTTCCCACGCACACCCCCACCATACACACCGCCACCATACACACCGCCTTCCCCCCGCACCCACGCGTTCACCCCCTTCATCCGACCATACACGTACTCCGGATTCAACAGATGATACCGCAACGAGATGAAGATCGCCACAGTACGAGCACCCAGCAGGTAGTCCGGACCAGCCGGACCCAGCACCAACGAATCTCCTCGACCCGTAGGTTCGTACTGCCAGTGCACGTTTCTGATGGTCTTCAGGACCGGGTTGCCCCTCTGGTTCTGGTTCACCAGCAGCGTGGAGCAGGGAGCGGAAGCGGAAGCGGAAGCGGAAGCGGAGGAAGCCATGATGGAGGACCCGGATGCGCCTCCTCCGCTCGACCCGAGCGGAAGGAATCCTCGTACTGGTCCTGGCGATAATGGATGCGTACGGGACGACCAAAACGAGAATGAGAGAAAAAGAGAGAAAAAGAGAGAAAGAGAATGAGAGAGACCTGCCAACAAGAACGGCCGATCGGTTTCAGAAAACCTTCTTCTACCTCCATTCCCTCCATTCCCTCCATTCCCTCCATTCCCTCCACCCCGTATCTTCGTCGTTCGTCTCCTCCATAGCCAATACACCACCATGGCACTGCAGGTAGAAGCGACGCGGGCGCTGGCAGGGGAAATTTGGCAATTTGCCACGAACGGTCAGTTCGTTACCAAGGTACGTTGTTCGAGTTGGGGGCGCGATCCACAGACTCGCGTATCGCGTATCGCGTATCGCGTATCGCGTATCGCGTATCGATCGATTGGCTACTGGGACGACACCACGAAGACAAAGACGAAGACGACCGTCGTTCTCGTTCCGACGCCTCCTCGCTCACTCACTCGCTCACTCGCTCACTCGCTCACTCACCACCCTATTCTTCACCCACTCGCCAGGCCGAGTTTGCTCGACTCGTCACCTTGCTCAACCCGGACGCTGATCTTCCGCCGCCGGCGCTGGCGGTGATTACGTCGCAGGTGTGGCACGAGTATGCGTCGTTTACGTGTACGCAAGGGCTGGATCGGTCGGGGTTTCTGGAGATTTACCTGCGTGGGCAGGCAGACGCGCGACGGGACGTGGAATGTGTGCGGCGGCGGGCAAGAGAGCGCGCGGGCGCATCTGCCGTGTTTGAGGCTGATCGGTGTTTGAGCTTTGTGGTGCGTGTGCGGGGGGCGCGGGGGGTTTATATCGATGCGGATGGGGTGCGGGGTGCGTTGGAGCGGGCGCTGCCTGATGGGATGAAGAGGGCGGTGGCGGTACGTGGCGGGGGCCACGAGTGTCTGCCCGGGTCGTTTGTGTTTGGGGTGTCGTGTCGGTTCAGTCGGGCGGAGATGGGGGAGGAGGAGTTTG
>Ga0181573_10001718_pt1 | contig 21135 bp, 17 predicted proteins | sample 101ome_25_FD_148643 | JGI IMG/M metagenome (GOLD analysis project Ga0181573, IMG submission 148643) | Coastal salt marsh microbial communities from the Groves Creek Marsh, Skidaway Island, Georgia - 101409BT metaG (spades assembly) | ecosystem: Environmental > Aquatic > Marine > Intertidal zone... | reverse complement strand
CTCTGAAATCGCTCGCGCCGACACCGACGCCTGAAGCCTGACCGTCTGGTCGCCCGTCGACGACAGTCAATGCACACGTACACTTTTATTAGCACACAACATTTTGTAGCACCACACCGCGTGAACGCGATGATTGACGCGCACATTTCACTTCGCGCGATTTCACTCGCGAGACGAAAAAGCGCGCGCGAACCAAACTTCAAAACCACACACCCCGACGCGACGCCGGACCGACCGAACGACCGAACGCCCAGTCGCATCCATCGTCGTCGCCGTCGCATCGATCGATCAACCATGCTCGCGCGCGGGCTCACCCGCGCCCTCGCCCTCGGGCACCGCTCTTTGAGCTCGAGCGCATCCAAACCCACAACGATGGAACTCATCAAAGCGCTCCGTGAACGCACGGGCGCGCCCATCGTGGACGTGAAAAACGCGCTCGCGGCGCACGAAAACGATGCCGAAGCGGCGTACGACGCGCTTCGCGCCAAGGGATTGGCGGCGGCGGCGAAAAAGACGGGAAGAACATCGGCGGATGGATGCGCGGGGTTGACGCGAGACGCGCGCGGAGCGACGCTGATTGAAATAAACGCCGAAACGGATTTCGTGGCACGGAACGAGGCGTTCACGGCGTTGGTGCGACGCGCCGGGGAGGTTCTCTCGGAGACGTTGGCGTCGGATGAGGGGTTTGCGACGGAGTTTCGTGGGGCGCGGGACGGGGGGTTCGGGGAGTGCGACGCGGTTCGGCTGGCGGCGCTGAAGACCAAGTCGTCGAATACCGACGGACAATGGACGACTTTGGGTGATTTGACAAAGGAAACCGCGGTGAACGTTCGAGAAAACGTGCGTTTGCGTCGGGCGTTCGTGTACGCGACGACGGCTGGGTCGGAAGAGGTTATAGGGACGTACGTGCACGGGGCGACGACGCCGGGCGTCGGTCGACAGGCGGCGTGCGTCGTCGCGAAGGGCGTGAGCGAAGATTTCGCCAACAAGTTGGCCATGCACGTCGTCGCGAGCGCGCCGGCGTATTTGAGGAGCGATTGCGTGCCAAAGGACGTGTACGAGCGGGAGATGGCTGTGTTTAGGGCGCAGACGGAAGGGAGCGGGAAGCCGGCGAACATTGTGGATAAAATTTTGGCGGGGCGAATGAGCAAGTATTACGAAGAGACGTGTTTGGAAAACCAAAAGTTTGTCATGGATGATTCATTGACGGTCGGTAAGGCTGTCGCGGCGGAGGGTGGTGAATTGATCGCGTTCGCGCGCGTCAAGGTGGGTGAAGGGATCGACGTCGAGGAGAAGAACTTTGCGGATGAAGTCGCAGAGGCGGTTCGCTCGACGTGATGGAAAAATGTTCCTCCTGGAAATTATAAATATTCTTCTTCGGCACAGCGCCGGTTATAATTACAGAACAACTACGGTGCACTTGATTGAATGAATGATCGACTCGAACACGCGCGCTCACCCGCTCGGAACGAAGACTCGGAAAGATTCCGCCATGGCGAAAAAGGAGTCTCGCATCGAGAGCCAACGCGACTCTGGAATTTGCGCTACAAAAGTGTACAGCGTCGACCCTCTCGTCGCAAACACCGCCACGTTATGTCTAAACCAACCTTGATCCGATTGAATCGTGTATTCAAACGTGTAGTACGTCACGCCTCGAATCACGCGCTGACTCGCACCGATTAATTTTCCCGTCTTACCCGAACCGGGTTTGGCCAAGACGTTGTTTAACAACCATTCCGCCTGTTCCCCGGCGCCCCCGAAGACGCCGAGGTCGAACCCCCTCGGCACCGCGCTCGTAATCACGGACACGTTTTCCTCCCCGCTCGATCCCATCGGTCCGTACGCCGAATCTGGTTCCGAAACGTTTCTAGATCGAAGCTCGAGCTCGCGCGCGCTCAAAGGATCGAGCGACTCGGCGCCTCGCGTCGCGTTCCTCGACGCCATCGTCTGATCCAACAGGTAATTCACCGGTACGATGAATTCATACCCTTTCGACGACGAGTAACACCTCGTGTACCCGTTCACCGGGTACAACACGTCCAATCGGTTCGAGCGCGCGAAGTTTCGAGTCGCTTCGTCGCGGCTCAACAGACTCGACGTAGCGCCCAAAAAGTTTGCACCCAGCGCCAACGCCGTCGCCCCCGTCGCGCCGATGAACACCCGTCGTGGAGATACCGGTGCGATGTTCGACGCAGACGCAGACGTCGACGCAGACGGAAACGACGGTGCGGCGGCGCGGCGAACGGTTTCAGCGTCAGCGACGTCATCAGCGTTCTCTTTTTCAGCGTCATCACTCAACGCTTTCGGTCGACGCCCACCGCGTTTCACCGTTCCCACGCCGTCGCGCGTCGTCACCGACACCCTTCGCGCGTGTCTCTCCGTCCCGCGATCGATCGACGATCGACACATCGCCGGCGAAGGCATCGGCATCGGCGAAGTCATCGACGTCGGCATAAAGTGCCGCATCGAATGCGCGCGCTCTCACTCGCACTCACACACGTCGCGAGAACGCGCGCGACGCCGAACGCAGCGTCTCGATCTCGGCGACGAAGGACGACGACGGTGAGGATGTCGTCGTCGATTTCGAGTTACCTTCCGTCGGACACGTACAACTCGTTACCAAAGGTGAGGGCGCGGTTGTTTTGGAAACAATCCAACGCGATTTGATTTAATGATCCTCGTTCGCGACGACGACGACGACGACGACGACGACGACGACGATGTGATCTTAAAGCGTCGCGCGATCGATCGAACGATCGACCCGTTCGACTGACGGTGAACCGCTCGCTGCGCGTACCGCGCGTACAGGATGGCGACGTGACGTACTTGCACACGATGGTGCGAAGCGCCGACTTGGAAAAGACTATGCACTTCTTCCAAGCCGTCGGGCTTCGAGAGACGCGAAGAAAAGAGAGCGAGAATGGACGGTTTACGCTCGTGTTCATGGCGTCGGCGCCGGGCGCGCCCGAGGTGGAGATCACGTATAACTGGGATCCGGAAACGTTTGCGCCGCCGAGTCGTTCGATGGGACACTTGGCGTACGCCGTGGATGACATTTACGCAAAGGCTGAGGCGCTTCAGGAGGCTGGGATTGAGATTCTTAGACCGCCGAGGGATGGGAAGATGATGTTTGTCAAGTCTCCGGATGGAATCAGCGTGGAGATTTTGCAAAAGGGTACGCCGCTCGAGCCAAAGGAGCCGTGGGCGTCGATGCAAAACGTGGGCACGTGGTAAATCGTCGCGGGCATACAACAGACACGCTTGTAAAAAGTTACAAATTCAAAGAATGAAAACACAATGTACTGTACGTTTGTTTCGTTCCGTTTCCGCTCTCACGCCATGCTTCGCATCGAGGGAGGCAGAAAGTCTTCGTCGTCTGGCGCCGACTTGCCGAGCACGCCTTTTAAAACCTCGTCTAATTTCGGTTCAATCGCCGCCTTGAACGCCACGTACGCCTCGGCAACGAGATGCGTGCCGTCTTCTCGAAACATTTCCTCCCTCACGCTTCCATCCGGATTCGAAAACGTCGCCTCGACGTCGACGAACGCGCTATCCGGCGTCTCTTCGCACCATTTTCTACACAAAGCGTTCGTCTCCCTCACCGCCGGGCTCAATCCGAACGCCCTCTTCTGCGGACTATCAATCACCCCGACGTACACCACTCCCACTTTACTCCCATCCTTTTTAGCAGCTCTCGCGCGACAATTTTCCACGAATGCCACGAAATTCTCGGCGCACGTCTTGGGCGAGACGCCGACGCTCAAATCGTTCGATCCCGCGTAATACACCACCGCCTTGACATCCCTCGCCTCGTGATTCACCACCGACGCCGCGTGTCTCAACACATCAACCGTCATCGATCCTCCGAATCCCCGATTCACCGCTTTCAGCGCCGACAAACCACCGTCGCGGTTCCAATCCGCGTCAAAGTCGCGTCGCTCTCTCCACTCGCGAAAAATAGACGACCCCGTAAACACCACGCACGCCGCCCCTCGAGTCTCTTCTTCGTCCAACCGACGAAACCTACGAATTTCCGGTTCGGCCCAATCCGCGACGGCGCGCGGCGCGGCGCGGCGCATCGAGTCGTCGTCGGTCGTTCGGCCCTCGTCCTGGTTGGATAAAGATGATGATGACTCCGTCCCTGTCGCCGCTGTTCTCACGACCCCACGACGCGTGACGACCGCGCGCGCAGACGACGACGCGCAACTCGCGTACGGTTTCGTCGTCGTCGCCGTCGTCGTCTCACCGAGGACGACACCGCGACGCGCGACTGCGCGCCACATAATGAGGTCCATTTCGTTTCCATTTTAACCTCACACTTCATTGCGTGACGCGACGTCGTCTTCTCATCACCGCGCGTTCGTGCGCCCCCGACGAAGCAGGCGAAGCAAACGACGACGATGGGACTCGACGACCCGACGACGACGGAACCGGCCGTCGCGGACGACGATGGGGACGCGATGAAGAAGAAGAATTTGATGCAAAATCTCTTCGGATCCGACGATGAAGAAGACGACGACGCCGACGTCGGTGGTCGCGCGAAGACGACGTTGGACGGCGAGGGTGACGATGATGATGATTTGGAGGACGCCAAGGCGATCGCGCGACGACGCGCGGCGACGAAACGGGCGAAAGCGGCGGCGGCTGGTAAATCTACTTTGAAAGGGTCGCAGCAGTCCAAGTCTAATAAGAGCAAAAGCGGCGACGTGGATTTCGACGCGATACAGAACGAGGATTACGTCGCGCCGAGAACTGCTGAAGATGATGCGTTCATCGATGACGAGGGCGTGGCCGAGGAGGATAAGTGGGCGAACATGTCGGACGACGAGGACGGGGCGGCGAGATACGCGAGCGAAGCGGAGGAGAGCGACGACGAACTCGGCAAGTTGTTCGCCCCGGGTGGAAAGGGTAAGAGACGGAGAAAAGACGAGGAGATGGCGAGGATGGAAGTGCTTGATTTCCTGTCCAAGATGGAGATTGCGGTGGAGGAGGATTTGCGGGCGTACAAGGCGGGTAAGCCGGCGGTGAAGAAGCTCAAGCTCTTGCCCGAGGTGGAGCGAAAGCTTAAAATGGTGGAGCTTCACGAAGCGTTTTTGCGACACGGGTTGCTCACCGTGCTTCGGATGTGGTTGGATTTGCTTCCGGATGGAAACTTGCCAAACTTGACGATTCGAACGAGTCTCATCAAGCTCATCGAACAGCTTCCGGTGTCGACGGATTTGCACGAACGCAAGGATGAGCTCAAACGCTCGGGCTTGGGACGTAACATCATGTTCCTTTCATCCATCGAGGAAGAGACGCCGCAAAACAGAACGGTGTGTAAAAAGCTCATCGAAAAGTGGTCTCGTCCCGTGTACGAGCTCTCTTCGCACTACGGCGACATTCACGTCGGGAGACAGACGGCGGATGACGACGACCGTCGCCGACCGAAAAAATCAAAGGCGCGCGCCGTCGACCATTCCGCCGACGTCGGCGCCGGCATCGACGCCGCCAACGACGAACCCAAGTACGGCGAACCGGGATACCGCCATCACGCCATCGTTCCCGAGCGTTCATCGACGCAATACGTCAAGCAACCAAGGCTTGAGATTGATCCGAGCGAAATCAAGGCGCGCACGCAAACCGCCGATCAGCGTCGCGTGCGTCAACTCGTCGGCAAGGTGGCCAAGAACAAAAACAAGGGTGGGCAGGCGTACACCCCGTCCGTCGAGGGTCGGGGTCTCGTCGGATACCAGGGTTAAACGACGCCGATGACGCCGTCACGTCCGTTAAACATCCAACCATTCCGCACACAGAAAAAGCGTAGGCGCGTCAAGTCGTCGTTGTTGTAGAAAGTCTCAAACCACGCGTTCTCACATCCACGCGCGCGCGTCAACGCCCGATCGATGTCACCGACGCTCGCGAGTCTCATCGCGGCGACGGATGGAATCCACGCGCGCGATCCCTCGACGCTCGAACGCGTCGACGCGTCGACGGCGTCGAAACGACCACTGGTCGTGGCGGCTTTCGAGTCGAGTTTCTTTGAGACGCACGCGGCGTACGGCGTTGAACGACGACGAAGAGGACGAGGAATAGAGAACGGCGAAAACGGCGAAAACGGCGATGTGTGCGCGGACGCCGACAACGCGGAGGTCGTGCACGTGTTTAGGCTCAAGGATGAAGTGAGAGAGAGACTGACGCGCGCGCTGACGCCGCTGGCGTTGCGCAAGTTTAGACGCGGACGAGAAGACGAGGCGCGGTCGCTCGGCGGGGCGGTTCCCGGACCCGGATCGGACGTTTCGGTGGTTCGGTCGAATCGGGGTGGGTACCAGAGTTACGCGGATTTGTTGGATTCGGATTCAGAGGATGAGGTATCGGAAGGAGCGACCGGAGACGCGGTCGCGGTCGTCCTGAATCGTCCGCCATCCTGGACCGTCGTCAACGCCATCGCGCTCGAGGCGTACGCGCGCGTGAAACGCGGTTCACAACGCGATGATGTCACCGCGCGGGACGTCTACGGTTGGCTCAACGTGAACGCGCCGGGGGATTACAATAAATTACACGCGCACGATTCGGCGGATAGATGGAGCGGCGTGCTCTACCTCGCCACGCCGAGCGCGACGACGATCGACGACGACCGAGACGACCAAGACGACCGAGACGCAGGCGCGCTCGGTATTCGTGGAAACACCACCGCACCACCACCAAATCACGCCGACGCCGATACCGGAACGAATTCAACGGCGGAAACGAATTCGACAGCCGAACGCGCGACAGCCGCCGAGTCGACGACGCCGTACTTCGTCCACGCGCCGACACCGGGAGACCTCGTCGTCTTCACCGGCGCCGCGCTTCACGCCGTGGCGCCGTTTCGCGCGACGACGACCAATCCGACGCATACCGATCCATCCGTCGAAGACGGTCCATCGGACGACGTCTTGCGCGTATCCGTCGCGTTCAACGTCGATTGTTGATGTATTACTGACCATCCATATATAGCCTTAATCCATGTATTATATGTACCGGGAGCCAAAAAGCGCGCCGCCAGCCGCCACCGCTCCACACCGCGACGAACGATAACGATGCCCACGGCCACCCGTCGCGCGCGACGCGTCGTCGTCCCGGTGAGCGACGACCACGACGGCGTTACCGCGCAGCGGAATGCCTCCGACGTCGACGCGTCGTCGTACGTCCCGCCGCAAGAGCGGTTCATAAGCGGCGTGGACCATCGAGGCATCACCAAGACGACCAGTCACGGAAAACGTAAACGCGGCGCCGACGACGACGACGACGGCGACGCGACGATGACGATGGAGGACGATTACGGTGAAGCGTTTCGTAACTTTAAAGCGGCGAAAGCGACGTACGACTCGAACGCGGGTCGGAAATCCGGTCGTCCGTGGAAGATGCGCGCCTCGCGCGCGTCCTCGCTCGGCGCCGTCGGCTCGAATAAAACCTGGGAGGCTCGAATGGAGGAAAAAGCGCGAAAGAAGCGCTTCCAAGAGGCGGTGAAGACGGCCAAGGCGGAGCGCGGGGCGAAAATTCGCGCCGAGCGGGAGAGACGAGAGAAGGTGAAGGAACTCAAGGAGGAGAATAGGCTTCGCACCGGCGTGGGTATTAGATCCGCTCAAATGATAACCAACCCGTCGACGATCGCGAAAAAGAGCGCGAAAGAGCGCGCCAAGCTGAAAAAGCTTCGCATGTTGTAGCGCCCTCCCGCTCGGCGGCTCCGGGCTTAGCATTTCAACCGTTTGTATCATATTAAGATGAGACTCTGAAAAACCAACCACGATGGCGCCAGTTTCAGACGCACGCGAACGAACGAACGAACGTTCGACGACGACGACGGACGATGGCGCACACGGTTTACCACGGAATCGGTACGCGCGCTTTTAACGTCGACGCGTTTTCGCTCGCGATTCCTCGCGATTCCGCGCGCGCTTAAAGGAAAGGAACGGATCCAACTCGAGGGGACCCACCAAACCTAGAAGAACGATCGAAAATTACGAATCGACGACGCGTCGCTCGGAACGACGTCCACGGGACGCGCGATGCGGGTTCACGCGATGAAACCCGCGGGTTGTTTCCGTTTACGCGCGCGAGACGGGCGAAACGCGCGTCGGAAGGAGTGGGAATCGTTTAAAGAGTGATTGACTGACTGATCCGTTTCGACTTCGCAGCGCAACGCGTGTACGTGAATAAGGAAATTGTCATGGGGTTATCCCTCGGTCTCGTCGCGGGTGCGGTGTGGAAGTGGAACCACTGGCAACACAGGTCGGCGACGCAGGAGTATTACGCGCAGTTGACGAAGAAGAAGTAGAGGAGGTTGAGCGAAGACGCGGGCGGGAGGAGCGCGGAAAGCCTTCGTCGCGGTTGAAGAGAGGAAGGAAACTCCAAACGCGTTTCGTAAAGAAAGATTTGTAATGTACTACACACAGCTATAGCGATCATCGTAAGTCGTCGTCGTTTTAAGACTTTTACTAGGCGTCGTAGAGACGACGGATATCGTCGACGCCGTTGAGCGCTACGTGGCAGGAAACCGGACAGTCGCCGTATCGCTCGACGTGCGAGTGGAGACAGACGTAACAAAACACGTAGCCCGAACACGTCAACAGCGCTGGATTTCTGATTGCTTTTCTACACAACGGACAGAGGCTCGAGTCCGTGGGCACGGCAACGCCGTTCGGATGGGGCGGGGGTCTAGGCGGAGGCGGAGGCACGGGAAGCGCCGAGGCGCCGACGACGCGCTCCTCGGCTGCGCCGTACCACCACTCGGTGAGCTTGAACCCGATCACGGCGGCGATGAGTGCGGATTGTGCGTAATCCATGACGAAATTTTTCGTCCGAAGCGCGCCGACGGCGATGGCTCGCGACGCGGGATTGCTCGCGGAGCGCGCGCGCGCCAACTGTCGATCGCGAACCGCCTCGAGTTCTCTCGCGTTCGCCTCGAGCTCAGACGGAAGCGCCCGGGCGACGTAACAATCGACGAGTAAAAGCGTTGGGTCGTTTATGTTCCACCGTCCCAACAGATACCCGGTCCACGCGATGAAGGTGGCAGCCTCGGCCAGGGCGTTCGCCGTCGGATACGCGGCGACAAAGGCTCGCTTCGCCGCCCCTTTCAATCCTCGTTCCCGATTCCTCGCCTCCACGATCGACGTCAGCTCCTCCTCGTTCCGTTCAATCGCACCGATGTCGTCCCCATCGGCGTCCCACACCCGCCTCCGTCGTCGCGCACCGCCGCGTCTCGCGTAATACTCGGGCGCCAACGTCTCGTGCGCCCGCGCGCACTTGGCGCTCGCGTACGGCAAAAACGCCAACAACCCCGCGCTCAACACCCTCTGCGTCCAATCGATCCGATACCTCCCATCACTCCTCAACCTACCGCGCGTCAGCGTCCTCGGCACGCGCTGTAATCCGTACACGCTTTCGGATATCGACCCGTCGCCCGACGAAAAGCTCTTCAACTCGGCGGCAAACGTCAACAGCGCGAAGACCTCCTCCCCTCGATCCAGCGCGTAGTGCGCCACCCCGGGCGCCCCCGCGTTGGCGAGCGTCCCGAGCGCGTACGCCGCGGCGTGTTTGAGACTCGGGGCGAGTCTATCCGCGGCGATGAGTTCAAAGAACGTCGGTCGGGTGACGGACGAGAGCGCGTTGGTTCGTCCTCCGGTTTGACGACGACGACGCTCGGCGATCGCGGCGTTCACCGCCGAGGCGTCTTCGTCCGACGACGGCGACGTCGTCGACGACGACGAGGCGTCCTCGGACGCCGACGCTCGCGCGGACGCGCGGACGCGGTGCGCCAGGAGCGAAAGCATGCCGACGAGTGAGGATGACGCTGACGGTTTGATTTTAATTTGGATTTTTTCATTCCGAATCCGTCGACGAACGCCGACGACGACGAGCGAGGCGCACCGTTCGCATCGACGCATCGCGCGCAGATCGCGGGGCGCGAGGTTTTAGCGTACTGGTACATGTTACAAGAAGACGCGCGAGAGGACCGACGGACATGGACGGACGTGGACGAAACCAAACCAAACGAACGCGAAAGCTTTCCATATGAACGCCGCCCTCCGTCCTTCGTCTTCGCGGGTCGCGTATAAATACTGCGCGGACGACGCGACGATCGCGCGCTCACTCCCCGTTCGCGTTCGCGTTCGTCCCGGCGCGTTTGCGCGATCCTTTCCCCTTGAGCGCCAAGCCGAGCTGCGGGCGTCGCGAAAACGAGGGTCGTTCGCGGTCAGTCGGTCGATCACAGATTCACGAAAACCCCGCCCCGCGCGATCGCGGCGACGCGCGAGACGGCGCGCGCGCGACGGTTTCGAGCGCGAAAAAAATCCCCGCGTTCGCTCGAGCGTTCTCGCACCTCGCCCTCGATCGCGCTCACGTCCTGGTCGATCTCGCCGCTGCGCAACTGGAGCACGAAGGTTTCACCCTTTGGCCCGCGGGCGCGACTGAGCGGCGCCGCGGACCCGTCGTCGTTCCATCGCGCGACGTTTCGGCGGAGGAAACCGGGGTAGATGAGCGCGTCGTATTCTTGGGCGCTTATGGCGGACATGGCGTCCGGGCCGGCGGCGCGCGTCGGCGTTTGGGGAACTGGGCGAATGAAGAGTTTGTTTCAAAGCTTTGGCTACGCGCGGCGGAAATCAAAAGCGAAGTGTCGCGCGCAATTCAGGGGAGAGAATCACCGGTGTGCGCGTACGTCCTCCTTCGTCGTTACCCGTCGTCCCCGGTGGCCTTGACGAAGCGAAGGATGTCGCGATCGAACCCGTCGTCGGACGCGCCGCCGACTCGAAGCGTCTCGCTCGACTCGAAGCCGCCCTCTGGACCGAGTAAATGCGCCGCGAAATCCCGCGGGCGAAGCTTGATGTCGCGATACCGCTCAACGCACTCGGGTGGGAGGAGTTTTTGCCCGAAGACGCGCTTGCGTAGACTGGATTTGTAGGATTTCCACGGTTGCGGTTCGACGACGAGACATCCGCCGGGCGTCAACGCGTCGCGACACTTTTGGAAAACCTTCTTCAACCCGTCATCGCCCCAATTGAGATGAATCCACTTGGTGACGCTCAGTAATAAGATGGCGTCGTACTTTTCAACGCCGAAAGTGAAGTCGACGGCGTTGGCGTGTCGAAATTCAACCCCGCCGAGCGTTTCTCCCGCGTCAGCCAAACTACCGCCCTCCTCGTCCTCTTCACCCTTTTCAATCGCTTCTCGCGCCTCTCTCGCCGCGTGTCGCCGCAACGCCTCCAATTTCCCCCTCCCACGCTCCACTAAATCCGCATCGATATCCACGCACAGCATGGACCGCGGTGAAAACGCCCTCGCTAGACTCAACGAAAACAACCCGTCGTTGCACCCGACGTCGCACACGCGCTTCCCTCTAAACCACTCCTCCCGCATCGCCGCCAATCGGTGATCCTCCATCGACGCCCCGACGCGGTATCCGTAATATCTATCGTAGTTTCCGTACCGGTACGTTTTATCGGTGTTTCTTCGTTCGGTGCGTCCGTGTCCTCGTCGGCGTTTTGAGTGTGAATGCGGCGGCGGTTCTTTCAACGGTTTTTGACGCTTTTTCGTCAACGTTGGATTTGTCGACGTCGTCGGCGTCGAGCGTCGGCGTTCATGATCGCCGTCGTCGCCGTCGTCCGATGAGCTCGGACGCTCCATCTTCGGCGGCGGTATCGGCGGCGGTGTGTAACGTCGGAAGGAGCGCGCGACTTCTATTTTTGGTCACTACCGGTACAGTTGGTTGGAGCGACAAACGCAAACGCATGCGTGCATCGAGCCGAGATGCGAAGGAGACGACGGATGAAAGCGAGCAAACAAACAATGTGGCGGTTTTATGTACAGCGCAAATCTAGTGCCGATACTCGTACAACGAATGCGTGAAGCAGACAATTAATCAATCCAATCAACAACCGATGAGATCTTTACGCGTGATGACGCCTTGAACGGCGTAATCGCCGTCGACAACGACGAGATGTCGAAGGGCTTGGGAGAGGAAGACGTCGTGCGCTCGACGCGCGGGAAAGTCTAAATGGACAGAGAGCGGTGCCGAGTGCATGTACGTCGCGATGTCAATGACGTCTGCGGCGGACGACGACAAAGGCGACGGAGACAATACATCGTCGACGGCGGAGCGTCGATGGTTGGTCGGAGTCGTTTGCGCGTCGGATTGACGCATCATGACGCGATCGACTTCGATGGCGTCAACGGTTTCGTCCAACAGTCGTTGCGCTACGCCCGGCGTCACCATTGCCCCGCGCGACGCAGGCGCCAACGACGTCGATATCGCGTCTTCCGTCGCCGCCCGGCGAATGTGCGACACGCGCATGTCAAGATCGAGTCGAGCTTGCGTGCGCGCGTCGGCACCTGGAGCTGCGTCCCCTCGCGGCGCGGCTAAGAGAACTTCAAGCTGCGAGCGGAGAATCAACCCAGAGAGTTTACCGCGGTTGTCCACTACGGGGAAACCGTTGTGCGTCGTGTGCTCGAGAAGCGACGTCACCACGTCGCGAGACGCAATCTCTGGAAGGTACGCCGGTGGAACCGCCATAACGTCCGCCGCTGTTTTCTCCGCGAGCGTCTTGGACGGCTCTTTTGGGAGGTACGCCACGGTGGCGCTTCGCTGAAGCTCAGAGTGATAAATGCCGTGCGCGAGGTAATTCCCGACGGCGTTGCTCACGACGACGGCGACGATGATGGCGAAAACGAAAGCCTGGCCGTTTGTACTCTCAACCATGATGACGACGAGGGAAACGGAAGATCGAAAAACTCCTCCGAGCGCGGAAGTCGCGCCGATGAGCGAGTACAATCCGGGTTGAATGTCCCACGCTTCCGGCAGCGCGTTTTTTAACACGAGCCCGGCGCACCCGCCCGTGCACGCGCCGAGGAAGAGAGAGGGCATGAATAGGCCGCCGGGAACGGCAATGCCGAACGCGAGCGCCATCATCAACAGGTAACACCCCGCCGCGATCGCCAGTCCCTGCGGGGTGAACCCGTACGCCTCGCCCCAGACGTGTTCCGCCATACCAAACATCCAACCGATCGACTTTCCCGGATAAATGAAAAACACCGTCGCAATGTCGTTGATCTCCCCTTCCGCACAGTTGAACCGCACGCCGAAATCATCCTTTGCCCACGCGTCCGGCGGGGTCATGCACTGACCGGCGTACGCGGATGCGGCGAAACGAATGCCAACCGTCGCCAAGACGACAAAGGCGCACTCAATCATTCGAGCGAGCTTGTTGGACGCCGACGGACGAAATCGAGACGTGAACGCCTGGATTTGGTTGAACATTGCCCCGGTAAGCCCGGCGATGGCGGCGACGATGACGAAAAAGGGCAACTGGTGAAAGTAATCCCGAGGCGTCGTCGCGCGCAACGTGTCGCCAGTGATGAAAACCATCCCCGGGTTTCCTCGTAAATCGAGCAACGCGAGAACAAAGGACGCCATGGCGGCGCACATGAGACATCGCCACATCGTTCGTTGACTCCAAAAGGTGCTCGCCTCTTCAAAGGAGAATAAAACGCCCCCGATGGGGGCGCCGAAAGCCGCGGCTAAGCCCGCGGCGGCGCCCGCGGAGATAAAGTCGCGTTGCGTCGATTGCGAAGCCAAGTCGAGCAAGACGTCGTCGTCCAATTTGGGAGCCGCTCCGAACAAAATACGCGCGATCAATCCCGCTCGTCCGGCACCGGCGTCGCGATGACGACGTCTTCTTCTTCTACGACGACCGTTACGATGACGATGACGACGCGCGCCCGCTCCGCGTCGCCCATCCCGAAGAATCATCGGACTCGCCAAACCCTCAACGTCCGAATCAGTCTCCTCTTCGGACGAAGACGAAGACGAAGACGTTTCGTCCTCGTCTTCATCGTCATCCGACGCCGATTCACCCCCGCGTCCTCTTTCGTTCCCGCCGTTCCCGACTAAATCCGAACACAACTTTTTCCTCGGCCAATACAACGTGCACACGCTCGCAATCCCCGCCCCGATGTGCACCATCGGCCCTTCCGGCCCGATGGCCAACGCACTCCCTACCCCGCACGCCGTGCCCGCGATTTTCGCGCTCAGCGTCCGTCCGCTCAACAACCCGGGTATATTCGCCCCGTTCAACGTCGCCATCACCTGCGTCACCCCTCCACCGCTCGCCAACGGCGCGTAATACACCGCAAACCACCCTGCGACACAACCGAGCACCGTCGCCGTCGCCGCGAACAACGCCGTCGTCGTTCCCGGGGCTTCCGAGTAGTACGCGTTCATCAACGCCGCTTGCATTGAAATCACCGCTCCGGTGCTTCCCTCGATCGCCCACGCCGTGACGCCCGTCAACGCGCCGACGAAGAGCGTCAGCGCGTACCGCGTCGTGGTCGACGACGACGACGATCCCGACGCCCCGGACGCGGACGCGCGGCGTCGCGCGGCGTCGGCGTCGGTCTGTTGATTCAGACTCGCATCGAAATTCGGTGCCGAGTCATTGCGTCTTCGTTGAACGACGTTTGCCGCGTCGACGTAATCGATCGATTCGTAATAGTGCGCGGGCGTGCGTCGACGTCGACGGATCGTCGGCGGCGTCGCCAGTGCCGGCGGCGTCGGCGGCATGACGACGACGTGTGACGCGGGAATCAGAATCAGAGTTGACGCAACTGTTTTCAGTCTGTCATTCAGTCGCGCGCGTTTCGGCGACTATTCGATCGATGGTGATCGACGCGGAGGGGAGCGGTAGCACCGGAGGTGTATATATATATTAAATATCATCGTCGTCTCTTTGTCGTTGCAGACGGGCGATGCGAGCCTCGGCGTCGGCGAGACGACGCGACATTTCGCCGCGTTCGACGACGAGTTCTCTAATGATGGCCACCAGCTCGCGCGTCGACGAAGCGTCGTCTGGGAATTCCGGAATGGGTTCGTATCCCTCGTCTGCGTGAGCGTCGTCACCATCGTCGTCATCGACGTGAATTCGCGGCGGGGGCGGTCTCGGCGACGGTCTCGGCGACGCCGGCGGCGAATGCGTCACGCGCGGTTTTCTGCCAGGCGCCGAAACCGAAGCGTTCTCGCCCGACGAGGCGCTTCTCGCCATGAGCGCGCGTTTTTCCTCCAACACGGCGCGCTCTTCCTCGATCGCCGCCGCGATTCGCGCGTCCTCCTCTCGATCCTCCCGTTCGCGTCGCTCCTTTTCGCGTCGCGCGCGCTCGCGACGCTCCGCCACTTGCGCGTCCAACGCGGCGACGTACGCGTCTCTTCGTCTTCTTCGCTCCTCGTTCTCCGCCTTGGCTTCACGCGTCGAGGCGAGTCGCTGAGACGTCGTCCAATCGTCGTCGACGACATTCATCGCGCGCTCACCGAGCGCGGAAACGCCTCCTCTTCCGGCGCGGTAGTCATCGACGTCATCGTACCGTCTCGAACCGACGCCGGCGTTTTTCAATTTGGCGTCCCTCGCCCGAATTTGTTCATCCAAAGCCTCGCGGTACGCCCGCGCCGTCTCTCGCTTGATCCGTCGTCGCGCCGCGATCTCCATCGCGTGTTCAACGTCCGCGCAATCCCCTCCTCGAACCGCACCTCCCGTCGTCGTCGTCGATACGTATTCGCGTTCGTCCTTCGCGACGCCAAAGCCGCGCGAACCGACGTCGGTTCGCAACGCCCCAGCGTCGTCCGCCGACGTCGCCGACGCGATCCCGGCTGGACGGTCCAGCGGCGAAGGTGTCATCGAACGCACGCCGAATCGTCGTCTCCACCGTCCGCGCGCGTCCGCGTCGGCGTCGACGGCACCGGCGTCGCACGTTTGCATCTTTTTTTTGAAATTTTAATTTTTCAATTCGAATGCGAGGGAGCCTCCTCCGCGACGCGTATCGTCCTCGCGCGTCGAAGAAATCCGTCGCGTCACCACGCGGTGGTTCTCGTTTCCCCCGTCCGCGTCCGCGCGCGCGTCGCTCGAACCTCGCGGTCGGGTCGAACCTGAGTGTAAATTAAATGTTAACTAACGACCGCGCCAGTGAGTGACGCGAACGCCATCGAATGCCGCCGCCACCACTCGCGGCGTGGCGCCTCGCGGACGACCCGAGAGACTCGGGACGTGTCGCGGCGATCGCGCGATCGACCGCGATCGAACTGAGCGAGGATAATCGCGTGGTGCGGTCGAGAGACGTCGCGATCGTCGTCGATGATGATGACGATGACGATGATGATGTCGAGAATGTCGATGCGCCGACGACGCCGGACGCGGTGACGACGATCCGACGGGCGTTCAACGACCGGGTAGATTCGACGACGACCACGACGACGACCACGACCGCGCCGTCGGCGACGCACGTGGGATTACACGGGGGATCACCGGTGGCGAAGATAACGACGGACGCGTCCGGAAAGCGGGTGTTCGCGTTGCAACGCGACGGCGCCGTAGCCGCGTGGCGACGCGAGATGGCGACGGAGGAGAACGATCTCGGGGTTTCGACGACGACGTGGGTCGAAGCGGCGACGCCGCCCTACGCCGGGGCGCCGCCGTTGGTGTTGCGCGGATTCGATGGGAAGACTGGCGGCGACGCGTTCGCGTGCGTCGTCTGCGAATCGAGGACGAACGGACGCGACGACGAAAACGCAGCGTCGCTTCGCATCGCGACGCTGAGCGAGGACGGGGATCGCGGGACGCGGTTGACGATACGCGCGATCGGGGGTCGGGACGGGGATCGCGTGACGGCGAGCGCGAGGTACGACGACGCGATTGGATTGGAGAGTCGCGGCGGCGTCGATTTTTGGGTGACTACGAAATCGGGCGTCGCGTACAGATGGAACGCGGCGTCGGGACGGGCGACGGCGCGCGTGGACGTCCGGGCGGCGGCGGCGGCGACGACGGCGAGCGGTGTGGATTTCGCGACGTGCGTGTCGCATCCGGATGGGGAATTGGTTTGCGTGGATAGGGATTCCGGTCGGGCGTTCGCGGTTTCGCCGGCGTTGCGAAAGCCGAGCGACGACGACGAGGACGACAAAGACGCGCGCTCGGTGATTCGCGAGATTGGGCGATGGATGACCGACGAACGGGAGACGACGACGACGACGGCGGCGGCGATGCAAAGCGTCAGACTGTCGAGCGTGGGTGTTCACGGGGCGTTCGCGTGGACGGCGACGCGCGATGAGACTACGGAGACGTGGACGATTCGAGCGCGACACGCGCGTTCGGGTATCGTCGCGGCTGAGACGGTTCTCCCGCCGCTCGTACCGTCGCAGACGTCGGCGATGCTCCACGCCGAAGAGGCTGGGTTTGAGCTCATCAACGGTGGGGTCTCTGGAATGTACGCGTGCGCGCACGCTCCAGGGATGTGTCCGGCGTCGTACAGATTGGCGCTTTGCGTTCCGTCGGCGCTCGCGCGCGTCGCGGAGAAAGTAATCGACGCAACGACGACGACGACGTCATCGGGTGACCAGCTCGTCGCGATGGATGCGCTTCTTCGAGACGTGCGCTCGTACGGCGCTTCGACGGAACACCTTTATCGCGCGCTCGTCGTCGCGAGGAAAGAGGCTGAGACGGCGCCAGACGCGTTCAAGACGAAGCGAAGCGTCGCGCATCCATCAATCGCGGCCGACGCGCGCGTCGCCGCATCCATCGTTCCCGCGCTTCTTCTCAAGGCTCGTCTCTCCGGGCGTTTCGACGACGTCGCCACGGCGCGCTGGAATCAAGCCGTCGAGGACGCGATCGGTGAGTTGACGCGCGGAGCGTCCGCGTCGCTCGACGCCGATTTCGCCAGAGACATTTTACGCAAAGACTGGGACGCGATGCGAAAGACGACGACGTCAACGGACGATACCGACGCGTCGAAGAACGAAGACGAAGAGCACTTCCTCTCGCTCGTCCGTGAAATGGAGGCGGAGCGCGGGGAAGAGCTTCCAGAGTACGCGTGGGTCGGCGTTCGCGCGTTGCGCCGAATGCGCGGCTGCAAAGCGCTTCAATCCTTCGAAGACGCCGTTTGGCGATCGACTCCGCTCAGTAGTACGACGAACGGCGACGACGACGACGACGACGGCATCGTGCGCGCGCTCGTGGATCTCATCGATACCGAAGAGCTATCGACCGCGTCGTTGGCGCGGACGACGTTTGCGCCCTTCGACGCGACGATGCATTTACTCTATCGCATCGCTCCGACGCGCGCGCTCGCGTTTATCGACGCCAAGGCAAAGGCATCGAAAGTCTCGCGCCGAGCTTTGGCGCGTCGGGCGATGTTCGCCATGCAATCTCCTCGCGAACACCTCGCGCGGTTCGGAGACGGCGCCGCGTCGAACGCGCTCGTACGCGCCGTCGCGCGAACGCTCTGCGCCGCGGATTTAACGCGAGCGGGCGTGTACGTAGCGCTCACGTTTGGAGGCATTTACTCCGTCGAGGGCGTCACCATCGAACCGCGCCGTGACAAAACGACGCTCGCGGGTTGGAGTTTGGCGCGGGACGTCCTCGAGCGCGAGCTCGAGCGCGGAGATTCTTCCGTGACGATGGACGCGCGCAGAAAAATAGCCGCCGAAGCCTTCGCGCTCGTAGCCGCGTCTTTCCGCACGCTCGTCGAGGATTGGAACGACATGCCGATGAAACAACACGCCGAGGACGTCGACGCAGACATCGCCGCCGAGTGCGCGCTCTTCGTCGCCGATATCATCCACGCGCTCTTTGAAGACACAGAAGCCGACGCCGAGGACGTCGTCGATCCGAGCGGCGAGTCGACGGACGCCAAAGCGTCCGCGCGCGCCCGAAAAGCCGTGCGAGACGCCGCGGAAAAGCACGCCGCAACCATGTCCGCCGTCAGCGCCGCCGTCGCGAGAGGCGAAGACGCGCCCGAACACGTCGATTCTCTCGAACGGCTCGTCGTCGCCGTCACCGACGCCCTTCGATTCGAGCGATCGGAATAGCGAGACAGACGCCGTCGAGCCCGAGCCGACGCGTTCGTTAAAATTAAAAGCGGGCACTCATAACGGTGCGCCGAGTAGAACACACTAGACCACACTAGCCGATGTGTACGACACCGCGCGGTGACGACGAACGATGCGCGCTTTTCCGATCCCCGAAATACCCGTCCGCGCGCGATGAAATCGGCGTTCAACGCGGAACCGACGGATGTCATCCGGGCGTCGTCGGATGACAAACTTGGCACCCTCGAGCCACACTTTCGACCCACAGTTCGCGCCGCGAGACAGACAGACGCCGGGAGACAGATGCCGCGGCGGGGAAAACGAACGATGGAAAACGCTCCGATCGTTCTCGACCGACCCGTCGAGGCTTGGAACGTCGACGGGAGCGCGTCGGCGGTACCCGAGGGCGGGTCGTTCATTCAAGACGCGATGCGCGCGACCGGAAGACGCGTCGGGCGGTGTTCGTTCCGAGAGTGCGATCGTCCCGCCGTCGTCGGCGGGCACGTGTGGATCTCGCGACGGGAAGGCGCGGAATTCGGTCGCCCGTTCATCGCGCCCATTTGTCGGCAGTGTAACTCGACGCGCAACGCGCGCAGGATGCAAGGCGCTGGCGCGCGTCTGCGGGCGAGCGTCGCGGTGACGCCGGTTGCGGTGACGCCGGGGATGCGCGAGGCGGAACGGCGGGTGGTCGAGCGCGCGGGGACGTCTGAATCGGAATCCGAGACCGGGGAATCGGAGCCCGAGTCCGAGACCGGGGAATCGGAGTCCGAGGCCGGGGAATGGGAGTCCGAGGCCGAATCCGACTCGCGCGCGTCGTACGAATCGTATTAGCGCGAGTCGCATTCGCGCGAGTCGTATTCGCGCGACTCGCGCGAGTGACTCGCGACGTTTTTAATTATGAGCACTGTAGTTGGTCGATCGAGCCAGAGCGGCGCGCGCGAATACGACCGATGCGAACGATGCGAACGATGCGAACGCGGACGAAGCGCTCTGTTCCCGCGCGCATCCTCAAACCATGACGCACTACGAAACCCTCGGCGTCGACTCCGACGCCGACGCGTCCTCCATCCGAGACGCGTATAAACGCCTCGCCCTCGCCCGTCACCCAGACCGCGCGCGATCCGGCGACGCGCGCGCGTTTCTCGAGCTCAAACGCGCGTACGATTGCCTCGCAGACGCCGCGACTCGAAAGCGTTACGACGCCGCGTTGTCGTCGAGAAACGCGCGTCCGCTCGCGGATGAGATCGACGTCGAAGAGATGGAGGTCGTCACCGTGCTCTGGGGCGGGGGAACCGGCGCCGCGGGCGCGCGCGGGGGCGCGTCGGAAGGCGTGGACGTGTACAGTCGGGAGTGTCGGTGCGGCGACGCGTACGAAATACCCGTCGCGGAATTACAAACGCTTCGAAAAACCCACGATGAGTGCGTGTTAGAGTGCGCGGGGTGTAGTTTGAGAATAGGAGTGCGTCTCGCGCCGGTGGGTGCGGACGTCAATCACGCGTCGGCGTCGGTGTTATCCGTTTAACCGTCGTCGTCGTCGTCGCGAAGTCGATTTCGGATGATAAAGCGCGCGAAGACGCGCGCTCGTTGAATAATTCGCACCGGTACCGTCACAGGAGCTCGCCGTCTACCGTTTCGCTTGTACTACACGCTTGTAAAACTATCACACCGCCCATCTAGCCGTCGTCTCTGTCTCTGTCTCTCACCGCCGCCTCGTACTCCTCCAATAACTCTTCGTACACTTTAAAGACGCAAAATTTACATTGCGGGTCGCTGCGACAACAATCCGTCTCCAACGGTTCCCGCGGACGCACGAGCGCCGCCGCCGCCGCCGCCCCGTTCGGTTTCGCGCACCGACAAAACCGTCGCGCGCACGTCGGACAAATCTCTGGAACGGGTAACCGGTCGTCGACGATGCCTTTGGCGGCTTTTTTACGCCGAATGCTTTCGACCACCACCGGGTTGGTGTAGTCTCGCTTCGGTTTCGGTTTCGGTTTCGGCGCGTCCGCGTTCGCGTTCGCGGCGCCGCCGCCGCTCGATCGTCGGGTCGCGCGGGACGCGGTGCCGAGCGCGACCGCGCGCGTCGTCGACGTCGACGTCGACGTCGACGCGTGGATGCCGCTGAGACTTCGACGTAAAAGCATTCGTAATCCTTTCGACGATGACGACGACGACATCTTTACCCGTCGCTCTCCGTCCGAGGGCGCCGTTCGTCCGTCGGCGCGTCGGGGAAGGATGTTCCCGCGCGACGGCGACGAGGCGGGACGAACGAACGAACG
>Ga0181573_10001717_pt1 | contig 21137 bp, 16 predicted proteins | sample 101ome_25_FD_148643 | JGI IMG/M metagenome (GOLD analysis project Ga0181573, IMG submission 148643) | Coastal salt marsh microbial communities from the Groves Creek Marsh, Skidaway Island, Georgia - 101409BT metaG (spades assembly) | ecosystem: Environmental > Aquatic > Marine > Intertidal zone... | reverse complement strand
ATCCTCAGTGGCCTGTGATCGGAGCTCTTTGGCCAAAGTGATAATGTCGGGTAACTCCGTGGTGCCCTCTACCTGAGAATGGCTCGCCAGAATTTGCTCGAGTAGCGTTGAACCCGCTCTTGGCATACCCACGATGAAAATGGGTCCTACGTCACTACAACCCAACCCCTTGCGTGCCTCAAAAAAACGCTGGGTAAAACGCGATTTCATTCTTTCAACGCGAGCTGCGTTCTGGGAGCGTTGGTAATTGATCGTGGACTTGTGAAGGGAATTACCCTTTTCATAATGATAAAAAGAGAGGTCGTGCTCTCGGTTATCTTCCGCGGCTTTGCCCAGGGCGAAATGAAACTGAACCTGACTGCTGAGATCGATATCCGATCGCTGTATCTGGGCATTCATTTGCTCGATGTCTAGCGCAGAGAAACGAAAGGTTTTGAGGTTAGCCAAACTCCAGTAGGCCTCACCAAAACTGCCATCGCGCTCAATAGCACGCCGATAAGCAGCCTCACACTGGTCCCTTTTCCCTTCGGTCTTGAGGACATGGGCAAAACTCAGCCATACCTTGGCGTTGTCCGGATACTCCTCCAGCAAGGCTTGATAGAGCTGGCTGGATCGGTCGTATTCTCCGATCCGGCTGCAGATCACCGCTGCCAGATTCCGGTATCCGGGTCGTCTCGGATCCTCTTCCAACAGTCTCTCTACCTCTACCAGCGCCTCATTCGACTTATTGGTGCGATGAAGCAACACAGCGAGGTTATAACGCGCTCCCGAAAAACCCGGAGCCAGCTCCAAACAGTACTCCAGCAGAGATTGTGCCTCCTCGTTGCGTCCAACCCGCACGGCAACTTCTGCCAACATACGAACAGCGGTCACATCGGTGGGCGCCTGCTTCAAATGAGATTTCAGCACCCGCTCAGCGATCGACAGATTGTTGTCAATCATCGCCTTGGCCGCTTTTTGCAGTTCAGCGTTTTGGGTGGAGCATCGCAGATGCTTCAAATAAGCAAACTCACTCCTGTCCTGCTCTCCGATAGCCGCGAGATGGTCGGCGAGCATGCGCCAGGCCTCTGGGTGTTCCGGCTCCAACGCAACGACGGTTTCCAGTGCCTGGATCGCTGCTTCTCCGCGCTTTAGCACACTGAGGACTTTGGCCTGTTCAAAGTGCACCGCCGGCCATTGCCCGTGTTGTGTAGCCAAAGGCGCCAACAACTCGAGGGATGCCTCGGGCCCGTTTATCCGATTGATTGCACTCGCCTTTAGCAATAAGGCGGGGGGGTAATCAGGTACCACCGCGAGCACTTCATCTAACTGGATAATGGCACGACCGGGGTCTTCAGCGAGCAAGTGCCGCGCGTGGCCCATTGCCTTTTCCAGGTTTCCCGTGTTTTCGCTTACTTCATTCAACCTAAAAGGCCCCTGGTGGACTCGATGATGCGCGATATGCCGCAGCAACCCGCAAGTTTTGGCAATCACCGCTGCGGCGAATTGTGTCACAAACACAGATGTTTGATGATACTGGGATCTCCAAGGCAAAAGTATTTATCAACCGTGACCGGCATCAGGCAGTATCCCGGTTCGTCCGCCAAATCCCAGTCAGGCACTCGGCACTGGCCGGCCACGCGACGGAGCGCGTATTTATGATAATCAATGAACCCGAGAGAATGACTCCTATCATTCATGAGACCGACGTCTTGGTGGTCGGCTCGGGTCCCGGAGGTCTGGCCGCAGCACTTGGCGCTGCGCGCGCCGGCGTATCGGTAACGCTTCTGGAACGCTTCGGGTGCTTCGGTGGCAACATCACCGCGGTTGGCGTAGAGGGTTTCGCCTGGTATCGCCACGAGCAAACGGTCGATACGGAGGGAGTCGGGATCGAGTTTGAGCAGCGCGCCCGCGCCATGGGCGCCGCAGTGAAGGAACCTCAATCTGACAGTCATGCCATCGACGGCGAGGCTTTCAAATGGGTCGCCGATACGCTGGTACAAGAAGCAGGCATCACGCCCATGCTGCATCGTCTGTTTGTCGCGCCGGTCATGGAGGGCGACACCATCAGGGGCGTGATCGTAGAGAGCAAGGCTGGCCGCGAAGCGATTCTCGCCAAGCGTGTAGTTGACGCCACGGGCGATGCAGACGTCGCCCACCGTGCAGGCGCCATCACTTTCAAACAAGCTAGAGAGGACATGATCGGCGCCTCAGTCATGTTCTCAATGTCCGGCGTGAACAAAACGCGCTTTATTGAGCACGTCAAAGCCGACCCACAAACCTATCGGGATTGGGCCTACGGCCAGTGGACGGTGGAAACCACCGGCAAAGAGGATGAAATGTTTTCGCCCTTTTTGCGTAAACCCTTCGAAAAAGCTCGCGAGGCAGGGTTAATCCCGGACCATCTCGACACCATTGCCGGTACTTGGGGTGCGTTATATGACACCGGAGACCTCACCTATCTGAACCTGGTTCACCTACTCGGTTATGACGGCACTGATCCCGACGATCTCACTCGCGGCGAGATGGAGGGACGCAAGCAGGCCATGATGGCGATCGAGGCGCTCAAGCGCTACACCCCCGGTTGTGAGAACGCCAAGCTGCGAAACTTCGGCATGACGCTGGGAATCCGCGATACCCGCAAGATCGACGCCGCCTACAATATGACCGAGGCAGACGTGCGCGATCAGGGTCGTTTTGACGACAGTATCGGTATCTTCCCTGAATTCATCGACGGGTACGGGATTCTGATTCTGCCAACGACTGGCCGGTACTTTCAGGTGCCCTACCGGACGCTACTGCCCAAAGGTGTCAACAATCTTATCTGCGCCGGGCGAATCACTGGTGGGGATCGTGTTAGTCATGCGGCAACGCGCAATATGATGTGCTGCACTGTCACCGGTCAGGGTGCGGGTGTGGCCGCCGCCATGGCGGTCAAACACGACCGCGGCTTCAATGAGTTAGAGGTCGGGCAAATACAGGCCGAGCTCAAACGGCAAGACGTGCGGCTACACTAGGGTTTTGGTATCGACCGCGCCTTACCACCCCCCAACTTCGGATACCCATGAGCTACAGTGACAAACAGGGTCTAGCAAAGTCGCTCCACGAAGCGCTGCGACAGCTCGAGGAAGACGGCTTCATGGCGGTACCCGGCTTATGTGGCCCCGAGCTTGTCGGGCATCTGCTCGACGTCTCGCTCAACCGCAGCGGCGAGGTCATGACGGCGCTGGGTACGCAAACCATTGGCATTGGCAGCGCCGCAGGCTTCGATGAGGTCGTGCAACGATCACCCGGCCGCTGGGACATTCCGATCTCGCCAGCCGAATTTGGCGTTGATGAGCGCGCGCTCCCCTGGTGGCCACTGATTGCCGCCGTGCTGGGCGATGATGCCGAACATGCTTTCAGCGGCGTGGTGTATTCCGACCCGGGCAGCCCGGCGCAATGTTGGCACATCGACTCGCCGCACATCAGTGCCGATCATCTTCCACCCCATGCGCTCAACGTCATGGTTGCAGTCCACGACACACCACTAGCAATGGGCCCTACAGAGCTGGCAAAGGGCTCACATCGGCTGACCAATCACTTAAAAAACCCCGCTCTCGTGAGCAACGAGATGGTCTATCAGCATGAGACAACAGCCCTCACATCGGCTGACCAATCACCTAAAAAACCCCGCTCTCGTGAGCAACGAGATGGTCTATCAGCATGAGACAACAGCCCCTGAGCAATTGGTGGCAAACGCTAGCTTTGCGGCGCCCGAGGGCGTTTCGTCTGCACTAGCCGCCGGCTCCTGCCTCATATTCGATGACCGGATCCTGCACCGTGGGCTCGGTAACGCGTCAGCCAGCCGGCGCAGCATGGTCTATTTCTCCTACCGCCGGGCGGGCTATTGTGAGAATACCCACTTTGAAGCGCAGCGTTCGGTCTATCGGTGAAAACGCTTTTACGTAACACCCGCACTGACTGATCGTAAACTGGCTCGGCGCATAAAGATCAACCCGTAGATGGCCGCATAGATGCCCACTACCACCAGGCCCACCCACTCGATTTTGAAAGGCGTGAACTGGAAGGCAAGCACCAACGCAAACAGAATTACCCAGTTCGCTACGATGTAGCGCCCCGTGCCAAGCGCCTCCACGGTCAGGCCAATATTTTGGGTGTACAGTCGGGTTAGCGAGTCGAGGGAATTCACCACGAACAAGATGCCCACACCCATCATGGCCCAGCTCATGGGCCCCGCGATCGAGACCTCATTGGCGAAATACCAGTAAAGCACCGTGAACCAGAGAGCGATGGGAATCGATGGCACGATCAGCAGTAGCAACAGTAACTGCCAGGCAGTAAAACCGCTTACGAACCGCGATACAAACTGCCCGATCATGATACTCCAGGCGAACCACCAAAACAGATAAAACGCGTGATAATCATTGATGGGAAACACAAAGCGCGGCAGTTGACTGAAGTAATCGCCTAAATGGCCCAGGGTTTCCGCAAACCCCGACGCGCCCATTCCTGAAACAAAAAAAGACCCCGCAATGAGCATAAAAAACAAAGCGCTCGAGGCAAGGCTGAGCGCCTTGACGAAACGGATCTGGGTACTGGAGATCACGGCCACCAGCACCGTGCCCGCCACCAATGTGTAACGCACCGCGTTGGGAATGCCCTCGATATAGCCTGGCAGGTAATGCAAAAACAGATAACCCGTGAAGGCGCAGGTACCAATAATGGTGAAGTTATTGATCAGCTTGATGGCCGGAATCTCAAAGAGTTGCAGCCTGGGCTCGACCACACAAAAGTAGAAGGTGGTCAGAAAATAGAAGCCCCAGACCAGAAAACCCCAAAAGCCAAACTCTAGCGCCAGCGGGTTGGCGAATGCGTAATCCGCCTCTTTGGCGAAAATCTCGAAATCCACCATCGGAAACATCAGAATCTCGAAATCCACCATCGGAAACATCAGCAGGCCGACATCCAGCCCAGAAGTGAACAGCACCGCGAGAAAGGTAACCAGCGGCATGGGGGCGCTCCCCTCTAGCCGGATGTTGCGGTAACGCAGTACCAGTAGCAGAGAGGTGAGCGTAGTTAAGGCAATCGCGACCGACAGAATAGTATTCACAAAGATCTAACCTTAAGGGGCGGCGCCCATGGGCACCACTCTGACAGGGTCTCGCTCCCGTTGACGACTGCGCCACTCGGGATCTCGCCAAACAGGCGCCTCCAGTCGCAGCGGGTCTTTGCCCAAAATGAGGTCAGCGGCGCGTTCCGCCACCATGATGGTCGGCGCATTAAGGTTGCCGTTGGGGATACTGGGAAAGATCGAGGAATCCACGACACGCACACCTTGAAGCCCACGCACCCGGCACTGGGGGTCCACCACGGCCCTCTCGTCATCACGGGCTCCCATTCGACAGGAACACGAGGGATGGTAGGCCGTCTCGACATTCCGGCGCACCCAAGCATCAACCGCACCATCGTCAGATAAATCGATGCCGGGTTGAATTTCGCCGTCTCGAAACTCATCCAGCGCGGGTTGTTGCAGAATCTCGCGGGTTAGGCGCAAACACTGCCGCCAGTCGGCAAGGTCTTTCTCTGTGGAAAGATAATTGAACTGAATCAAGGGTTCGTGGCTCGAGTCCGGGCCTGAAATTCTGACGTGGCCGCGGCTTTCTGGTTTATTCGGCCCAACGTGTACCTGAAATCCGTGCCCATCGAACGCCGCGCGGCCATCATAGCGAATGGCTGCGGGTAGAAAGTGATATTGGATGTCGGGTGCAGCCACCCCCGCGCGGGAGCGGATAAAGCCACAAGACTCGAAATGGTTGGTCGCTCCCAAACCGGTTTTTGTCAACATCCATTGGGCGCCTATCCTCAGCTTTGATAGCAGGCCCAAGTGCCCGTTGATGGTAATTGGCTGCTTGCAGCGATACTGGAAATAGATCTCAAGGTGGTCTTGCAGATTCTCCCCCACCCCCGGCAGATCATGGCGTACTGGAACGCCCGCGGCCAACAGTACTGACATAGGTCCCACGCCCGAGCGCTGGAGCAATGCCGGAGAACCGATGGAGCCTGCACTGATGATGACCTCTTGGCGGGCTTTAACCGACCGCTCCTGTTCTCCGATCCGGTAACGCGCACCGGTCACTCTCATGCCGGAAAAGGTCAACCGATCCACGTCTGCTTCGGTCACGACCGTGAGGTTCGCGCGGCCCCTTGCTGGCCCCAAATACGCCAGATCGGTGGAACATCTCTCGCCGTTGCGGACCGTCATATGCATCGGTCCAAAGCCTTCTTGCCGGTGACCGTTGTAATCCTCCGTTAACCCATAACCTGCCTCACGACCCGCATCGATAAACGCCTGATATAGCGGATTGCGCATATCGTTGCCGTTGCAGGTCGTCAGCGGACCCGACGCACCGCGGTAGGTATCACCGCCCATCATCCAGCCCTCGGCACGCTTGAAATAAGGCAGGCAATCGGCATAGCTCCAGCCCGTAGCACCCTCGGTTTCCCATTGATCGAAGTCATCCGCGTGCCCCCGGACATAGACCATGCCATTGATGGCCGATGAGCCGCCCAATACCTTGCCTCGGGCGCAGTCCATGCGTCGACCTTGCCTCGGGCGCAGTCCATGCGTCGACCATCCAGATAAGGCTCGGGTTGCCCCCAGTAGCCCCAGTTAAATCGGGGCGTACTCATAGGGATCGCCAAGGCACTGGGCATACGAACAAAGACGCTACGATCATCCTTGCCCGCCTCAAGCAACAAAACCGAGTTCGCGGGGTCCTCACTGAGTCGGTTTGCGAGCACGCAGCCCGCAGAACCGGCGCCAATCACAATGTAGTCGTACTCGCTCATGGGCGCTCGGCAACAGGATGACGCTGCGTCAGGCGATACAGCAGCCAAGAGGCCACCATACCAATGCGTCAGGCGATACAGCAGCCAAGAGGCCACCATACCAACACCTGCGACTGCCGCCACGTATGCAAAGAAGCGTTGGTACGCGGTCGTGGTGTCGTAATGGGTATGCAGCCACGCCGCCACCTGCGGCACATAGGCATCCGGGCTATAGCCAATAATCGACACGACCCCAATCGCGGTACCCAACACTCTCGCAGGGATGGGACAGTTGTACAGCAATGCCCAGAACACACCGCGCAACCCGTAGGCCAGCAGCGCAAAAGGAAAGATAAAGATCCACAACGTCCACGCCCAACCTGGGTTAGTCGGCATCAGCGCGAGGTACAGACAACTGATAATCGATAGGAAAAACAGCCAGATCATGACCAGTGGGTTACCCACACGATCGCCCACCATGCCCGCCAGAATCCCACCCGGAAAGCGCATCCACAGCTTGGCCGCGCCAAGGGCGGTAGCGGCTGCCAACGTCATTTCAAATCCGCCGGTTTCAGCAAAGCTAGGGAACTCAATGGTTGCCCAAAACACATGGTAAAGAGCAGACAGAATAATGCATAACAGCCAAATACTGGGCTGACGCACAATGATCAGCAGATCAGACCAGCGAATCTTTTCTCGGGTATCCCCGGCATCACCCGCGGGAGTGGATTTCCAGAACATCAGCAACACACCCAGAGCGGCGGAGCAAATGGTGTAGAGAATGATCACATTGATCATGCCAAGCTCCCGCGTGGCGAACAGCCCAAAAATAAAACTGCCGACGGTCAACAAGATGGCCTCAAACAAGCCGCGCGCGCCCTCGAGGCTGCCGAACATGCGGCCTTGCTCATCACCGCTGCCCAGCAACCGCACCTGCTTAAACATGGCCGCCCACAGAATACCGACGCCAATCACCCCCCAGGAGGCGTAGATGATCAGCAGCTCCTCGTAACTCGGGATAGTGGCGTACCAGGCATAACTCGCCGAACTGGCGAACAGCGCGACAATAAGTAATTTGCGGGCCTCAACGCGGTCCGCCAACCACCCCCCGGGCACATAGCAAATCAAACACGCCAAGGCGTAGGTGCTGCTCAAGTTGCCCAGCTGTGCTTCGGTGAGCGAAAAGGCTTCCAGCAAAGACGTCTTGAAGAGTTGGCGGAGATAAGGCGCGCTGTAGATGACCGATGCCGCCAGCGCGATAATCATCACCTGAGCATAAGCGGCGACACGTGCTCGATTCATAGCAGCCCCTATTGGATGAACGACGCGCCATCGAGTTGACGCGCGACCTGTTCAGGAATAGTAATCCCCAAATGCGCTGCGATAGAAGGATAGATGTCGACAATTGCCGGCATCGCGTAAAAGTCCTTAGTGAGACGCCGGCTGTTGGTCGCAATCCAGATGGTGCGCTCGCGCGCAGTATGTCCCTCGTGTTCCCGCCCGGTATCTGCGTCGCGCCCATGATCCGTCGTCACGATGACCAGCCAGTCCTCTGGGTGGGCCGCTTGACGCACCTGCACCGCTTCCCAAATACGACCGAGGTGAGCATCCACATCCGCAACCGCGCTATCAAATGCCTCGCTATCGCCAAACTCATGACCTATATCGTCAGTATGCTGAAGATAGACCCAGGACAGATCGGGCCCCTGCTGCGCGATAACGTTTGCAGCTTCTTCAGCAACAAAGGTGTCAATCAAAGCGATATGTTTGTCAGACGGTTGCGGCGGAAACCGTTTTTCATCTTTCTCAAAGCCGTCGGCGACGTAATCAAAACGCCAATCTCCCGCGCCAGGCTGCCCTTCTCCCAGTAAAACAGTGCGATTGTCCGTCCAGGTCGAGAAAATCCCGATCTTGATCGCGGGCCTCACGACCTTCGCTACCCGAAAGATATTCCAGTAGTCATAATTAGGTGACAGATTGTAGTTTCCGTAAACGTTATGCTTGTTGGCCCACGTGCCGGTGACAAGGCTCATGTATCCCGGCGCCGATACGGTAGGGGTTTCACCGGGCTCCCCAACGGGGCCGCCTACCGTTGCCCGACCATACCCTCCGACAGCCGATAGAGCGTCAATGGTGGGGGTTGAGACACGCTCGATAACATCAGCCGCGATCCCGTCGACGATGACAAAGACAGCTTTCGGTGCCCGTGCAGGGTCCGCCCGCGGGGTACTTTGCGCCGAAACCGCGATCAGCCAAACTAGAGCGATCATGGGGCGCCAGACATTTGCCATGTTGGAGTACTCACACGCAAAGTTTGCACCATTATGCAGACACACTGAAAGCTGAGGGAAGTCTGGTTCGGACCACGTCGGTCGGGGCGACAGTTGCTTTACATCGCAACCCTGTCTCCCCGAAGATGCGACGCTTGCACGCATAGAACAGCATGCTGTTACGCCAGCAACCAGCCACCCGAGGAATCCCGCGCCCATGCCCTCACTATCCTCGATCCCCACCGTTGATCTCGCCCAGAATGATGACGAGATCCGGCCCACGCTGGAGCGGGCGCTGTGCGAAATGGGTTTTGTCCTGGTGCGTGGGCACGGTATAGCCAGTGAACTGATCAGCGACCTACGGGGCCACCTTGTTGACTACTTCAACCGTCCGCTGGCAGAAAAAATGGCAGAATGCATCACGCCCGATAACTACCGTGGCTACATTCCTCTGGGATTTTTCTCACCCAACCGAGAGGGGGTTAGGCCTGACCACTATGAGGGTTACAAACTCCATACCGAGATTCCCTTGGATGACCCCATCCGGAACCGCTGCGAGCTCTATGGACCCAACCTGTGGCCGCGGGAACCCGCGGGACTACGATCAACCACCGAAGCTTTTTGGCAGGCCTGCGAAGCAACGGGCGAGCGGCTCCTGCGTTTAATTGCCAGGATCATGGGAGTGGATGAAGCCGATTTTCTGGCAGCCTTTAATCAGCCACTGACCAACATGACGCTCTTGCACTACCCACCCTGTGACCCAGACGATGGCTTTGGCATCCACCCCCACAAAGACACAGACGCCCTCACCCTGCTGTTTCCGGATGAAGTCGGTGGCTTGTGGTTGCGACCTCACGCTCAACCGGATTGGCTTGAAGTCAAAGCGGCCCCAGACACCCTGGTCGTCAATATCGGCGACCTGCTGGAACTGTGGTCGGGGGGGTATTTCGTCTCCACACCCCATAAGGTGGTCAATGCCTCCGGCAGCGAGCGCTACAGCTTTCCCTTCTTCATCGTGCCGCGCCACGACGTGGTAGTGGAGCCTTTAATGCCCTGCCAGCCCGGGTTTCAGCGCAATTCGGTGCCGGTTGGGGCGGTCTCTAGGGAGGTGTGGCGCACCAACTGGCCCGAGGCGGTGCCCGAAGACACCGGGTTTGATCTGGGTACGCTGTCCGACTAAGCGGTCAATGCTGGGCTAAAAACCGCTCGGGGAAATCCGTCATGATCATCGACACGCCGAGCGCAATCAGTCGCTCTGCCTCGACCATGTCATTGATGGTATAACAACGCAGCGCAAGGCCAGCATCGCGCACGGCATCCGCCAAATCTTCAGTGACCTGATGACCGTCAAGATGCATTCCCTCGAGCCTTTGTTCACGGCAAAAGGAAACGCCGTCTTCCGGTAACGTTTCCACAATCAATGCCATGGGTATCGCTGGCAATTGCGGTCTGAGCAGAGATAAAACGGCACGACTGAAGCTTGAGACGATACAGTGATGGTCGTTGATCTCTCCAAGCTGCTCGGTTACGGCTATCTCTCCAAGCTGCTCGCTAACGGCTTTAACGGCGGCATCCACCGCCGCGGGGTCATCCTCACACTTTACCTCCCAGATAATGCCGGGCCGGTCTGGTGCCTCACGTTGCCATGCAATGAGGTCTTCACATCGCATGGGCCGCTCGCTATTGAATGCGGCGCCCTTCCAACTGCCAATATCAAGCTCGGCCAACTCGGGCCAGGACAGTGCAGTGACCTTATCTGTCCCCGCCGCCGTGCGCCCCAGATGGGCATCGTGAAAGATCAGTAACTCGCCATCGGCGAGACACTGAATATCGGTCTCGATCCAGCCCGCACCGACGTTGGCCGCGGCATCGAAGGCGGCGCGGGTGTTCTCGGGATAAACACCACTGGCACCGCGATGGGCGCAAACCTGCTCCCGCGAATAGGTGCGCACGGTCATGCAGGGGTTAGCGACCGGACCACAAAGGTCACTGAATCACGCATCGTTCGCACCCAAGCGGTTGAGAAATGCCCCCGCCCCCGTGTCTTCCTGCCGTAGCGCCTTAAGCATAGCCACCAGATTGGTATCGCGTTCGTCCTCAAGCTCACTGACCGAGCGCCCAGCTGCTTGCGCATCGGATTGCGCAACGATGCGATCAATCAGCTGATCATCGAGGTCCGGCACGTCGGTGAGTTTTGTCCATGGCCACTGCAGCGGTGAGTTTTGTCCATGGCCACTGCAGGCAGGGCCCGAACTGCTCGAGAAAGTGCCTCATGCCGGCCTCACCACCCGCCGTTCGGTAGGTTTCAAATAACCCCTTTTGCGCCCAACGGAGACCAAACCCATGGGTCATGATGTCGTCGATCTGCGCGGTGGTTGCAACGCCGTCTTTGATGAGCCACAGCGCCTCTCGCCACACCGCCTCGAGCAGGCGATCTCCGACGTGGGCCGGGATTTCTGCCCGCAGCGTAACCGGCTTCATACCAATGTCGCGCAGTATCGCTTCGGCGCGCTGCACCATCGGCTCAGGCACAACCGCTGACGGGACGACTTCGACAATCGGCAACAAGTAAACCGGGTTATAGGGATGAGCAACCAGAATCTGCTCGGGCCGGGAGCTGTCTGCCTGCAACTCCGAGGGCATAAAGCCCGAAGTGGACGAGGCGACAATCGCGTTCGCCGCACAGCCGGCTTGAATCTCACCTAGCACTGGCTGCTTGATCTCAAGCCGCTCAGGCGTGGATTCCTGTATCCACTCGGCACCGCTTACAGCGTCAGCAATGCCAGCGCACAGGGTCAAGCTACCCTCTGCTGGCAGTCGGTCATAGACTTCCGGCACCCAGCGGCGCGCTTTATCCAACACTTTGTTGAGCACGGCTTCAGAATCGGATGCAGGGTCATAAAAGCACACGTCCCAACCGTTCAGCAAAAAACGGGACGCCCAAGCCGAGCCAATCACCCCGCCGCCAATGATCGCGGCCGTTGGCATCAGGGTAGCGCTCGCTTGGTCAACTGGAGCTCCGCGCGGACCTCGTCCGGCATCATGATCTGCACGCCCATGGCCTCGATGATCGTAACGGCTCGCTCGACCAGTTCGGCGTTGGTGGCAAGACGACCTTTTTCTAGCCAGAGATTGTCCTCAAGCCCCACCCGCACATTCGCTCCCGATAGCACCGCCGCTGCGACATAGGCCATCTGGTGACGGCCAATCGAAAAAGCCGAGTAAATCCAATCACTGGGCACATTGTTGACCATTGCCATGAAGGTATTGAGATCATCGGGTGCACCCCAGGGGATCCCCATACAGAGCTGCACCATCACCGGGGCGGGGATCAGGCCCTCGCTCACCAGCTGCTTGGCGAGCCAGAGGTGGCCTGTATCGAAGGCTTCGATCTCAACGCGAATGCCGAGATCGGACATTCGCCTCGCCATATCTCTCAGCATGCCAGGGGTATTGGTCATCACGTAATCCGCTTCGGCGAAATTCATGGTGCCGCAGTCGAGCGTTGCGATCTCCGGTAAACACGCCTCGAGGTGCGCGACGCGCTCCGCCGCCGAGACCATGTCAGTACCCTGCGCGCTGAGGGGCAAAGGCGCTTCGGTGGGGCCAAAAACAATATCGCCCCCCATCCCGGCCGTCAGGTTGATCACCACATCGGTGTCGGAGTCACGAATGCGCTCGACCACCTCGCGATACAGGTGCACCGCGCGATCTACAGGTGCACCGCGCGATCGGGCGCGCCCGTCTCAGGGTCGCGCACATGACAATGCACCACCGCCGCGCCTGCTTTGGCCGCATCGATCGCCGCCGCCGCGATTTGCTCAGGACTACGGGGCACTTTATCGCTCCGGTCCTGCGTACTGCCCGAGCCCGTCAGGGCTGCGGTAATGAAAACTTTATCTCGCATGGCCAATGGCATGATGTCCCCCCTGATAACTTTTTTTTGGCGTCGGCATCGGTCAGTGACGTTGAATCATGGCGTTTGCTGCGCAGCCCGGGCCCGATTAACCGCACGCGCTCTCGACAGAATCTCGTCGCGATCAATATACACGCCCTGCAGGTGCCGCTGACCCGAGCCTGAAAACGCTTTGCGACCGTGCATTACCCGCCGGTTATCGAAACACATGATGTCACCGGGGCCGAGCCGAAAGGTCAGTTCAAACCGGGGGTCATCGGCCAGCGCATGGAAACGTCGTAACGCCGCATAGGCCTCGCCCACATCAACATCGGGCATGTCGGGAAACGCGCGCACAGGATAAAACGCGCGAATGGTTGGCACGCCCTTGCCACCCAACGGATCGATGATCGGTGCCGAAAAACGATGATCGATGCCCGGTCCTCGGTTAAAAAAAACCCAATGCCGAGTACTCAGGATTTCATAGTCGTCCGGCTGCTGAGTTTTCAGCTCGTCGATCAGCGCAGCCCCGTCGGTCAGCGTCGACTCCCCGCCGTCTGCCTCGTTAATCAGACAATGCAAAAACTGGAAGCCCGGCGGGATTTCCCGGGTGGGAAGATCGGTATGAGGGCCTAACCGGAATCCCGTATTCGCGGTGGTATTCGTCTTGGCGTCTCCGGCAAGATTGACGTCGGCCTTTACATCCCATAACGAGCCAAAATTACTGTCACGCACGGGCCCAATGCGCGCGGCAAGGGCATTGAGAAACCCCGGTTCGGTGGGTGCCCGCTCCACCACACACACACCAAAGCGCAACAGGTCGTTGAGCATGTCACAGAGTGTGTCGTCGTTTGTGAGTATGGCGTCAGCGTTGCGGCGGGGCGGCGCGGGCAGCGTGCTGGCGGTCCAGGGCTCCGGTGCAGGCAGCCAACCCTCGGGCAAATGTTGCCCTTCTGCAATATGCCTGAGCCATCCCGAGTGGTAGGTGCTAACAACGCTCTCAGCAGCACCATCGGGCGCCCATGTCACGCGCAGATCGCCCGAGTCGGTGAGCTCAAAGGATGTGATTTGCATTGCATCAGATAGCTCAGCGGGATCCATCAGGCCTTCGCGGGTCGCCGGATCAATACCGCCATGACCAATCGTATTTTCTCGCAACCAAAACCGATGGCAGCTCAGCTGGCGGCCATCCGGCCAGCTCAGCATTAGCGCGTTGTCGCGAGCTTGGACCGCGGCGATGGGGGCCAGCGGATAATGATAAAAGTCAGGGGCCAGAAGCTCCGGGGAAACGCTGTGCTGCGTCATCGCAATGCACTCTCCTTTCGCCTGATTGTGCCAGCGTCCGTCTTCTGTGGGGGGCCCGGCATGGAGACTTGAGAACATTGAGGGGCACCGGGTTTTGTCTCCTGAGTTCCCCTCACTCGGCGAAAATGTAACTGAAGCGGTCGAGTCTAGGAAGAAAAATCGCATGCGCAGGGAGCACAGGATGCCGCCGGGATGATCAACCGCCCGCGTGTGCGCCAAACCCCCTTAACAGGGAGTAACGGTGCTATATTTCTCCGGGTTTTCAGGACATCAGAAAACCGCCCGAGCGTTGAACCCCTGACGCTCATCACCGAGGTGACCTGGAGGAGCAATCCATGAGCCCACTGTGCCGAACCCTCTTAACCCTACTGATCAGCGTCCTTCCGGCGGTTTCGAGCTCGGCCAGTGACGATAATGCTGTGGACCGCTACGGCAAGCGTGCTGTGCAACTCCTCAGGGATGCGATAAGCCGCGAGACAGCTTATGGGAAGGGGCTGGTGCCCGACTACGCGGAATCACTGCGGCAGGTCTTTCTTGACGCCGGATTCGCACCTGAGTCTCTGACGCTGGTCCCCTATGAAGAGACGGCCTCCCTGATCGTTCGCTACGATGGCGATGGCAGCAGCGTTCGCTACGATGGCGATGGTAGCAGTGGGCGCAACCCGATCCTATTCTCCTCACACATGGATGTCGTGCCTGCCGATCCCGAAAGCTGGCTCCGGCACCCCTTCGAGCTGCAGGAGGATGACACCTTCTTTTATGGCCGGGGTGTACTCGACAACAAGTTCGACGTCACCATACTCACTACGCTATTCGTGTGGCTGAAAGAATCTGGGTTTATACCCAATCGCGATCTGGTCATTGCGTTCACGGGGGACGAGGAATCTTTTCAGGAGACCGTACAGCAACTCACACGAGACTACCGGGATCTCGTTGACGCCGAGTATGCACTGGTGGTCGACGGCGGGGGCGGCGTGCTGAATGATGCCGGCGAGGCCATACAGTTTCAGGTGGGCTTTGCTGAAAAAACCTACGCCACCTTTGCCATGACCGCCAAGAACCCGGGTGGTCACAGCTCGATGCCACGCGCCGACAACGCAATCTACGATCTGGCGCGGGCCATTCAACGTCTTGAGGCCTATACCTTCCCCGTTGAGACCAATGAAATCACGCTGACTTATTTCGCTCGTACCGCCCCGCTACTGAAGAACGAGGTGGGCGACGCCATGGCCGCTTTCGTCGCTGATACCGCCGATGCGGAGGCCATCGCCCTGCTCCGCGCACAACCTGAGTACGTTGGCACCCTAGGTACTACCTGTATCCCAACCATGCTCTCGGGGGGTCACGCGGAGAACGCTCTACCCCGCTCAGTCACCGCCACCGTGAACTGCCGGATTTTTCCGGGCCATTCGCCTAACGAGATCATGCGTGAACTGCAGCGTGTTGCAGATAACTCAGATCTGAGGTGGGAGGTGGTGGGCGTGCCCGTTGCGAGTCCTGCATCGGCGTTCAATACCGAGATCATGGGGGCGATCGAGCGCGCATTGGCACCCATACACCCCAACTTGCCCATCGTCCCCAAGATGGGTTCGGGCACTACCGATGGCGCTTATTGGCGCGCAGCTGGCATCCCGAGCTACAGCCTCACGGGCATCTTCATCAACCCAAAAGACAGCTTTGCCCATGGCTTGAATGAACGCGTACCCAAAGCAGCCATTGGCGAATCACTGCGCTTTTGGCGAGCGATGATTGACGAACTCGCCACAAACTAGCGTGGCGCGCCACCACCAGCGTCGGTCTACTCGCAGTCGCATGGTAGCCCTGCAGCCCATTTATCGCGGGGAATGCGTAAGCCAAACGCCCCAAATCTTGACAACAACGGGGCGAGGGAACTGTGCCAGAAAAGTCACTCAGCGCTCGCCGACAGGTATTGGGATCGCAACCGCTCGCAGAAGGCAAGATCCGGGTGGACAGAACGGGTCGTCTCGTCGCCGAAACGAATCATCTGTGGGTCGGACGAGCGCCACTGTGGCCAACTTAGCGCTGTGCCAGAGGAAGGATCGCCTCGTCGAACAAACGCGCCCCAATGGGCCACCATCTCCTCCGTGATGCGGCGGTCAATCTCGGCAGTTGGGAGCCAGTCGTCATGTTGATCGAACATGTAGGGCAGTTCTGCTCCATGGTAGGCGCCGATGGATTCAAACCCCGGGCGAACACGATCAAATCGGTATACCCATGCCCGGCCACCCACGTCGTCAATCGCTGAGGCCAGCGCAAGTGACGGGCAAAGATACTCGATGCCCGTACCGACCCGATCCATCTGGTCACGCTTTGACACATGATCCGGGAACACTCTGAAGATGTTGTCGATCGCCTGCTCCGATAAACGACCACCAAAGTACTCACCCGGTGCGGATTCGGGCGGGAGATACATCAGTGCCTCGTTGAGATTCGTACCAATAATCATATCGATCGGCGGCAAGGTTCTGCTCTTCGACAGCGCCGGCAGGGTGTTAGGAAGACTCTCCGGGTCTTCGACTGGGTCAAAATAGAAACTGGAATACACCTTCCCTGCCGCGTCAAGGATTTCAGCCGGTGGCACTGCACGTAAGGCCTCGAGGGAGCCCGTCTCTCCCAGCAACGCCCGCTGGAATTCCAGCGCATGCGCCTCCGCCGCTCGCGTATCCGGGCCTTCATCAAAGGACCAACCACCACTTTGGTGAATGATCCTCCTTATCCGACCATCGCTCAGAGGTGATATCGCCAGATGAATCGCGTTATCCGCTCCGGCAGATTCGCCCGCGACCGTGACGCGGTTGGGGTCACCATTAAAAGACGCAATATGCTCGCTCACCCAGCCCAGACCAGCGGCGAGGTCATGCAAGGCCGGATTCTTAATGGTCATCTCAGGGTGATTGAGCCAACCAAATATCCCCAAGCGATAAGCGACTGAAACCACCACTATGCCCTGCCGGGCCAACTGCTCACCATGATAGTTGGGCTCGTAACTCCAGCCTCCGGTGTTGCCGCCACCGTGAACATAGATCATGACAGGCATCGGCTCCTCCGCCTCCAAGTCTGTCCATACGTTGAGATACAAACAGTCCTCAGAATACTCGGGCGCAGTCATGAGACTCGGGTCGATACCGACCCGCGCCATCATGCCGCGATACCAATCCACGCCACTCGTTGTTTGCATGCAAGCCGGTGCAAATTCGGAGGCGTCAATCGATTGGCCACGCGGTTGCCAAGGGACGGGGCGCGCCCAACGACGCTCGCCGACCGGAGGCTCAGCAAAGGGCAACCCCTCGCCGACCGGAGGCTCAGCAAAGGGCAACCCCAAAAACGCCGCAATACCATTTGTCTCGTTGACACCAGTAATGACAGTGTCACCCAGTTGCACTTTGGGTGGTCCCAGTTCCGGCTGGCAACCAGTGAGCCCCAGCGTGCCCGACGCCGCGAGCATGCAGGCAAGCATCGCCCTCATCAACCGCTTGGATCGGCCAATTAAATCGAGACAACGACGCATCCGCGCACCTCGCCAGCTTCGATGATCTCGTGGGCTTCTGCCATCTCGTCAAATGGCAGCGTCGCGGCAATACGATGCCGTAACCCTTCCTCGGCAAGGGCGGTTTGGGTATCCATCACCGCCTGTGCTTTCGCATCCTCGGGCATGGCGTAAACGATGACCATACGCACCGTAAGATCCATAAACATCATGGTTCTAAACGGCAGGTTGGGTTCGGGCACCACGGTGCTGGAGTAGGTCGCAATGGTGGCACCGATCCGCACGCACTTGAGCAGCTCAGGCAGGTTGGCGCCAAACTCCACATCGATGACTCGATCAATCTTTTGATCGTCAGTCAGGTCCGATACTGCTTTACCCCAATCCGATTCACGGTGATTCACCACGGCCTCGGCGCCCGCTTCACGACAAGCCGACGCATCCTGCTCATTACTCGCGGTGGCGATCACGCGCGCGCCGGCGCGACGCGCCCACTGAATAGCGTAATGTCCAACGCGGCCGGCACCACCCGTAACCAGCACTCGCTGATCGGTAATCGGGCCATCGGCAAACACGCAGCGGTGGGCGGTCAAGATGGGAATACCCACACAGGCGCCCACCTCAAACGAGGCGTTATCAGGTAGCACTGGCGCGCGTGCACTGTCGAGGGCGACAAATTCTGCAGCCGTGCCCAGCTGGCGTGCGTATTGGGCCTGATACACAAATACACGCTCACCGACGCGCGAAGGCGACACACCCTCACCCACCGCCGAGATCACACCTGCGCCATCGCTGTGGGGAATCACCGGCCCTGCAACCAATAAATCGGGAAAGGCCCCGGCGCGTTTTTTGACATCGGAAGGGTTCACTCCGGTGGTGCGTAGCTGCACCAGTACCTCCCCCGGATTAGGTTCAGGAGCGGGCCAATCACCGCGTTGCAAAACGTCCGCAGCCGAACCGAATGCCTCAAACCAACACGCCTTCATCGATCGATCCTTATGGGTCCAACCAGTTAGCGAGGCTCTCGGTATGACCGTCGATGCCCAGAGTCTGGCCGGAGATCATCCGGCCGCCCGGCCCCGCGAGAAAACACACCATGGCTGCGACGTCCTCAGAACTGGCAAAGTCGCGCAAAGAACTCTGACGTTGATACACACGGCGGACCTCCTCAGGGGTCACACCACGTTCTGCGGCATCGCGGTCGATCACGCGATCGATCCGATCACCGCCCACGCTGCCGGGACATAACGCGTTTACCCTGATATTCCAGGGCCCCAGCTCCATCGCCCAGGTCTGCGCCAAGCCAATCGCCGCCCACTTGGCTGCCACGTAAGGGGAACGCATAGGACAACCGTACCGGCCAGCACTGGATGACATGTTGAGGATCAGACCGCTGCGCTGGGATTTCATCAGGGGAATCGCGAGACGCGTCAAATAAAAAAGGCTGTTGAGGTCGGTATCGATCGTTAACTGCCACGCCGCCACCTCGATGTCTTCCACTGGCTGCTGCGGGCCAGCAATGCCCGCGTTGTTGAATAGGAGATCAACGCGTTGGTGAGGATGAATCAATGAGTGAAAGGCCGCTTCGATCTGGGCCGCATCCGCCACATCACACACCGCTGCGCTGCCCTCGCCGAACTCCTCCTGAAATTGCACCACGGCCTCGACATTAATATCTAGGGTGAGCACCCCATAACCCGCCTTGGCAAGCGCGCGTGCGCAGGCCAATCCAATGCCTGAGGCACCGGCCGATATCAGCGCGATGGGTTGGTCAGCCATGAGTCGATATTCCCTTCATCAGCCAAAACGACGCCCTTATGGAAACGCCGCAGCATGCCCTGGAGCCTGCCAGGTGCAGATAACGCTTTACCGAACCCTTGCTTTTTAGCCCGCGGGATGGTCTGCGCGCAACGATTTTAGCAAGGCGATCCCCGACAACCAGAAAGTGAAAGTCAGCGGCAGTGAAACTACCAAGGTGGCCGTTTGCGCTTCGCGCACACCTCCGGCGTACATCAGCCCGATCGGCAAGGCGGCAATGGCGATGGCCCAAAACAATCGGTGCCATCGCGCTGGGTCCTCCGACAGCCCCATTTCTGTCGAGGCAGTGGCCGCAAGGGTATACGAGGCACTGTCGTAGGTAGTGGCCACGAAGATCACGGCAACCACGCAGAAAAGGCCTATCGCCACGGCGGCGAAAGGTAAGGCGTCGAGGCCGGCCACGATGGCCGCATTGCCATTTTCAGCGTTCATCACGGCGATCACATCGACCGCGCCACTGAGCTGCAGCCCCAAAGTGTGATTGCCCAGCACAAAGAAGAATAGCCACACACCCAGAGAACCAAGGCACAGCATGCCAAACACCACCTCACGAAGCGTTCGCCCCCGCGAGATGCGCGCCACAAAAATGCCGACGAAGGGGCCGTAGGCAATCCACCAGGCCCAGTAGAAAACTGTCCAGTCACCGACGAAACCCGTGTTGGCAATGGGATCTGTCCAGAACGTCATGGCTAAAGTGTTTTGAAGGAGATGCCCAACCGAATTCACTGCCATACGCAAAATAAAGAGCGTGTCGCCGGCTAAAAGAATGAACAACAGAAAAAGAAACGCCAATCCGATGTTGAGATCACTGAGCCTGCGGATGCCACGACTCAGCCCCAACCATACGCTAAGCGAAAACAGCGCGACGCAAATGACAACCACTGCCACTTCGAGGCCGAATCCGTCAGGAAAGCCAGTGAGCCGAGAAACGAACGCCGATATCAGCGGCGTGGAAATTCCCAGAGAGCTCCCCGCACCGCCGATGAGGGCAATCATGAAGAAGCTGTCCATCAGCCGCGCAGGCCAGGAGCTCTCCCTGCCCTTCAGCCAGTACTGCGCGGAATTACTGTATTTGAGTTGCGGCACCTTGCGAACGTAAAACGGGTAGGCAATGGCCAGCGTCGGCAGGCTGTAAAAGGCCCATGCGACAAAGCCCCAGTGGTGGAGCCCATAAGAGGCCGCCCAGTCATACGCTTTGTCAGAGAAGGGTGCGGCACCAAAGGGCGGTGCCTGCACGTAGTAGGCCCACTCGATGGCGCTCCAGTAGAGCATGCCCGAGCCAATCCCAGCCCCAAACAACATACCCACCCAGCTAAGGGTCGGGAATTCAGGATCGGCATCGCCCAAGCGAATGGTGCCGTAGGGACCGAAAGCAATATAGAGCACCAATGCGAACGTGACTGCGCCCGTTAATATGTAAAACCAACCAAAGGTGCTGGCAATCCACGCATAGGCCGTTGCCAGGGCGGCGGCGGTTTCACTGGGAAGCACCAACAACGGCACGGTTAGACCCAGCAGTACCGAGACCGAGAGT
>Ga0181573_10001715_pt1 | contig 21142 bp, 15 predicted proteins | sample 101ome_25_FD_148643 | JGI IMG/M metagenome (GOLD analysis project Ga0181573, IMG submission 148643) | Coastal salt marsh microbial communities from the Groves Creek Marsh, Skidaway Island, Georgia - 101409BT metaG (spades assembly) | ecosystem: Environmental > Aquatic > Marine > Intertidal zone... | reverse complement strand
CTCTGATTTTTGTGCGCTCGTTAAACAGATTGGATTTAAACCCAACTTCGTGATTCCAAAGCGAATCACTCTCAACAGTTGTGGGGATGCCATCGATCCCAAGATCAGCTAGCTCGCCCTCGCAGAAAGCAGGGTTAATCACCTGGGCCACACCGCCAATCCTGAATCCTTTTGAACTCGACATATACATCATAGTGTCGTCGTTCGGGCGGTAAGTCACCGACGCCTTGGGGTTAAAGCCATCCTCGCCAAAGGACTCATCGAGAATGTCGCGGCCAAACTGCGCCCAACCGGCCCAATCCAAAAAGGAGTCTTGATCATAGTCGAAATAGCGACCTCCGACGGTTAACTCAAAGTCCCCGGTGTAAAAAGAAATCTCGCCATATACAGCGTACTGCTCAGTATTGATGTCGAAGATCCCGTGGAATGTGTTATCAATACCCTCTGAATCTTCAATGACACTTGGTGGAACGTATCCGTAGTAAGAACCAATGTCTGTCAGTGTCCAAGCATCCCAGCCAGGTATCGGCAGGTCTGAGACGAAATAGCGTTGATCATCTTCATAGTAAGCGCCGATCACACCGGAAAAGCGATCACCTGACCGAAAGCTTAGGCGAATATCCTGACTGAAACGTGTTAGCTCCGTGTCGTTTATGTTGGGCACTCCTTTGACCGGCACTTCGTTATTGCCGCCAACGCAAGCACCTCGAATATCGCCGCACATACCTCCTGCCGATAAGGTGAAATCCCGAAATCGAGGCGTGTCATCCAAAATATCGAGAATCTCACGTTCTGAATATGACGTGATCGACGTCAATGTAAGAGTGTCGCTTATCTCGAAATCCACGTGCAGCTCGGCAAACCAAGTCTCGTCATCGAAGGTTTCTGGAACGATTTTTGATGTCTGGAGATCATCCGAAACCTGCCACTGTTCCAGTCGCTCCTCCGGCAGCAAGAAACTCCCGCCCGCCTCAATAGCTATTCCCGCTACAGGATCAAACGGCATATAGGCATCTGCGCGCCCATCGCTTTCAGACTGTTGATGAAAGTAAGTGCCTTTTATCCGTAATGCGTCGCTTGGAGTCCAAAGCGCAATAGCCCTGCCGCCAAATGAGCTGTCGCTGTTGATGTTTTCGTCACCATTGAATGGGAACACGTTGTCAATGTACCCACCGTTTGAAACGGTGTAGCCGGTAAATCGAGTGGCAAAGTTTTCAGTAAGCGGAATGTTCACCGCGACACTTGCAGAGCCACTGGGATCACCATCTTCTGTGTAAGAACCTTGAAAGGAACCAGAAACTGCGAAGGCTTCAAATTCAGGATCATTAGGGATAATGCGCATCAATCCAGACATGGTTGATGCTCCGAAAAGTGTCCCCTGCGGACCACGGAGCACCTCGATGCGGGCGATATCAAATACACCGCCATCAGGCTGGTACCCAGAAGCAGTCAGCGGAGTCTCACCAAAATAGACACCGACGGTTGCTGGCACGTTCGCGTTGAATCGATTTAGCCTAGTGGTATTAACACCACGCATCTGCAATTGCGCCTGACCGGAACCTGACATGTTGTAGCCAAGGTTAGGCACCAGCCTCATGTAGTCAGCCAATCCATTAGCACCGATCTCCTCTAGCGTCGCACCGGTTAACGCCTGAACACTGCCGCTAATATCTTGCAGAGTTTCAGCACCCCGCTTTCGAGCAGTCACAACAATTTCATCAAGGACGGTATTGTCAGCAACACTCCCTCCAGCTTGCTGAGCAACAACCCCAGGAGAGACACAAACAGAAGCCAGGGCACCCGTGAAAAGAACTTGGTTCAGTCGGTAGGTCAGAGCTCCAACGGTGTTGGTCTTTAGCATCTTCTAATCACCTCGTTTCGTATCGTTGTTTTAAGGCCATGGCATTCAGTTCTGAACGCCAATATCCACAGCAGTGAAGACGAATCTAGCAACACTGAACTCTATGTCAACTATTTTTTATATATTATTGACTTTTTATGCTATATGTATTTTTATAAATGATAGTTTACTCAGGTCCGCGCCGATGGTTTCGTAGCCCTGCTAATCACAGCTGGCGACGTTTTCTATTTGAAAAGTGCCATACCGGCATCCATCGGTTCTGGTTCTATGACACAGGCTCAATGCGAAGCCGGTTGTCCAGAATTCGATATCAGGGATATGTGACTAAGAGCTCGCACTTCACTCATCAGAGCAAAAGGAGGATTTATGCCTGGCAGCAAACCAGATGCTCAAACCATGATCTGGATGTATCGCATGATGCTTACTAACCGGATCTTCGAGGTGAAGATGCAGGCGGTCTATATGGAAGGGAAGTCTCCAAAGTTTGATCTTGCTAAAGGCATTTTCCCTGGGGAATACCACATCTCTGCAGGCCAAGAGCCTTGCGCAGTAGGCATTGAGCCCCATCTGCTAGAGGACGACTGGGTCGGCTCTACGCATCGTTGCCATCACGTGGCTTTTGCGCACGGATTAGACGGGCGAGCCATTACCGCAGAGCTTTTGGGTAAAAGAACTGGGTTGAGCGGCGGCTTGGGCGGACACATGCATCTTTATGATGCGAAACGTCGTTTTTCTACGACTGGAATAATTGGAGAGGGCCTTCCCACTGCTTGCGGTGCAGCCCTTGCTTTCAAAATGCAGAAAAGCGGGCGCATCGCTGTAGCGTTCACAGGTGACGGGGCAATAAACCAGGGGGCATTCCATGAAACAGTCAATCTCGCATCAGTTTGGCAGCTGCCACTGGTAATCGTCATCGAAAACAACCAATGGGCAGTGTCGGTACCCGCGGCAGAATCGACATCAATGCATGACTCTGAATCAAGGGCGGCTGCGTATGGGGTCGCCGGATTTAAAGCAATGAACAACGACCCAGAAGAAATATATGCGCTCGCCGAGCAAGCAGTATCTCTGGCTCGAAATGAGCTCAAACCCTCAATACTCGAGGTCATGACGTCGAGATTGGAGGGTCATTTTATGGGCGACGCACAAGGATATAGGTCTGAAGAGGAGATCTCCGCTGCGAGAGCTAACGATCCAATAGACATTCACCGATTGAAACTCATTGACAGGTCCATCTTGACTGTTTCCGAAGCGGACCTGATCGAGGAAGAGCTGAACGCCGAGGTAGACCAATGGATAAGCGACGCTCGCGAAGCGGAATATCCGGAAGCTGAGACTGTATTTCAGCATGTATATGCCTAAACAAGCCGTCAGCTTCATAACAACGGGGAAAGGAGAGCAAACATGGGCAACCCAGAATCGCGAAAGCTAAACATGGCGCGGGCAATTTCTGAAGCCATTGCCCAAGAAATGCGGATCGATGAGTCGGTATTTTGTATGGGAGAGGACATACGATATGTAGGCGGTATTTGGGGGCATACCGCCGGGCTCCATGAAGAGTTTGGAGACAGTAGAGTCATTGATACACCTATATCGGAGACCGCCTTTATAGGAGCGGGAGCAGGCGCCGCCATGGCAGGAATGCGGCCCATCGTTGAACTAATGTTCGCGGACTTTTTCGGCGTCTGCATGAACTCCATCTATAGCGCAGCAGCAAAAACACATTTTATGTCGGGAGGTCAGGTATCGGTCCCGATGGTGATCAACACTGCGGTTGGAGGAGGCTACGGCGACGCTGCTCAACATTCACAATGTTTGTACTCCACGTTCGCACACATGCCGGGACTGAAGGTTGTCATGCCGTCTAATGCCTACGACGCGAAAGGACTGATGACGGCCGCAATTCGGGACGACAACCCTGTGGTTTTTATGCTGCATAAGAATCTACTGGGCGTACCCTTTCTTGGCGATGAGAGACGAGCTACGAACTCGGTTCCCAGAGATCAGTACACAATACCTCTGGAGACCGCGAGCATCGTGAGGGAAGGTAATGACATCACGTTCGTCAGCATTGGCGTAGGGGTCTATCACTGCCTCACCGCCGCAGATCAACTGGCAGCCGAGGGCGTCAATGCAGAGGTGATTGACGCTATTTCAATTGCGCCTCTTGATAGAGAACGCATAGCCAAGTCTGTTAAGAAAACTGGTCATCTTGTAGTTGTCGAAGATGACTATCGAAGCTACGGATTCGCCTCGGAGGTGGTCGCCTCAGTCACGGAGTCATGTCACTCAGATTTGAAACGCGCGCCGTTACGGATCACATACCCCGACGTATCGGTACCATTCTCTCCTCCGCTCGAAGATTACTGCCTGCCAAATCCTGAGAAGGTAAAAGCGGCTGCGTCCGCACTTCTTCTTTAAATCAAATTGTTGGAACGAATAGTGAAAGATCAACTTATTACTTGGCAGAACGAAGACGAAGCGGTAATCACACAATGGTTTTTTAGCAGCGGCGACACAGTACAAGAAGGTGATGTCGTCTGTGAGGTCACCCTGGAAAAAACCGTTGTAGATATAGTCGCGACGGTCTCTGGCGAGCTGAAAATATTAGCTGAGGAAGATACGGAGATAGGAACCGACGATCCGATCTGCGCAATCTCCCCAAACTGAGAGTTAGCCCGTGTCGCAGACGGATAGTTTCAAACTCCGGGGCATCCGCAGTGTAATTGCAAAGAATATGAGAGCCAGTCTGGCTCATTCAGCCCAACTCACTCTTTTTTCAGAGTTCGATGCCACAGATCTTTTATCCACAAAGAACCAGATGAAAGCTGCGGGGGCCGGCATTGGCATAGAGGACATTGTCGGGGTCGCAGTCTGTAGAGCCCTAGATAAACATTCAGCACTGCGGTCTCGGCTAGAGGACCGCCAAGTGCAACTCTCAGACCAGACTGATCTGTGCTTTGCCATAGCAACTGATGCAGGTCTCATGGCACCCACAGTGTTCAATGCGGGAACGATGGAACTGGCAGAGCTTAGTGCGACAAGAAAGGACCTGACGCTCCGAGCAAAAAACAACAACCTGACAAAAGAGGAGCTAGTTGGCGGGAACTTTACGATAAGCAACCTAGGTTTGACTCCAGTCACTCACTTTACCCCCATTATTAAACAGCCACAGGTGGCTATCCTGGGCATCGGCACAATAACGGAGAGAGTGGTGCTTGCCTCCCGAGGACCTACATCACACCCGGCAATGCATCTCTCGCTAACCATTGATCATCAGCTGATTGACGGTTTGCCTGGAGGGCTCTTCCTAGGTGACCTCCAGGATCTGCTAGAAAACTGCGAGCCGTGGGTGTTAAAGGACCATTCCGCCAGCGGTCAGGATTCATAAGTTGAAGGAAAGCGGCATGGCAAAAATCACTTTCGTTTCCAGCGATGGAGAACATACCCAGATCGAAACCGAAAGCGGCACTACGCTCATGCTCGCAGCAACCAAGCGAGGCGTGAAAGGTATTATCGCTGAGTGTGGAGGGGGCTGTAGTTGCGCCACCTGCCACGTTTACATTTCGGAAGCATGGCTGGAGAAAGTCGGCAAGCCGGACCCTATGGAAGAAGTCATACTGGATCAGGCACCGAACCGCGACTCAAATAGCCGCCTCAGCTGCCAAATAGATGTTACAGAGGAACTCGACGGTCTGGTGGTAATGGTTCCCGAGTCTCAGTACTAGTAGTAACTTGCCGAGGAGAGGACGACGGTAGTGCTCATGAGTAGTGCTCGCGTCTCAGACAGAACTACTAGCTTACTTTTGCCCACTCCTTGTCACGTAGCTCTATACGCCTAATTTTCCCACTTACCGTCTTTGGCAAGTGGTCTACAAATTCAATGGATCTGGGATACTTGTAAGGCGCGGTAGTTTTCTTGACGAAATCTTGTATCTCAGCAGTCAAATCCGAAGACGGCGAATACCCCTGAGCCAATACGATAAAGGCTTTTACGATCTCGCCCCGCGTCTTGTCTGGTGAAGAAACTACTGCAGACTCGACAATGGCTTCGTGTTCAAGCAGTGCACTTTCAACCTCGAAAGGCCCAATGCGATAACCCGAGGACAAAATTACATCGTCGGCCCTGCCGACAAACCAAAAGTACCCATCCTCATCTCTATAGGCCCTATCCCCAGTGATGTAGAAATCCCCCCTGAAGCAAGCGGCAGTTCTCTCCTCATCATCTCTATAGCAGCTGAACATGCCAAGTGGTGCATGTACGCCCAGCCGGACCGCGATGTCGCCCTCTTCATTGACATCACATGGGCTTCCATTCTCGTCAATAACCTCAAGATCGACGCCAGGTGCCGGCTTACCCATCGAACCATATCTTGGCTCGAACGACGGCTGGCTGGCACACAATAAGCATGTTTCCGTCTGACCGTAACCATCTCGAATAGTGATCCCTGAATGGGATTTCCACGTTTCAATAATTTCAGGGTTAAGTGGTTCGCCTGCGCCAACACAATGCCGCAGGGCCTTGAACGAAAACTGACTCAGATTTTCCTGCACAAGTAATCTGTAGAGTGTAGGGGCTCCGCACATAGTGGTAATTGCGTACTCAGACAACAGCCTAAGGATGTCACTAGGTTTGAAGGCGGCGGTCTGGTAAACAAATACTGTGGCGCCCATGTTCCATGGCCCGAACAGACTGCTCCAAGCAGATTTGGCCCAACCTGTGTCACTAATATTCCAGTGCAAATCACTGGGGGTCAAGTCCAACCAGTACTTCCCCGTATTTATGTGGGAATGAGCATAGTCATGCGAATGTATGCACATTTTGGGAAAGCCAGTGGTTCCCGATGTGAAAAAACAGAGGGCCGGATCCTTAGCAGCGGTCTCCTCTTCATTAAATTCTGGGTGCTGGCCGGAAACCAGATAGTCGTAGCCAGTCCAATCAGGGCGAGGGGCGCCCACCAAGATGCCGCTCGTAGCCTCGGGGAGTTCATGGCGAACGGCATCGAGCTTAGTGGCCACTTCGGCATTGCAAACAACGCACTTCGCGTCAGCCGCGTCAGCTCGGTAGAGAATATCTTTTGCAGATAGTTGCGTCGTGCCGGGCGAAACAATCACACCCATTCTGATACAGGCGATCATGCATACCCACCACTCGACCTCTCTTGAGAGTATGAGTAACAAAGTATCTCCGCGTCTTAACCCCATCGAGTGAAGCCCTGCCGCGAGCTTCTTGGACTCTATGCTTATTTCACTGAAGGTTCTCTCGCAGTATTCGCCTGACTCTGTGACATATGCCAAAGCCCTCTTCTGAGGTGAAAGAGCCCAGCGGTCAACGACTGCCGTGGCGAAGTTGTATGAAGTAGGCCTGTCCCACTGAAAGTCTTCGCGAATCTGCTCGTAGTCACTAGAGGGATGCTCTGTGTTCATGATGGAATCACTCCGTCAACCGGGTACTATCTTGATCAGAGATGGTCGATAGTTTGATGAACGCTTGGTGCACCAGGAGCAGGGTGATCGCCGCCAGATATAGCAGTGGGGAAAGCAACATAACCACCCTGATGGATGCAAATGAGGATACAACTGCACTTGATAGTGCAGGCGCAATAGTTGCAGCGATTCCGCTGCAAATGATCACAAACGAAACATGCTTATGAGATGGCCTGTGAACATAATTCAGGCCATAGGCGATGAAGACATTGTATAGAGCAGCTATCGCGAGGCCATAAAGTGCTGCAGCACCCAATGCGGCGTAATAGCCTAGGGAGAAGGATAGCAATACGCTACTGAACAGCCCCGCAGTTAGAACAAAAACAATGAAGTAGACTAACCGCATTCGGGCGACGATTAAGACGCCAAAAACAGTTCCTACCAAAGCTGACCCAAAGATCGTTGAAACCAGCTCTGCAGCTTCCTGTAAGGTATACGAGAGATGTTCCTGATAATACTGGGGTAGCCAGAGAACTATTGAGTACTTTGCGACAATTACGAGAAATAGCGCTGTGCCAGCAACAAGTACTCCGTGGCTCCAAACGGGACTGAAATTTGGACTCTCACCCTCAGGACTTTCCTCCTTCTCGTAATCGTCCTTCAGACCAAATGAAAGAAAGAGTATCCAGACCGTAAGACTTGCCACAATTAACAGAGATAGCTCCCATGTCTTTGACTGCATCAACACGTAGGCAGAGAGTGCAGGAAAAATCAGACCTCCGAAGTTGTAAGCAGCATCGAGTCCGATAAAGCTCATCTCTCTAGCTTTGCCCTCCTTACCTTTTGCGACAAGCATCCCCGCAAGACATGTACTTACGCCAAGGCAGAATCCAGTGATAGCAAACAGCACCGACGTAAGTATCAGACTCTGGGAATAAATCATTGTTGCAGTGGTGGCCAGCACTACTAGTGCATACAGACGAATGGCTAGCCTGACTGACAAAAAGTCGAGCAAGAAAAACGCGAGGACAGTTCCCAGAAAAAAGCCCGTCGTCAGCGTGGAAAATTGCGAGGCTGCGACTGTAGCGTCTACACCATAATCGGCGGCTAGATAGGGTGTCAAAATACCTATCTGCGCAACAAAGCCCGCGACCACAATGTAAATCAGGCCGCTAACGGCCAAGTCAACGCTTATCGACAGTTTCATTATTAGACGCCGAATCTTGCGTCGCGAGAGTCATTGCATATCAGCTTCAATTGACAGAGCAAACCAAAAGGAAGCCGACCGGAAAGCTCTAGGCAGTTGAAATCCATGCCTACACCCTCTAATTGATAAACTCTCTCGACGGATGCGCGCGCGGATAATCACGGACAAATGTAAGGAATCGAGCGACAGCAGCATCAGCATTTGTTAATAGACCCGGTTTGTAATGCTGTTGCTGCAGGATCACGTCATCCTCGTCGAGCATTGTGTCCCACATATCAATCAGCTCTTCGACAAACTCCCTGGTCTCACGCTCCTGAGCATCAGAACCGTCTCCCAGGTGTGCCCCGGCAACATAGAAATGTGAACTGGTGCCAGGCGCAGGGATCCCTAAAGCAGATAAGAGCATGTGCCACCGGCCGTTCATCGTTCCTTGATTGTGCCAAAGCGTAGTGCCCGTGATCTGAGCTTTGTATACAAGTCTGGTTACCTTTCCATCCGGCATAACTCTAGTAACGGGTGCATCAAAATTGACCCAGTAGTCGCTCCACTCATAAGCTGACTTAGGGTCTGGAATATCTTCGTTGTTTACTTCCATATTGTGCACGCAGGCAAAGTGGGCCCAGTCCGGAGTATTTCCACGAATCGACCAGGGGTCGACCGGCCATGGACAGCGAGGATCCTCAAAAGTCGCGATGAGCACTTCGTCTTCAGAGTAACCGCCAAAAATGTCAGGGAAATCGTAAAGTGGCTCCTGCCCGTTGAAGGCAAAGACAATCCCGCAAATTTCGGTCGTGGGAAATGCAAATAACTGTGCACGCTCCGGCGCCGGATCACCTACACCAGTCTTGATACACCGGCCGCTGTCGTCATACACCCAATGATGAAACGGGCAACGAAGGTCGTTACCAATGACGTCTCCACCTGCAGCAAGGTTTGCGCCCATGTGCACGCAGTAAGCGCTAAATACCCTCGCAACATCATCTTCACCGCGATAAATGACAACTTTGCCATCGAGAAAATCTCGGCAAATCACCTTTCCTTTTTCAACATCTTTCGAAAGGCAGATCGGGAACCACGATTTGGTAAATAGCCCGTCGGAACCTTCGGCCGGAACAACAATCTTGCTTAGAGGGCGCGTTAAGACCTCTCCTGAAGTTACTACATTAGAACTGGCTTCACCCATGCCTCTCTCCGTTCATAAGCGGCACCTCAGCGCGGACCAACTGTCCGCGCTCTCAAAAAAACAGCTCTCAGGAAATAGTCCTGACCGCTGTCGCGCACGCTCAATAGTTATAGTCGAAGGGCATGATTAAATCAATAAAGTATCGGATATTTTTTATTTTTTATTATTTATTTGGGTTAAATTTCTGATAGTTCGGTATATTTCATTATCGACGGTCACCGTACCTCTGAGATCAGCCAGGCGCCTCTTAGATTCACCAGGTAAATATGTATCTCCCTGCTGGGCGTACTCGGTGAAGAACGCGGCACAATGCTCATCCCAGCCTGGCCCCGCCAAAATTTCTGGTGAAAACGCGACTATAAACTCACCTCCCCTAGCCGGCCCCCCGTCACCGTTGTCACCAAGCTCGGCCTCATAACTAAAGTTGTCTCCAGCAAGACCGGCTGCCATCAGTTCCACCATTAAGCTTATTAATGAGCCTTTGTAGCCACCAAATGGGAGCAGTATGCCGTCCAAAACCTCATTCGGATCTGTCGTACTTGACCCACTTGGACTGAGCCCCACATCACTGGGGATCTGGCGCCCCTCACGTGCCGCGATTTGCACATCACCGTGCGCCATGGTGGATGTGGCCATATCAAAAACCAAGGGCTGTTCTACTTTCCTAGGGAAAGCAAACGAGATTGGGTTAGTACCAAAGAATGCTTTTTTAGAACCAAAAGGGGCGACCAAAGGAGTGGAGCAAACAACGGCAAGCGCAGCATAACCCCGGCTCGCCAAGCTAAAGGTTTCGTGCCACAGCGCAGCAAAGTGGTAGCTGTTACGGACAATCAGCGCGGCAACGCCTGTGCTACTGACCACCTTTGTGAGGGCTTCTACTCCCTCCTCTAGAGCAAGCGGAGCGAAGCCATTATTTGCATCCACGGAAACAATTGCCGGAGTAGGATGCGTCACCTCGGGACTCGCATGGCCATCAACCTTCCTTGACCGAAGCGACTTGATATACCCGGGGACGCGAAACAGCCCGTGAGATCTTGATCCGGTCCACTCAGCCGACGCCACTGTCGTTGCTACTGCTGCACTGTTTCTATCATCACAGCCATTCGACAACAGAGCATTTTTGGTCAGAGACCACATATCGTGGTAAGTGGTATCCATGATCTTCTTCCAATTTCGGCAGCGGCCGCCGATAGCCGACGACACCCAGAGCGAGGATAAAATGATATCTAATATATTTTAGTTTATAAATTATATTTTTATCCGCGGACACAAATCTCGCAGCACACTCAGTCACTGAGAAATTCCCCATTGAGGCCGGCAGGTACACAGCGCCAATTGCTCGGCACCTTTACCAAAGCACTGATAGTCGAGGGAACATAGAGTCTATGTGATATAGTATCGGAATTATCGTGGCGACCGGCATATATCCCTCTCGGGAGATTCAAACCACGGTGTATCAGTGAGGTAATCCAATTTTGAGCGGCGCAAAACGACATCCACCTGCGCGTGAGGGCACTCGCCCACAGCAGCAGCGAAGCAAAGACACTGTCCAAAAAATCCTTCGAACCGCTGACAAGCTTCTTACAAAAGAAGGCGTAGCTCAAGTGAGCTTAGGCAAGATCGCTCGTGTCATGGAGCTACCGACAGCAACTATGTATCGGTACTTTCCCAGCAAGGAGGCACTTGTCACTTTACTTATGAAGCAAACCCTAGACTTGATGATCGATGATGCCAGCAAGCGCTACGAGTCCGCCGTCTCTCTAGAGGAATACAACACCGTAAGTAGAGAAGTACTCTGGAATACCTATGAGCAGATTCATAAGCACCCGTACTTGAATGAAGCGTACGCGGCTCTGCTGACGGATAGATCTCAGCGTTCAAGCCTCATTGAGGAAAATGCTCGGTGGGTCGATATTTTCTTTATCGCAGGCCGAAGGTTCCTGACTTTTGACTCAGACGACGCCCTTTACAGAAGGCTGCAGGTGTTGAACGCCGCATGGAATGGAACCCTCCGGCTAACTCAACTCTACGATAAACCGGTCGCTGACGAGCTCATGCGAGAGACAATAGAGATTTTTATACGCGAATTAAACTGATCGACTTATACCAACTCTCCCAGAAAGTCATCTCAGCCCAATCCGCCTGAACTGCTACTTTCGGCTTTTCGATGTTATTGTTTGAGGCGTCCACGCGTGTCTTGGTGCGGCCGATCGGCCTTGACATGGTAGAGGTCGGCGGTTCGAATCCGCCTGGTCCTACCAAACATAAAAGAGCCCGCATAAAGCGGGCTTTTTGTATTTGAAGGTTTACCACACTCTCGGACTTCCGAAGCCACTCGAAAAGTGCAATATCAGGGATGTTTGGTCCACCGCTAAAAAGAGAACGCGCACAGACAATGGGGTGGCCAAAGGCGGTAATACGGATCTATTTACGCTCTCGGAAGGTTAGGTTTGGTAGATTCTTGCACACCCTTCTATCAGTAAGTCTCAGTTCGCTTCTTCTCTGGTGAGAGGAGGAATTGCAGACACGGCCGACTATTCCGCTGTGACCTTCTTCAGATAGCGATCGAACCAATCGATAGTCCGCTTCAATGCGTCAATCTGGTTTTCTCGCTTTTGCCAACCGTGTCCTTCCTCGACGTATATCGTAGAGTCGACAATCTTGCCGGCCTTTTGCAAATACTCGACCACTTGCTCGGCCTCATAGGCGGGTACGCGAAGGTCGTTCTCACCGTGCAGCACAAGCAGCGGGGCCTTCACCTGGTCAAGATAAGTCAGCGGGCTGGTTCGATCATAGACTTCGGGATGTGTCTCAGGCGATCCCAGCAGCCCGCGCTGATATTCGCGTAGGGCCGGCGAGCCTCGTTCCCACATGCTGCGCCAGTTGACGATACCGTACAGCTCGACCGATGCTGCCCAGAAATCGGGCATACGTCCAACTGCGATAAGGCTCATGTAGCCGCCATAGGACCCACCGGTTATCCCGACCCTCTTCAAGTCGCCATAACCAGACTCGGCAACAAATTTTGCAGCCCATGCCTCGTCTTCCAGGTCGCGTCCACCAAGATCGTAGCGGTTAGACTCCATGAAGGCGCGGCCATATCCGGTCGATCCGCGAACATTTGGGGCGATCACGATGTAGCCACGCGACGCGAGCGCAACTGCCGTCGCATCGAATGTATCGAAGGTCTGGCCGGTCGGTCCGCCGTGAGCGATGACAATGATTGGAGCGCTGCCATCCCGCTTGAGATTGTAGGGCATCCACAGGATCGCGCTGATAACGGTGCCGTCGGCGCTCTTGTAGCTGACGGTCTGGCTCGTCGGCAGATTGGCCTCGTTCACGCTGGCAAGGCCAAGCCGGGTTATCCGCCGATTCACTCCGGTTGCGAGTTCGTGTGTCCAGTAATCGAATGGGACGCTGGCCGAGGAATGCGGGAAAAGAATGTATTTTCCGTCAGGAGAGAATTGCGGTAAGTCGCCCCAGTATGAAGTGGTCATGCCTCTGGGAACTTTTAGTGCGCGTGCCTTTCCCGATTCGATATCGTAGGCCAGTATTTCAAAACTGCCATCGACATTGTTGATCACCAGCACGGTCTTGCCGTCAGGCGAGATCTGACCGGCCGCTTGCGGCCATTCGCTTGAGACCATAAGGCGGCGCTGGCCGGTCTTCAAATCGACGAGCATGGCTTGGTCGACGCCATCAGGCGCCTCACTTGTCACCGACAGGAATCGATTGTCACTCGAAAACCCGACTGCCTTGTCCGACTTGCCCTCGCCAGACGCAATCCGGGTCATCTCACCGGTCGCCACATCGATCATCCAGATCGAACTGCTCAAAAGATCGCCGCGATTACCGATCAGCTTCTTGCCGTCGGCGGTAAAGCCGACCGGCGACCAGTAGATGCCGGGGTCTTTGTCGCGGGTAAGTTGCCGGACCTCGCGCGTTGCAAGATCTAACAGCGCGAGGTCGAAAGTGGGTGAAGCGGCTTCGCGGCGCACGAATGCGAGCTGCTTGCTGTTAGGTGAAAAGACATACATACCGGCTTCGGAAACATCATCGGTCGATGTCAGATTGACCGGCTCACCACCACTGTCCGGCATCGCAAATATGTCAAACAGCTCGTTGCCACCGACATCAGATGCGTAAAGGATAGCCCTCCCATCAGGCGACACCGCCGGATAGAATGCCCTGTTTTCTGACTGATGCAGCTGCTGCGGAAACCCGCCTGCATGCGGGAACCGCCACAAATTCATACGCCCCGTCAGATCGGACGAAAACACAACGTCATTCCCGTCCGGCGTCCAGGTAGCAAACCAGCTGGTTCGCAGCGAGAGTACATCCTCGACCGAAATCGGCTTGGCATCTGGGTTGTGGCCCGAGACAAGGCTGCCAGGATCGGTCAGTTCCCGCTCGGGGACTCCAGTCAATACCGCAACGCCCGGCCGGTTCGGGTCAAGCGGGGCCTCCTGTGCGAGAAGGGGTGAGCAGAGAAACCCCAGGGCCGCGATGGTCGCGATGAGATGCCGAAAAAAAACTACGCTAAGCATTTCCTATCCTTTCCTTGTACATCGAAATCTGCCGACCAGCTAATTCGCAGGCGTGCGGGGATCGAACCCGTCCATCAACTTCTGGAGGAGGTAGACGGTCTGGAGCGCCGAATTGAAGGCTCGGCCCTCGTCATTTACCGCCATGCCGTGCCCCCCTTCGCGCGCCTCGTAGAACAGCGCCGGGTGCCCTTGGGCCATAAGCCGTGCGGCCATCTTGCGCGCATGACCAGGATGGACGCGGTCATCGCGCGTGGACGTCATCAGCAGCATTTCCGGATAGTCACCGTCGGGCTCGATATTCTGGTACGGCGAATAGCGCAGCAGCGGCTCGGCCTCGGTGGGTATCTCGGGATTACCGTACTCCGGCATCCAGCTCGCGCCGGCCAGCAGCTTGTGGAACCGCGCCATGTCTAGCAGCGGGACAAGCGAGATCGAAGCGCCGAAGAGATCCGGTCGCTGGGTCGCGAGTACGCCCGCGGTCAACCCTCCGTTCGAGCCACCGACGAATCCGATCCGTCCCGCCCGCGACAGGCCGCGCGCAATCAGATCCTCGGCCACCGCAGCGAAGTCGTCATAGGCGATCTGGCGCGTGGCACCACGCGCGGCGTTGTGCCAGGCCGGGCCGTATTCGCCTCCGCCGCGGACGTTTGGAAGGACGAAGCGCCCGCCGCGTTCGAGCCAGATCTGATGCATAGGCCCGATGTATGGGACTTCGAAGCTGGGTAGCATGGGAATGCCGAACCCGCCATACCCGTACATCAGCGTTGGAGCGGCAGCATCCCACCCGCCTTTTTTGCCGACAACGAAATAGGGAACACTGGCCCCATCCTGAGTTTCGACGAAGAACTGCTTGGTTTCGAAACCCTCAAGGTCAACCGCAGCCTCGGCCTCCTGCACCTTGGCGAGTTTACCCGCCTGAGAGAGCGCGAACATCGTCGGTACCGTGGTGAAATTCTCGAATTTGAGGAGCGCGCTGTCTTCCGAGGGATCCATGCTTGTCAGCAGCGTCAGCGTGCCGCCCTGCCGACCAGCGGGAACATTCACGTTATCGACCTGCCATTGACCATCCGCACCGCGCCGTGCGCGTTTCAGCGTCGAAACGACATTGTCCAGCACGACAAGGTATGCACTGGTATCGAGGATCGCCGGTGGGCTACCCAGCGGAAGCGCTTCGCTCGCATCGGGCGTGAAAACCGTGCGATAGGTGTCCCCATCCACATTACCCGCGAGGATCCTGGGAAGGTTTGCCGCGATGATGGAGCCTGCACTGAACACTTTGCCGCCAACATCGAAATCCGTGTCCAGCCGTAACAGCAGTTCATTGCCGATTCCGGTCAGACCCATAAAGGACGCCATGAGATCCACCGGAAGGGGTAGGGTCTCGGGCGGCTGGCCGGACGCGACGCGCAGAACGGTCAGATCCGTAAAGCTTCGGGCTGCCAATACCAGAAGCTCGCGTTGCGTATTGGTCTGAGCCAGGAAGGGCGCGAGTAGGAGATGATCGGAGGGAATGCTGTGCAGCACTTCCGCCTCGGAGACCCCGGTGCCGCGATGCCATTGTCGCAGAATGCGCGGATAGCCCGAAGTGGTTGCCTCGTCGGGTTCGAGCACGATGGAGATGGCCAGCGTATTCTCATCGACCCAGGCGATCATCTGTCGGGCAAGCGGTGTCCGGAACCCGTCCGGAACAAATTTCTTGGCCGCAAGATCGAATTCGCGCATGCTCACGGCATCGCTCCCGCCATCGGACAACGGGATGAGCGCTTTCGCGCCGTCCGGCGAAAACCGGATCATCGGCGCATATACATACCAGTTATGGCCTTCGGCTTCGGCCAAGGCGTCTATGTCGACAAGTGTCTCCCAGGCGGCCTCCCCAGCACCGAACGAAGCCGGTTTGGTGCGCTGGAGGAGGCCTCTTGGATGGTCGGGCCCCTGAGCGATCCGATAGACGAAGCCATCTGCCTGCGTGAGCGTGTACATCTCCGGAAGGCGGCCTTCGCTCTGATAGCTCGCCAAGTAATCGGCCTTGAGCTGGTCGAAACGCGGGTCCGCCGCCAGTCGGGCAGCCGTGCGTTCGGACTGTTCTTCGGTCCAGGCAAGCGCACGGTCCCCCTCGATCTCTTCCAGCCACAGATACGGATCTGCGGCATCAGATGCTACGACAGAAAACGAATAGGTGATGCCTACTAGCACACTTGCTCGGATTCTATTTCGGATGGTCATAATATTTGGCAGCACAATGCCCCTCGATCTGAAGTCTTGAAAATTTTCAAGAACTACCCAGGCACCCAATTCAAACTATCTATACAACTGTACGATTGCGATTTATCGTTTTAATTTTTAGAAAAAAGTTATAAAGATGCTCCATTACAGCAAATCGCAATGGAGCATCTGTTTAGGTTTTGTGTGGATTAGTAAGTCAGTTTGAGATTCAGGCCTACTGTGCGAGGCCGCAGAAAGATTTGTTCACCGGAAGCGCCTGCTGTAACGGCACCGTCATCATTCAGCAGGTTATCTGCAAACAGGAAAAGGCCCCAATGCTCTCCTTCAACACCAATGCGAGCATCAACCTGAGTGAGGTCATCAGCAGGGAGCCATGTGGGAAATGCCGGGTTACTCTGGGCGGTACGATATTGCGCACCTAAGCGGGCAAAACCATTCCAGCCGTTGTTCAAGCCCCAACGATATTGGGCCGAGGCGTTGAAACTGCGATCAGATGTGCCTTCAATCTCATCACCGGCCATTATCGGAGTACCAGGGATATCGGCGGTCACAGTTGCATCCAGGAAGTTACCACCGGCTTGCAAAGTAAGTCCGTCAAACGGCGCATAAAGAACATGGAATTCAATACCCCATGTTTCGGTGCCTTCTGAATTAGCGAGGCCATTAAACGGGGTACCTGGAAGCGTCGCTCGAACTACACGGTCTTTCCAGTCAAGGAAGTAAACAGCACCTTCAACTACCATTTGCCCACCCAGCAGAGTGCCTTTGGCTCCAAGCTCATAGCTCCACAGTGAGTCCTCCGACAAAGCGGAAGGTAGTTCGATACCTAAGGGTTCTGCGATAGCAAGAGATGCCGCTGGCTGCAATTGACCACTGCGAAACCCTTTCCCGGCAGAGGCATAGACCATCCAGCCCTCATTAGGTCGGTAGCTCAGGTTGACGCGCGGGTTAACGCTGCTGAATTTCTCATCTAGCTCAGTATCGGGAACACCAACAACACCACTGGCAGAAACGGCCTGCAAGTCATCTTCAAAGTAGCGAATACCCAATGACAAATCTAACTGATCAGTAAACGACCAGGTGCCATCTACAAAGGCCGCAGAGGCGTCCGTCTCCTGTTTATCATCAGCATAAAAACCAAACAGGGGAAAATCGAACACGTCTTGCCGTTCGGCAGTGCGGTGGTAAAGGCCAGCCGTCCATTGCAAGGAGCCTTCGTTATCACTGCTGAAGCGCAATTCATGAGTATCAATTTCAATATTAATGGTAAAATCAAGCTGCCCACCGAAGAGAAGGCCCGACTGGGCCAGCAGAAAATCCGTGGTACCGTACGCATAACGTAATGTACCAACGCCATCAAAGTCGTAACTTCCTGTAAACGTGTATTGATCGTAAGTAGATTCAGCAGCGAGTCCCCCAGGAGATGTTGTAAGGGCGTCAGTACCTCTGGGCTCACGATCTGCCTCATTCTCATAACTCCAACCGGAGATAGTCAGATCTAAATTATCACTGGGTGTGATACGCAATTTCCCACGGTAACTGCTAATTTCCGTCTCATTTACGTCTTCTTCTCCGCCATCCAACTCATCAAACCAACCACCCAGATCTTCTTCAACAGCCGTTAAGCGCAACGCTATTACGTCCTCAACAATGGGGGCGTTAATCATGGCCTTGATGCCCTTGTTATCATCACCGTCCTGAACGGACGAGGCGGTGAAGTCGGCGGCGGCCTGAAACTCACTCATATTTGGATCTCTGGTCAAGATCCGAATAGTTCCACCCATGGAGCCTTCACCATAGAGCGTACCTTGCGGCCCACGCAGCACTTCTACACGATCAATATCCCAGGCACGCACATCCGGGTTCAGTGGTACCGTGACACCGGTAAAGGGTAATTCGTCCAAATAATAACCGATAGCATTACCTCCCAGATCCGTGGAAACGCCCCGAATTGCTATTTGTGAAATACCTATGCCCCAATCGTTTACGTTGACACCAGGAGCAGTTTCCAGAAAATCCGTTAAGTTTGCTGCGCCAATATCATCGATAAAATTCCCCGTAAAAGCAGAAATGGCGATAGGTACATCCAAGACATTCTGCTCGCCACGCTTCATTGCCGTCACCAAGATCTCTTCCAGAGCTTGATTCTTTTCAGCACCCGATGCCCCGACTGTGCTCCCTGAATCCTGAGCACCAGCCCCCGCGGTGAAAAAAACTGCAATCGCTGCCAAAAACCCTGTCTTCTTGCTGATCATTTGTTCTTCCCTAGTAACCGGCGCTTCCACCAGCGCAATATTGATGTGGCCATCACTGCTGAACGTTGGCTTGAGTCCGGTCCCGTCAAGGAGTAATTGAATCGCCTCATTCGGGTGGTACGAACCAACTAACCGATTTGTTGTCTGGTCACGCGCAAGTTCGAACGTGAAGATCAACGTGATATCGGCCTGTTCAGCAAACGTGATGAGCGATACGTCTGCTTGCTGCTGAGGAATGTCGAAATATTTCGCTTCTTGTCTGTCTGAATCAGCCGCATCCGCTACCGATGGTCCAATCAACAGCAGGCATGAAATAGCCAACAAGAGAGCGACGCCTAGGCAAGCCCCAACCTGGCGCAAAAAAGACGCCTGTTCTTTAGACAAAACAAAACCCCTTTTCCCCCATACCGGCTTTTGGTCCAAAGCCTTGGCGATGAACTTTTTTCGGTTTGGGGTCAAGAATCTGTGCTCTCCTCCGCGACTCCGAGGAGGATTCGATGCTCACCTTGCCGCTGGTAAGCAATATTGAAATGGTTTCTCAGTGCTGCCAGCAATCCCTCAACGTCGCCCGCTTTGAAGAGGCCCGCCACCCGCACTTCCCTCGTCTCCTCATCGAGAAATACAAATTCAACCGCCGTGTATCGCCCGACTTCATAAACTGCATCCTCAAGTGATTCACCACGGAAGATCAGATTCCCCTCTCGCCAGGACAGCTTTACGGCGATCTCGTCTCTTTCAATTAGCTCTGGTTTGATGGAATCGGTGTTTTGATCGTTGGCTGAAAGCAATACTGCTTCACCAGCGCCAACTATTGTCGAGGGCTGTGACAGAATTTGAGGTGTTTCCGCCGAGGTTTGCTCATCACTAGCATCGAGAACACCGACCATAACGACGCCGTCTGTCACCACCAGTTCTATGCTTTGATCCTCGGTGATTTCGACATTGAATTCTGTGCCGACCGCTCTAACCACCTTATTGCCAACGGCAACACTCAAAGGTCTGTCTGAATCGTGGGCGACCTTAACGTGTATTTCGCCGCGATCAAGCATGAGCAAACGTTCGCTTGCTGTGTAACTGACTCGAACTCGACTGTTCGTATTCAGGGTAATGGTAGAACCGTCTGATAGCTGATGGGTTGCGCGTTCACCAATCACAGTATGATAAGAGCGGCTATCTGTAACAGGCGTAAATTTCTGGATCGCGATGTCCTGCATTTGAACAGCGGCAAACAGAAAAATCCCCACGACCACACTTGCAGCTATACCGGATAGCACTCGATTCGAAGGGTAGCGCCGCGCCGGCTGTGATTCGGGGAAGAGATCTGACAAGCGGCTAAGCACCTCCATGTTGTCCCAGAGTTCGGCAAGTTCGATAAATAGCTGGTAATTGGCCCTGCTGAGTGACAGCCAGCCAGCCAGCTCCCGCTCTTCTTCCTCCGTAAGACCGCGTTCGATGGCGGCAATCCAATCGGCGGCCTCTTGAAGTTTACGGTCCTTGCTGAAGAGGAGCTCTCTGATATTGCTCATGCGTGACCTCCACGCTGTTCGTCCAGAGCGGACAAATGACTGCGACAGAGGGTAAGACCTTTCGATATGTGCTTTTCCACTGTCTTTTCGCTGATCTGTAATTTTTGGGCAATCTCGCTGTAGGAGTACCCGTAGACTTTCTTAAGGACAAATGCGCGACGACACTGAAGCGGAAGACTCCTCACAGCATCGCAAAAAAACGCAAATTCTTCGAGGCTGCAAACCCTGTCGAGCGTGTCGCTGCCGGGATTGCGCCAAGCCTCAGCGTGTCCATCGCCTATTGCCTCAAGGCTCTCTGAGAGTCGAGTTTCTGCCTTATTTGCGTGGTTCAGCGCAATATTCATAGCAGTGCGATACATAAATGATCGAGGTGATCGGATTTCGTCTGTCACATTTGATTGGCATACGCGAACGTAGGTTTCTTGAACGATATCCTCTACCTCGCTTGGAGGCACGATTCGGCGAACCATCCCCGCCAGTCCGCTGCTGATAGAGAGAAACACACTCGTTAGCTTGTCATCGATGTTTGGCAAAGCTCAGACCTTTACACCAAGAGAACGCAATTGGACTTTATTAAAGACAAATCAGAACAAATTTTCCCCCACTCCTACATACGGATTTTCGACAACCTTCTGGCTGTAACCGCAGGCCGAGTTCCAATCAGAGCGCCATCAATCCGATTTGTGCCCTGCGAGTGGTTGATTTCATAATCACTTACCACTAATTTTGAGGAGTCCACGCGTGTCTTGGTGCGGCCAATCGGCCTTGACATGGTAGAGGTCGGCGGTTCGAATCCGCCTGGTCCTACAAATTTTTTAAGCCCCTGTTTTTATTCAATTTTATTTTTTTGAGAATCGCGCGTTTTGGCGTTTTTCTGCACCTGGACGCTACAGCAGGAGGGCAGTGAACAGCT
>Ga0181573_10001709_pt1 | contig 21184 bp, 21 predicted proteins | sample 101ome_25_FD_148643 | JGI IMG/M metagenome (GOLD analysis project Ga0181573, IMG submission 148643) | Coastal salt marsh microbial communities from the Groves Creek Marsh, Skidaway Island, Georgia - 101409BT metaG (spades assembly) | ecosystem: Environmental > Aquatic > Marine > Intertidal zone... | reverse complement strand
CGGCCGAATAAACCTCGAATACGTCGCTCTTTAAATCACGCGCAAAGCCCTCGGCCATTTGGCTGCGGCATGAATTACCCGTACAGAGAAAGAGAATACGCTGCATAAAGCGGCTCACGTTCGTTTGTACATTCGTTTTGGACAGTAGAAGCGCAGAGGGCCACCTGCGCCGTTTAGACTTCGAACTTACCCCTTAACCGCACCCGCCGCGATGCCGCGCACAAATAGACGCATTGTGAATAGAAAAATAAGCACCAGCGGCAGTGAAGCGATCGAATAGCCCGCCATCATTTCACCCCACTGTTTCACATACTCGCCGTCGAGCTTAATCAGTCCAGCTGCCAGCGTCAGCAGCGCGTCGTCTCGAATGATAATAAAGGGGAGTAAAAAGTCGTTCCATACGGAGATAAACTGCAGAATAGCCAGCGTGGAGATCACGGATCCCGACATCGGCAGCACGATGTAGAGCACCTGTCGAAATGGACTAGCTCCATCTACATCCGCTGCGTCAAACATATCCTGTGGAATTTCTTCTATAAAGTTACGCAGGATAAAAATCTGCACGACCTGAGCACCAGAAATACCCAGAATGATCAGGGCGAGTAAACTGTTGATTAGGTTCATATCGCGCAGCAGAATAAAGAGCGGAACGAGGTTAGCCACTCCCGGCATAAGCATCAACACGAGAAAGAAATACCATAGGAACGTCGTGCCGGGCATGCGGTAACGAGCAAAGAAGAAACCCGCGGCCGTCGAACAGCACAGCGCCAGAACGACCGCAGTTACGGCCACGACTATCGTGTTAAAGATGTACGTGCCCACGGTATCCCAAGCCACCGTCCAATTCTCCCAGTGCCAGGTGTCTTTTGTGCTCAAGCGCACCTGCGGCCAGTCGGGATGGGTGGGGGTGAGTCCAGCTGCCAGCGCCTCTTGGGCCAGTATGACCTCTTTGGGATCATAGGCTTCCAGCTGGGCCGGACGACGGTCAAAGGTCTCCAATAAACCCGACAGGGCCAGCGGCCCGAAGGGTTCATTGTTAAACTGCTTGTTGTTTTTAACGCTGATGGCAAAGGTCACGTAGAGCGGGAAAAACGCAAAGACCAGCACGCTCAGAATAAAGATGTGTTTGCCGAATTCGCCCCAAGTAGAACGCATTTACTTCTCCACGCGCACGAAGCGGTTGTTGATTTCTGTGAGAATTAGAATAAAGAAAAAGACGATTAGACCAATCGCGCAGGCCTTGCCCGCATAGAGTTCGACAAAGGCGCTGCGAAACATATAGAGGCCCGGTACAAGCGCCACACCGCGCGGCCCTCCGCTGTCGCCGAGCAGGATCAGAATCTGCCCGTAGGTCTGCAGCGTACCGATAATCATCAGCACCAAATTAATGCGCACCTGCGTGAGAATAAGCGGCAGTTCGATGTGGAAAAACTTCTGCAGCGTTGAAGCGTTGTCCAAATCAGCCGCCTCGTACACGCTCTCATCAATGCTGGCTAGTCCCGTTAGGTAGATCAGCACTCCGACGGTGCCCACCCACGGGAACCCCCAAAATATCAGCGAGGGAATCACCAGAGAAGCGTCGCCCAGCCAGGAGGGATTGGTTCCGGCGTGAAACACGTCCCAACCCAACAGGCCGTCCACCCAAACCAGCACGTCGAGAAAACCCGTGCCGAGCAGAATGCGGTTGAGAATGCCCTGCATGGGATCGTAGAACGACTTCCACACTAGAAGACCGACCATAGCTGGCACGATCATCGGGACGACAAACAGCACGCGATAGATATACTGCCATCGGTCGCTCTTGAGCCGATGGATAAAGACGGCCGTTACGATAGACGGAACCATTTTCACCAGATTGGCCAATACCAGAATAAAGATCACGCCAAATCCAGACCACAGCGTCTGGTCTCCGGTCTCCATCATAGACTGATAGAAAAACCACAAAAAACCGTAGAGGATACAGATCCCCTGTAGCCACTGGCTCCATCCTTTGCGGAACACCTGATGCACCGCCACGCCGATCAACGTAGCCCACAGGGCCTGACTATACCATGCCCACGCCTGGCCGGCCGTCATATGCAAAACCGTCGAAGTCTCTGCCGCCGCAAAGAGGGCGATGCCCACAAGACCCACCAACCCAACCAGTCCCCACGGCGCTCCGCGCGCAAGCCACAGCGGCCTACCGACGAGCACGGCCATCATGAGCACGACCCACACGGCCATAACTAACCATAAGAAGGGGGACCAGCCGAGGAGTTGGTGGAAATTGTATAGACCGACAAACTCTTTTACATACGACCCGTTCCAGCGAAAAAACGCGTAGTATATTGCACTAGCGGCTGGAAAGTAGGAAAAGACCACCACCAGGGCCGCAGCGGGCAGGGCGAATAGATAGAGCCGCCAGTAGGAAGCGAGACGGCGCATGCCAATGTGTTTTGCCATCTTAGCTCTGCTTCCGTTTCAAATCAATTTTAATGTGTTGCTGGATTTCGCGGGCTTTGGGCGCACCTTCTTCCAGCAGCTTATCCCATTCGAGTAAGCGATACGAATTGCGGTAGCGGCGCATGCGCATCTCCCACAGGTAAATCATCTTGCTCTGCACGCGTTCGGGCACGGGTTGATCCGTGCCCCACGTCTTACCGAAGGCATACCCAGCGAGCTGATGGGATAGGGCCATCTCTTGGGCCAAACGCTCTTCCCACTCGGTATTGAGCAAACGTTCAAACTCCTGTGCTAGCGCACGGGGCATTTCATCTTCCATCATCTGCGCAAACCCGTCGTAGTCGATCTTGTGTTCGACCAGCTCCCAGTTGGCCTGACTAAAGGCCGCCGTCGCCGGCCCATTGCCAACCACTCGATGTACATCTCCAGACCAAAATCCTTCCGGCTTGCGCACAAAAGGCTGCATCAGAGGATGCGACTGAGCGCCTTTTATAACGGGCGGCCAACGCGACAAATGATTAAAGCGCTGATTGTTTTCACGCGAGGTAAGAAACTGAAGAAAACGCAGGGCAATATCGGGGTGTTCACTAAACTTTGAAACCGCTAGGCGAAAAACCGCGGGGGCATTGGCCTCACTGACGCGGCCGCGCACGTACTGACCAAACTCTGGATCGCTCGAGTCGGGATAGGGAAAATCGCAGATCCCCATCGGGAAATCGACCTGACTGTTAAAACTCATCGCGTCCCACGATCCCGAAGCACAAAAGAGCGCCTTGCCCTGCGTAAAGCGAAACTGGGCCTCCATGCGGTCCATCGCCATAAAGCCAGGAGAAAAGTACTTCGTCAGATTGGCCACCGTCATCTGATCGGCGCGAATACGCTCGTCGTAGAAGTCGAAGTCTCCTGCCGCATAGGCCAAGAGCACCTCGTCATTGCCCCCGAAAAACCCATCGAAATCGCGATCGTTTTCCAGGATTAAGTCGAGCAGCGTTGCCGCGCGCATACTGCGAAACACGCTGGCCTGGAACTGGGACGCGGCAACGGCCATTAGGTCCGCACGGCCCTCGCGCTGAGCCCACTCACCAAAGCGACGACAGAGGTCTAAAAAAGCGCGGTAGTTGCTCGGAGGTTCGTCTAGGCCAAAAGCGGCTTGCAGCAGTTCGCGATTGTAAAACATGCGGATAGAAAGCGTGCTAGAGGCTGCACCGTAGTATTCCAAATCGGCCTGGTCGACGGATCCAACCATCCCGTCCATATAGGTGTCCATCCACGGCACGTCTTCCAAATCCGTCCCCCGGTTGTAGGGATTCGGTTTTTGTACGTCTTCGGTATTGCTGATAAAAAAACGGGGCACTGAGCCAGCTTCTTCACGGCCTAGCTGCACCAGATCAGGCAGCGAGCGGCCAATGCCCTGCGTCTGGACATACTGCTTGTAAACGCGCTCCGAGATGGCGTTTTGCACCACGCGCACAGGCTGGCCCGTCTCCTCTAGGTAGACGCGTTCAAAGCGGCGCGCAATATCGTCAAACGCCTCGCGAAAGCCGGCTTCCAGCTGCCAGTGCACAACGCGGATCGTAGCCACCTGATCCGACTGCTCGACCTCCTGCACTCGGTATACGCGCCACAGCGATACGGAGAACGAGATGACCAGCACGACGATCGCCACGTAGTTACTGAGCCGGCTCCAATCGAACAGGCCGCTTTCGGCGCGCGTCTTTTCCTCAGCGTCCATCCGGCTTCTCCTTGACCATGCGATCTTCCACGCGCGTCGATAGAGGCGGCGCGTAGTCAGAGTCGAGTTGGCCGTTCTTCAGCTCATCGGCGCGCAGCGTGGCAAAATGCGCTTTCTGCGAGGAGGGCACCTCACTGGCGAGCAGGCGATAATAGGCTTCGGCCCGATCGTAGTGACCCAGCGCCACTTCGTTGATACGCGCAAGGCGAAAGAGAACGACCTCTTTGACCCGCACGTTGCTGATGCCCGCCCGATACTGCGCGTCTAGCGCATCAGCGAGGGCGCTGTAGTCACCGATAAAGAAAGCCATCTCTGCGCGCATGCCGTGAAAAACGGACGCGAAAGGCGTTCCGACAAAGTGCGGTGCCATTTCAGCTGCGGACTGCAAACCGAGCGCAATTTCCTCGCTGTCGGGTCGCTGCAAATACGAGCTCAGCAAACGGAGCATAGTCTCTTGCACCAGCGGTGAATCGTCCGGTAGGGCTGAGAGCGCCTGCTCGTAAAGCGAGCGCGCCTTGTCGACCTGCGCAGGAACAATTTCCATATAACAGTCGGCCAAACGGCCCAAGATTTGCCCGCGCCAAAGGTCGCGTTCGTCCACTTCTTGGAGCAGCGCCTCGTATTGGGAAATCGCCGCCTGCGGATCGCGGCCCGGCATCTGGTAGTGCGTTATAAACGCGCGACCCATTCGGGCCTGCCAACGCTCCTCCTGGCTGGCGCGCTCTGATTCGGCCACTTGGGCAAAGAGGCCGTCGGCGTTGGAAAACGCCTGCAGGCCGTACTCGGTCCAAGCGCGACCCAAGAGCTCTGCCGGCGGTTCCTGCGCTAGCAGCGTAGCTGCCGACAGACAGAGCACCAACGGGAGCGCGCGCATCAGCATATGTTTATCTCTGTTCATAGGAGACTAAATAGTTTAACAATTGCTTTCGCGTCAAATAGATGCTCTATCGGCTTGTCATGTCTCTACCTAAAGCAATACATTTAAGCCTTTCTCGCCGTGAACGAATCCATCAATGGGAGAACGTATGGACGCACGCTGCTTGGAACACCTCCTTACCGAAGACGAGAGACTGCGCTTTGAACGCGATGGCTATTTCACCGTGGAAAACGCGCTTCCACAGTCGCTCGTCGACAGCCTAATTCCCACCGTTGACCGCGTTGATAAGGCGGAGCGCGCGCGCATGGACATGGGAGCCGATGCGCGCATCAACCACTTCGACTTTATTGGCAAGGATGATTCGTTCTTAGAGCTGCTCGACTGGCATACGACGTTTCCCAAGGTATGGGACCTGCTCAACTGGCACATCCAGCTCTACCACACGCATATGACGGTTTCGCCGCCTGAAGCCGAGGGCAAGACGCTGGCAGAGGATGGGTTGGGGCTGGGCTGGCATCAGGATAGCGGCCGCCTCAACAACGACTTTGAAACGTCACCCCGTCCGCGCGTGTCGCTCAAGATCGCCTATTTCCTAACCGACACGCGAGAAGAGGGCCGCGGCAACTTCTACGTGCTGCCCGGCAGCCACCTCCAAGATGACTTTCCCGGATCCGATAGAAAAGAGCCCGTGCGAGGATGCATCCCCATCCGCGTCGCGCCCGGCACGGCCGTATTTTTTGATCGGCGCATCTGGCATTCGGCCAGTGCCAACTACTGGACCGAACCGCGCCGCGTCCTCTTTTACGGCTACTCCTACCGCTGGCTGCGGCCGCGCGACGACATGCAGGTGGCGCACTACATCGACCGATGCGATCCCATCCGCCAGCAGCTGCTCGGCGTAACGCATTCGGGAGGACGCGGCTACACCTCTCCAACGGAAGCCGACATTCCTCTCAAACATTGGATTGAAGAGCACGTCCAGCCGTCCTCTGCGCAGTGAATACTGGCCAGACCAACCTGCAGGACCTGCTCCGCTCAATAGAGCCGGAGCTAAGCGATAGGACGTACGTGTTTTGCACGATGCCAGATGAAAGACGAGATGAACTAGAACACCGAGCAGTCTTGCTATTTCGCGAACGGGAAGGCCTGACGGCCGTGCTGCCCAAAACCGACGCCGAACGCATCGGCATCGACTACGCCTTTCCGTCGCGCATGATTACGCTCACAGTGCATTCAAGCCTTAATGCAGTTGGGCTGCTAGCGGCGGTGACGCAGGTGCTGGCCCAGGCCGACATCAGCGTCAATGTCGTGTCCGCGTTTTATCACGACCATCTATTTATTCCGGAACATCGCGCCGTGGAGGCCCTGCAGATTCTATCTGCGCTATCCGAGCAAGCGACCCAGTAAGAGCACCGTTCGCCCACTCGAAGAAACGGTCCGTTGGCGCACTGTGCGCCCAGCTATACGTGAAAGATATAGAGATCGCGCTCAGTCAGCGGGAGATCAACCCACGACCCACCGCGCAGGTGGCTTTCGGCGATACCGATGCACGCCTCCGTGATGTGATGAGTCACTTCCACGTTGCCCGTGCTCGGCTGGCCGCTCTCGTAGGCGGCTACGAGGTCTTCCAAACACTGAACTACCGGACTTTTCGGCGTCGCAGCTTCAAACGGCTCCTCCTGCCAACCGCGCTTTCCGCTCGGCTTGCGCAGCAGAACGCCGGCCCCGTTGTTGAGCGAGCGAATGCTACCATCAGAGCCCAGCACTTCGAATTCCCAATAGCCGCCGGGCACCGTCCACGCCTCGACGCCGTTGACAAAGCGCAGCTGATAGGTCGCATGCGGATCAAAAGCGATATGGCGTCCGCTAAAATCCTCATCGCGCGGCAGCAGCTCGCCGCGCACGGCTTCTATCGACGGGTCGCCGATCAGGTACGACACCGTATCGATTGAGTGTATGTGCCCGTGCATCAGGCTCGACGGCGCATAGTGCACCACCGACTTCACGTCGCCCACGGCCCCGGCAAGCACGGCGTCGCGCACGACGGCATAGCGATTGTCAAAGCGCCGCAGAACGCCGGTGTTAAAGACCGTGCCCGCCTTTTGCACAGCGGCCAGCACCTCGTCGGCGCGCACCATGGACGAAGCCATAGCCTTCTCTACGTAGAGCATGGGCACGCCCATCTCGCACAGGGCGACCGTCAAGTCAGCGTGCGAATCGTCGCGGCGTTCGGGACCTGGCGAACGGCTGTGAGGTTTGGGTAGGCAGGCCGCCGTGCAGACGGCCACTAGGTCGAGCGACGCGCGTTCGACCATCTCGCGGAAATCGCCGTAGACGGCATCGACGTTCCAGCGCTGGGCAAAGGCAGCACATTTATCGCCGTCGAGATCTGCGCCGGCGACTAGCTCTAAGCGCGGACTGCCCACGGCAGAAGCGGCAATCGAATACGGCAGCTCCGTGTGCCCTTCGTCGTCAATCGTGCTGCCCATGCGACCCAGGCCGATAATCCCGACGCGGTATGTTTTCTCCGCCATGATTTACGCTCCCGTTTTTTCTTTCAGCTGCTTGAAAAAGGCCACCTCCCGACGGATGGCATCCATGCGCTGGCTCTCGTCCACTTCAAACTCGCAGTGAATCGATATCGGCCCATCAAAGCCGATGCGCTTCAGCTCGGCAAAGATGGCCGTCCAGTCGCACATGCCCTGACCGGCTTCGACTACGCGACGCCGCACCGCACCGTGATTTTCCCTCTCAACGCGTTCCAGTAGAAAATCCTTCACTGCGACCATAGACAGGTGCTCGCGCACAATCGACACTGCAACGTCGAACTCTTCCCCTTCGGCCCGCAGATGGCCAGCGTCTAGAAATGCGCCAATGCGCTGGGGATCAAAGCCGCGAATCATATGGGCAAGCGTGCCCGCGTTGAGCCCCAAACAGCGCTGCGAATGCGTGTGGTAGCAAACGCGCACGCCGTATTGCTCTGCCAGATCTGACCAGCCTTCCAGCGCCTTACGCGCCTTGTCCACTTCGTCCCAGTAGTCCATTTGACCGGGAACAAACTTGAAGTAACCCAGCTTGAGGCGGCGCACGTCAGCCGCATCCATGGCCGCTAGTAGACCCGCTCCCTCGGCGTCGGGCTGCAGTAGATTGCCGTGCGCCGTCACCATGGGTATATCCAGCCCGCTCGCTCGAAACCGAGACACGGCTTCGGGCAGCGCTTCTGCAACGTTATCTGGGTTTACCGGATATCCGGGACGCACCGCCATATCGTAGCCCTCGATGCCCAACTCTTGCGCAAAGTCGATCAACTCGGCAATGCCTAGTTCCTGCAACATTTTGGAAAATACAATTAGTTTCACCCGCGCTCTCCTTTGTCTCGAGTGCTGCGCACCTCGTTCATTTCTATAAAGCCGTCTCTAGTTGACGCATTCCGAGTGACCGACACAGGCCGCCAAGAAATCGTCTTTTGCAGCGGAGAAGCCCAGCTGTTGCTCCACTTCTCTAATCGCCATTTCCGTGGCCGTCTCCGCTGCCAGCGTATCGGGAAACTCTACGCCCATCGTCGCATCGCGCAGCAGAATCATATTGTAGCCGCGCTGCGCCATGGCCCGCATTCCATAGTCTCGATTGAGAATGCACCAATTGGTCGCAAACCCAGCATACAGGAGATGCAGCACGCCGTTCGCTCTTAACAGATCGTGCAGTTGATCGCCCGTAGCCACTACGTGCTCTCCATCTTGCACGTCGATGTGCGGTGACATACCCAGTGCGTCAATGAACGGAATGCCCGGCGGCTGGGCACGCGGTCCGCGAAAGGAGGCATAGGCGCCCTGTCGACTGCGGAAGGCGGCAGGAGGCCAGTCGGACTCAGCGACCGGCAACGGCGGCACATGCTGTTTGAGCTGGTCAAACTGCTCAGCAACGGGCGGACTGGGCGCGTGCACGATCGTCAGGCCCGTCCGGCGCGCTTGCTCCAGCACCGGCACGACCGCCTCGCGCGTAATGCGGTCAGCGCGCTCTAGCCAGCTTTCGATAAAGTGATTGTCCCACAGATCTACCAGCACGAGTGCCGTCTGGTCTACGGGCAGTTCCATCTGCACGTGGCGGCGGATGAAATGCTCTTCGCGATAGGGCCGTCCTGCCGGAGGACTGTCCTGAAAGTACTGCACCTTGAGGTCGAGCATAGCGCACTCCCGGGCTGGCGTTGCGCATAGTATAGCCAACGCTCTATCCTCTCTCAAGCGACTGGTCTGACCCCGACAGATAACCTATGTTTGCAGCCGTCGTTGCAACTGTGTATAGAAAGAGCCTCTACATGAGTAAACCGCTGCAAGCTATCATCGTCGGCGCCGGCCACCGCGCCCTGACCTATGCCAGCTATGCGCTGTCTCACCCCGACGAGCTGCAGATTGTTGGCGTAGCCGATCCGACGCCGCTGCGCCGTCAGCAAACGGCCGCCCGCTTCGATCTGCGACCCGAACAGTGCTACGAGTCGGCCGAGGCACTCGCTGCGCTGCCCCAGTGCGCTGATTTCATCATCAATGGCACAATGGATCACCAGCACGTACCCACCGCAATTCCACTGTTGGAGCGCGGATATCACATGCTTCTGGAAAAACCCTTCGCCACCAACGAAGAAGAAATGGAGCAATTGGTCAGCGTAGCGCGCCAGCGGCAGGCCATCGTTTCTATCTGTCACGTGCTGCGCTATGCCCCCTTCTATGCGGCTATTCGCCAGAAGGTCGTAGAGGGTGCCTTGGGCGATATCCTAAGCGTGCAGGCCGTTGAGCACGTCTCTTACCACCACATGGCCGTCGGCTTTATACGCGGCAAGTGGAGCCAAATAGACTACTGCCAATCGCCCATGCTGATGGCCAAATCCTGCCACGACCTCGACCTGATTACTTGGATGAAGAGCGGCGTTACCCCCGTGCGCGTCTCAAGCGCCGGCAACAACTTCCAGTTTCGCCCAGAGCGCGCACCCGAAGGAGCGGGCACTCGCTGCCTGGTCGACTGCCCCATCGAAGCCGAATGCCTCTACTCGGCCCGCAAGCACTACATAGACCACCCCAAGCGCTGGTCGTTCTACGTCTGGGATCGCTTGGAGCACCTCGAGGATCCGACGATTGAAGACAAGCTCGAATCGCTGCGCACCAGCCCCTATGGACGGTGCGTGTGGAAAACGGACATGGACGTGGTGGACCACCAGTCGGTCGTCATTGAGTTTGCCGACGGCTGCACGGCTACGCTCAATATGATCGGCGGCAGCGCCAAGCCCTCGCGTTCAATCCACCTAATCGGCACGCACGGCGAGATTCAAGGCAACTTAGAGGACAGCACCTTCACCCTGCGCCACATCGATCCACGACCGGGTTGCGAATATGGTGAAGAGACCATCGACGTCAACATCCGCGGCGATATGACGGGTGCCCAAGGCGGCCACGGAGGAGGCGACATGCGTTTGGTCGCCGATTTTCTCGCCCTGCTTAACGGCGCGGCGCCCTCCCTTTCATCGACGTCTATTGAAGACTCTATCAGCGGCCATCGCATCGGCTTTTGCGCCGATCGCTCCATGCGCAGCGGACAGACTGTCTCGCTTGCATAAACGAGGAGGTGAAACCTATGAGTACCGCCCCCTACCGCATCGCGCCGCCCGGCTTCTCCCAAGCTCAGTGGGACATCTTTGATCGCGATGGCATCATCTCCATAGAAGAGGCTATCGATCTCGACGCCGTGCGCGCCTATACCGAAGCCATTGACCGCGTCTGCGCCGACAGTCCCCGATACGTCGAGGGCGAAACCTTTGGCTGCGAAAACATCGTCGAGCGCGATCCAGCCTTTGCCCAGATGATCGATCACGAGCGCCACGTCGGCTATGGCTACGACCTCTTTGGCGAATTGCTCAAGCTGCACCAGAGCCAGTTTTTTATCCGTCCCCCCGGCGGACAGCGCTACAATATTTGGCACCCAGACGGCGCGCGCGCCGTGCCCTATAGCGTCTTTTCGGACAGACTACCGCTGCAGATTAAGATCGGCTATTGGCTAACGGATTTGCCCGACGAAGGGATGGGCAATCTCGTCGTGCTGCCCGGTTCCCATCGCCAGCAGTATAACGATGCCTACGACACGCACGAGCACGTGCCGGGGGAACGGATCGTGCGCGTGCGGGCAGGCACGATGACCGTCATGCATTCGGGAATTTGGCACCGCGTCGAACCCAACGATTCCGACGTCGTGCGCAAAAACATTTTCTTTGCCTACTGCCCGGCCTGGCTGACGGCGGCCGACCGCGTGCTATCCGATGAGGCGTGGCTCGAAACGCTCAATCGCGAACAGCGCATCATAATGCGCTCTTACGCCCACGCCTACAGCAATGCCAAACCTCCGGCGAGCGAGTTTCCGCTTTTCTTGGATCGCGAAACGGGCCAAGATCGCGACCCGGACACCCACCGCGAGCACGTCCAACTGCATCGCCGCAAGCGGCGCACCTGGGCCGAACGCATGACCGAAAAAGAGGAGATAACACCATGATTCGCTGGGGTATAATTGGACCCGGTAGCATAGCGCGCGTCTTTTGCAACGGACTGCGCTTTTCACAAACGGGCACAGCAGTGGCCGTAGCCAGCCGCGACAGGCAGAAGGCAGTGCAGTTTGCCGATCTGTTCTCTATCGACACAGTGCACGCCTCCTACGATGCGCTACTGGCCGACGACGGCGTAGACGCCGTTTACGTGGCCACTATCCATCCGGCCCACTTAGAGTGGGTAGAAAAAGCGGCCGCGGCCGGCAAGCACATCCTGGTCGAAAAGCCGATGGGCATGAACGCAGGACAGGTAGAAGCAATGGTCGAGGCCGCGCGCAGCAACGACGTCTTTCTAATGGAAGCTTTTATGTATCGCTGCCATCCACAGATGCAGAAGCTGGCCGAGCTCATCGCCGACGGAGCCATTGGCCCGGTGCGCGTCGTGCGCTCGGCCTTTGGCTACCGGGCCGGCTTCAACCCGGATTCGCGCGCCTACAGCCGCGAGCTGGGCGGCGGCGGCATTATGGACGTGGGTTGCTACCCCGCATCGGCGGCGCGCTTTGTGGCCGGCGCAGCTTCTGAAAAACCCTTTCTAGATCCAATAGAAGTAAAGGCCAGCGGCATTATTGGCGAGAGCGGGGTCGACTACTATACGGCCGCCACGCTGCGCTTTGAAAACGGCGTTATTGGCGAAATTAGCACGGGCGTCGCCTGCAACCTACCCGGTGAGATCGCCGTTTTCGGCGAAGAGGGGATCCTGCGCGTTCCCCAACCCTGGCTGCCGTCCTCGCCGTGCCGCACGGCTCAGCACGCCCTGCCGCTCGACACGACCTTTCCCCCAAGCGAGCTAGTCTTGGAGCGCGGCGGCTCGGTCGAACATATCGAAGTAGTCGCCGATCGGGACCTATTCACCTACGAGGCCGATACGGTCGCTGCGCATATCGACGCGCGACAGTCGCCGACCATGAGCTGGGACGATAGCCTAGGCAATATGCGCCTGCTAGACCAGTGGCGGACGCAGATCGGGCTGCGCTACCCGCAGGACGCCTAGAGGAGACGCTGGCGAAACAATTGGCGAGCCAGCCCTAGCCAGTCGCGTTCGGCTAGGGCTGCGCTGCCCGTGCCCATGTGCAGAGCCAGTACGTCTACCTGTTCGCTGCGGACTCGATAGACAATCCGACACCACCCGCCTTCCGTGCGCAGGGCATAGAGGCCGCGCAGCGAAGAGGTCAGCGCCAGCCCCTGCTCTGCAGGATCTTGGCGCAGCGCCTCTATGCGATGCTCGAGCGCGGCCCTCAGCTGCCTGTTGAGTAGGCCACCCAGCGCTTGTGCAGCAGCCGGCGCCAGCGCGATACGGTAGTTCATTGGGATTCCTCCCCGCTCGCCTCCCACGCCTGAGCCGCCCCGGCTTCGATCTCGGCCACGGCGCGACGCAGCTGAGCCGTTTGCTCTTCGTCTCCCAAAATATCCAACGTCTCAACCAACGCCTCATACTGAGCCCAAGACAGCACGGCCAAGACGGGCTGGCCGCGCCGCGTTATGGCAAGAGCACCGACGTCCGGTGTCTGTGTAAAGTAGTCTGGCAGGCGACTCAAAGCGCGCCTCGCTTCGGCTATCGAAAGCATTTTTTCCATGGATATCCTCTTTTTGTACTTTTTATAAGCATAAATATGTACAATTAATTGGCTAGTAGCCAAACAAAATCGTTTTTTTATCCCAATACGTCTCTTATAATATCCGCAGTCCCGCAATATGTCGCGTCAGAGCGGCACGACATCCCAACGGCCAAAAGCTTCTAAAGTAAATTACTTTTTAAGTACATATTTTTGTACAAAATACCTCATTCCTGTCACAGCACTACAAACCGGTACCCTCCAAATCAATCGCAGTGTGCGTTCACTCTGGACAATTTCTCTCACATATCTATGTTTTGGACTATCATGCTTATCCGATATGCCATCGCTCTTTTCCTAGGCGCACTGCCCCAGTTGGCAACCGCTGCCACGCTCAGTCTGACGCCCTGTCCCGCGGGACAGATTAAAGCGTCGGGCGCGGAGTGCGGAACGCTCGAGGTCTACGAAGACCGTCAGGCCCAGCAGGGCCGCACCATCGCGCTCAACGTCGCCGTGCTGCCCGCCTTCAGTCGCAATCCGGCACCCGACCCCCTCTTTGCCTTTGCCGGCGGACCGGGTATGGGATCGACGGAACTGGCCGGAATGGCCGAATCTGCGCTGCGCCGCGTGCGCGAAGAGCGCGATATCGTGCTGATCGACCAGCGCGGCACGGGGGCATCTGGTCCGCTCGATTGCGCCATCGACGACGTCGACTCCACGCTCTATCAGGAAGATCCCATTGGCTGGGTTATCGAACGACTGAATGCCTGCCGCGAGAGCTACGAAGCCGACCTCCGCCTCTACACCACGCCCATTGCCATGGACGACGTAGATGATGTGCGTCGGGCGCTGGGCTACGAGCGCATCAACGTGTGGGGCGGATCCTACGGCACGCGCGCAGCGCTGGTGTATATGCGCCGCCATCCCGAACGCGTGCGCAGCGCCATCCTAGACGGACTGGCCCCGCCGGAGATACTCCTGCCGCTGCACATGGGCACCGACGCCCAGCGCGCCCTCGACAAGCTGTGGTCCGACTGCGCGGCCGACGCCGCGTGTGCGACCACCTACGGGAACATTAACGCCAAGTTTGATTCGCTCCTAGTCCGCTTCGCCGAGCCGGTAGAGATTGCCTTTCAGCACCCGCGCACCGGCCAAACTATACGCGCACCGCTGCGCAGCTACGGCATCGCCTCGCTCGTGCGGACCGCCCTTTACAGCGCCGAGTTTTCTTCGCTCATCCCCCTCGTTATCGATCGCGCCTACGCGGGCGACTACGCGCCGCTAGCGGCGCTGGGCGATCCGTGGGAGGACATTTCTAGCAAGATGAGCCAGGGCATGTTCTACTCCGTAGTGTGCAGCGAAGACGTGCCATTTATTGATGATAGCGAAAAGGCGCAGCTGTCCAGCAGCTTCTTTGGCCCCGAAGCCATCGACATGATGCAGACGGTCTGTGCTTCTTGGCCGCGGGGCGACCTACCAGCTGACTATCACGAACCCGTCTCAACCGACCACCCAACGCTTGTCCTGTCCGGCGACCTCGACCCCGTTACGCCGCCGCGCTGGGGCGAGTCGGTGGCCGAGCACCTACCCAACGCGCGCCACATCGTCGTGCCAGGCGTCGGTCACGGGGCCACGCCCAACGGCTGCGTGCCCAAACTCATCGCGCAGTTTATCGATGCCGCCAGCGCAGCACAGCTCGATGCCGAATGCGTCCAGTCGCTCGATCGCCCTCTCTTTTTCACCTCGTATACGGGCTACGGCTCGTCCATCGACGAAGAGGCCGCGCCGTGATCCACATTGAGGGCCTGCAAAAACATTTTGGCGCAGTGGCCGCCGTCGACGGCGTGGATTTTGACGTGCCCGATGGTCAGGTTACCGGCCTGCTGGGGCCCAACGGCGCGGGCAAAACAACGACGCTGCGCATGCTTTACGGGCTCATGCGCTGCGATCGTGGACACATGGAAGTGGACGGCGTGGACGTCGTGCGCGATCCGCAGGGCGCTCAGGCGCGCATGGGCATCTTACCCGACTCGCGCGGCCTCTACCCCCGCCTGACCGCCCGCGAGCATCTGCGCTACTTTGGCCAACTGCACGGGGTGGACGGGGCCTCCCTTGAGGCGCGCATTGATAGGCTGATACACGACCTCGACATGGGCGGCATTGCCGACCGACGCACCGAGGGCTTTTCGCAGGGCGAGCGCGTCAAAGTGGCGCTGGGCCGCGCCCTCGTACACGACCCCAACAACGTGCTGCTCGACGAGCCGACCAACGGTCTCGACGTGATGGGCACGCGCGCTATGCGCACCATCATTCGACAGATGCGCGCAGCGGGCAAATGCGTGCTCTTTTCCAGCCACATCATGCAGGAAGTCTCGGCGCTGTGCGACCGCATCGTCATTATTTCGGCAGGTCGCATCGTCGCCCAAGGCACGCCAGAAGAGCTCTTGGAACAGAGCGGCCACGACACGTTAGAAGACGCCTTTGTCACGCTGACCGGCATAGACGAGGTGACGCGATGAACGCCGTACTGGCCGTGCTCAAAAAAGAGCTGATCGACGGCCTGCGCGATCGGCGCTCCATGATGTCGGCCATTATTTTTCCAATGATTGGTCCGCTCCTGATCAGCTTTATGTTCAACACCGTGACAGAGCGCCAGCGCGAATCGCAGGACGTGAAAATTCCCATCGTCGGCGCGGAGCAAGCGCCCGGGCTGGTCGACTGGATTGAGCGGCGCGGCTACGAGGTGGTCGAGGGACCGCTCGACCCGGAAGCGGCCGTGCGCGAGGGCACGGTCGACTTTGTGCTGATTATTCCCGAGGACTTTGCCAGCGATTTAGCCCAAGCGCGCACCGCCGAGATCGAGCTGGTGCGCGACGGCACCAAGAAAGACGTGGGCGCCTCGATTGGCCGCGCGCGCAGTCTCGTCGAGAGCTATGGTCGCATGATGGGCCGGCTCCGGCTCATCGCACGCGGCATTAGCCCGCAGCTAGGGCAGCCCATATCGGTGGAAACGGTCGACATCGCCAGCGAGCGTCAGCGGGCCGCCCACTTTATGATCTTTATCCCGATGTATCTGATCTTGGCGGCCTTTATCACCGGCATGAACCTGGCCGTCGACACCACGGCCGGCGAGCGCGAGCGTCAGTCGCTGGAGCCCCTGCTGATCAATCCCGTCTCACGTATGTCGCTGCTGCTGGGTAAGTGGCTGAGCGCCGTGGTCTTTTCCTGTGCGGGGGTCGTCCTGACCATGGCCAGCCTCGTCTTGGCCATGCGGCGCGTGTCGTGGCAGGAATTGGGCATCCAGCTCAACCTAGGCGCGCCCGAAGTCGCCGGCGTGCTGCTAGCTACGCTGCCCTTGGCCTTTTTTGCCTCGGGAGCTCAGGTGCTGGTCTCCTCCTTTGCCCGCTCGTTTAAGGAGGCGCAGACCTATATTTCGCTGATGATTATCGTGCCGATGGCGCCCAGCATTATCGCACAGCTCTACTCGTTGGGCAACGAGTGGTGGATGGCACCCATTCCCGTACTGGGCCAGCAGGTCCTCATGACCGAGGTCGTCAGCGGCGAACCCGTATCGCTGCTTTCCTACGCGGCGACGGGCCTTTCCTCGCTGGTGCTCGGCCTGCTCTGCGTGTGGATCACCGCCCGCCTCTTCACGCGCGAAAACGTCGTCTTCGGCCGGTAGCTCGGGCGTTCAGCCAGACGATGTAGCCGGTTCGGCCGGTTCGTCGAGCAGCTTCTCAATTTCTCGCGCTATGTCCTCTTCGCCGCCCGAGCTGAACCCCACCCGGTGCCAGCGCACGCGCCCCTGGCGATCAACCAGATAGACGACCGGAATACCCTCCACTCCGTAAGCACTTTGGACCGCTTCGTCGGCGTGCAGCACGGTGAACGTATACTCGTTGCGATCGACAAAGGGCTGCACCGCCTCATCTTCTGTATCGGTACTCAGCGCCAACACGCGCAGGCCGGCGTCGCCGTACTGGCGATGAAACGTTTCGATATGGGGCAGCTCTTCCTTGCAAGACCCGCACCAGGTCGCCCAAAAATCGACTAGCACCACCTGTCCCTGCTGGTCGGCAAGGCGGATCTGATTACCGTCCAGGTCGGGCAGAACAAAGTCCGGCGCAGGCGTCCCAAGCGGTATGGGCGGCGACGGCGGCTCAAACGCCATGCCCCCTTCGCCCACGTTCATGGCGGTGTGCACCATTAGCACGACCAGTGCCAGAGCCACCAAACCGCACAGGACGGCCCCGACGCGACCGTATTCGGGCGCCAGTTCCGGCCCCGCGTCCGCTCTTTGTTCCCCTGTCTCACTAAGCGTCATAGTCTCTGCTCCTTTAATTTACGAGACCGCTCTAGGGACTCGGTGTCATCGACGTCGTCATTGAGGAAGCCATCTCTCCAACAGCAGCAAAACCAACCATAACCGCTACGAAGATAACGGCGTAGGCGATAACGACTAGCTTGGCTCGGCCCGGCGTAAGCGCGGTAATCGCCTGCAGCGCAGGCACGGTCAGCCACAGCGACCACAGCCAGAAAGGCTCTATCAGATCCAAGAGCGCTTTGACCACGGCATCCCCACCCGCCAAATCGGGCCAGAGCGCGCCCAAACTATAGGGCGCACTAAGATCAGAAATAGACTGACCCGCCCCGGCTAGCAGGACGACTATCCAAAACAACGAGGCCAAGAGAATCGGCGTGTTGGCATAGCCCACGCTGCAGAGCACAGCGCGAAACGATGGAGCCTGACCAGCCAGACGCACTAGCACCCACAAGGACGCCGTCTCTGCCATCCATAGCACTACAACGAGTAAAGTCATACCTACGAGCATTAAAACACCGATCAGAAGACCGAGCGCGGGTATTTCTAAGCCGCGGATTGGAAGCGTGTTAAACAGGGCCACAGTTGGAATAAACGTATAGATCAGCAGCATAAGCAGCGGGCCTTTCCAATCGGGCCCTGCAGCTAAATATCGAAAGGTCTGTGCGGGAGCCAACAGCACCCCACCCAGTACCGCTCGACGGCGGTAGAGCGGCACCAAGGCCAGCAGGCCCAATAGGCAAACGCCGTCCGTGAACAATACCGCCGGCAAGGGTATTCCAGAAGACACAGCGATATCTTCAGGGGTGAAATTGACCCCTCTGAGATCATCGCCACTCTCCAGCACAACCGTGCGCGGTTCGGCGCCCTCGCTGTCGGCTATGGGAATGGCGTGCGCCGTGTGGTCTTCGTTGTAGGCATGAGCGCGACCCAGAGGGAATGCCACCAGCAAAACGAGTACGAGGCGACCATACGCACTGAACATGGTGTTCTCCTTTGTCCTAGAGCCGGTCGACAACCTACAACCTAGCACCGTCCATGAGAAAATTCGAATGAAACCTCTTTTGCATTTTACACGATTTACAATATGTGATATCCACATAAAAAATCCTCATTCACTAGTAAAAGCAAACCAGCAGATCGCAGAAAGAGCCTTGCCGCCGTGAGCATACGATACTCCGGAGCGCATGTAGACCGCGGCGCCGCACGCGATCTCTTTCCCCAATGCGCCCGTTTCCTAGATAAGCGAACCACCTTATATTGCCTCCCCATGACGGACGACTCCTTCAAGCGGCCCTTTCCCGCGCTCACGCCGGCCCAGCGCTACCATCTCGACGTCTACGGCTACATCGTTGTCGAAAACGCGCTCTCCGAGGTGGAGACCGGTCGCCTGCTCGAGGCCATGCAGCGCCTCAAGCGCGACCTGCTGGCCAGCGGCGATCCCGCTTCCGCGCGCGTGCGCAACTGCTCCCTGTCGGCCCACAAGCCGCACCACCTGCACTTTGCCCACATTCTCGAGGCCGACCCGGCCATTTTTGACTACCTGACCCATCCGCGCCTAGTGGGTATGGCCGAAGAGTTAGTCGGCGGCGACGTGCGCCTTGAAGAGTCGGAGGCCGTTATCAATACGCGGGCGCCGGATACCGACGTCTCTGCGCCGCCGCGCTACGGCTTTCACGTGGGCACCTGGCCCGACGTGGGCACCTACACGGCCAACGATCTCTACCACTGCACCTTTGTAAAGACGCTGACCAACCTGACGGAACTAGGACCGGACGACGGCGGCACGGTCTGCATCGCCGGCAGCCACAAAGTCGGCGGACCGCGCGAGGCCATTATCGAAGCGGCCCAAGCCGACCCCTCGCTCATCCACCAAGTCATTGCCCCAGCCGGCTCGACGCTGCTCTTTGGCGAGGCGCTAATCCACGCCACCGGCCAAATCCGCTCCGACCGCGAGCGCTGCATCGTGATTGGCGGCTACACGCCGACCATGTTTCAGGCGTGGAACGGCCAGGAGCCCAGCGCCGAGTTTGTCGAGCAAACACCCGACCACTTAAAACCGCTTATCTCGGGCAGCCACAAGTGGCGCTGGCAGCAGCGCCGCCGCACGCTGGCTACGCCCGCCGAGGATATGTCATGAATACAGACGCCTGTTCCGCCTGGCTGGTAGGCGGCACGCTGGCCGCGACCAGCGGCATCCACGTCATACAGGGGCCCGGCCTCTACGGCGGCGCGCCGGACGGCGCGTGGACGCGCATCGGTCACAACCAGGCCACCGCCTTCCGCCTGCTGCGCGATAAAAGACGCGTCGTCCTGAGCGCCAACCACGGGCTCTACGCCTGGGAGCGCGGCGACGAGCGCTGGCTACAGCTGCACGACGAAACGCTGACGGAGATCCTAGCCGTTGCGTCTACTAGCGGTGACCCCGGCCTCATTGCCGGCTGTCCCTACGGCGTGGCGACGGCCACGCGCGATGCGCTGGGCGCAGCGCGATGGACTTTTCACTCCGACGCTCTCGGCCCCGACGAGCGCTACACCAACGCGCTCCTGGTTGATCCCAACGACGAGAGCCGCTGGCTGGCCGGCAGCGAAGCGGGCGTCGTCGTCTATTCGGACTCCGGCGCGCACGCGGCCAGAAGCGATCTGTGGGACGTGCCCGTGCGCGCGCTCTACTATACCTGCGACCGCTTTTGGGCCGGCGCCGAACGCGGCGGCCTCTTCAGCAGCGAAGACGGACTGCACTGGGAACGGATGGGAGGCAAAATAGAGGGCGCCATCTACGATATAAACGAAGCCGACAACAGGCTCGTTGCCGCTACGGGACACGGCATCGTCGCCGGCGATGCTGAAGGGCCCTGGCAGCGCTTAGGACCGCGCATGCTCTTTGCCACGCTGGCCGTCGATGGCCGCGATCCACAGCGCTGGCTAGCCGGGGCCAGTCCCGGCGGTCTCTGGAACACAGAGGACGGCGGTCAGACCTGGAACCAGCTCGACGGTTTCAAGCACGTGCGCGCCGTACTACCCCCCGAGGAGAAGGCCTAATGGACCAGCAAACATATAACGCCGAAGTAGACGCACGCGCCCAGCAGATTCTCGATGCGGCGCACGCCGAGGGACGCGACCGCGGGCTGTGGGCAGCGCACGCGCTGATGCCGCACGGACCGAGCGAAGAGGACATCGTCGAGATCATACGCGGCGGGCTGTGGCGCCAGGCCGAATGTCCGGCCCGCGATCTGCTTGGCGGGCCTTTTGAAATCCTGCCCTGCATGCTCTTGCTATGTCGCTGGGAAGAGCAGCTGCCCGACAGTGCCGTCGCGCTCATACGCGACTTTATGACGGAAGCCCACCTGGAGCGCGGCAACACGGAAAACCACTGGCTCATGGCCTATACGGGCATGCTGCTGGCCGCCGAGCGCTGGCCGGACGCAGAGTTTGCCTGGTCCGGCCTATCGGCCGCGGCCATTGCCGCTGAGGCCAAGCGCTGGATCGGCGGCATCATCGAGCGCACCGCGCTGCAGGGGCACCACGAATACGACTCGACCGGCTACCATATTGAGCATATGACGGCCTATATCGGTCTGTATGAGCACGTCCAAGACGACGCCCTGCGCGCACAGGTCGACAAGATGCTGACCCTGCTCGTAGCCGATATGGCGCTGGAGTATTTTAACGGCGC
>Ga0181573_10001706_pt1 | contig 21191 bp, 17 predicted proteins | sample 101ome_25_FD_148643 | JGI IMG/M metagenome (GOLD analysis project Ga0181573, IMG submission 148643) | Coastal salt marsh microbial communities from the Groves Creek Marsh, Skidaway Island, Georgia - 101409BT metaG (spades assembly) | ecosystem: Environmental > Aquatic > Marine > Intertidal zone... | reverse complement strand
GGCTCGTGGTGGGGGGTGGGGCGTCGGGGTCGATGCCAGGGACGATATCAGGGACGCAGGCGCAGGGGGCGTTCACGCAGGGGCCGGTGACGATCGGGGAAGGGCGGCACGCGCTGGTTCTGGACGCGAGTATGCTACAGATGATACACAATTCGTCGGCGCGGCGGGCGCCGGGCGCGAGTCGGGGTCGGGGCGCACGTCGGGGCGTTCGGGGCGCGGGCGTGGGCGTGGGCACCATTCGTCGGCGGGAGGGCTTGGTCGGGGGGCGGACGCATCAACAGAAAGGCGGACACAACTCGCGCTCGCTCAGCAGCAAGCTATTGGCGAAAACGCAAGGGGAAACGGCCGACGCAGACGCAGAGGCAGACGGTTTGACGCCACCAAAGGGAGGGTTGGACGCTTTTGTGAGCCAGCTGCAGGCGCCGTCGCCGGATCAGGCGTCGTTGCGGATACGTATGCGGGCGCCGACGTCGCTGGCGCAGCAGGTGAGTACCCTCGAGCCTCGGCTGCAGTTTGACGCGAGCAACACGCGGGGCGTATCCACGCTGAGGCTCACGGTGCTTCGGGCAGAGAAAGAGCACGGTAAGGTCAAGTGCGTGTGTCACTGTGACCACGCGATGGGTGTCTTCGAAGGGGAGACTGCGCTGGTGGTCATGAACCAGACGCTGGAGCTGGGCGAGGTGGAGGAGGGGACCGGGCTGATTCTCAACAAGCCGTGGCTGGTGCTCGAGGGACAGGTGGCCGATGGCGTCACGATGCCTGCGATGTTTTGCCTGGGAGACGTTTCGCGCGTCGGCTAGCCGGTGGTGGTGGGTGGGGTCTACTCGTAGTTCGCGAGCCATGGATGGAGCGAGCGAGGAGAGACGGACCGGTGGACCGATCGACCGATCTCAGTCACTTCATTCGTATAACAGTGATGATGATTGCACAGTCTTGCAAGCCTTCCTCTGCCGTCGGAAGCTCGGGACGGGCCAGCATGGCCGGCCATGCTAAAAAGGTACGCGCACCTGTTTCCTTCCGGGATTCTCGCGTTCTGTTTCGCTCGATTGGCCCGTTTGCAACGTGTATACATCGACATGAATCCCGAGTCGACACTCACGTGCGCCGCGAGACAATGCAGGTCCAAACGAGGCCCCTCCGCAATACCTCCAACGCGCGGTCCGTCGTCTCGTGCCGTCGCCCGGCTCGACTCGTGGCGTCCTCGTCGGCGTCCCGCGCCGGTGTCGTGGCCGCGGCCTCTGCCGCTGCCGATATCGGCGTCAAGGAGGAGCAGCTCTCGGAGACTTCCATCAAGCTGGTCGTCACCGTGCCCTCCAAGCTGTGCTCGGCTGCCTACAAGTCGACGCTCGACGAGTGGAACTCCAAGGTGACGTGCGACGGGTACCGCAAAGGCAAGGCCCCCGAGAAGGTTCTGGTGGATCATATCGGAGGTCAGAAGCGCGTGTACGCGACCGTGCTGGCTAACCTGATCGAGAGCGTGATGGGGCCGGCGCTGGAGAAGTCCCCGAGCTCCGCCAGCGCCATCGCCGACAGCGAGAAGATTTTCGAGTCTGGAGAGGAGCTCGAGAATCGTTTCGACCCGTCCAAGGATCTGACGTTCTCGGTGACCTACGACGTGATGCCGGAGCTCAAGTGGACCAAGCCGTACAAGAGCCTGTCCATCACCGTCACAGAGGTGACCAACGCCGCCAACAACGCGGCCATCGTCGACCAGAAGATGAGGCAGCTTTCAAAGGAGGGAGCCCAGATGCGGGTCGTCGCCGGGCGTGGCGTCCAGAAGGGCGACGTGGTCATCATTGACTTTGACGCTGCCGTCGACGGGCAGCAGATCCCGGGCGCCGCCAGGCAGGGCATGCAGCTGGACACGGACACGGCGGATGAGGACTTCCTCCCGGGTGTCTCCGAGGCGCTCATGGGTATGGTCACCGGTGACGACAAGGAGAGCAAGGTCACCTTCCCGACCTCTGAGGACTTTTCCCCGGCCGCCCTCCGCGGCAAGGTGGCCGACATAAAGGTCAAGCTCTCCGAGGTCTTCGAGTACGACCTCCCGGAGCTCACGGACGAGTGGGCGGCTGCAAAGCTCGGGCCCGGATCGACCCTGGCGGACGTCAGGAAGAGGCTCGAGGAGAACACCGTCGCGGAGATGGAGGAGAAGCTGGATGCCATCATCGCCGATAAATTCACCGACGCCGTCGCTGAGAGCGTTGCCGTGAACTTGCCCGCGTCGTTGATCCAGGAGGCCGGACAGAACCAGTACTCGACCGAGCTCAACACGCTCATCTCCAAGGGGACCATCTCGTACGAGCAGGCACAGCAGCTTGCCTCGCCGCAGATGCTCGAGCAGTACATCAAAAACAAGAAGGGTGAGCTTGAGCACCTGCAGAGGGCGGCGCTCGGGTTCGCAGACATCATGGCAATGGAGAAGTTGGCGCCCAGCGCCCAGGACATTGAGGAGGAGTTTGAGCGTGCCTTGGAGGGCGTGAGGGGGATCCAGAGGCAGGGTGAGATCAACGAGGACGGTATCAGAGAGCAGGTGGTGCAGTCCTTGGAGACACAGGCCGTGATGGACTGGATGAAGAAGAACTGCTCGATCGAGCGAAAGCCGTTTGAGGCTTGAGCGACGAACGACAACTCTCGGTATTCCATTTGCACTTCCCAACCTTTAACTTATTCATTCGACATGGAGTCGGGCTGCGACCCGATATCGCTGCAGGGATTTTTTCGCGAGGGGGATCTCGAGAACCCAGTGGTCGACCACCGAGACGGGCTCCCCGCCGCCGGCGACCACCTCGCCGGCTCTATCGTATGCGGTGAACCTTTGTTTGGACGGAATCCGGACTGTGAGCTGGAGAACGAGCGAAACGGAGTGAGAGCGAGCGTCACGGCGCACGGAGCGAGAAGCGCACGTTTTCTACCCACCTGAACGAACGCCGTGTCGTCATCATTCTGATCTGCCGCCACGACACGAACCTGGACGAGCTCCAGATCGCGCAGCGCTGGCTCCTCGACCAGCGCCCACTCCACGGTCGACCATCCCGTTTTTTCCCGCTGCTTGATCTGCTTCTTCATGTCGCTGAAGATCGGTGGGGTGGTCAGGTGGCGGAGCGCGCCGACGTCCCCCGCCGCGAGGGCGGCGTTCGTCGACCGATACATGTCCAAAGCCTCGAGCTTGAATCGCCGCAGGTCCCACCCCGCGATGTTCTTCTTGAGCTTCGACAGCGAGTACATCGACTTCCACGAGTCTTTCCACCGCCCCCACCGCAGCCCCCAACCAGAAGGCGTCAGCCACGCCGACAACGGGAGCCTCGTCTTCTCGCCCTTGTACGGCTCGGCGAGGATGTTGCTGCTCACCATTGACGGCTTGATCATCTTGCTGCCAAACACCTCACCCTTACCCCCGGCTGGCTGCTGCATGCCCTTGGGGACCTTCCCCGCAAACGTTCGACTGCCAAACACCTCGCCCTTGCCCCATGCGAACCTGCGAAGGGCCTCGCGCGATTGCCTCGCGACGAGCGCCGCCTGCATCTATCCGTCAATCTATCAATCTATCTATATATACCTGTTGACGCGATTGCCTTACCTGCCGTCCATGGACGTCCAGTCCACCGTACAGAAATTTGTTCGAGTTATGCTTTTTTGCTGCAAGGCCGGGCCGGCCTCGGTCATCACGGAGAACCGAACGGCCACGACGTCGGCCTCCAGAGCAAGCTCGCTGATGGCGTACACGGGGACCGTCACGGCCGCCAAGAACGTCTCCTCTCCCCAGCCACCGGGTGCCTCGCACTTGCACCTGTACCAGACCTGGAACCGCCGCACGTGTTTCGGGGCCTCCCACACCAGCACCAGACTCAACCGCTGGGAACGGACGACGCCCTGCTCGTCGCGGACGGGCACGAGATCGACAAAGTCAGGGAACACCGTGGCCACTGGCTGGCAGGGCGGAAACTCCTCCGTGAGGAACCAGGCAGCGAGGTTGCCGAGGGCGACGTGGCACTTGCACATCGACCCGCTCGTGAGCGGACGAATGACCATGTCGATGCTCGTGATCCACCCATCCTCCCAAACCCACGCCGGCAGATCGACGGCGAGGACACCGAAGTCGGAAGTCATCCACGGGGACCCGTCGAGCGGCCGGACGTCCTCGACATCGCGCTCGGCGCCGTTGAGGACCACCTGGCCCGTCTGCAACTGTTTGGATGGCTGCTTCACCAAATGGGTGGATGAGAAGCTCGGCTGTCGCATGCCTGACGGAGACGAGGCAGCCGGTCCGGTCGATGCAGCGGACGAGCCCGGCGGGCCCAACATGGCCGTGTCGAGCTCAACGACGATCGACTCCTTGGTGCCCCGACGGGAAATTTTCAACGCAATGCGCATGTTGATGCCCTTGGACACAGCGGCCGTGCACTTGAAGCCGATGCCGGGTATCCCTGGCCTCCCGCCGAGGGGTATCAGCGTCTGGTAGATTCTCACCCGGATGGGATCGCCCACGCCGCCCTCCACGACAAAGCAGTTGGCGCGGTTGAACGCCGTCGACGACGAGATGTGCGTCGTGTAGATATTGCTATGGTGCGAATCGTACACCCATGGTGTCGACTGGAGACTCTGTAGGTTGAGGTTGTGCCACGGCCTGTCGGGCCCGACCAGGGCACCGTTTGAGTAGTACGCCGACCCCAAGCCCACGCTGAAGTCCGTCGAGAATGGCAGCATGGTGATGGCCGGACGTCTTCTGCCGTTGACGCGGTCAATCCGATACCAAAACTCCTCGTCAAACGCTCGCCACGACCGGTACATCTCCTTCAGAGGACCGCCCTCGTTGCCCTCGCCGCCTGTCTCGTCGTCACTCCCGCCGTGGAGCCAATGCTGGTAGGTCCACGCCGGCGCGAAAAGCCCCACGTTCAACGCCGCATTTCTCGCGGCCTCGACGCCGACGTACGTATTCAGCCCGCCCCCGCCGTACTTCCCCCGCCCGAAGCAGTCGCCCCCGAGATACACGTCCCCCCGCCGGTCCCCGGCCGCGTCCCGGATCCGATTCGGATCTCCCTCCTTCCACGTGTAATTGATCCAGATCCCATCGCACCGGTCGAAAAACGGCCTGTTCAGCGGTGTCAGGGCATTCTGCCACTCGAGCGTTCCCTCCACCGTCACAGCGTCGTACCACAGCACCTTGGCGTGGGCCACGGCCCGATGCATTGCCTCTGTCAACAGCGCGACGAACTCAAGCAAACGCTCCACGAGATCCTCCCGCACTTCGTTCTCTACGTTCACCAGCCACCCGTCGAACCTGTAGTACAACGCCAGATTCACGAGCTGCTGCACGCTCCGCTCCAGCTTTGCCCGCGATGACAGCAGCGCTTCCAGCAGCGACCGGCCCGCCTCCCCCTCGGTAATAATCGTCCCATACACCGGACACCCGTGCCGATGCCCGGCATTCACCCAACACGGAGGCGGCACCGTCACGAACCGATGACTGAAGTACACAAACCCGTCGACACACTGCCAGTGACGGAACGTATACGAGGGCCGCCCACACCCCATCACGTAACGATCCTCCAGATACCCGCCCATCATATCATGACAGCAGATGATCTTCGTGCTCGCGTCCTTCGCCGTCTCCGCGTTGACCACCCGCTGCCTGCTCGATAGGCGCTCGTACGGAACGTACAGGGCCCTCGACACGTACTCCTGTTTCGGCTCCCACTCCAGCAAGGACGACAGCGTGCAAAGGGGAAGAAACTCCCCGAAGAAACGCAGATCCGATTCGTCCGATTCATCGTCGTTCGTTGTTCTCGGGGCGGCAAGACCGTTTGCCTGATAGGCGCTCGGCAAAGCCTCCGCCTTTGGCGCTCCGGCCACGTCGTCTCTCCGCGCTGCTTCCGCTGCTTCCGCTGCTTCCGCTGCCTTCTCCCCTTCATCTGCTGCCGGCTGAGCCTCGACGCGTCGTGCGACGTCCTCGGAGGGCGCAACGGAGACCTCGGCCTCCTCCGACATGACAAGATCCTTCCTGAAAACGTTCGCGAGTTTTTTCCTCTTTCTCGCGTTTCGTCGTCGTCGCCTGGTGGTCACATCCATGGTTTGAGTCGAACCACCCAACCCCTATCGATTGAGCCGAGGGGGGATGCCGGCGCTCGTGCTCTTTCGTCGTCGCTGGCTCGTCAGTGGCGACGACTTGTGCTTCCCGGCCCTCCAGCTGGCCTCGTTTCACGTCGCCTGGCTCGTAACCCTCGCGATATGGCTGTCTCAGGTGTCGTTCGTGTCGGATTCGTGCGCCAGCAAGCCGTATTACGTCGGGGTGGTGGGCTCGATGCTGGGCACCTGCGCCGCCAGCGTCGTGCTGGAGCCGGCCATCGCGTGGTACGCGTCGAGAGGGGGCATGTTCGAGACGAAGAAGCGGTCGCCCGTGTTGCAATGGTGCATCTACGCGGATCTGCTTATGAGCGCGTTTCGTGTGTGCATCACTGGGTACGGCACGCACGTGCTGTACGCTTACCCAAGCGGATGTCTTGCAGAGGTCGGCCGCACGCCGTCGTTGTCGTTCAGTCTGCAGGACTCGTACCGTGCGATGGTATGGTCGATGTGGGCCATGATCGGGGGGCTGACGTGCTTTTGTATCCTCGTGTACAACTGGTTTCCGGACTTTGACGATAGAAGTGCGTGGGTGCGGCAGTTTCAGTACTGGTCCAACTGGTTCTGTTGCGTGTCTGGGTCTCGCCGGGAGGTTCGGGAGAGCTTTCGCCGGTTGGGGGAGATGTTTGGGATGATGTTCGGGCACATCGACCTGGTGCCGTCGGATGTGGTGGTCATCTTCGGATGTGCCATGCTCCGGCAGCGCATGTCCCGGCTCGAGGAGGCGATGATGATCGATGAAGGTGGAGAGAGGGGCGTCGACGTGGGATCGGGGGGCTCGGAGGGCTCGGAGGTGGGCGTGTATGGGGCGGGAGACCTGGAGAAGGGCCGATTGGGGCATCTCAGGCCCGTCAAGTCGATCAAGGCGACGTGCCCACAAACTGTCGACCAGGCCACCGTCGAGGATGTGGCGTACTACATGCGTACGGGAATGAACTCTGAAGTTTGGTCGGGATCCCCTCTACCCACTCACTCACTCGCGCTACGCGCTACGCGCCTCGCTCGTTCGCCAGGGTACGCGTTTGCCGCCTACGGGTGGATGTTGTTCGTGTGGGACAAGCCGGGCAGCGGACTCGTCAACTTGTGCTGTGGGAACTCTTGCAGGATGTGTGTCGACTGTCTGCGCTGCAGAAGCGGTGCTCCCAGCCCCAGAAACGGCAAATACATGAACCGGGAGGCGATTCTCAAGACGTCGCGCCTGCATCCGGGCGACCTCCTGCACGTGCAATTGGAAGGCGACAGCAGGGACGTTCTCCCGTACTTTATCGGCCTCGACCACGCGAAGAAGAAGTTGATCATCGCCATACGTGGCTCGTTGAGCTTCGACGACGTCGTGCGCGACCTGAAGATTGAACCCGCCAGCCTCGATGCTTGGCTCGCCGGCCGAGCTGGTGGGGCTGGTGGAGCTTTGGCGAGTTCGGCGAGTTCGGCGAGTTCGGCGAGTTCGGCGAGTTCGGCGAGTTCGGCGGCCGGTTCATCCAGCGCATACACATCAAGACACGCATCCGCCTCTCTGACGCCGCCCGGTCCCGTCCATGCACACAAGCACGCGGACACCGCCGACACCGACCCGGGAACCTTCCTGGCTCATCGGGGCATCTTTGAGGCTGCCAAAGCCACTTTGGCCTCCATTGAACGCACTGGAATGCTGGAAAAGCACCTAGATCGTCGCACTGGCCTCCACAGAGACTACGACATCCTCATTTGTGGCCACAGCCTGGGGGCCGGGTGCGCCTTCCTGGTCGGCCTCTACCTGAGGCAGTCCCACCCGACCCTTCGATGCATCTCGTTCAGCCCACCTGGAGGCATCGTCTCCCGCAACGCAGCCTCCGAGGCCACGGAATGGTGCATTTCCACCGCCTGCGGCAAAGAGTGGATCCCACGACTCACCCTCGCCACCATTGAGCAGATGCGAGACGAGATGGTCCACATCGGCATCCACTGCAGGATGTCAAAGGCCAAGCTGATCCTGTCATGGCTCACCAACTACCTGTGGGCCGACGACGACGTGTTCTATTCGGACGAAAACCTCCCCGAGGAGAACGCGGCGTGGCGGCGCAAGTACGAGGAGAGCGTCAGCGCGCCGGACGAGCTCCGAGAGCACCTCCGACCCGCCCTCGACTTCATTCCCCCGGGGAAGATTCTCTACCTCAAGCCTACGGGCAAGTTCCGGGGGGCACGGCGCCCCGACAAGTCAAGACGAGCAATCATCCAGCGCGACTTTGTGTGCGAGTGGACGTCGGGAGCGGATCTCGTCCACAACGGGATCCTGCTCAGCGGCCGCATGATGAAGGACCACTTCCCGGACGTGTCGTTTGCCATACTCAAGGTCCTCTCCGGGAAAGACAGCCGGCGAGGCTATATTGACGACGACGGGTGGTGACTAACGGCTCCGTTAGAAGAATAATAATTAGGGTAGTGTATCAAATCTATTGGTTGCTGCTCTTGGCGGCACAGATCATCTCCTCGCCCATGGCCTGCAGTGCGTCGGACGCGAACGACAAAGTGAGCGAGCGCATGCAACACAGACAACAACCATCAGTCGCCGACCACCGACCGCCGACCACCCATGAGCTCAGACAAGGCTGAAAGCTGTCATCAAAGAACTTATGAATTTGATGGTACTCTTTGATCCTCCTCGCTCAGGATGACCGACCGACAACGACGAAACCAAAACCGGCAACACAACACATCACGACGCGCATCACGTACCGCCAACACGCTGACGACGACCTCCTTACCCTCGTCGAAGTCGGCCTGGATCTGCGCAGCGAGCTTATCCAGGTCGTCCGTTCCCTTGGGCAGGGACAGGTCGTCCTTGGTGTCGCCCGAATCGGTCATCAGACTGACGAACCCATCATCAGAGATGTCAATCAACGTAAACTCAGTACGAGTCACGTTCGGCACATCACAGTTATGCGACGACGGCTGCAGATCCTCCAACTTCTTGTTCGTGAAGATATCCAGCGCCGTGAAGTTACACTTGGCGTGCCCGTGCTTTCCCGTCTTCGACGTCGAAACATCCACCACCTTACAGGGGCGGCCCTTGATCACGATGTAGCCATTCTTACGAATGTTTCCAGCCTGCATCGGAAAGGTCTTGGAGGCTCCAGAGTCGGTCGACTCGAAGTGCACGTCATGATGCTCGTCGTCAGACATGATGATGAATTGACTGCAGACAGCGAGTACGAGCGAGGTGAGGCGAGGTGAGGTGAGCGAGCATAGAGTACAGCAACAGTAACAACAACGACGACGGGCGACGGGAGACTCGCGAGTCGCGACTCGCGACTCGCTCGTCGGGCGCAACCGCTCCCAGCTACGAGGCCTCGGCAGCTCCCCACATGCCGTTGGGAAAAACGGGGGCCAGCCCGCTCGCGCGGCCCCCTGCGCCCTTATCGCCCCCGCATCGGTCGAGATACCACGATATACCCCGATTCACGGCGCCATCGACGCGACGTCCCAGAGACGACACCGCCGAGGCAAGTCGCGCTCCCGAGTCCCGGATGGCCCGAATCCCGGCGGCTCGGCGCCACCCCGGGGGCCTTGTGGACACGCGGATGACACAATGACGTACACTCTGTTTCAAATGGTATTAAAAGAGGCTGAGACAGGGAGAAGAGACGCGGATGGGCGGGAAATGCCGCGTTCTGCGGCGGTGAAGTGCGAATCAGTGAAAAGCCTTGGTCGCGGCCTTCCTCTTCAGTCGTATTGATTCATATAGCAGGTGCGTTCCGTTGTTCTTGTGATTGTATTGGCGCTTCACTGGCGAGCGGGCGGCGCGTGTGGCGGTTGTTGGCGAGAATTCGGGCAATTGGCTGCGGCGAAATGGAATCGTGTGGATGACGGACGGGCGGCCCGTGTCTGGTCGGTTGAGGGCGTGAATATGGGCTTTCGGACGTGTTTGAATGATGGTGGGAGCGGTCGGTGGAGGAGACGGCTGGTTCGGTGGGAACGACGCGATTCAATTTCGACTTGGCTGCTGCTCTCTCCAGGGGACTGCGGTGTCCGCTGCCCTTCGCCCGCTGCCCTTCGCCCGCTGCCCTTCGCCCGCTGCCCTTCGCCCGCCGCGCTTCGCCCGCCGCCCTTCGCCCGTCTGTCGTCGCCACGCCTCGAGTCGCCCGTCGTCCTCTGCTGGCCCACGCGCCCACGTGCATCCACACGCCCACTCACGCACACTCTGCGCCGTCGCGCTTCGTCATCACCAGATAGATATAATGGCTGCCGTCGAGGTCAAGTACACCGGAAAGGGCGTCAAGGACGTTCCTGCGAACGACTTCATTAAGGAGTTCTCTGCCTACCTCAAGTCGACCGGAAAGGTGCAGCTGCCGTCCTACGTGGACTACTGCAAGACCGGATCGTTCAAGGAGCTGGGTCCGCAGGATGAGGACTGGTACTACGTGAAGGCCGCTGCTGTGGCGAGGCGGGTGTATACGAAGGCCGGTGTGGGTGTCGGGCACCTGCGTAGGGCGTTTGGGGGAAGGAACGGGAAGAGCTCGACGTGCACGGAGCACCACGCGAGGGCCGCTGGAGGTGTGATTCGTCACGCCATGCACACGCTGGAGGATCTGGGTATTATTGAGAAGATTCCGGGAGGCAAGGGAAGGAGGATCACGGCCGAGGGACAGCGCCAGATGGATCTGGTCGCTGCCCGGGTCGAGGGCACCCGTTTCACCATCATCGAGAGCGTTGCGGACGAGTAGACGTAGTAAATGGGCTCGTTATTTATTTAAACAATCAAACTATAGACGGTGTGGGACTTGCCGTCGACAGCCAGGCGGGTTTCGGCGATGCGGCCGACGTGGCGTAATATGGTGAGAATTGCACGACTGCTATTGGATCCCATTTGGAGGTGTGTGCCCTGCTTCAGGTCCGTGTCGACCACGAAGAGCTTGCTGCCGGTGTGCTTGATGGCGGGGACGATGTTGTCTTTGAGCCAGGTGGCGTGCCTCTTGTCAGACTTGAGCGGCTGGTTTCGGCGAAGGGCGAGCACGAGTTCGCGGTTCGCTTCCGCGTGCCGAAGAAGCTCTTTGGCCGCGTTGTTCACCTTGTCGAGGGTCAAGCGGCCGCGCATGTAGGTTGACACGGCGTTGAACTCGTCCGGCGTGATGGCGACGGTTTCGGTGTTGGTAGGCGGGTTTCTGGGGTAGAGTGCGGGGATCGCATCGTCCGGGGGCGACGAATTCGCCGTCGGCATCGCTTTGTGTTCGTGCTTCGCGTGTGCGGTTGCAGATGTGGACGACGACGCCTCGATCGTCCTGCGCTGCTGCCAGGCTAGCTCGAGACGGAGGTCGAGCTCGTCGTTGTCGGTCTGCAGCTCTCTTTCGATGCTCGCCAGGAGAGCGTCGAGGGAAGAGAGCGACGCTTCGAGCCAGTCGAGGTCGAGTTTTCCGCCGAGGCCAGCGGAATTCAGTTGGTGAGTCTCGAGCAGAATCCGGGCCTCGTTCTCGAAACTCGACGCCACCAGCTCGACGACATTCGAAGAACATTTGTTCGTCGTTGCTGTCACCATGATGAGAGAGTATGTGTTGTTGCTCGTGAATTCTGATACTCACTGATACTGATCACGATCAGGACTGATCAGTCCTCGAAGTATCAGTCCTCAAAGTCGAATACTCCCGGGCGCAGCAGGCACCCGCCTTGGCTCGGCACGCTGACAAAAACGACATCCTCGAGCAATTTGTCCCTCGCCTCCTTGTCGTCCTTCAGCGCCTTCACCTGTTCGAGCTCGCTGTAGTACATCGACATCGTGTCGGAGACAAAGGCTCTGGCCGTCGACTTGCTCACAAGAGCGACTACGCATCCGCCCCATCCCGCACCCGTCATCCTCGCACCATATGCGCCGTTGCGCTTGAAGTACTCGACGAGCGCGTTCAACTCCGGACACGAACAGTCGTAGTTCTTGTCGCAGCTCTCGTGGGAGCTGTCCATCAGCCGGCCGAGGATCTCTGCCGTCCGGGTGCAGCTGTACCTCGTGTCGGCACACACCTGGGCGAAGTCGTACACCCGCTGCTTCTCCGTGTACACGTGAGTCGCGCGCGCGTGCAGTTTGAACGTATCAAAAGAGTCGAGAACCAGTTTGCTCGCCTCGTCGTCCTCAGCGAAGAGCTCTGCGACCTTGAAGCCCAGGCCCTCCTCGCTTTCGATCTCTTTGGTCGTGTAGTCGCCCTCTTTCAGATACTCGTCGACAGCCACCACGCACAAATTGGATTCGTCCTTGGGCGCTGCTTCCCGGTGCTCCAAGTAGTAGGCCTCGATCAGCCCCTCGACAGCCTTGAGCGTTTTGTACTCCCTCAAGATCTGCTCCTTCGTCGCACCCAATTTTTTGGCAAGCATCGCACTCGCCATCGTGCACTCGACGACTCGCAGATTGTAGTGCCCGACGCTCGTCTCCGCCTTGTTGCTCACCTTGAGCGAGTGGCCCACCACAAACGCGGTGCCGTCCGGGATGCTCACCGGGGTCGCACGCACCGGATTGAACTCGATCAGCGCCGCCTCGTCCTTCTTTCCCATGATGGAGATGGCCTGGTCCATCCCGCCCGAGATCACCCCGACGTACTGCTCCGCCTTTGCCGTGAACTCGGCAACCTCGCCCTTCTTGATCGGACCGATCTTCAGCGCGGCCATAATGGCCAACGACGACGCGCACACGATCGCCGCTGAGGAAGACAGCCCCGACCCCGTCGGCACCCGCCCGTCCACCAAGATGTCCAGACCGCATACCTTGGGCTCTTTGTAGCCGCGTGCCCGCAGGTGGTCGAACACCCCTTTATACGCCGCGATCACGTAGCTCCCCCACGTGTGGTTCGATGTATCCAATTTTTGATCCGGATCCGTGGAATACGACAGCTCGGGGAACTTCACGTCGTTCGTGTTGCGGAGCGTGATGGCGTCCCGGCTCGTGTTGACTCGGATCGCCACCACCGTGTCCAGTTCGATCGCCATCGGCAAGACCCCGTACCCTTCGTAGTCTATATGCTCCCCGATCAGGTTCACCCGCCCCGGAGACCGGCCGTAGTGCTGTGGACTATGATGACCATAGTGCTCGGCGAACGAGTCCCTGATCTTTTTGAGGCGCGCCTCCTGCTCGCTTAGCGACGAATCTGCGATGCACAAGGCAGACAAGGTCGATGGAGTGAGACGTACGGCTGTGCGTGCGTGCGAGCGACGGAACGCACGAGGATAGACGTCCATGAGCGGTAGACCCGAGGGCGATATCTCCTCTTCCGCCATCTTGATGCGGCGCTGTACTCGACGATACGGCACTCGGGTTTGCCCAAGCACAAGAGAAAGATGATGATCGTTCTTGTGTGTGTCTGTGTAGGGGTGGGTGGGTGGGTGGATGGGTGGGGGAGGGTGGCGAAAAAGCGATGGGAAAAGCGATGGCGCCTGTTTACACGTTTCGTCGCTTGGGAATCAATGAATTCGCCCCGCGCCCCTACTTCTCGGCAGAACCATTCTCCAGGGCCTTTGGCTTCTCTGTCTCCTTGCCCTGCCCCTGCCCCTGCTCCTCGCCGCTGGCGGTAATGAGCGCGGGCGCCACGACGATGCCCGCCCCCTTCTTGTACTCCTGGAGCACCGGATAGATCTTCTCAAAGGCCTCGTAAATCTCCTTCCTCTTCTTCGCACCCGTGAGCACCACTTTCCCGCTGACGAAGATCAGCAGCACAATCTTGGGCTGGGCCATCCTGTAAATCAGTCCCGGGAACAGCTCTGGCTCGTACGAGCAGAACATGCTGTGGCTCGTCGCCAGTCCCTCCAACCGAATCGGAAACTTGACGTCGCAAGAACCCACCATGTTTTGGATCTTGAATTCCTTGAAGCTCACCGGGTTCCCCAGCTTTTGGAGGATGCGCGCAAACTTCCGTGCCGCCAACCTCGCCATATCCTCCGATTTGGACCCCGTACAGACCATCTTTCCAGACGAGAAGATCAGCGCCGTCGACTTGGGCTCGCGAATACGCATGATCACCGCCGCGAAACGCTTCGGGTTGTACTCTGCGTTGCGCGCGTGCAGCGCAATCTTCTTCAGGTCGAGCCCCTTGCAACCCAGATTGATCGTCGCCACCACGTTCTGAAGCTTCGGTATGATCCCCGACGGCCCGATCGGGTCGTTCGACTGATTCGCCACATCGTTATTTCCCAGCTGGGTCGTGATAATGTGCTGTTTCAGAGCTTCCGCCGTCATCTGCTGCTTCTTGGCCGGGTCCTGGAACAAAGACGGGCAGGGAGGACGAGTGAGCAGGATGAGGAGAGAGGAGGGGGTGGGGGTGGGGGTGGGGGTGGGGGTGGGGGGAGCGCCGCTCGTTCTCACGGTGCCGGCGGAGAGGCTCAAGTCGAACTCGAATCCTAAAAGTCGTACCGTCGGTGCATTCGTTCCCGTCGTCTGTCCGGCCGCCGCCGGCTCCGCAGCTTGCGGCTCACCAGACATGGTATTCACTCCTCTGTATCAACGAGATGACCAGGCTGGATAACCAGCGCGAGACGAACGCTGGCACGTGATTTGGGAGTTCGAATCCGTACACGAACTCGCCGACCAGACACGCGTGACTCTTGCTTGCGAGTTCGTTACGAGAGAGAGGCGGGCAGGAACTCTCTCAGGCAACAAAAAGAGTGCCGGACCGAGCGACGGGCTCGGAATTTTGTCGTCCGTCGTGTTCCCGACCACGGAAGCCAGAGCGAAGTTTCAAAACGATTCCGTCGTCAGGACCTCACCTCCACGTCAGGACCTCGCCGAACACGAGCTTTTACCATCAATGCTGCGCGCCACGTCCATCCGAAGCGCCCTGCAGAAATCCTCCTCCCCAATCTTCCAGAAGAACAGGCCCGCCACCCACACCGCCCGCGTCGCGATGGGGAACTGCCTCACCACCTGCGCCGCTGCGGCGCCCAAGTATGAGATTGTCGTCAAGGGCGACCCGGCCAGCGGACTCACGGTGCTCGCCGACTGCCCCTTCTCGCACCGCGCCCTGCTGGCCATCGAGGAGAAGAAGGTGCCGTACACACGCACGTACGTCGACCTGGACAACAAGCCGCAGTGGCTGCTGGACATTAACCCCGACGGGACCGTGCCGGTGCTGAAGGACCTGGCGACGGGCACGTGGACGGTCGGGTCTGACGTCGTGTCGGATCTGATGGAGAAGGAGTTCCCAGAGCCGAGCGTCGGGACGGTCGCCGGGAGCCCAGACGTGGCGGGAAGTTTGCTTGGTGCGTTCAAGGGCTTTTTGAACGCCGAGGGGGGCAAGGACTCGAAGGATAGCAAGGAGAAGGAGGCCAAGCTGCGGGAAGTGCTGGCAGAGCTTGACGCGTTCCTGGACGGCAAGCAGTACATCGGCGGAGACATTGTGTGCCAGACGGATTTCCTGGTGATGCCGAGGCTGTATCATATGAAGGTGGCGTGCAAGGAGTTCAGGGGTTGGGAGATGGGGGCAGGGGAGTACGAGAACGTCAAGGCGTACATGGACCGGTTCATGGCGAGGGACAGCTGGAAGAACACCGCGTATAGCGAGGCGCTCGTGGTCAAGGGTTGGGAGAGGCACGGGGTGAAGCGGGTCTAGGTCTGAGTGTTATCGTACGGTCTGAGTGAGATCACGCAGAGTCTCGATTCAAACGGGCCATGATTTTGGCCAACTTTTAAGTTGAAATGCTAATCTTTTAAGCCTCGTCCACCCTCGACCGCACACACAACACGAATCGAGACCTATGCCGGCCAAGGAACCCGAGAAAGATCCCCTGGCGGGACACCCTGTATACGAGCAAGTCCGATTCATCAATAGCGGCAGCTTTGGATACGTCGTCCTCGCCAAGAACAAGCAGACCAATGAGGAGGTGGCAATCAAGTTCGTGGAGGTGTCCACGGAGAAGGATCTCAAGCACAGGTACGCGAGGGGCGGCAATTCACGTCTCGACTGACGATTTGTTCGATTCGGTCCCTGTCCCGCCCGTGGACGCCCTAGACTCGCCCAACCGCCCCGTACGAGTAACCAGGAGCGAGTAGCTTTGACCGGGATCCCCCTCCGGCGCAGCCGTGCGGTCGTGTGGTCGTCTCGCAAGGAAATCCCGCTCACGCTCTTCCCCCCCTTTACGTCTTCTTGCAGCCAACGGGAGATCATGAATCACCAGCAGCTGCTGCATCCGCACATCGTCCAGCTAAAGGAGGTCTTTCCGGCGGGCGATTACCTGGCGATCGTGATGGAGTACGTCCCGAACGGCGACATGTTCAACCACGTCGTCACGAGGCGGGGCCTGCCAGAGGCAGAGGCACGCTGGTTCTTCCAGCAGCTCGTCCTCGGCATGGACTACTGCCACCGGAAGGGTGTTTGCAACCGTGATATCAAACTCGAAAACACGCTGTTGGTGCTCCAGAAGGACAAAAAGCCGCTGCTGAAGATGTGCGACTTTGGCTACGCCAAGCACGACCAGCTGGACTCGATCACGCGGAGCAAGGTCGGTACACCGGGATATACGGCACCGGAGGTCATCGAGAGCAAGGATGCGACGGGATACGATGGCAAGATGGCCGACGTGTGGTCGGCTGGGGTCATGCTCTACACGATGATGTTCGCCCGGTACCCGTTCGAGAGGCCGGAGGATAAGAACCTCAGGCCGCACGAGAGGACCAACAAGGTGCTCATGAGGATTTTGAAGGTGGATTACGTCATCCCGGAAAGACCACCAATCTCCGAGGAGGCAAAGGACCTGTTGAGAAAGCTGTTGGTGAAGGATCCCAACGAGAGGCTCAGCCTCAGCCAGGTCCAAAAGCACCCATGGTTCCAGACCAACCTGCCGAACGGGAGCCTGGAGTACAACACCTGGGCGCTGCAGGTGCCCAACCCGAACCAGCAGCCGGCAGAGGTCGTGAACTCCGTCGTTCAGACCGCGTACAGGGCCAGGCAAGCGAAGCGGGACGCGGAGATGGGCAGGTGATGCGAGGGGCGGTGCATGTATTACATTAATGTATGACATTCTAATCTCTTTACTCTAGAGTACTCCCTCTATTTCGGGATGCCCCCCTCGCATCGGGGCCCCTTTCGTTCCTCCATCCTCGTGGACTCGACCCGGACCCACAGTTTTGTTCGCTGCGTTTCTCAACGAGTGATCAATCAACGTAGCAACCGTCGCGTGAGGTGCGATCGAGCGACTGTAGGGAGACCAAAGAGCCGAACCGACCAAGATGGGCAAGACGAAACCTGTGAAGGAGAGCAAGCTCGCCGCTGCAAAGGCGGCCAAGGCCGCCGAGGCGAAGGATAAGAAGAAGAAGAAGCAGGAGACGTCGAGTTCCAGCTCATCGTCAGACGTACGTCGCGGAATCGTGCCTGCATGACGAGAACCGGAGCATGCAAATAGCCGGCTCGGTGCTTTCTGTTCTCTCTCTCGCTCGCTGCGGGCGGTCGCGCTCCCTCCGTGGCCGTGGATGGACGGCATGGCCTGTATATGACACGGTTCACGTGTCAGCACGAGCGACGAGCGCCCTCGTCTCACACACGACGCTTTGCACCTCTCCCCCTCTTTCTGTAGGACTCGAGCTCGTCCTCCTCGTCGAGCGACAGCTCCTCGTCCGACGCGTCGTCCGCCGATGATTCGTCGTCTTCTGACAGCGACAGCGATAGCGGCAAGGCGGCGCCCGAGCCGAAGAAGAAGTCCGACTCGAGCTCGTCGTCGTCCAGCGACTCGGACTCGAGCTCGTCGTCGTCCAGCGACTCGGACTCGAGCTCGTCGGATTCGGACAGCGACTCGGAGAGCGACAAGAAGGAGGAGGAGCCGGCCCCGAAGAAGGCCAAGTCTTCGAGCTCGGACGATTCGTCTGATTCTTCTGATTCGTCTGATTCGTCTGATTCGTCCTCATCTGACTCGGACTCGTCCTCATCCGAGTCTGAGGAAGAGGCCCCAAAGAAGTCCAAGTCAAAGCGCAAGGCCGACGACGGCGCCGGCGACGACGACGTGGTCGTCAAGAAGGGCAAGGGCGCCTCTTCCGTCCCCGACAACGTCGATGTTGGCGCGGCCAACGGCAGCAAGACGGTGTTCATGAAGAACCTGCCGTGGTCTGCCAGTGATGACGATATCTATACGTTCTTCGATGGATTGCCGATTTACCAGGTGAGGCTGGCGATCGACCATGACGGAAGGCCCAAGGGATTCGGGCACGTCGAGTTCGAGACGGTCGAGGCCGCCGCCGCGGCCATCGCCAAGAGTGGTGAGTACATCGGTGATAGGGACGTCTACATCGAGACCACCACCGAGAGGCAACAGCGTACGTCTTTCATGTTTGATCGCGCCGTGTCGGCTCTGTTGGCCGGCGCTCCATTCTGTTTTGAGGTTGGCCCCCAATCCCTCCCAACCCTCCCAACCCTCCCAACCCTCCCAACCCTCGCAACCTTGCCTCCTCTCTCTGGTGGAAGTTCGAGCGCGTGTTGCCGCGCGCTCTTCTTTTCTGTTTGGGATACCGCGCCGCCTCAGGCGATCCAATTGGTATATAGCCCTTCAGAAACACCGCATAAAGAGGACCCCGGTCGCAGGCTTCGGTCTCCTGGGAGGACCAAACGCTGATTCCATTCTCGTAGGGATGCGCCGTCGGTGCCATGACCCTTTCGGGCTTACCCAGCGAATGTCACCACCATACCCATACGCTCGTCGTCGCTCACTCTACCGAGTCGATACGCACCATTATCACTGACAGGCACGCCAGTCCAGTCGGACAACGGGATGACACTATTCGTCAAGGGCTTTGACAAGTACCTGGGCGAGGAGGAGGTCAGGAGGCAGCTCACCGAGGCCTTTGCCCAGTACGGAACCGTCAGCAACGTGCGCCTGCCGACCGACAGGGAGACGGGAGACCTCAAGGGCATCGGATACGTCGAGTTTGCGTCGGCCGAGGAGAAAGAGGCCGCATGTGAGCTCAACGGCCAGGAGGCCGCCGGAGGCTGGCTCAAGGTCGACCCCAACCCTGGGGCGCCCCAGCGCTCTGGAGGCGGCGGAGGCTATGGTAGCGGGTATGGTAGCGGGTATGGTAGCGGGTACGAGAGCGGCGGCAGTGGGTACGGCGGCAGGGGTGGCCGTGGTGGGCGTGGTGGCCGGGGCGGTCGCGGCGGCAGGGACGGCGGCAGGGGCGGTGGCCGTGGCCGCGGCGGCAGGGACGGCGGCCGTGGTCGTGGAGGCGGCAGCTTCAAGCCCAGGATGTCCATCGACACGAACTCCGGCGGGAGCGGAAAGAAGACCACGTTCGATTAGATTGACGAGAATGACGAGAGTGCCATTATGATTTGAATGTGTGAGAATGCACGAAATGAGCGATTCGCGGGCAGAAGACGAGCATTCACGGGCCAAGGAAGATGACTTCGAGATCATCGGGCCTGCACGTCTCGTACGTTTCGTGTGCAACAAACCCCACGTCAAAATTCCTCAACGGCATGTCGTCGTCCCGCTCGGGCAGGCGGGTTCGCACGTCGCACGTCGCACGTCTCTCACGCCTCTGTTCCCTCCTCTTGTCTCGCGTCTCCTCATGACAGGTCAAGCCCTATTACTTTGACTTTTGCTGCTCTGTGAAGCGGCGCCAGGCAGGCAGCTCCGTCGTCGACATCTTCTGCAAGGAGTTTTCGTCACGGAACAGGGAGTACTACGAGCAGGCGTTTCGAGACGGTCGGCTGAGGATCGAGGGTCCGGTCAGAAAGAAAGTCACATACGATTTCACGACGCCGCTGTCCGAAGGGGTCCGGATACGGCATCTGGTGCACCGGCACGAGCCGCCCGTGCCAAACGCAAAGGTGGAGCTCATCGAGGAGGACGACGACTACTTCGTCGTCTGCAAGCCTGCGGGTATGCCGGTGCATAGCGGCGGACAGTACCGGAAGAATACCGTCATGGGGTTGATCGAGGCAGGGTGGCCGGGGCTTGCGCGTGTTTCGCCTGCACACCGGCTGGACAGGCCGGTGTCCGGGGTGCTCATCTGCACCAAAAACAAGGCGACGGCAAGGAACGTGCTGGAAGCGATTACGTCTGGAGAGACAAAGAAATTGTACATCGCTCGAGTGCTCGGGAAGGTCGAACAAGAGGCGTTTGACGTGGATGCCCCGCTGTACTACGACTTCGGCCAGGGCAAGGCACTTATCGGCATCGAGGGCGTGGACATCATCTTGGCTGACAAGCCTATGAACGAGCCCGAAGGGCGCCGGAAGCAACTCAAAGGCTCGCAAGGCAACGAGGAGGACCATGACAAGACCGGGAGCGGGACCAGGACCGAGCCTGCAGACGCCGCAGACGCCGCAGAGGCGAGTGCCTCCAAGCACCAACACCACCGGACGACCAAGCGGGTGAAAAAGGACAAGCTGCCCAAGCACGAACGCGTCGCGTTGTACCACGAAAAGGCGGCAAAGCACCAGGAGCAGCGGATATTTCGGCCGGCGCGTACGCTCGTGAGGCTGCTCGGACACTCGAAGGACGGCAAGACGAGCCTCGTCGAGTGCCAGCCGGTCACCGGCAGAACGCACCAGATCCGTGCCCACCTGGCGCACATCGGCCACCCCATCGCCAACGATGGGTCCTATGGCGGCACGATCGACGGGCACCGCAACACGGGCGATATTGCGAGGAGCCTCGGCCTCCACCGGCGGCTTGACGAGCCGTCTCCAGATACCAAAGAAGCTTTTCTCAACGGATCGACGTTGATCAAGGTCGACGCAAAGGTTCCCGAAGAGCTCATCGATGCCTCTTGCCCGCATTGCCCGTACTACGTCGCGAGGGACTACCCCGTCGACTGGACGCCGCTGTGGCTTCACGCCCGGTGGGTATTGACCTCGAACGACGTGATCTCGCTCCTCGCTCGCCCCGACGCTCTCACTCGCGCTACGCGCTTCGCTCGTTCGCCAGGCAGTACACGATCTGCGGCCGGACGTTTGTGGCTCCCTGCCCGGCGTGGGCGACGGATCTATGATCGATATGATACATGTCTAAACCAATATATATAAACTTATGCATCACCCGACGAATCCAAAGTAGTTTTTGTCGTCCTGGCAGAGCGCCGTCGCGCTCCCCGTCCCAGCGCCCGTCCCTTCGCGCCCGTCCGTCTCCTCGTCGCT
>Ga0181573_10001705_pt1 | contig 21199 bp, 12 predicted proteins | sample 101ome_25_FD_148643 | JGI IMG/M metagenome (GOLD analysis project Ga0181573, IMG submission 148643) | Coastal salt marsh microbial communities from the Groves Creek Marsh, Skidaway Island, Georgia - 101409BT metaG (spades assembly) | ecosystem: Environmental > Aquatic > Marine > Intertidal zone... | reverse complement strand
CCAGGGCGGGGGGGGGGGGGGCCCCCGGGCGGCGGCCCCCGCCCCCCCCCCCCCCCCGCCGCCCTCCCGGAAGCGCAAGCGTCCCCCCCCCCCACTCCCCGGGGCGCGCGCGCTCCTCGCCGCCCTGCCAAGCGCGGAGCTCTACGAGCGCTCCTACCTCCATCGGGACCCCGTCACGGCGACCTGGGCCGGCCCCGGGTCGGGCTTTCTCGCCACGGCGAGCGCCGACGGCCGGGTCAAGCTGTGGGCCAAGCGCGACGTCGGGGTCGAGTTCGCCAAGGACTGGCGAGCCCACGCCGGCCCGGTGCTGGGCTTGGCGGGCACGGCGGACGGGCGGAGTCTGGCGAGCTGGGGACCCGACGGCACGGTCAAGATCTTCGACGTGCCGGTGTGCGACGTGAGGGGCACGCTTCGCGTGGCGCGACCGGGAGGGTCCGCTCCGTCCGACGCCGACGCCGGCCCGCTGCCCGGCGGACCCGGCCTGGCGGCCTGGTGCCACGAGGGGCCGCGGGCGCCGAAACCGCTGCTGGCCGTGTCAGACGCGGCGTCGGGTCGCGTCGGCGTCTTTGACGGTGCGACGTGTTCCGACGCGCCGACCTCCCAGTGCGCGCTGCACCGCGCCCCGCTCACGTTTCTGGGGTTCAGCCGCGGTCTCGGACTCTGCGTCTCGAGCGACGCGCGCGGCATGACGGAGCTGTGGTGCCCCCGCACGGGCCGACCTCCGCCGGACCCGGCGGCGCACGCTCGCGATGGGCCGGCGGCCCGCGGCGGCCCCGCCCGCGTCGCGCTGGCGTGGCGGATGAAGCTCGACACCGATCTCCTCTGCCTCGCGATGAACCCCGGGAAAGACGGGCCCATGCGCGTGATCAGCGGCGCGCTGTCCCCCGAGGCCGTCGACGGCGGCACCCGCTTCGCGGCCCTCTGCTCCGACCGTCGGATCCGGATCTGGAACCTCGTCACGGGACGGCTGACCCTCACGATCGACGAGACCCCCGAGGCCGCCGCCGCGCTGCAGGAGAGGGCGCGCGACGCCGAGGCGCGGGTCCGAGCGGCGGCGGCGGCCCGAGCCGAGGCGGTCGAGGCGGCGAGGGCCGCCGGGGCCGCGGAGGGCTCCGGCGCCGACGCCCTTCGTCCCCCTCCCCTCCCCTCCCGCGCCGCCCCCGCCGACGCCGCCCTCGCCGCCCTCGCCCTCGAGCCCCTCGATGCCGGTCGCCGCGCCGCCGTCGAGCGGGACCTCTGGAGGCGGTGGGACGCGGCGCACGCCGCCCGACCGGCCGGCCCGGGCGGCGCCCCCCCCGCGGCCCCTGCGGGCCACCGCCGCGGCGACCCCGCCGGCGGGGCGCCCCTCCCCGACATCGTGTGGGACGGATCCGGATCCCTCCTCCTCTACCCTACCTCTCTCGGCATCAAGGTGGTGCGAGCCGACACGGGAGGGCTCTTGCGGGTCCTGGGCAAACGGGAAAACGCGGAGCGCTTGCTGCGGCTGTGTCTGTATCAGGGGGGCATGGCGGGGGGCAGACGGCGGACGGGCGGGGCGGAGGGGGCGACGGGGCTGGCCGCGGCCGCGGTGGCCGCGGCGGACGAGAGGGGTGACGGGGACGACGAGCACGGCGACGGCGCGGCCGCCGCCGCGGGCCTCGACGCCGAGGAGGCCGCGTCCGCGGCCGCCGCCGCGGCCGCAGTCGCCGCCGGCCGCGTCCCCGCCGACCCGACCCTGGTCGCCTCCTCCCTTGGTCGGGATCGCCTCTTCCTCTTCACGCGACGCGAGCCCGAGGAGGGAGCGGAAAAAGCGGGAGGAGTCGGTCGAGACGTGTTCAACGAAAAGCCCAAGGAACTTCCGGGAGCGGCGGCCGCCGCCGCGGCCGCGGCGGATTCAAACAAGGCAGCCGGCGGCGGCGGCCCCCGCAGCGCCGTCTCCGGCGCGCTCCTCCCCCGCGGCGCGGTGCTCCACACCACCCACGGGGACGTGTGGATTCGACTTTTTCCCGACGAGGCGCCAAAGACGGTCGAAAACTTCACCACGTTGTGTCGACGTCGCTACTACGACGGGGTGCCGTTCCATCGGGCGAGGATGCCGGGGGGCCGGAGGCCGTGGAGGGCGCCCTTGCCCTCTGACTCGTACCCGCTACCCACTCTCGAACTCGTCTGACTCATTTCTCTCTCTCTCTCGATCTCTCTCTCTCTTTCTCTCTCTCTCTCTCCCCAGATCATCAAAGGCTTCATGCTCCAGACGGGAGACCCACTCGGCGACGGCACGGGCGGCGAGTCGTGCTGGGGCGGCACGTTCGACGACGAGTGCACCGACACGCTGCGTCACGACCGCGCCGGCGTCGTGTCCATGGCCAACGCCGGGCCGGGCACCAACGGTAGTCAGTTCTTTGTCACCTGCGCGCCGGCGCCGTGGCTCGACGGGAAACATACTGTCTTTGGCAGAGTGGCGCGAGGCATGGATGCGGTCCGCGCGCTGGAATCGGTCAAGTGTGACAAGAACGATCGGCCACGAGGGGAACCAGGGCGAGTCGTGCCTTCCATCGTCAGCACTACGGTCAAGGAGCGGCTGGACGAGGCCGCATTGGCCGCGGGAGACGAGTGAAGGGAGTCGAGGGGTTGGGGGCGGGTGGGCATGGAGGAGCCGCTTTAAGGCGTTTCGTCGTGCTCAGCCGCTGTCAGCAACGCCGTCCCCGCTGTCCACGCCCTCGCGGTCCCCGTCCCCATCCCCGTCCCCGCCGCCCTTAGCGCGCCTCCTCTCCCGCTGGGCATCGGCCTTTCGCTTCCGCTTGGCCCGGCGCGAGGCCACGAGAGCGGCGTCCGCGGCTGTCATCGCCCCCGCCCCGGCGTCGCCGACGGCCCCAGTGGTAACCGCCGCCCCCGCCACCGCCGATGACCCCTCCCCTGCAAAGGAGAGTCCCCCTCGACGCGCGAAGAGCGCGACGAAGAACCCATCTCCCCCATCCTCCCCCGGCCGCGCCCGGAGGCACCGCCGCGCCTCCTCCGCCGTCACGGGGTGCGGCGAGGGGCGGCCCCCGCCCCGGTCGTCGCTGTCGGGCGCCCCGACGTCCGGCGAGGCTCGACTCCCCCCGGAGGAGGCGATGGGGACCATCCCTCGCCGGGGCCAGGCCGGAAGCGCCTCCCGCAGCGTCCATCCCCCGGAGCGCATCGCGTCGCGCACCGCGGCCGACCCCACGACGCCCTCGTTCTCCTCGGCGTAGACGGAGCACGTCGAGTAGCAGACCAGGTCCGCGCCGGGCCATCGGGTCAGCGCAGCGGCGAGGATGTTGCTCTGGAAGGCTGCCAGTCGAGCGACTCGCTCGCGGTCGAGAGGGGGGGGGGAGGGGGGCCAATCGCCGGCGGCGGCGGCCGTCGCGTCGGGGGCCGGGGCCGCGGCGTCCGCCGCTCCTCCGGCCTCCCCGCCCGTCCCCATGTGCCCGCCCCACGGCGGGAGGAGCTCGAGCCCTCGCGCGGCGGCCTCAGCCCCATCCTCCCGCGTCCCGCTCCCCGAGCAGGAGGGGTCGACGACGAGGCAGCGGACCCGCGACAGCGCCGCGTCGTCGGCCGGCTCCGCCGCCAAGAAGTCGGCGCAGCGGACGTCGACGACGCCGTCGGCCCCGCATCGCGCGACGGTGTCCCGCAGCAGGTCGGCCCTTCGGGGATCTCGCTCAAAGGCGACGACAACGCCGGAGCCGCGGCGGCCGCTGGATCCGCGGCGTCCGCGCGTCGCCCCGGCCCCGACGATGCCCGCGACGTGCGTGGTCTTGTTCCCCGGCGCTGCTGTAGCATCTGCCGCGGCGTCCCCCGGCCCCATCCCAGCGGCCGCGAGGGCGAGGGCGGGGAGGCACGAGCTTCGGCCTTGCAGCACGACACGTCCGCTCGCCACCAATGGGTGGGCCGCGTTGAGGTCGGCGGAGGCTGGCACGCGAAACACGCCGGGCAGAATCGGGTCGGGCGTCGCGGGGCCGAGGCCGGCGGCGGCGAGGGCAGCAGGCAGCCCAGAGGGCTCGAGCTTCAACGGATTGGCGCGGACGACGCGGGTTAGTGTGGTCGTCTCTTGGCCGTCGGGGCCGGCCGGCCCGGCGGGCCCCTCTGGGGCGAAGCCCGACGCCTCCTCCGCCTCCCACGCCCTCTCGAGCGCTCGGCGCGCCCGGAGAACGGCCCGCTCCGCCCCCCCCAGCGGGCGAACCCCGGACCCTCGCAGCACCTCATAGCACAGAACCAAGGCTTGCGCTTCACGCAGGCGTTGGACCGAAGGAAGGCCGGCGACGTGGGCCGCGCGGGAGAGGGGTGCGGCGAGGCGGAGGGTCTCGACCACGACGGCGTGCACGGCCCGTTTGTGGGCCACGCGCGGAGCGAGGGTGAGGGAGCGGACCGACCTGCCACCGCGGCGCGTCCGCGCAGCGCGGAGGAGCTGGAGGGAGGAGCAGAGTTGGATGGGGGGCGGTAGGGGGGGCAGGGCGTCGCGCCGAGGGGGGGCCGGGGCTAGGGTCAGCCTGTCGCGGCCTCCGCCGTCGAGCTCGCCGTATCGACGATTTCCGCCGCCTGGAGGTGCACGGGCGAGACAAGCTTCCACGGCGTACATGAATCCCCGGGAATCTGATGGTTCGCTTTGGAAGTCGTCGCCGGCGCGCAGCGAGGGTGGGGAGGGGACGCTGACGCTCCCGCCACCGCCACTACGTCGCCATGCTGCTGGTTTTTTTTTCTGCCTCTATCGGGCCGTCGCCCGGTTGGCATCGCCCCTCGAAGCTAAGGTGGGCTTCCAAGAAGACGCAGGAGAGACATCGACGATGATATTATGGAATCTGAACGCGGACGGCGTCCTCGCCGGTCCACTCCTGTGCAGCCGGCACGGGAACGGCCCACGCCGCCCGCCCCTCCCCCCCCAGCCCCAGACGCCGCGCTCTCCCGCTTGCGTGATGCGGGCCACCAGGGTGGCCATCCCCCCCACCCCCCCCGCCGGCGCGAGACGCGTCGCCGCGGAGGCGTCGACGAGCGGGACGGGCGGCGGAAAGTGGGCGACGGGGACGCCGGGGAGCGAGGCGTCGGCCGAGCGTTTCCTCCGTCCGCACCTTCTAAAGCTCACGGCGTACAAGCCCATCGAGCCCTTCGAGATTCTTTCTGCGCGAGTCGCCGATATGGCCTAGACCGCGCCGTGGCGGTACCCGAGGCGGTGGGCGGTGGCCACAGGTCGTCCGTCACCGCGCCGGCCATCGCCCCCGTCGCGTCTCTCGTCCGCCTTCGCTCCCCCCGACCCCCCCACCCGCTTCGCCTCACCCAAACTCCGCAGCAAGCTTGGTCGCGACCCCGACGATATCTGCAAGCTGGACGCCAACGAGAACCCCTACGGCCCCCCCCCCGAGGTCCTCGCCGCCCTCGGCTCCCTCCGCTTCCCCAACGTCTACCCCGACCCCACCAACCGCGCCCTCCGCGAGGCCCTCGCCGAGCGCGAGAACGTCGACGCCGCGAACCTCCTCGTCGGGTGCGGCGCCGACGAGCTCATCGACCTCCTCCTCCGGTGCGTCCTCGAGCCCGGCGACGTCGTCGTCGACTGCCCCCCCACCTTCACGATGTACGCCTTCGACGCCGACGTCAGCGCCGGGACCACGATCGCCGTGCCGCGCAACCCGGACGACTTCTCCCTCGACCTCGACCGCACCGTCGAGGCGATCCGCCGGCACCGGGCCAAGGTCATCTTCCTGACCAGCCCCAACAACCCCGACGGGAGCCTCCTCCCCGACGACCACCTGGCCGCCCTGCTGCGGGAGGACGTGCTGGTGGTGCTCGACGAGGCCTACAGCGAGTTCTCCGGGGTTCCCAGCAAGGTGGGGTGGGTCGCCCGGCACGAGAACCTGGTGGTGCTGCGGACCTTCTCCAAGTCGGCGGCGCTCGCGGGCCTGCGCGTCGGGTGGGGCGCCTTCCCCTCTCGGCTGATCGAGTACCTGTGGCGGGCCAAGCAGCCCTACAACGTCGGCGTCGCCTCGGAGACGGCGGCGCTGGCCGCCCTGTCCAACCCGACCTACCTCGAGGACGTCAGGAACAAACTGGTCGCCGAGCGCGAGCGGATGCGGGCGGCGCTGAGCGAGCGGCACGGCGCCTGGCTCACGCCGTACCCCTCGGCGGCCAACTTCGTCCTCTGCGGCGTCGACTCCGCGGTCATCTCCCCCGTCGATCTGCAGAGGCGGTTGGCCGAGGAGCACGGCGTCATGGTGAGGCACTACGCCAAACCGTTGATGGAGTCGTACGTGCGGGTGAGCGTGGGGAGGCCCGACCAGACCGACCGGCTGATGGCGGCCCTCGAGGCCATCGTGCCCGGGGGCGGGAAGTGAGGGGACGAACGCGGACCGGAGGCGAAGGCGCAGGCGCGCGAGGCGCGAGGCGCGGCGCGGCGCTCCGCTCTCCCTTCACCTCTCCTCTCCCCTCTGGCCTCCCCCCCGTCAGCCGGGCCCCGCGCGACTGCCCCGCTGCCCGGGCTGCTGCCGCTGCGTCGTCCGCTGCAGCGGCGCCTTCTCTGTCTTCGCCCGCTCCTTGCGGGGCGACCGAGCCGTCGCTGTCTCGGCCGCCCGCCGTCGCGCCGCCGTCGCCGCCGCCGCGCTCGCCCCGACGCGCCTTTTTTCCTCGGCCGCCGCCGCCCGGTCGGCCGCCTCGGCCGGGTCCTCCGGCAGCAGCGCCGCCACCGTCCCCACCATCCGCTCCATCAGCGCGTTCCGGCTCGACGTCCGCTGGGCGAGAGCAGCCGACTTGGCGGCCGCGATGCGGGCGGGGCGGCTCTTAATGGGGGCCGGGGCGGCCTTCTTGGCGCCGCTGCCTCCGCCTCCGCCCCCGACCGCGAGGGCGGCGAGCCGGTTGCGCACGACCCGCTGGACCGTCTTCCCGGGCTTGGCAGCCGAGGGGGCCGTCTGGGGGATCATCTGCGATGGGCGGGTAGGGGGCGGGCGGGGTCGGGGTCGGGGTCGGGGTCGGCGAAGCATTGGCCGCGGCATGGCGACGTGGCGGTCGACGTCGAGCGGCGCGTCCTGACGCCCCCTCGCGTTGAGCGACAACTCAGGACCTTCCCGGAATCCTCGACCCTATCAGACAAACAGTTACGACATCAGCTGCGCCGCTTTCTTTGAGGGGGGGTGAGAAGCGCCTGGAAGAAGCGGGGAGGGCGTGGTCAGGGCACAGCAGCGTCAGACGAGCTCCTCTCCGCGATTACTTGGAAATTTCACTCACCTTTGGTGGCTTCCGTTTCGGAGGCATCGTTTTGTTCGCTTCAGCGACCGTAAGTGAAAAAAATTCCATACATGTCCCGCCAGTAGGCTTGCCAACTCATGGCGCGAAGAGGGCTCTCGCGTCATGAGAGCTGGACGGGAGAAGGACCAACGACTCCCGCGGGCGGAGGAGGGGCCCTACCGACCACGCCCGCGCAGTCAGCCAGCTTCGCGCGAGCGCTGCCGCCAGCTCCGCGCGAGCGGGCTTCTGCCGCTGCCGCCGGTGGTCGCAGCCCTCCCCGTCTTAGCGGTTTCCTCGATGTCGGCGTTCGAGGAGCTTGGGCTGATGCCTGAGCTCATTCGCGCCATTGAAGATATGGATTGGGTGCTGCCGACCCCGATCCAGGCCGAAAGGCGAGCCAGCCGTCCCACCGCCGCCCCTAGACGAGGCCGCCGCTGCCGCCGCCCCGCCCCGCCCTACCCCCCCCCTCTACCCTTATCGCCCCCCCCCAAAGTATTCCCCTGGTTCTTACCGGCGGCGACGTCCTCGCCGCTGCCGAGACGGGCTCCGGAAAGACGGGGAGCTTCGGCCTCCCCCTCCTCCAGAGCGTCCATGAGGCACGCGTCCGCGCCGCCCGCGCCGACGCCGTGGCCTCGGCCGCCCCCTCTGGCCCCGTCGAGCGCCCCCCCGCCGAGCTCAGCCCAAGCGACCGCGATCCCTCGGTCGCCGTCGCCCCCGGCGGCCTCGTTGCCCAGTGCCGCCACCCGCAGCGGTGGGGCGGTGTCCGAGCAACTGTCGGCGTCCGGTCGGGCCGGGCCCGGTTCGAACTCACGGTGGCCGACGACGGCCTCTGCCGCGTCGGTTGGTCGACCCGCGCCGCGTCCCTCGAGCTCGGCACCGATGCCTTCGGTGTCGGCTTTGGCGGCACCGGCAAACGCGTCCACGACGGTGCATACGACAACTACGGCCGCCCGTTCAAGCGGGGCGACGTCATCGGGTGCCTCGTCGACCACGGATCCAGCCACGGTGGGACCGGTCAGCCTCACGTCCGCTTCTACGTCAATGGTGACGATCTGGGCGAGTCTCCGCTGCCCGCGGGGCTGGTGGGACGCGCTCTTTACCCGCACGTCTGCCTGAAGAACTGCGAGGCGTCGGTGGCGATGGGCGCCCCCGGAGGCGCCTCTGCGCTCAAGCACGCCGCCGATGCGCCTGGCGTCGACGGGGCCTCGGCCGATGACACCGTGCGGGGTGACGCGCCCGCCGAGCTCGGGGGCAAACGCCGTCCACTGGCCCTGCTCATTGAGCCGACGAGAGACCTGGCTGAGCAGACGCACGTGGCTTTGTCCGCCTTGGCGTCGCACCTCTGCGCCCCGAGTCTCCGCCTCGTCCTCCTTGTCGGCGGCGGTAAGGACGCCCGGGCGGCCGACAAGGCCGTCGACGAGGGCGTCGTCGACATTGTCACGGGGACTCCGCCCCGTGTGCTCGATCTGGTCAAGCGGGGACGACTCGACCTGTCAGGTGTGCGCGTGTTTGTCCTCGACGAGGCAGACGCTCTGCTCCAGGGGGATGGGTTCCGGGACGACTGCCTTGCCCTGTGGAGGGCATGCCCCCAGGGCGGCACGGGCCAGGATCGACTTCAGACGCTTCTGTTTTCCGCCACCCTCCACGCCCCGACCGTGCGCGAGGCGGCTGAGCTGCTCGCTCCGCGCGGGACGTGGGTCGACTTGAAGGGGCCGGACTCGGTGCCACAGGACGTCGACCACGTGTGCATATGGGCCGACCCCGCCTCGGACCGCTCTTGGCTCCAGACGGAACCGCGGGTGTGGACGGACGGGTGCCATGCTCCGGACGCGAGCTGCTCGCCACTGCCGCCGACCGACGCGACATCAAGAGCGCAGCTGTCCGAGGCGGCCAAGCGGCTCAAGCCGCGTCTGCTGGCGCGGATCGCCGACGCCTGGAAGATGGATCGATGCCTCGTCTTCTGCCGGACCAACCACGACTGCGACCTCCTCGAGCGCTTCTTTCTGGGTCTCGGCGGGAATGACCCGAATGCGCCCAACCGCAGCGTAGGCAGGGAGTCGGGCCCACAATCCGCATACGCGTGCGCCGTTCTCGGCGGTGCCCGGTCGACCGAAGAACGCCGCCGCAACCTCGACGCCTTTCGGTCGGGCGGCATCCGCTTCCTCATCTGCACCGACGCCGCGGCGCGCGGTATCGACGTTCCGAACCTGCCTTTTGTGGTCAACCTTGCTCTGCCGGATCCTGACCAGGCCGACGAATATGTGCATCGGGCGGGGCGCGTGGGCCGGGCAGGGCTCTCGGGCCTGTGCGTGTCCATCCTGTCGAGAGTGGACGAGAGAGTGTGGTTCTGCCGCAAAAAGGGCTACAAGCCGTGGCTTAAGCCGACGGACGACGACGTTAAGGAGCACACCGTGTGGCGGTCCGAGGCCGCTTGCCTCAAGGCAGTGCAAGAGCGGCTGGAGAAGGGCGGACGGGGAGCCGGCGCCGTGGCCACTGTCGGGGACGACCTCGAGGCGCCGCCCGCCGTCGCCAACCGTATCAACAAGGGCGAGTACGGGCAGCCCCGTGGGGAGGCGGCCGAGCAGGCGAGCGCCGAGCTCGCCGCTAGACTCGCCGCAGTGCGGCCCGCTGCGGCGCGACTCGCCGCGATGGAGGTCGAAGCGCAGCTCGCATTCTTCGGGGGACGGAGCGTTGCCTTTGGGTTGCGCGGCGAGTGAGCGAGCGGGACTCTGTCAGCGGAATTTTGAACAAGAGGCAACAGCGAAACAATAGCAAATTCATCTCCCCTAGACCTGGTCGCCGTCCCCCGTCATCGACATCTTGCAAACCGGGCACCGCGTCGCCCCGTCGCTGGGCCCGCCGCCCATGACCCACTCGCGGATGCATCCAAAGTGGAACTGGTGGGCGCACCGCAGGGTCGCGACGTCCTGTCCCCCCTCGAGGTCGTCGAGGCAGACGACGCAGCTGGGCGTGTCTTCGTCGCCGCCGGCGCGGCATCCGTCGTGGTCGCCAGTCTTGGTCTTGGGAGCCGCGCAGTAGGGCCCGTGCATGACGCCCGCGAGCGCTCTGCGCCGCGCCTCGGCCGACGCAGCTTCGCGGGCAGCTTCGGCGGCGGCGGCGGCAGCGGCCTCGGCGGCGCGGTGGTTGCCGTGACCCAAGGCGACCCAGGCGGACTCGGGGTCGTCCAGGAAGCCTCCGTCCCCCGTCATGGGCATCGATGTCGACGGATCCAACGCGACGAGGCGGCCGTCGGGTCCGCGGACGACGACGGGCACGTTGCCCGACCGCGCCAGCAGCCGCGCCAGGCCCGGCGGCATGCCCCCCGGTCCTGCCCCCCACCCCTCAAAGATGACGCCGTGTGCGGTGGGCACGATGCGGCCTTCGAGAGGCGCGCCCGACGATGGCCCGCCGGCCGCCGCCCGGGCCCGGTCGGCCGCCTGGGCCGCGTGCTGGAGCGCCGCCGCCCGAAACGCCGGGGCGAGGCCGATGACGATGAGCAAGACAAGAAACAACGCCCCGGGCGGTGCCGCGAGGACGAGAAAGACGCTCAGCATCGTCATCAGGAACCGGGCGCGTAGGTGCTCTCGTTCGAAGGTCTCGACGAAGGCGACCTCGCCGGGGCCGAAATGGCCGGGAAGGTTGCCACTGACGTGGCCGACGGGGATGACGCGCTGCTGCCGAGGAGGGGCGCGCGGCATGTTCGGGGGGGGAGCAGCCGAGGGTTCGAAGGCGCCCTGGTTGGACGAGACGCCGGGAGCGCGTTGGTCTGCGCGGGAGGGGCGGCGTGGGGGGCTCGAGGGTCGGAAAACGTGGGCATGGAACGGCGGCCTCCGGCGCGAGCGGCGACGGGTGGCCGGTGCGTCCGTCCACAAGTCGACGCCGTTGACGCGGTGCCTGCTCCATTCGACCGCACTGGCACCGAAAGAGTCGATGTCATCCCAAGGAGAGGGTTGACGAGCACGAGGCGTCCCACGGAAGCGCGTCTCCACTTAGCGTCTCTCCCATCCTCTCTTTCTCTCGTCATGTCCGCAAAGCTCACCTCTTCCGAGTCCATCGTAACTCGTGGAGGCGACGGGGTCCGAGGAGCGCGGCCCGCTGACGAGACGAGCGCCCGCGGCCTCGTCTGCGCTCCGCCCGCCACGGCTGCCAGGGCCAAACACCCACATCGTGAGCGGGGCAAGCCGCGCCGATGGGAACGCGAGTACGGGGCCAGGTGTGCCGCGGCCGCACTTCAACGGCCGACGGCAGGCCTCGGCCGCCCTCTTCCGACCTACGGGCACGAGGTGGCGTCGCCGCTGCCGCTGCCGGTGGCACTGCCGCTGCCGGTGGCACTGCCGCTGCCGCTGCCGCTGCCGCTGCCGGCACCGCTGCCCCTGCCCCTGCCGCCGCCGCTGCCGCCGCCACTGCCGCTGCCGCTGCCGCTGCCGGCACCGCTGCCCCTGCCCCTGCCGCCGCCGCCGCCGCCGCCGCCGCCGCTGTTGCCACCCCTCGTCGTCCCTCCGCCCTACCCCCACCCACCCAGGTCGGTCTCCCCCTCAGCCTCCCCCGCCGGTGGCCAGTGCCGCTCCAGGTGCCGCTTGAGGTCGGGCAGGTTGCGCCCCGCGTACCCGCAAAACCGACACGGACGCAGGTCCCCCGCCGCCTGTTCCCTCCTCCCCGCCAGCCACGCGGCGCCCGCCGGGTCGCTCCCCAGCGTCGCGCCGGCGGGCAGCGCGCCGAGGCGGGCGAGGAGAGAGGAGGCGTCGTCGGCGTCGGACGCGGACGCGTCGATCATGAATCCGGAGGCGAAGCTGTTGTAGTGGGCCTTGGTCTTGAGGGAGGGGGAGCAGAGGTCGCCGGTCATCACGTGAAGGTGGAGCCGCGCCAGGCTGGGTCGACTGTGGAAGCCGGCCAGGATCCCGGGGCCCGCCGGCGGGTCCGGCGGGAGGCCCGCGCGCGGTCCGTCCACCGGGCACGGGAGCCGCGCCAGCGCGGCGAGCCCCGAGCGCAGCATGGCGCGGACGAGGGGCGCGTCGGAGGCGGAGAGGTCGGCGACGGAGCGGAGGCGCGGCGCGCGGGCCACGGCGAGGACGTGCCGTCGGCTCTTGGGGAACCGGTCGACCACGACGACGTGGTCGGGCTTCGACGCGACGACGCCGGCCTCGCGGGCGGCGATCGCGGCGGGGCCGTCGTCGCCGCCCCCCGCCCGCGCCTCCGCCTCGGCGTCGGCGGCGTCGGCAAGGGACACGAGGCGGACGAGGGCGTCGGCCCAGTGGGGGGCGCGGGGGGCGGCGGCGGGGGCTCCCGAGGGCGCGGCGCCGACGACCCCGACGCGGGGCGGGCGGGCGTCGTCTTCGTCCGAGGAGGAGGGCGGCCCCGGGGGGCCGCAGGCGGGAGCGGGAGCGGGAGCCCCGACGGGCGGCGGGGGGAGCTTGGCCGGGGGGGCGGGAGCACCGACGAGGGCGCGGGCCGCCGCGAGGGCCGCGTCGGCCTCCTCGGCGGTCCGACATCGGCGCACGCTGACGAATCCCTCCTGAACGAGAGGTCCGCCGTCGGCGGCGAGGGCCTGGGCCATGCGGAGGACGACGGCCGGGGCATGGGCGCCGTCGACGCCGCCTTCGTGCCCTGCACGCTCCGTCGCCCGTCGCGCGCATTCGTCGACGGGCAGGTCCAGCCAGACGGCGTGGACAGGCGCCCTCGCCGCGCTTCCCACCTTGATCCACGTCCGGCGCTGCTCGACGTCCTGGTTGCACCGGTCAATGACGACAGCGCGGGCGCCACGCGCGAGGGCGGCCTCAGCGGCGTGCACGCAGCTCTTGCGGTCTCCGAGAAGATCTTGATTAACTCGAAGCACGCCTGTTGTATCTATATCGTCAACCGCTCCCATCCCTCGGGCGAAGGTGCTGGGAGATCGGGGAGGAGCGACAGACGGGTGGAGGACGGCAGGTCGGCGCCACGCTGGCGTCTGCCCGGCTGTCCGCGCCCGCGTCCTCGCGATCCGTCTCGCCTCTTCCCCGACCCAGGCGGACCGACTAGCACCACGACCGTCGGCATCGTCCTCGCGCGCGCCACCGATCTCGAGCTGACGACGCTGTCCCGGCGGCGGCGCGGCGAGGCCGTCGCGCGCGGCGCCACGCCGCCTGAGGACGACGTCGACGTCGAGCTGATCGAGATGTGAGGGCCCGCCATCCTCGGGCTTCCCCCTTGCCGCGCGAGGACTGAGGGGGAGCGGGCGAGGGGGGCGCTTCGCTCTCTCGAGCGACGCCAAGGCAGGTTCGACCCCGCTCACGCGTCCTCATCCCCCCCGCCCCTCCCCCCCCCGTCCTGCGCAAATCGCTCGGCGAGCCCCCTGCTCAGCCCTCGCGCCGCAGCCCGCTCAATGTCGGGCGCCGCCGCCGGATCGTGCCTCCGACACCACGCGAGCCACCCGCGCCAGAGCCCGTCGTCGCGGCGGCCGTGGATGGCGCAGGCGGAGCGATAAAGGGACGACACCGCCGAGGCGGCGCGGGCGCGGGCAGGGGTGCCGGGCCGGGCTGCGGCGTGGCGCGAGGCCGCCCGGGCCAGGGCGCTGCGGTAGAGGGGGGCTCCGGGCCGCGGAAGGGCAAGGAGACGGGCTTCGAGGGCGTCGGCCGCGGCGGGGGACCCCCGGGGGCCTTGGGCGGACAGGGCCACGGCGGCGACGGCGGCGGCGCCCGCGGCGTCGGCCCGGTCGGGGTCATGCGTGGCCGGAGCGACCGACAGGCGGGCGACGAGGGCGTCTTCGTCTCCCTTGGGAAGCCCGGCGCCCGAGGCCGCCAGGAGGACGAGGCGTGCGAGCCAGGCCTCGCCGAGGCTCCGGTCGTCGACAGCCGCCGGGGGGACGGCGGCCGCGGCCCCGTCGAGGCCGGATGGCGCCCCGCGGCCGTGGCGCGCCGTCGCCGCCAGGCCCGCCGCGCCCGCAGCGAGGGAGGGGGCCGTCCGCCCGCCTCCCTCGGCGCGCGCCGCGACGGCGGCCTCCGCGGCCGCGGTGGCCTCGTCGAGGCGACCGGACCTGGCCAGCGCCCGCGGCCACGCCTGAAGGGCGGCGTCGCCGTCGGCCGTGCCGCCGTCGCCGCCGCCGCCGCCGCCGTCGCCCGTGGCCGCCGCCGAGCACGCCGCCTCGTGCGCCGCCCGCAGCGCGTCCAGACAGGCCCCGGCGCCAGGCCCGTCGTCGTCGTCGAGGGCTTCGTCGAGCAGGGGGCCGTTTCCACCAGCGCCCTCGGCGTCGTCGGCCGAACCGTCGGCGGCCCCGCCCAGGACACGTCGCGCTGCCGCGTCAGCCATGCGCGCCGTCGATAGCTCCACGCACGCCGCGGCGAGGGACTTCGCCTCGGCGATGCGGCCCGCCGAGCGCTGGCGGGCAGCCGAGCCTGACGGGTCCAGCGCGGCGTCCCCGTCGCCGTCGGCCGCCGCGTTTGAGTCCGCGGCCGAGGCCCGCGCCTCCGCGCCCGCGGCTTCGGCCGCCGCGACGCGCGCCGCCGGCCCCTCGACCGGGTCCCGCCCAAGCTCCTCGAGAGCGTCACGGAGCGTGCGCCGCATCCCCGCCACGAGAGTCAGCGGAGCATCCGCGGCGCCCTCCATCCCCCTCGTCCCCCTCCCTGCCCGCCGCACCGCCCGCGCCCCCCAGCGCTCGAAGGGCTCGAGCGCCCTCCCCAACTCTCGAAGCGAGGCCGCTGTCGCCGGGAGCGCCGCCAGAGCCGCCTCCAGTGCAGCCCGCGCGACGCCGCCACCGAGCACGTCAAAGGCCGCGCGATCCGCCTCGGACGTGGACGGGCCGGCGTTGACGCCGTCGTCGTTGTTGCCGTTGTTGCCGGCGCCACCGGTGGGCGCCGTCACCGGCAGCCCGAGCGCAATCCGCCGCGCCCGCAGCCGCGCTGCGAACGACAATTCGAACGCCACGTACTCGGACCAGAGCCCCACCGCGTCGGGGCACAGACGCAGCCCCTGCTGGAGCAGCGCCCGGGCGGCCGCCGGGTCCCCACACTGGTTGGCCTGCCAGGCCGCCGCCCGCGCCCACAGACCCGGCACACGCGGGTGAATCCGCAGCGCTCTCACCAGCACCCGGCTCATCTGCCGCTTGGCCCCGGACTCGCGGCACCACGCGAGCCACTGCGACCACAGCCCGAGGTCGCCCCGGAACTTGCGAGTGGCGCGTTCGAAGACGAAATGGACCCGACGGCCGAGGCAGTGGTCGGCCAGCGACGCTTTGCCGTTGATGCTTCTCGTTCTCTTGCGCAGCCGTCTCAGCCGATCAAGGTCCATCTCATGCTTGGCGTACCGCAAAAAATCGGACTTCAAGCACGCGCGACGCTTGAGCGCGTATTCAAACGCTTCTCGTTTGGCGACGATCTTGCGTAATTCAGGTTTCGAAAAGTAGCCGCGGCGCTCGAGGTCCTCGAGCTCGGGGACCATCTCCTCCATCAGATATCTTCGGGGTGAAGTTGTTGTTGAGGGAAGGGAGAGGGTTAGGGTTAGGGCAGGGGTTCGGGCGCGAGGAGGTGGGCAAAGCAACGACGGCCGAAACGACGGCCTCGTCCCAGCGATGATCTCAGCCCTCGTTTTTAGTCGTCGAATGGGGTCGAGCAAACGTTGGATGTGTGAGAGGAGCCGAGACTCACCGCACCGTGTCCGCCATGGTGACGGGGTTTCCTCCGAGGACCCGTGGGGAGGGAAGAGGCCTAACAGCAGCGGCGGCGGCGGCGGCCGGCCGAGGGGCCGCTAGCGGGTTGTGGGTGACGAGATGGAACGGCTGACCCGGTTCTCGTGATTTTCTGAGCTGCGCGACCGCGCACGCGATTCGTGTCTCCTCTGGCGGGCTCACGTAGCCCGCCCGTCACTAGCCGAATTGAGGACTCGTGAGAACCAGCGCGGCGGCCACGGCATTTCCTCTCGCGCCACTGTCAGAGTCCAGAGAATAGCGCGTACTGAGCCAAGGAAGTCTAGCTGGGAAATCCTCGCTCGATCCACCGCAGCAGTCTGCCGTAGGAGCTCCGAGACCCTTCTCGCCGCGCCGCCGCCCGGCCCTCTCGGACAGCCGGGACTCCGAGAATCCCGACAGGATGGGCAAGGCCAAGAAGACGCGCAAGTTCGCGGAGGTGAAGCGGGTGATGAGTAAGAAAGACCTCGAGGCGAGTTTGGGATAGGAACGACGACGAGCCGAGCCGCCGAGGGCGTCGCCCCGTCGGCTCTGACCCGCCGCCGGAGCTGCTGCCACCAAGGCCGTCGTTGACCCCAGAACCCCACCCCCGCCCCCCCTTTCCCACTCTCGCAGACACGCTCCAAGCAATCCCGGCCCGACAACCTCGGCCCCCTAAAATCGAAGGCTCAGCTGGCCAAGGAGGCCCGCGCCAAGGGCGCGCCCCGCCGCGTCGACGTCCTCCCCTCGGCCCTATTCCTGCGGCACAACACCGCCCTCGGCCCTCCCTACCAGGTCCTGGTGGACACCAACTTCATCAACTTCGCGATCCGCAACAAGATCGATTTGGTCCGAGGCATGACCGAGTGCCTGTACGCGCACTGCACGCCTTGCATCACGGGCTGCGTGCTCGCCGAGCTGGAGATGCTCGGAGAGCGATATCGTGTGGCCTTGAAGATCGCCAAGGATCCGCGGTTCCAGAGGCTGCCTTGCACACACAAGGGTCACTACGCCGATGACTGCTTGGTTGACCGGGTGACCCGGCACCGTTGTTATTTGGTGGCCACGTGTGACAAGGATCTGAGAAGACGACTGCGCAAGGTGCCTGGGGTGCCAATAATGTTCATCGAGAAGCACAAGTTCTCGGTTGAGAGGCTGCCGGAGGCGACAATCGGTGGGGCGCCGCGGTGACGGGGTGGGACGAGGGTGGGCGAGAGAGGTGCCAGGGGTTGAATGATGATTCTTTTTCCCGCGGAACTCTCGACTCGGTAAGGCGCTTGTCGAGGATCGGCGTCTCGCTGGTGCCGCGGGGAGCCCGGCTCCGCGCTCGACCCGTCCGTGCTTAGCCAGAGACCCCGTGCACCTCGCGGCCATTCTCCCATAGGCGCTTGCGATGGCGTCCAGCCCTTCGACCGCCCCGCCCTGGACAGGCTCGGAGATGTTGTTCTCCGCCGACGAGCGGCGCGTCCTCGACTCGCTGTGGTCGCGTCCAAACCAGCGCCACGTCTTCGCCGCGTGGCCTGAGGCCAACGGCGACGACGGCAACCGCCGCAAGAAGGCCGCCGCCGCCCAGCTCCTCTCCCTCGACCGCGGTTATCCCGGTGGGATTGCGACCTACTGCGATAATGCGCGGCGCCTGATGAACGACGCGCTGTCAGGCGCTAACCCCCTTGAAGGTGTGGCGGCCGGCCCCGCCGCTGGCGCCCGGCTCGACCCAGGCTCGCCCGACCACGTCCGGGCTGAGGACCGCGGCCGCGACCTCGCCGCCCTGGGACGCGCCGCCTTTGTCCTAGTCGCGGGCGGGCTGGGGGAGCGCCTCGGCTTCTCGGGGGCGAAGCTAGCCCTGCCCGCCTGCCAGGCCGACGTGGCGGAGGCGGCTGAGGCCAACTCGCCACCGCGCCCCCGGCCCTTTCTTGGCCTCTACATTGCGTCCTTGCTGGCGCTAGAGGCGCGCCGGGACGACGTCGCGCGGAGGACCGGGGAGGAGCCTTCCCCGGGACCGATTCCCCTGGCGATAATGACGTCGGAGGACACCCACGCCCGGACCGAAGCGCTGCTAGCAGAGTGGGGCAACTTCGGGGCGGCGCCGGGGCAGATTGTGCTCTTGAAGCAGGCGAGAATGGAGGTGGTTTACCACGCAACGACGGCGACGGCAAGGCATCTCCCGGCCATCCGGCCCAAACGCCCCCCATTCCCGTCCCCTGTCTCCTCGCAGGGCCCCGTCCCATGTCTCCGCGACGCGCACGGCTCGCTGGCTCCCTGCCGGGAGGGACCCGGTTGCGCGCAGTGCGGCGGTCTCGGCCTCGAGGCCAAGCCCCACGGCCACGGCGATGTGCACGCGCTCATCCATCGCGCGGGCCTCGCCGAACGGTGGGCGTCCGAGGGCCGCAGTCACGTCTGTTTTCTTCAAGACACGAACGCGGCGGCCTTCCGGGGCCTGCTGCCCGCGTTGGGTGTGGCGGTGGAGCGGGGCATGTCCTTTGTGTCGGTGTGCGTCCCGCGGCGGGCAGGCGAGGCCATCGGAGCCTTAGCACGGCTCGAGCGGGCCCAAGGAGGAACCTCCTCCTCTTCTGCCCTCCCTCTCCCCGTGACACTTTCGGTCGAGTACAATCTGCTCGACCCCGTGCTCCGCGGAGACCCCGACGGACGTTACCCCGACGGCGACACTGACGACCCTGCCACGGGCCAGTCTCCATTTCCGGGTTCCATCAACGAGCTAGTGGCTGAGCTAGGGCCCTATCGACGGGCCCTCAGTGCCACGGGTGGCGTGGTGGGGGAGTTCGTCAACCCGAAGTGGGCTCCTGCGGATTCGAGTCCGCCTCCACGCCGGCTGCTCAAGTCGGCCCGACTCGAGTGCCTGATGCAGGACCTTCCCAAGGCCTTGGCCGACCCCGCCGACCGCGACCGTGTCGGGGCCGTGACGCTACCGGACTGGATCGCCTTCAGCCCCGTGAAGAATGGACACGAGGCCGCCAGCAACCTGGCGAGGGAGGGCAAGCCCACCCACAGCGCTTGCCAGGCCGAGTCCGACTGGTACGAGGCCAACCGGCGCCTGCTGGCGCTCGCCGGAGGGTCGGGGGTGCGCCTTGAGGGGTGGGACGCGACCGCGGCGGCACCCACCGCGCGGCGCTCCTTTGGGGGTGTGCCCTTTGCCGAGGGGCCGCTGGTCAGTTGGCCGCCCGACTTCGCGCTAACGACGTCCGAGCTCGCCGCGCGGCTGCCCTCAGGGGACGACGGGGGAGCCGTCCTCGTCCTCGGGGCGGGCAGCGCCCTCGTCGTGCGCGGGGCGGGCGCGCGTGGCGCCGTCGATTCGAACCTCGCGCTTGGTCCGTGCCGCGTCCCCGAGGGAGCGGCGGCGGCGGTGCCGGCGGGGGCCACGGGCGGAGCAGTTGTCCCGACCATCGCGGCGGAGGGTTGGAGGCTGACGGCCGTCGACCCAAGGGGCGCCGACGACGAGTGGCTGCGGGTGCGGGGGTTTCGACTGGACCTGCCGGGGCCGTAGGGTCGTCGTCGTCAAGCAAACAGGCCGGCCCGTGCGGACCACCCGCCCACCGCCGCGAGGACGACGAGAGCCGCGACGTCGGCCCGGCGGTCCGAGGGGAAAGGCCGCCACAGCGGCAGGGGGTCCCCCGGTCGCACCCCGCGGCACGCCAGCGCCTCCGCCATCCGGTCGGCGTCGCGCTCCAACACGCTCAGCAGCCGCGTCATCGCGGATCCAAACACCTGCGACGCGCGGTGTCGCGGGCCCGGGTCGGTCGGGCGGCCCGCCCGGCCCGCGCCGTCCTCTCGCTCCCCTCTCTCTTCCCTCGCCTGGATCGTTCCCTGGAACCCGAGCCGCGTCCAGGGCACGCGCCGCGCCGCCAACCCGAGGCACAGGTGGTGCACCTCCTCGAAGCAGACGCCGAGGCACCGCAGGCCCAGGGAGAGGAGCAGCGCGCTCGCCTGGATCCGGCGGTGCAGACCGTCGGCGACGCGCTTCGCGGCGTCGCCCAGCGCTCCGGCGTGGGCCAGCGGCAGGAGACCGCACGTGGCGAGCGTGAGCGCCGAGACCAGGCCCCACCGGAGCCCCGCCGCGAGTTCCTCGGCGGCGCTCGTGGCGAGGAGGAGGGACGCTCCCTGGAGCGATACGAGGGTGAGGGACGCCGCGCCGGCGCCGAGGGCCACCGACCTCCGGGTGGCGCAGAGGGGGCCGAGCTTGAACAGGACGAAGCGATAGGGGGGGGACGGGAGGCCGCCGCCGCCTCCGCCGAAGAGGGCCGCGGCGGCCGTCGGGAGGCCGTCGAGGCCGGCGGGTACGGCGCGGGACGACGCGAGAAACTGGGGCGCCTCGGCGAACAGGGCGAGGGCCGCGCCACCGAGGGCAGAGACGAACAGCACGGGAGGGAGCTGGGCGCGCCAGAGGTCGCGGGGCAGACAGAGGACCGTGAGCAGGACGACGGACGCGGCGGACACGGCCTTTCCCGGCCACGGCGAGGCGCGGGCGGCGGCGACGAGGGCGAGGGCAAGGAGGGCGCCCTTGAGGCGGGCGTCGACGTGGTGCAGTGGGCCGCGAGGGGACGGCTGATAGGCCCAGGCGGGGGACTGGCCGGCGCTCAACAGGGCCAGGAGGGCTCGCTCGGGCGGGGGCGGCGGGGAGGGGGGGCGGCCCGGTCGGGCGGCCCGGTTCGCCGTCGGCGCTCGGCGCGACTCGGGGGTTTTATCCCATCCGTACGTTTGGAGGCAGCCGAGCGCGCTCCGCGACGCCAGGGGCGGCGGCCTCGCCGCACGACGGCGGCGGCGGCGAGGGCCTTCTGCCGCTCGACCACACGAAGCCCGCGCTGCCGCGCAGGGCGGAGAAGACATGGTGAGGCTGCGGGTTCGAATGCGGACGCCGCCGCCGTCGCCCATTCGAATCCGGGCCCGCGCGGGCAGCTCAACTCGGCCCGACTCGAAGGCCCGTCGTCAAGTGCTTGTAAAGGGTTGATTATCTTCGCCGACTCAAAAGTTATCTTCCGACGGGGGATTGGTGTAGCGGTTAACACTCCTGGTTTTGATCCAGGCACCCCGGGTTCGAGTCCCACCCACTACGCTGGGGGCCACGGATCTCCTTGGGGGCAGCCCTTTTTTTTGCCCGCGGAGGAGCCGGGCACGGGCCACGGCCGTCGGCCGCCCGCCGACGCGGCGACCCCTCGGCGGGGCGGCGGCCGAGGGGTCGCCGCGCCGGCGGTCGCCGCGGGGCCGGCGGGGGTCCCCTCCTCGCCGGCTCGCTCTCTCCTCCCCCCCCTCCCCCCTCGCCGCCCCCCCCCCCCCCCCCCCCCCCCCCCCCCCCCCCCCCCCCCCCCCCCCCCCCCCCCCCCCCCCCCCCCCCCCCCCCCCACGCCGCCC